>VOFC01002657.1_pt1 | contig 44944 bp, 50 predicted proteins | sample 5384161 | NCBI WGS metagenome assembly VOFC01 (sample SAMN12384722, study PRJNA508395) | human gut metagenome | isolation source: healthy gut B | host: Homo sapiens | reverse complement strand
TGTAAACGGTGAATATCGGGATGACTCTGACATTGGCAAGCTGATGCACGACTTCAACTGCACCAGTGCCGATGATATGAATTTTGAGATCCTTGCCGAAAAGCCCCGGTATCTGAAGGAAAAAATCCGAAGGGAGTGAGCGAAATGTGTAAAGTGATGGAAGACCTGAGAGATGAAAGCTATGCAGAGGGCCGCGCAGAATGTCATGCAGAGGGTCGGGAAGAACAGGCTCAGATGACGGCGAAGAACCTCTATGAGCAGGGTCTGACGATAGAGCAGATTGCAAGAGCGATTGGCTTCAGCATGGAGACAGTGGAAAAGTGGCTCACGCAGAAAGCCGGATAAGAGAATAACCGGAATGGCCAGTATATTGTACGATTTGCGTATGATATGCTGGCTTTTTGTTTGGCAGAAGTCAGAGGCAGTCAGAAGTGGGGGGTGGGGGTAGTTAAAAAATCTGGAGCCGGGGGTTATTCTGGCTGAACGGAAGGGTTGTCTGTTCTCCCCAGTCCGGGGCAAAATATGGTGGCTGTTCGGAGAAAACACGTTGCAACAAAGAAAAAGGCACTCGATGTTGAAATCGGATGCCTCGTTTTGTTTGTCACGCAAAGTTTTCCCAGACGAGATTTCTCCAAGGCTGCATCTGCTTGAGACGCTCCGGGTGGGTCAAAATCGCTATATCCGGCAGATGTTCGAATCGAATGCCACCCGGCATTACAACCCCCAATGGTAAAAAAAGCATGTGGTTTCGTTAGGTGGGTACTTATTTTTTCGTTTTAGAGTGAGGGGTCAAGCTTGTGACAATTTGAAGAAATTGTTCCTTTTCGGAACGGTCTGCCACGATTTTAAGCATGACGATGCCGTAGAGTGTGGTGTAAAGAATAACTTCCAACCCGAACGTCAGGAAGGAACCTGTGCGCTCGGATACCAGAAAATGCTTGAGCAGGAGCGCCCCAGTGGTCAGCAAAAGTGTGGCGATGATAATGGGCAGAGTCTCCTTCCAGAATTTCCGGATGTCGAGACCGGCTCGTTTTTGAAAGTACCAGTTCATGATCAGGCCGCTGGTCAGGAACATCGAAATGCCGGTAGAAAGTGCAGCACCGATGATCCCGATCCATTTTGTGAAAAGAATGGTCGTCAGGATGTTCAGGACAGCGCTCAGAAAATAGATCTTTGCACGGAAACCGTACTGCCCCTTGATCTGCAGAATGCAAAGTCCGAGATTCTGCGCCAGATCGATGGAAAATGGAAGCATGACGATGATTGCAACCCAATAGGCTTCTTCGTAGCCTTCTCCGACCCACAGCAGCAGAAATTCACGCCCGAAAACGATGAAGCCGGATAAAACCAGAAGGATGATGTAGAAGGTGATCCGTCCTATCCGGATGAACAAATCCGATACTTTCTGCAGACCGTTTTCTTCTTGATACAAGGCGCTGAGTTTTGGATAAAAAAACACCGGAGACCTGTGTGCCGAACTGCATGTACATCATGTAAATTTGAGCGCCGACAGAATAAACGGCAACGACTGCGGTGTTGAACATTCGTCCCAGAATGACCTGATCTGTTTTCCAGAAGATCTGATCCGCAATGCTTCCAAGCAGGATGGCAGCAGAAAGCCCAAGGATATTTTTCACGATCCGGGAATCTTTGGGCTGTTTTGTGATCCGTATTTTTAGTTTTTGGGTCACATAGCCATACCGAATTCCAATGGTCAGGAGGTTCAGAAGGACGATCACCACCGAGACTGTGATTGCATATGGGATCCGGCTGACGCACAAAATGACCAGAAGCGGTTGGATGACCTGCATCAGGATGGATAATATACGCAAAAAGGTGTACTTCTCATGCCCGGTAAGCACAGTCAGATAAACCGAACCCTGCAAGGTGAAAGTCATATTTACGAACAGAAGGATCAGAATAGCAATGCTTTCGTTCAGCTCTGAGGTACTGAATGAACCTGCGTAGAAGCTCCGGAAGGCAAACACCACGGAAACTCCGACCAGATCCAGAATGATTGCCAGAAACCGATAGATGCTTCTTGCCATCGACAGGGTCACAGCGGCTTCTTCATGGTCGCTGCGCCCCAAGGCGTTGCAGTAGTTCCTTAGAATACCGGCCGACACACAGGACTCGAAAACAGTGACATACGAAAAGAATGAGCCGACGATCTGATACAATCCGTATTCACTTTGTCCGAGAAAGTGCAGGAGAACTGGGACGTAGATCATACTGACAACTACGCTCAGGAACACCTGTATATAGGATAATATTGCACCTTTTTTCGTTCATTCATGGTTTAGTTATTATTGTTTGATGAATATTCTGATGCTTCTCTTCACTTTGCGAAGTATCGTCCACAGAGAAATATGATCGTTCTTTATTAATTGGAACGAGATGCTTTTTACGATAGTTTCTGTTCTCAAATAGTGATTTCTTCGCCAATTCGGGTATTTTTCTTCAACCCATTCACGTGTTTTTCGGAGCGCCTCTTTATTTCCATCAAAGCTTTCCAGAATACGGATAGAGTTATAAACCAATATATGCAAAATTGCCAGCCACTCTAGCTCGTCGTGGTATTCTGTTTGTATGGGTTCAGTCAGTTGCTGTAGTGCTGTATCAAATGCTCTCACGATGTCAAGCGCTGAATCCTTAGGCGGACTCTGCAATGTACTTCCGGGCCGCCTTACATAATGATATAAGCACTCACCAAGGGTATATTCTTCCCCCAATTGCAGCCAGAATTGCTGTCGCAGATGCAAAGTCTTCTCCGATTTTTACTCCTTGTACTAAGTGAATCCCGCACTCACAAAAGCGCCCTGCGCTCATAAATCTGCATACATAACGAATCGCTGTACAACAAACCGGTATGCGCACTCGCTTCACTGTATTCTTTGAGCCAACGATCATGCTTTTCCAGAAGAACTCCATTTGGTGAACGGACATCATAATTAAATGCCAACACTTTCGGATGATATTTTTCAATAGAGCAATGATTTTATCCAATACAATCGTATCGACATAATCATCCGCATCCATAAAGAAGATATGCTGTCCATCTGAACGTTCAAGGCCATATTCCCGGGCTGAGTTTTGTCCGCCGTTTTCCTTTTTTATAATATTGGATATCCAACGGGGAACTGTCAATCAACTTTTGATTTTAGCGCTGAACTCCGGCTTTGAACCATCATCAACAGCAATGATTTCAACTTCATGTGCATGTGCACACTGTAAGGAAGCAAGGCACTTTGAAAAATATTCTTCAGGCGTATTATAAATTGGTATAATTATAGAAAGCGTTTTCATGGTTTCCTCGTATGTGGTTTTATGCCTCCAAAATATCCGCAATCCGCTCACAGGCATGGCCGTCGCCATAGGGATTGCTTGCCTTGCTCATAGCATCATACTCTGCCTTGTCCGACAGCAGACGACTGAATTCCTTGTAAATAGTTTCCTCTTCCGTACCAACCAACTTCAGTGTACCTGCGGCAATGCCTTCCGGGCGCTCGGTGGTGTCACGCATTACGAGAACCGGCTTACCCAGAGAAGGAGCCTCTTCCTGAATGCCACCGGAATCAGTCAGGATCAGATAGCTGCGGCTCAGGAAGTTGTGGAAGTCCAGCACGTCCAGTGGCTCGATGATATGGATACGATCATCGTCACCCAAATACTCCTGCGCAATTTCACGCACAACTGGGTTCATGTGAATGGGATAAATTGCCTTCACGTCCGGATGCTCGTCCATGACCCGGCGGATTGCTTTGAACATGTGCCGCATCGGTTCACCAAGGTTTTTTTCACGGCGGTGTGCTGTAATCATGATCAGACGGCTGTCTTTCGCCCAATCCAGTTCGGGGTGTGTATAATCTGCCCGCACCGTTGTTTTCAGCGCGTCAATTGCAGTGTTGCCTGTGACATAGATGCTGTCCGGGTCTTTACCCTCCTTCAGAAGATTCTGCTTTGACAACTCTGTCGGAGCAAAATTATACTGGCTGATGATGGACACTGCCTGGCGGTTGAACTCTTCCGGGTAGGGGCTGTAAATGTTATAGGTGCGCAGTCCGGCTTCCACGTGTCCGACCGGAATCTGCAGATAGAAGCAGGCCAGCGCTGTCACAAAGGTGGTAGATGTATCACCATGCACCAGTACGACATCCGGCTTTGCTTCTTCCAGAACGGTTTTGATTCGTTCCAGAATATTGACTGTTACATCAAACAGCGTCTGCTTGTCCTTCATGATGGAAAGATCGTAATCCGGTACAACAGAAAACGCTTCCAACACCTGATCCAACATCTGCCGGTGTTGGCCGGTCACGCATACAATCTTTTCAATGTTTTTGCGCTTCTTCAGCTCATTGACCAATGGGCACATCTTGATTGCTTCGGGGCGAGTACCGAAGACTAGCATTATTTTTTTCACAGCATGGAACTCCTTCCGATTAATACGCTTATTTTTCTTTTTAACCCACGTTGCTGTTCGACAGATAGCACGGATTAGACCATTAAATTTTGTTTCTGCGACAAAAGCAGCTATATGAACTTGAGTATATGTGGTATAAAAGGAAAATAATCAATTAATTTTCTGGAAAGTTCGGTCTGGTAAACTTCTTGCTCGGATCGCCATGAACCATTGAAATGATGAATCGTAAGGGTGTTTTTAGTGAGTTCTGTTTTACCTGTTTCAAAGCTTTTAGGACATAGATAATCTTGTGGGAGCAATGTAAAAGTGCGAATCGTCTGTTTCTGATTGTTTGGAATAAAGCCATATTTTAAACAGATATTTGTAATTCTGACTACATTTGTGGTTTGGTCCAATGAACTATCAGGCAACAGAAAGTGGGCTGTTTTATATTCATTCAGAAACTCTGTGAACATCGGATTGCCTTTTTCGCATGCCATCAGTCCAGTTGGAATAGAATGCTCAGTTTCAAAACCCGAAACTGCATGGTATTGCAGCAGACTGTCCAAAGGAGCAATCACTTCAACATCTGTATCCATGTAGATACCGCCTTCATGAACCATAGCATACAGTCGTGCAACATCACTGACAAATGCCCATTTCTTTGCCTCGTATGCCTCCCCGGACATAATCGCAACAATTCAAATCAAAGTTACTCTCGTTCCACTCTTTGATCTCGTAGTCAGGGCAATATTTTTTTCCACGAGGCGATACATTTTTGCGCCAGCTCCGGCAGAGGATTTCCACCGAACCAGCAGTAATGGATGACTTTAGGAATCATTTTGTTTTCCTTTCAATATTGTTTATTGCCATATTTTATACGGAACGACGACAATTGAATCTCGCATCAGATACAGTATAAAAAGGCGGAAAATACGAGGATGACGTAGAAGTTGATGGATTTTATTCGGGTATATCTATGACTCAATAATTTGCCAAGCATTAGGACCATTAGCCCTTCGAAAAAGAGATTGGTTCTGCCCAAAGTGCTATTGATAATACTCAATGAGGAACAAGCAAATGCCAGCATAATAACACTGCCGACGATGATGTTTTTCTTTTTTCGGTGAGTTTTTTCCAGTTATTGTAGTAGGCTATATAGAAGATAAGGTATAGCGCAACCAAGAGAATGCCGCTTTTCCAGTTCCCGAATGGGCCGGTTACATAACTGCCGCCGTAGAGAACCTGGTACTTTTCTTTGGAGTGTTGGAGAATAAATGGGTAAAGGACGGGCAGTATTATTAAAGCCGCTGACATACACAAAATACCATCCCGTAAAAAAACAGAGGGTTTCCTGCAACGTTTCTGCCCATAAAATAGCATCATGACGGGAAGCGCAAAGAGAACAATTACGGTTGGATGGAAACCTATCGCAATAATCATTCCAATCACAAAGCCAATAGGAAATCTTTGAAAGCGTCCCTTATTGTATGGCATTTGAATAGAATAATTCTTTTCAAGGCTGCTATATGAAATCAGAGCAGTAACAATCGCTAGACTTTGCCGTATAATACAGAATGACTGAAGATATAGTCCGGCAAAATAAAACAATGAAAAAGTCAGAATCTTATCACAATGATTTACGTGCAGTGCAATCATAAGAAGCATTGCAAACAGGATGGCAGTTGCAATAAGAAAGCCGCGCTCCTTTAGGCCAAGAACATTCAAAAAACTTGCAGTAAATTGCAAAGGTGTACTCTGAATTTGTGAAAGACTCTTTCCATGTTTCGATTCCATGAAGGTTGTACTCGATAATATAATTCACAACATCCGTTCCCACAGATTCGGCCCGAAAAGCTGATATAAGCAACAGCCCAATTGAAATCAGAGAATATCCGATATGGTGCGGCTTTTTCTTAAATAGAAGTACAAGCAAAACAGCTTCTATGCATATGTATATCGTCACAAATTTTACGTTGCTCCTTCGGATAGATTTATTTTCGTAGTTGCATGTATATTTTCATTGCGGACGACGTAATACGAAGCCCCAGTATTGCTGATGTTTTGCGTACAAAAAGTGTTTTCTGTGATTTTCCATATTCTAATACCCATTTATATTCTTTGAGAAATGGATATGAAGCTTTCTTTTCCAACGGTGTCAAACAACTATACTGCCAAACCATAATCGAATATTCATATGCAGCAAAACTCATGGCGTAGCTTTCCAATGTCCCAATTGCTTTTTATGCAAAGTCAACTTTTCTGCAGACTCTGTCACAAATTTTCCCACGCCATCAAAAAGACTTTTTCGTGATCTTATTTGTAATAGAATTGCTTCGTCCCTGACGATAATAATAAAAGTCGATGGGCAATGAATCAAATTGCTCTGCTTTTTTAGAATGCAGTCTCGCATAAATCCGAGATCTTCGCTGATTCTTCTATCTTTTGGAAAGTCTAGTTTATTCTGTGTGAGGAAGGCTCTTCTGAAAAGTTTTCCCCATGCGCTTCCAGGATATTTGTTCATTTCAGAAAGATACTTTACTGCATTCAGCTTTCCTTTGCATAGCATTTCATGTGGTATTGGCACATCCAAAAGTTCTTTTCTCCCATTTGGGAAGAGCTTCCATGCATTCATAAAACAAATATCCGCACTGGATCCTTCGATCCATGACAATATCTTCTGAATGCTGTTATTTCCAATAAAGTCATCTGAATCGACAAATGTTATATATCGACCTGTTGCAAACCGCAGCCCCTGTATTTCTTGCAGCAGAAAGTCCGCCGTTCTCCTGATGAACAACAATAAGCTCTTTGGATTGCGCCGCAAATTTATCGCATAGTTTTCCAGAGTCATCTGTCGATCCGTCATCAACAAGAATCACTTCAACCTCAGGTGTCCATTGATCTAGAATACTTTTTACGCATTGCTCCAAATAAGCCTCGACATTGTATACTGGGACGATAATGCTTAGAGCTTTTTTTTTCTTCATACCGCACTCTTTTTCTAACACAGTCGTATAGACTTTCCTCATGCATTCGCTGACATTCTTCACATCAAACTGTTCCAGCGCTTTTTTATTCTGGGCGCATTCCTGGTCAACCTGTACTCCATTTACAGCATCCTGCATCAACTGGCACAAGGTACTTTCATCCGATGACTCAAACAGATACCGGCTGTCTGGCAGCAGGTCTACATTTCCACGGATGCGGCTTGCAATGCAGGGTAGGCCAGCAGCCATTGCTTCCATCAAAGCCACTGGCAGTCCTTCCTGTTTGATGGAAATACAAAAGCATCCGCACATTTCAGCAGTTCATAGATGTCATTCCGGAAGCCAAGCAAATGCGCTCTGTCCGATATCCCAAGTTCTTTAATCAAGGCAGTTAAGTGCTCCTTTTCTCTGCCACTACCACAAATTAAAAGTTGTGCCCCAGAAATGTTTGATTTTGCAAAAGCTCTGATCAAGAGCTCATGACCTTTCCGTGGAATCAATTCTCCCACAGTGAGGAACGCAAACGCATCCTCCGGGATGCCCAGTTCTTTTCGCTTTGTAGCTCGGTCCACCTGCATGGAAGAGATCTTCTTCACATCCACGCCGATTCCGGGTACATAGTACGCCTTGCCACGCAGGGGGAATTTCTGTGCGGCAGCGTAATCCTCCTGATTGATGGTGATCTGGGCATCGGTATAGCGGGCCAAAAAGTCTCGGCGGTCTGGTAGATCAGCCGGTTTTTCAATGGACAGCCTTTGTAGAAGTGGAAACCATGGGCGGTATAGAGTACTGGTGCCGTGTGGGTTGGCATTGGCGGCAACGGCCAACAACGCCACCCATCGGGGTATGACAATGCACACCCGCAAAATGCTCTTTTTTAGCAGTGATTTCAGCGCCCGATATGCGTTCAGGTTTTCTCAATCGCAAAGGTGAACGTTCAATCGGAATTGAGTGGCAGATCACACCGTGTTCCTTCAAGGTGTTTTCAGCGTCTGCACGCATGGTCTCGCCGTCAAAATTCGTTGCACAATGGACCTCGTACCCAAGTTTTTCTTGCAGAATCTGGATATCATTCAATTCAAACTGGACTAAAAACGTCCATTGTGCGTTACAAAAAGTACCTTTTTCATATTTCCTCACATCATCGGCAATTTATTCTCGTCTGTGCATTCAACTTTCCTATTTTGCACCAGCTGACTTTCCCGCAGCAGCACAATACTTTCCTGCCGGAACTCCGGATCAACCTTTCCATCCACGACACCCTTCCGGCCCAGCACCACCAGAACGCTCTTCCAGATGACCTTCAAATCAAACTTCAGGCTGACATTCTGGACGTACTCACGGTCATAATAAACCTTATCGTAGATATCCACCGTATCCCGACCGTTGACCTGTGCCCAGCCGGTGATGCCCGGTGTCACTTGATATACACCGTACCATCGACGCAAAAAACGAATCTCACGCTCGGTATATACCAGTGGGCGGGGGCCAATCAGGCTCATTTCCCCCATTGACCACATTCGCAAGTTGTGGGAGTTCGTCAATGCTGGTATCTCTCAGAAAGCGCCCAAGTCTTGAAATATATATTTGTGGGTCGGCCAAGTCGCCGGTTGCCACATTTTTGGTGCAGAACTTTTCATTGTCCGGAATTTAATAATGTTGAAGCAATGTGCGTTTTTTCCAACACGCTTCTGCAAAAAGAAAATCGGCTCATCAGGTGCACTGATTTTCTGTGCAATGCTCACGATCAAAAACAGCGGTGAAAGTATTACCAGAGCAATCCCCGCAAGAATCCGGTCGATGACTGAGCGCACCACAAGATAATGCTTTTGTTTATCCGTCATCCGAACATAATATTTGCCAAAAATCCACATGATACTTCGTTTCTTCTAAATTCACCATTTTTCCTCACACGTTTTTATTCCGCTTATATAATAAGGAAGATTCCTGTGCAACAATTTTTTACCAATTGAGTTCCTGTCTGCATTTTGAAGATATGCTCACTGGGAGACAGTCAAAAATGACTGCATCCAAGTGGTTTTCTGTGAGTTTGAACGCAATATTGACTCTTACTGGTGCTGGCCTGGATAAATGACAGTGGTCTTGCCATACTGCTTCTATTGGTTCTATCGCCGCTGGGGAGGTTCTCTCATTATGCTCAAGACTGCCGCAATGCCGCATGCGCACACACCCTGCCGCAATCAAGAGGTATCCTCCATTTGGAATCATGGAAGATACCTCATATTTTTCACCTTGTACCAATTCTCGCCTTATTTTATCATGAATTTACCAGCACTTCAATAGAAATACCTTGTATCATTCCAAAATGACGGAGAAAAAAACAACATTCTAATGCAATTTTATCCGATTTTAGACAAGAAATGCAATTTATGGAAATTGCGGAAGCGTTTCTTTGCTCACAAGGAGTCAAACAAGGGTCAAGTAAAGGGAGGCATTCAGATGGCAAAACGAGGAGAAAACATCCATAAGCGAAAGGACGGCCGCTGGGAGGGGCGTTATATCAAAGGGCGCACCGCCGAAGGAAAAAACCGTATGGGGGTACCTGTATGGATATGCGTACCGCGAAGTCCGGGAAGAACTGATCAAGCAGAAAGCTCTGTCCGGATTCTATCAGCTTTCCGGGAAGTCAATGCGTTTTTCTGAGCTGGCGGAGCTTTGGCTTACGCCTCTCAGGCAGGGGATCAAAGAATCCACCTATGCCCATTACCAGTACACTCTGCACAAATATCTTCTTCCGGTTTTAGGGCAGTCTTGCTAGTTTCGAGCATGACGGATTCTTTGCTGGAACGTATTTTTTCTTCAGATTCTATCGCCCTCAGACCGGAGTCACAAGCCACTTGGCGCATCCTCGGCACAGGAATGTCTTGGGATGCTGCGGCGAATCTGCAAGTATGCTGCACATCTGCACCTCATGCCGCCCATCGAGATATGCGTCAAACTGCCACACACACAGAAACCAGAACCACAACCCTTGACCCGGACAGAACAGGATTCTCTCCGGGAATTTTCTTTTGTCAGAACCAACCACCCGTAAAATCGGGATGCTTCTGCAAATGGAACTCGGTTTGCGAATCAGGGGAGGTCTGCGGCCTGCAATGGGGGGATTTTGATTTTGATGAAGGCACAGTAATAATCCGGCGCACTGTCTGCCGAATCTGTTGTGGGAATGGTCATACAAAAGTTGTGATCCAGACCCCCAAAACACAGCATTCTAACCGTGAACTTCCGCTTCCGAAACCGTTGCTGAGAACTCTACGCAAGTTGCACAGAAAATACAGCGATACAACATGGTTTCTCTCTGGGAACGAGGAACGGCCTGTAGAACCACGCTGTTACCGCAAGAGCATCCAATGTTACCTGAAGCAGGCGAGGATCCGAAAAATTCATCCACATGTTCTGCGGCATACGTTTGCTACGACCTGCCTGCAGGCCGGATGTGATATCAAGACCTTGAGCGAGCTGCTAGGCCATTCCAATGCAACGATTACGCTGCAGCGATATGTTCACTCTGATCTGAACCGTATGAGACAGGAGCTGGAGCGCATTACACGCAGGCTTTATAAAGGGTCGGACAGGAGTTACAGGTTGAAATAAATCACGATGTCGCAGAAAAATCAGACTATGCCCTCAACGATTCAAATGGAGGATACCTTTGATTGCGACAGGAGGAGTATGAGGCTTTGTTGGATGCTGTTGAAATACAGTGGAAAAAAGCTTGATTCATGGCAGCATCAGGAAGGCTGATGAGAACCAAAGAAAACAATTGAAGGAGTTATTGGGGTATTATGTCAAAATTTCAGCATGACTTGATGCTAAAGATCGTGAAAGTGATTGATCTGATTATGATCACGATTCCGTTTGCACTTTGTTGGGAGCTGTATTATTCGTATCAGGTATACGCAAAATTTGGGTGGAAGGGCAACTGGGCCATGATCGGCCTGTTTGCGGTGCTGTTCTTCCTGCTGGGAAAAGTCTACGATGCGTTCTGGATGTCGTTGCAGCGCATTTCAGAGTTGATTTACGGACAGGTACTGGCAGCCATGGCAACCGATGGCATTCTGTATATCGTAATCTGCCTGATGTCTCGGCGGCTCTGCAATATTCTGCCGGGCATTGCGGCGATTGCCGGACAGGGACGGCGTGGCGCGCCTTTCCACCGGTGACAAGGATGATCGAATCACCAAAGTCGGCCATATCATCCGCGCCTGCAGGTTGGATGAATTGCCGCAATTGCTCAACATTCTGAAAGGTGACTTGTCCATCGTCGGCCCCCGCCCGGAGCGTCCGGAGATCGCGGCTCAGTACTGCGAGGAGATGCCGGAGTTTGCCCTCCGCCTGCAGGCTAAGGCAGGCCTGACCGGTTATGCGCAGGTGTACGGAAAATACAACACAACACCGTATGATAAGCTGGAGATGGATCTGATGTACATCGCCCACCCCAGCATCGTCGAGGACCTGAAGATCATGCTGGCGACTATTAAGATTTTGTTTATGCCGGAGAGGACGGAAGGCGTGGGAGAGGGGCAGACCACGGCGATGGGACAGGAGACGAAGTGATGCAAAGCGATTTTGGACGGATCAGCATCATCATGGCGGCCTACAATGCCGAAAAAAACGATAGAGCCGGCAATCCATTCGGTGCTAAGTCAGACGTATCCTGATTTTGAACTTTTGGTCGTGAATGACTGTTCGACAGATAAAACCGCGATGCTGGTTGAAGCGATTGCAGAAAAAAGACGATCGGGTTCGATTGATTCCAAATGAAAAGAACCGTGGCGTGTCCTACACGCGGAAACACGGTCTGGAAGAAGCGAAAGGTGAGTGGATCGCGATTCTTGACAGCGACGACGCGTGGGCACCGAAAAAGTTGGAAAAGCAGATCGAGCTTCAGGAGAAGACGAATGCGGAGCTGCTGTTTACGGGATCTGCTTTTATGGATGAGACGGTCGACCGATCAATTGGTATCTTCATGCTCCGGCTGAAGTTACCTATCACCAGCTGCTGAAGCAGAATGTGCTGTCTAACTCCTCTGCACTTGTCCGTAAAGAGCTATATGCAAAGTACTATGCGGTAGGTGATGGAATGCACGAGGACTGAACTGATGCAGGGGCATCCTTTCAATGCGGACTTTTACCATGAGGATTATGTCCTGTGGATGGAGCTGCTCAGGGGTTTGCCCGACTGCATACGGTGATCCGAAAGTGCTGATGCATTATCGACAGGTTAGCGGATCGAGATCAAATAAGAAGAGCAATGCGGCAAAGGAACGGTGGAAAATATATCGTAAGGCACTAAAACTCAATGCAGTAACAAGTGCATGGGCATTTATGAGATACGCTGTGAAGGGTGTAGTCAAGTATTACTTGTAAGGCGTCGAGAAGTTGAGGGTTTTAAATGAATGTTTTAATTATAAGTCAACCTGTCTTAAGCTACTCGAATAATATGGGAAAGACACTAATGGCATATTTTAGTGCATTTCCCGCAAACAATGTATCACAATTTTTTTTTTACGGCAGGGAGAGCCAACCAATACAGATGTATGTGAAAACTATTATCGCTTTTCGGATTTAGACGCAGTGAAGTCTATTTTGAATCATAAAATTCGAGGGAACTGTTTTGATAAAACCCAAATTGTTCCCCCGGTTGTGGATGAACCGGAAAACATCAAACTTGATGATGCTTACAAATTGGGTGCCGCACACAAAGCATGGATGCTTCTTGCACGGGACACGATTTGGAAATTAAGTAATTGGAAAAATAAGAAACTCTTGGCGTGGCTGGATTCTATGAACCCAGACATTATATTTCTAGCACCGGGAGATGGTGCATTTTCATATCGATTAGCTGATGAAATTGCACGGTATTTGAGTAAACCTCTTGCTGTAGTTTGTATGGATGATTTCTTTATAAATAATCGAAAATAAAAGGCGAGCTTCTCGGCGGGATTCGACAGAAGCTGTTTATGAACGTGGTTAATAAAACCATACAAAATGCAGCTGCAATTTTTACAATATGTGATGAGATGAATAAGGCATATACCAATCTTTTTCACAAGCAGTGCGTTACTCTGCATACCTCTGCAGATAACAAAAGATATGGTATTAAAATCGGATGCTAGCAGAGTATCCTATATTGGTAATCTAAGTTGTGGAAGATATAAGACTCTACTTGAATTGGGACGAGCAATTTCTGAAATCAATGATGATACCCTGACGAAAATGTTATAGATGTGTATTCAGGCTCTAAGGAAGCAGAATACATTAGCCGTTAAAGAATGCACCGGGAATTAATTTCCGAGGGGCGATTCCAGCAGAACAAGTACCAGAAGTTATGAGTGAAAGCGTGATGGTTATCCATACGGAGTCGTTTGATCCTGCAATGAAAGAGTTGGTACGATTTTCAGTATCAACTAAGATTGCAGAGTCTTTAATGTACGGTCCATGTTTACTTGCTTATGGTCCAGAGGGAATCGCATCAATCGATTATCTGAAAGAAAATAATGCCGCATATGTGATTTCAAGGCCGGAAGATCTGGAAAAAGGTCTCGAGGAGATTCTGACAAATAAGGAATTACGGGAGCAGATTGTAAGAAATGCCAGAGCATTGGCGTTGAAAAATCATAACGCAGATGTAAACCCTCGAAAGGTTCGCAAATGGCTGCAAGAAGTGGTGGATAAGTCACAAAATGAAAGTTCTACAAATTAATTGCGTATACGACTATGGAAGCACTGGAAAAATCACGAGATATCCATAAAAACCTGCAGAAAAATGGATTTGACAGTGTTGTTTTATATGGACGTCGTCAGAAAGTACAGGAAGCAGGGGTTTATAAAACCTGTACAGAGTTCGAGGCGAAGGCATGGAATGTTCTGTCCCGGCTGACAGGTCATCCGTATGCTGTGACACCATTTGGAACACTGACACTGCTGCACCGATTGGAGCAGGGAAAAACCGGATGTGGTGCATCTGCAGTGCATCAATGGTTACTTTGTGGATATCTACCGACTTTTAAATTATCTGAAAAAGAATCATATTCCAACCGTTTTAACGCTTCATGCTGAGTTTATGTATACCGGAAATTGCGGGTACGCATTTGAATGCAACGAATGGAAGACTGGTTGTCATAATTGCCCAAATCAAAAGAAGCAATCAATTCCACCAGAAAAGGAGCAGCTGCGTGGAACTGGAAGAAGATGAAAGAAGCATTTGAAGGGTTTGATGACCTGATCCTTTGTCCGGTTTCGAATTGGGTGGGAGAGCGAGCGGCACAGTCGCCGGTACTGAGGCAGTATCCAATCTGCACCGTATTAAATGGAATTGACACAGATGTATTTCATTATCGAGAAAAAGAAGCGCTGGTTCTTCGAGAGAAACTAAATGTTGGCGACCGCAAGATGATCCTTCATGTGACGGCAAGCTATACCAACCCTGTAAAAGGGTGGAAAGTTTATCACGGAACTGTCCCAACGGTTGGATTCCGAAAAGTACGTGGTTGTTGTTGTGGACGGATTGAATAACCCGCCCCCGAAAGAATTTTGCGGTATCTATTATGGTCGTGCGAATGGACAGGAGGAGCTTGCGACGTTCTATTCTGCAGCTGATGTGATGGTATTGACAAGCTATCGTGAATGCCTTCCGACCACTTGTCTGGAGTCACTTTGCTGTGGCACAGAAATTGTCAGTTTCTATTTTCATGGAGATGAAGGCGAAGGAAGCTTCCCAGAAAAATACGTGCATTTTATTCCACATGGTGATATGGAACAGCTTACTGACACTGTGAAAAATGTATCTGAACATCATGAAGAAAAAAGAAAAATTGTTGTGAGGCTGGTCAAAAAAATATTTTCTCAAAAAGTAATGGTGGAAAATTATGAGAAAATATACAAAAAGCTTTTTGGAGCAGAGTACGGATTAAAATATGATTCCTTATTATGGATTGATCTTATGGACAGGAACCCTTTATGGCGGGATAAAACACGTCCGACTGAAAGATAAAAAAGAAGACTTTTGTCTGTCTGGCTTTTTGTCAACCGTGTTACTGCAGAGTCTCCGTGCAGAGTATGTTGGTGGAGATATGGTACAGTACCTGCGAGGGTATGAGCTTAGTGCGCAGGGGGGATGGTTGGATCCCGTTTTTAACTTTGAGCTGATTTTTCGTATCCTGATTCATACGCTGGCAGTATTCCATGTGCCAAGGCAGGGGTTTATTGCTATCATGTCTGTGCTATGTCAGGCACCAATTTTCTATTTCTTTTTATAGAAGAGCAAAAAATACCGTGCTTGAGCATCTTGATCTATTTTACATTCGGCTTGTTTACGTTTTCCTTCTCAGGAATCCGGCAGATGATTGCAATAGGTCTGTTTTTGCTGGCTGTACTCCAAGCGGAGGATGAGCAGTGGCTCAAATTTACAGCATTGATTCTTTTGGCAGCAATGTTCCATAAGTCTGCGCTGATTGGGATAGTTGTATGGCCGCTTTCAAAAAATCAAAGTCAAAAATCATATCGTTCATTTTTTGATGCTTGGAGCATTTATAGTTGAGATTTTCATGGCACCGGCCATTATACAAGTCGCTGCGACACTGTTTGGCAGCTATAATACGATCCAGTTTACAGGAGCATACGCCTGTTTCTTATTGTATGCTCTGATCTGGTTTATAAGCTCCCTTCTTATTCGATGTGATGCCCCCGTGGAACCTGTATATAAATTGTATGTATCTAGCTGCGGCAATCCAATGCTTGGGCCTTTATCATATGAATATTGGCCGGGTGGGGTATTACTTCGCTTTCTTTGAATGCCTCCTAATTCCGGAGTCGATTGAAAAATCGACACGGTCAAAATTTCTGAAGATGGTTTTTTATGGCGGATGTGTTGTGTTCTGTTTGTTGTACTTCTATAAAAACACAGGCTGGGGATATCTGGGAGTCAGTCCGTATGTTCCGTTCTGGAAATGAAAGCAGAAGAAAGGGATAAGACAGTGAAAATTACATTTATATCAAATTTCCTTGGCCCGCATCAGCTTCCATTCTGTAAGGCAATGGTGAATCGTTTGGGCGAGGATTTCAAATTTGTTGCCACTGAGCCGATGACGGAGGAACGCATCAAATTAGGCTGGAGTCTGGATAAAGATACATACCCGTTTGAGATAAAAGCAAATGAAAGCAATGAGCTGCAGAAAAAAGCTGAACAACTGGCTATTGAAAGCGATGTTGTGATCATTGGAAGTGCGCCGGACTCCTATATTATCCCACGTCTGAAAAGAAATAAACTGACTTTCAAAATACAGTGAGCGCCCATTGAAGAAGGGTATCCATTGGAACAACCTTGCGCATATCATTTGCGGAATGTGGCTTCATCACGGACGATTCCAATCTAAGCCGCTTTATATGCTGGCAGCAAGTGCATACACAGCAGGAGATTACGCTCGTTTTGGCTGTTACCGAGGAAAATGTTACAAATGGGGATATTTTCCGGAGGCAAAAAAAATATGATCCGGATGAGTTGATGAAAGGAAAACTGTCGGCTGCATCAGATGGTCTGAAGCGCCCGTGCGTTTTTCCATCCTGTGGGCGGGAAGATTGATCGGATTGAAACACCCGGATGCTTCCATTCGGCTGGCGGAGTCTCTCAAGGAAAAAGGTTATTCTTTCAAAATGACCCTTATTGGTACGGGTGAAATGGAAGAACAGCTCCATAACATGATTAGAGATAAGAGCCTGGAAGACTGCGTGGAAATGCCTGGCGCTATGAAGGCGAGTGAAGTCCGTTCCTATATGGAAAAAAGCCGATATTTACCTCTTCACCAGTGATTTCAATGAAGGCTGGGGCGCGGTTCTGAATGAATCTATGAACAGCGGCTGCGCAGTTGTGGCAAGCCATGCGATTGGATCGGTTCCGTTTTTTTGATCAAGGACGAAGAGAATGGTCTGATCTATGAAAACGGAAACCAAAAGCAGCTTGAACAACAGGTTTGTAGATTGATGGATGATGCCGAGTATCGCATGAAGCTTGGATTGAATGCTTACCATACAATAGCAGATTTGTGGAATGCAGATGTGGCGGCAGAAAGACTGATTGATTTGTGCGAAAATATAATATTTGCCAAGAAAACTAAAAGTCCATATGAAAATGGAATCTGCAGCGAAGCGAAGGTGATGGAAAATGATTGGTTCGGTAAATGATTCGCTTGTAAGCATTATTGTGCCGATTTATAATGCGGAAAAATATTTGGATAGTTGTATTCAGTCTGTGCTGAGACAAACATATACAAACTGGGAATTGATTTTGATTGATGATGGGGAGCACAGATAAATCAGGGCGAATAGCGGAAGAATATGGATTTGCTGATGAACGGATAACAGTTTTTCATCAGAAAAAATTTGGGGGTTTCATTGGCTCGAAATCAAGGAATTGATGAAGCAACTGGAAATTATGTTGTATTTCTCGATGCGGATGATGAGCTTATTGAAGACTGCTTGGCAAAGACGGTAAACATTGCAGAAGAGACGAATGCGGATGTTGTTGCTGGAAGAAGTTGTGAGAATCAGGAACTTTTTCAAGACAGAATAATTTGGACTGGTGCAGAAGCTCTTGAAAATTCTAAAAGATCACTTGTTTACGTATTCCGCATGTGCAAAATTGATTCGGAGAGAATTTATTGGAAAAACTCGGTTTACTCCAGATATAAGAATAAATGAAGATAGTTATTTTGTATTTCAACTTCTCTGTAAACAAAATGTTTTTGTTTTGACAAACGATGTGATTTATTTTTTTATCGGGCGAATTCGGAAAGTTCATCTAGGACGGTTTTTTCTGAAAAATATTTTGATATTTTGAAAGTGTCTGATTTGAAGTACAAGAAAATTGAAGAACAATTTCCCCAAATGCATGACCTTGCTAAGAATATGCTGCTGAAGGCAAGAATGAATGTGCTTAGGATTTTGGCTGTTCGTACAAGAGACGAATACCGAGATGTAGAAAAAAAACTCTTGGAATATATTCTTGATAATAAAGAAGATTATATTCCATCGAGTAAGGAGTGCAATCAATGGATGTTTATTTTGTCACATCATCTTTTCTATGTGTATAAGTTTGCACATTACATCGTGAAATGATTGCTTAGAGATAAAATTAATGAAAAAAATAAAAAATATTTTTAAAAATAAAGTGACGAGAAATGCTAGCTGGATGATTATTGGTCGGATTTACCAGATGAGTCTGTCCTTTGTTGTCAGCATGCTTACTGCACGCTATCTTGGACCATCAAATTATGGCTTGATTAATTATGCATCATCGTTCACATCTTTTTTTTTCGACATTTTGTGTACTTGGAATCAATTCGGTAATTGTTAAAAATTTCATTGATCATCCAAATGAAGAGGGAAAAACGACAGGATCAGCTATTGGCGTTCGGATGATATCAAGTATCTGTTCAGTTGTTCTTATTATGGTTGCAACACTTTTTCTGGATCGAGAAGAAAGGACAACACATTTAGTAGTATTGTTGCTGGGGTTGGGAGCAATTCCACAGGTTTTTGATACCTTGAACTACTGGTTCCAAGCAAAACTTGAATCAAAATATGCTGCGATAGCATCCGCAATTGGATACACGGTGATGATGGGTTATAAAATCTCATTGCTTGTGTTTCAAAAGAATGTGGTGTGGTTTGCAGCAGCGTCTTCAATCGAATATCTAGTGGTTGCAGTATGCCTTTATTACAATTATAGAAGGCATGGAGGACCATCTCTTTCGTTTTCGTGGAGAAAAGTAAAAGAATTGTTGAATAGTAGCCATCATTTTATTTTGGTTTCACTGATGGTATCGATTTATGGAAGTACCGACAAACTGATGCTAAAGCAAATGATGGATGAGACAGAAGTTGGATTTTATTCAACAGCGGTTACTGTATGTGGTCTATGGTGTTTTATTCTGGCAGCAATCAATGACTCAATGTATCCGGTGATATTGGAGGCATTTGAATCGGATATAAAGCTTTTTGAACGAAAGTGCAGGCAATTATATGCGATTGTGTTTTATACTTCTGCTGGAGTTTCAATATTGTATACAATGTTTGCAAAATACATCATTTTGATATTGTATGGAGAAGCGTATCTGCCAGCAATTACCCCTATGAGAATTGTTACATGGTACATTGCATTTTCTTATTTGGGAGATGCGAGAAATGTTTGGGTTATAAGTTATGACTGTCAAAAATATCTGAAATATCTATATATCGGGTCGGCAATAACAAATGTTGTAATGAACTATTTTCTGATTCCATTGTTTGGAGCTTCTGGTGCTGCGTTCGCATCAGTAGTAACACAAATTTCAACAATCATGATTTTTCCACTGTTTATTCGCAAAATGCGACCAAATGTGAAACTTATGCTTGATGCAATTTGCTTGAAAGATGTGTTTTGACTGCACATAGGAGGAAATAAAAATGTCTGCATTTAATAACGCAACCCTTATGATCACTGGTGGTACCGGTTCTTTCGGCTCCACCGTGCTGAAGCACTTTCTGGATTCTGATCTCAAGGAAATCCGCATCTTCTCCCGTGATGAGAAGAAGCAGGACGATATGCGCCATGAGCTTCAGGAACACCCGGAAGCAGCCAAGAAGGTCAAGTTCTACATCGGTGATGTCCGCAACCCGCAGTCCATCAAGGACGCTATGCCCGGTGTTGACTACATCTTCCATGCAGCCGCTTTGAAGCAGGTTCCGTCCTGTGAGTTTTTTCCGATGCAGGCTGTTCAGACCAATATCATCGGCACAGACAATGTTCTGCATGCTGCTATCGATGCCGGTGTCAAGCGTGTTGTCTGTCTGTCTACGGATAAGGCGGCTTATCCTATCAATGCAATGGGCATCTCCAAGGCTATGATGGAGCATGTTATCTTTGCAAATGCCCGTGTGGCCGCAGAGCGTGGCGGTACGACCATCTGCTGCACTCGTTATGGTAACGTTATGTGCTCTCGCGGCAGTGTGATCCCACTGTTTATCGACCAGATCAAGGCGGGCAATCCCATCACCATCACTGACCCCAACATGACTCGCTTCCTGATGAATCTGGATGAGGCTGTGGACCTGGTTATGTTCGCCTTCCAGCACGCCAACCCCGGCGACCTGTTCATCCAAAAAGTCTGATGCTTCCACTATTGGTGATCTGGCAAAGGCTGTTCAGCAGCTGTTTGGTGACACTGGCACGAACATCATTGGTACCCGTCATGGTGAGAAGCTGTTCGAGACCCTGATGACCCGCGAAGAGCGGCTGCGCAGTGAGGACATGGGCCACTACTTCCGCGTCGCGGCCGACAGCCGCGACCTAAACTACGACAAGTTCGTGGTAAAGGGCGAGGTGAACACCATGGCCGATGAGTCTTACACCAGCCACAACACCACCCAGCTGGATGTGGAAGGTACCGTTAAGAAAATTATGACCACTGAGTATGTGCAGAATGCATTGAAAGAAGATAAGTAAAATTAGTCTGTAAAGAGGAACAACTGGCATGAATTTGATTTGCATTCCGTTTGCCTATGAAGAAAATATGAATTCAGGGGTCAATGTCTCTATAAAGGGAAAAGGCAAAATCGAAATATATTTAAAGAATGCTTGTGTGGCATTGATTTCGGCTAAATATTACAATCCGGATTCGGATGTTGCGCTAGTTACAAACTTTGGCAGATGGAATATTCCTGAAGAATTTCTGTCTATTTTTGATAAATGGGAGATTAAAGTGATGGAAATCCCATTTGACCAGTTTAGATTTCAAGGTAGTTATACATGGGCGCTTGCATTTTATAAGCTTTGCGTCCTAAAAAAGCTCTCTTGTATGAAGTATGAGTCAATTTGCTACATGGACACCGATGTCTACATTCAGGGAAGTTTTGATGCTATTTGGACAGAATGCAGGCAGAATATCATGCTATATGATATCAATCATGGCCTGAACACACGGGATTATGTTCTGCTGTGTGATGAGATTGAGAGTTACTGCGGACAAAGGAAACTGATTACACATTATGGCGGAGAATTTTTTGCAGCATCTGCAGAGAATGCAAAAGCTTTTGTTGACACATGCGAGCAGGTCTATTATGAAATGCTCCAGAAAAAATTTTATAACAACGAAAGGTGATGAGTTTATTTTATCTCTTGCAGCGAATGAGATGAGGGAAAGCATTAAGAATGCAGGAGCGTATATTTATCGTTTTTGGACTGGTGCAGGATTCAGGCTGATTTCAACTTGTTATGAATATAATCGAATCACAATTCTACATCTTCCGGCAGAAAAAAAGAACAAGGAATGCTGAAAATATATGATAAATACATAAAAATCGGAAAGATTCCAGTCGATGAAAAAGTTTGGAAAACTTTTCGACTTAATAGAATTCCATTTCTCGATAAGATCAAAAAGATGCTTAGAAACACTATTATGAAGAAATAATTTCACATGAAAAAAAGAAACTGTTGATCGTCGGTGCTGGTGGTTTTGGACGCATGGTGGCCGAGCAGGCAATGCTCCAGTATGACTGCGCTTTTTGTGGACGATGGACAACCTGTTGGGACTGGGGTTTGTGGTACTCCTGTTGTTGGTGAGATTGCGAATTTGCCTGAGTTGCGCAAGAGTTATGGTTTGCTCGTGGTTGGCATTGGTAATAACAACTTCCGGGTGCAGGTATATGAGAAAGCTGCGGCAATGGGCTATACTTTCCCGAATATCATTGCACCCAGTGCCTACGTTAGCCCCTACGCCAAACTTGGTAATGGGTGTGTCATTTTGCAGAATGCCTGTGTTCAGAATGGTGCAGTCGTGGGCAATGGCGTGTTGCTGAATGCGGGTACAGAAATCCATTGTGATGCAATCGTGGAAGATTATGCGCTCATTTATGCAAATAGCGTCGTTCGCACTGGTGCAAAAGTTGGCAAAATATGCTCGTATCGGTAGCAATGTGACGGTTTGCAATTCTGCAGTCGTGCCAGATGGAGCAGATGTTCCGGATTGCACAGCGGTACGCCCGGAGGTGAGAAATGAACATTCTGGTGACAGGTGCCAAGGGCATGGTGGGAACCGCCCTTGTGAACAACCTGAAAAATATCCGAGACGGAAAAACAAGACCCGCAAAGAACTGCATATTGATGAAATCTATGAATACGACCTGAATTCGACCCCGGCAGAACTGGACGAATACTGCCAGAAGGCAGACTTTGTGTTCAATCTGGCAGGGGTGAATCGCCCGGAAAACCCGGAAGATTTCATGAAGGGCAACTTTGGCTTTGCCTTTGACCTGTTGAACTGCCTGAAAAAGCACAACAATAAGGCCACCATCATGCTGTCTTCGTCCATTCAGGCAACTTTGGCCGGACGCTTTGGCAACAGCGAGTATGGCCGAAGCAAGAAGGCGGGTGAAGAGCTGTTCTTCGATTATGCCCAAGAAACTGGTGCAAAAGTGGCGGTCTATCGTTTTCCGAATCTAATGGGACACAGCCGCCCCAAAGTACAACAGTGCCGTCAGTACCCTCTGCTGGGCGGTTGCCAATGACGAACCCTTCACTGTCAACGACCGTAGCACCGAGCTGGAGCTGCTGTACATCGATGACTTGGTAGAAGGGATGTTTGACCTGCTGGAAGGCAAGGAGCAGCACTGCGAATTTGATGGTGTGGAAACGGTTCTCAAAGCGGATGGCCGTTACTGCTGCGTCCCCGTGACACATAAGGTCACACTGGGCGAAATTGTGGATCTGCTACAGGAATTCAAGGCGCAGCCAACGACTCTGATGATGCCCAAGATGCCAGATGGCTCCTTTGCCAAGAAGCTGTACTCCCTGTATCTGACCTACCTGCCGACTGACAAGTTCAAGTATGCTTTGAAGATGAACGTGGACAGCCGTGGTTCCTTCACTGAACTGGTGCATACCGCCGACTGCGGACAGGTGAGCATCAACATCAGCCGCCCGGGCATCACCAAGGGGCAGCACTGGCACAACTCCAAATGGGAACTGTTCATTGTGGTGGCTGGGCACGGCTTGATTCAGGAACGGAACATCAACACCGGAGAAACGGTGGAGTTTGAGGTTTCTGGGGACAAAATTGAGGTTGTCCACATGATTCCCGGCTGGACGCACAACATCATCAACCTGTCCGATACGGAAAATCTGGTCACGGTCATGACCTGTAACGAGATCTTTGACCCGAAGCACCCGGACACCTTCTTTGAACCGGTATGAGAGGAGAAAAATAATGGCTGATTATAGCAATGTATCATTTAAGAATAATGGAAAGTTGAAATTGCTGATTATTGTTGGAACCCGTCCGGAGATTATCCGACTGGCCGCCGTCATCAACAAGACCCGCAAGTATTTCGACGTTATCTTAGCGCACACCGGCCAAAACTATGATTACAACCTGAACGGCGTGTTCTTCCACGACCTGCAGCTGGCTGACCCCGAAGTGTATATGAACGCTGTAGGGGCCGATCTGGGCGAAACCATGGGCAACATCATCGCCGAGAGCTACAAGCTCATGGCGGCCATCCAGCCGGATGCCGTGCTGGTGCTGGGCGACACCAACAGCTGCCTGTCCGTCATCGGTGCAAAGCGGCTGCACATTCCCATCTTCCACATGGAAGCCGGCAACCGCTGCAAGGATGAGTGCCTGCCGGAAGAAACCAACCGCCGCATCGTGGACATCATTTCCGACGTGAACATGGCCTATTCTGAGCATGCCCGCCGCTATCTGGCTGATACTGGTTTGCCCAAAGAGCGTACCTATGTGACGGGTTCGCCCATGGCTGAAGTGCTGCATCAGAATCTGGCCAAGATCGAGGCATCCGATATCCACGCCCGTCTGGGACTGGAAAAGGGGAAATATATTCTGCTTTCTGCCCATCGTGAGGAGAATATTGACACCGAGAAAAAAAGCTTTACCTCGCTGTTCACCGCCATCAACAAGATGGCCGAAAAGTACGATATGCCGATTCTCTACTCCTGCCATCCGCGCAGCCGCAAGCGACTGGAGCAGAGCGGGTTCCAGCTGGACAAGCGGGTCATTCAGCATGAACCGCTGGGCTTCCACGATTACAACTGCCTGCAGATGAATGCCTTCTGTGTGGTATCCGATAGTGGAACGTTGCCGGAGGAGAGTAGCTTCTTCACCAGCGTCGGGCACCGTTCCCGGCGGTGTGTATTCGTACCAGTACTGAGCGCCCGGAAGCACTGGATAAGGGGGATTTCATCCTTGCCGGTATTGACGGTGACCATCTGCTGCAGGCTGTGGATGTGGCGGTCGAGATGAACAGGAATCGTGATTTGGGCATTCCTGTACCGGACTATGTGGATGAGAACGTGTCTGATAAAGTCGTGAAAATCATCCAGAGCTATACTGGCGTGGTCAATAAAATGGTGTGGAGAAAATATTAATAGAGGCTGATTTGATGTACGCAAGCCATGATCTAGGGTGAAGAAGTAAGAAAAAGTTTTATATCAAGCAATAATCCCCACCCCTCCCCACACCTACCGCCAAACTCACTCCGGCGAAATTTTGATGTGCGCAGCACCCGGAAATAGGGTAGGGGGAACCACCCGAGATTACTCTTCCTGTTGCAGAAAACCGTGCAGTTTCCATCTATCCGAAATTATGGATCCTGAACTCTCGTTTATCATGGCTAATGAAAAAAAGTCCCGATTATAGTTCCGCAAAAAAGTGCGACAAAATGCGACAACTCGAAAATGCATGAGGGGCTGCTACAGGGCGGAATAACGCAAAAAAATGCCGTAAAATCGTGTGTTTTGCAACAGTTCGGAGCACAAAAATCCATCAAAGTAAGCTTTTTAATCAGAGGGACAGGGATTCGAGTTCACTCAGACAATCAGGCCCCGGGTGGTGGCTTTGAACGACAACACGGTTTGCGGAACAAAGTGATAGACCATCTGACAGAGATTTTCAAGCATTGAAAATCATGGTGATAAAGTGGATTTTTGTTACAAATCAATAAAAACGTTGAGGAAAAAAATTCTTCTGTGGTAAAATAATTAAAAAGATGCTGCGAAATTGCGGAGGGAGGATCTGTGCTGTATGCACCAGCTCCATAAACGCCTTACAGGTGCAGCCAACAGTTCCATAGAAATCATCATTGCTTGGAGTTTTGCAGATGCGTAAGAGACTGTTTGTTAGAAACTGGATCCGAAGGCTTTTAAGGTATCTTTGTATTCCGGTTGGGTTCTTCCTGGTCGTGGTTCCTCTGTATAGCCTGATGATCCGCCAGACGATCCAAGCGCAGTCCTCCAGCGCGATGGAAATGCTGGCGATCGGCACCACCCAGTTGGAGCGATGCCTGAGCAACATCCGCAGTACAACGAACAAATTGTTCAGCGAAACGGAGTATACTCTGCTTGCCAGCAGTTATGATAACAGTATTCTGGGAGATTATCAGACACTGACGAGAGCCAGCAAATCGTTACAGGATAAGACCTACGATTCCTCTGTGATCACATACAGCTATATTACATTTGAGCGGAATGGCATCATATTGGATGACCGGAGCGCGTATGAAAGCCATAGCAATTTTTACCCGGGAGCACTTGAGTATGAGGATGTGTCTCAGGAGGAATGGGATGCGCAGAATCAGATCGATGTAACGACGATAAAGCCCGCCCATGTTGTCAAACTGATGCATTCCAGCTATGGCAATTCATATACCACGGTATACCAGCCCTATGTGAACACGGCGGGCCGCCTTTGCGGCGCAATGACGGTGCTGATCAAGGAAAAAGATGTCGTTTCAATGTTCCTTTCGCAGCAGCAATGGCGCAAGGAAGGGCTTTTTGCCTGATCTCCGATGACGGAACGATCCTGGCGGGAAATAACTATGACGGAACGACATTTTCCCTGGCGAGTGATGATACGGGTTGGGAGACCTATCAGGGAAAGCGCTATCTGATGGCAACGCGATATGTGGCATCTCTGAATGCAACGGCGGTCATTGGAATGCCGCCGTCGCTCTACGAAGCGGGTCTGTTGGCAGTACAGCGTGCAATTTGTCTGTATCTGATCGTGGGCGTTCTGGGCTGTGTATTGATCAGCGTCTGCATGACGCTGGAGGATATGAACAGCCTGCGTCCGATGCTGGATACGCTGGACGAATCGGATCTGGCATCGCGGAAAGTGCTGAATGAGATCTTTCTCCGAAATGTGAACAGTCAGCATAAACTGGCACAGGAACTGGAGCATTCACGCAGCGAGCTGGAACACGGCAAAATGGAAATTTTGCTGCGCACAGGGTCTGTGAGTCAGAAACCCTTCAGCAGCTGACGGATGCGGCGCAGCTGAAAGCCTATAACTTCCTGCTGCTGATCCCATCTCTTCAGGAAAACGCCGAGTGCTCACTGAAAGAGGAGCTGCGTACTGTGGTGGTGTCAGAGCAGATCCGTCAAATTTACGGGCAGAGATTTTATGTACAGGCAACGGCAGATGACCTGATCCTGGTGATCCTGACGCAGGAAACGGATGACGCAGAGGAACTGCGGGAGATGTGTTTCCGCACAGAGCAGGCTGTATGATGCGCTGCATTTGACAACCCCCTGATATTGAGCAATCCTTTTGAGAAAATGGAGCAGCTGTCAGACATTTACTGGAAGGCCCGCAATGTGGCGGCCTATGCGGATCCGACACAGAAGATCTGCTATTTGGGGAACAGCAATGCGCAGCGCGGTACCACGGTCAATGCAACCAATGCAGCGCGGCTTCGGGAATATCTGCTTTCCGGATGCACGGAAGAAGCGGTTTCACTTCTGAGTGAACTGTTCTCGGTGGATAATCTGGACCCGGAAAACTTTAAGCAGGATTTTTACACGGCAGGCGGCATTCTGCTGAACACGGCAGAAAGGGTACGCTGTCCGGATATCGCCTATCTGTGCAGTTATGACTCAAAACTGACTGCCCGCCAGATGCTGAGCCGGTTGCAGGACTGCTGTGTGGAGATCTGCAACCATGTGCAATTCTTGAAGCATAGCCACAATGATGCGCTTCAAAAAAGAATATTCTGGACTGGCTGGCACAGAATTTCCAGAATCCGGAGATCAATGCGGCGATGACGGCGGAGCAGTTCAAGATCTCTAAAAAGTATCTTTCGCAATTCCTGAAGGAGCAAACCGGAAAGAGCTATACAGAGTATGTGGAAGAATTGCGTCTGGATCATGCGATGCAGCTGCTGAGAACGACAGATCTGAATATTACGGATATTGCAGAACAGTGCGGTTTCTCCACAGCGAATACATTCTATAAGGCATTCCGGCGGAAGTATCAGCTCTCGCCTTCTGCTGTTCGCAAAAGGAGACAACTGATTTCAGCGCAGAAAAAAACGAACGATGTCATCCGATTCGGACAGACATCGTTCGTTTCTTTTTACAGGTGGATTCAGGGATGGATGCTTATGGTAACAGTGCAGGGAGCATCCAATGCAAAGGTCAGCTCAAGCAGCCCATCGTGGCGTGTGGTCACGGTGCAGGGCACAGAGGCTGTAACAGCTTTGGGACCCGGCTGCAGAACAGCCAGAACAGTGCTGCGGCCCGCTGCGGTAAAATCCAGTGTGGCATTTAAGGCGCTGTTGTCCGGTGCCCAATCCGTATGCCGGACAAAGGCATCAAAACCGGTCGTGAGGGTGCCGGGGCGGTAGTAAGCGGAAAACCACTGTACAATGGGAGAAGAAAGCCCGCTGAACTGATGCCAGCCCGCGCCCCGGCGGCTCTCGATCATAAAGTGTTCAAAACAACAGTAGCTTTCGGCACACTCGTTCTGCCACAGGGTAAGAGCGGTGTCGGCAATGCGGTAAGCAAAATCGGCAAGGCCCGCATCCAGCGCCGCTTTGAAGAACATCCACTGGTATGGCATCCACACCGCGCCGTTCCAGTATCCGTCACGCCGATAGTACGGCGCACTCTGATCTACGGTGGAAAGGCCGCAGGCACACCACAGGTGTTCCGGGCTCTGCAGCTTCTGCCACAGAAGTTCCTTCTGCGGTTCTGTACAGGCACCTGCAAACAGCGGCGAAGCGCCATCCATGCCCATATCGTAGTTCAGCCCCTGCTCGGTGCGCAGAATATCTGCAGCATCACCAGAAGGATCGTGCAGGAGGTACCCGAAGTAACCGCTTTCCTCGTCCCATGCAGTCTGCAGGGAGCGCCCTAAGCGAAGCGCATCGGCATCAAAAGCATCTGCGTCGGTTGTCTCGCCCAGCAGGCGGGCGGTGTAAGCCAGGATCTTTGCGCAGCGTATCGCATGGGCAGTTGTGACCACGGGCGCGCAGCTGGCCTGCAAACGGCGGCGATGGACCTCCTGCTGTGGGGGATAATCGTCCCATCCACCGGAATTGTAGAAATAATCCCAGGGGCGCAGCAAGCCGCTGTGCAGGTTGGCGGTAGTGGAGCCGCCTTCCTGTCCGGTGAAGAAGCGGTAGTACAGCTTTAGGCGTGGATAGCAGTAGGCGGCAAGTTCTCTGCTGCTGGTGCGATTCAACAGCTCGGCGTACAGATAAAACTGCGTTGGCACCATGGAGCCATGGTGTAAGAAAGCAGCATCCACAGAATCCGGGGGCATCAGGTAGGTGTTCAGGCAGTCAAAGGCATTGCGCAGGCTGGTCTGAGCCAGGCCCATTCCAATGAATCCGGAATCCCATGTGTAGACACAGTCCCACCAGCGTCCGGGAGTGTAGTGGCGGATATACTGTCCCCGCGTGTACACCGGATACACAACGTTGGTGCAGAGAACGGCATTCATCAACTGTTGGCCCAAGGCAAGCGATTCGGCAGCCGGTAAAGCGGGCGGTGCTGCAAGGGAGGCAGAAGCCTGCTGCCATAAATGCTCCCAATCACTGCGCTGCGTCAGCAGCTCATGGCAGCGCAGCGCGGCGGCAGAAGCATCCGGCGCAGCACAGACCGCTCCATAGATCACTTTTGTCTGTCCTGCCTCCAAGGGATCGGCCCCATAAAGAGATTGACGTAATGCCCTTTTCCGTTGCCGCGCAGCGTGGCGTTTACATGGTCGTGTACGGTGTCACGCAGAAAGATATCCAGTTCATCGTTTTCGATCGTGCGAATATGGGTGGTGATATCATCCCACAGGATCCCGTAGCACTCCTGAATGTGGGGATACTGCAGGGTCAGATAGTTCTCATCTGCGGCGGGTTCAGCCTGAGGCCGGGAGCCATCTCCACGCAGGGTAACGGTAAAGTCACCTGCGTCCGCTTGCTCGCACAGAGCGAGACAATCCAGCTTCGCCCCTCCAACACCGGCAGCGGTCAGGGTCAGAGTGAATTTCCCGGCGGGAATGGAAGCATTCAGCGGCAGGATGGCAATAGAAGGCTTCTGACAGGGTGGCAGCTGTAACGTATCCTGACCATTGACATCGTACTCGGAACTTTCATCTGCCGGATTCCAATACCGTACACAGAGACAGGGGGCACGCAGGGGCGCGGTAAGGGAAAGCGTAAAGGTAACGGTGTCCCCTTTTCCGCTGGGCATGACCTGCCCAAAAGGTCCTTTTGCCTTCGGAACAGCCGAACCCCGTGCCAATGCCGTATCCCTGACCAAAGCCGGGAACGGCTTCTTCGCCCCGGCGCAGACCATCCCAGGTCAGACATTCGTTGGGACGATGGATGGAAAAAATCCAGGGTGTCATAATCCTTTGCCCAGACAAAGGCGGCGTTTTTCCGGCAGGGACACCTCACAGCCCGGCAGGGAGAAACCGCGGTAGGACGGAACGGGATCCCAGGCGGATGCCATATAATGAAGCACCAGATTCTGCGGAGCATCTGTATTGTTGTGGAGTTCAGCACGGATCAGCCGGGCATCCTCCCCCAAGGGAGCAAAAGAGATGTCTGCATACAGCTGATCCTTCCACAGGAGCTCGTGGCGGAACATGTAGCAGCTCAGATCCGGAGCCGCATCCCAGGGGTGAAAGCCGCTTTCAAACCGTACATTGGGCACATCGACCCGGCGGCGATACATTCCCGGAAAAACGGACAGGTCAAATCGAACACCATCGTTGGCCGCAGGAACATGGGAAATGCCGCTGTATCGTTTGGTGTAGGGGCCCCACGCAGGCAAGGAAGGTCATGTGATTGCATGGTGTGATATCCTCCCATCAGCCCTTGACCGCGCCAATGGTAACACCGGCAACAAAGTACTTCTGCAGGAACGGATACAGGCACATGATCGGCAGGGGTGGAAACCACCATGGTGGCATATTTCAGACCATCGCCGATGACCTCGACATCACCGGTGGAACCGGCCATGTTGCCGATGTCGCTCTGGATCAGGACCTCACGCAGGATCATCTGCAAAGGGTACAGAGAACGATCCCGAATGTACAGCAATGCCGGGAACCAGCTGTTCCACTGCGCAACGCCGTAGAACAGCGCCATAACGGCGAACACTGCACCGGAGAGCGGAAGAACAATGCGGAAGAAGGTCGTGATATCGTTGCAGCCGTCCAGGGCTGCGGCCTCGATCAGCTCATTCGGGATGGTGTTTTCAAAGAAGGTGCGCATGATGATCATGTTATAGGTACTGATGGCGGAAGGCAGCACCAGCGCCCAGATCTTATTCAGCATACCCAGCTTCTGAATGATCAGATAAGTGGGGATCATGCCGCCGTTGAAAAACATGGTAAAGATGAAAAGGCTGATAAAGACATTGCGCCCGAACAGATCCTTGCGGGACAGGGGGTAGGCGGCGCAGGCGGTAAGGGTCACGCTGATCAGGGTGCCCAGCACGGTATACAGGATCGTGTTCAGATAACCCGTCCAGATGCTGGCATCCTTCAGAACCTTCTCATACATGGAGGTCGTAAAGCCTTTGGGCCAGAAGGAAACATTGCCTGTCAGCAGCTGCATGGGGATCACTGAACGAGCCGCTGATGATGTGCAGAAGCGGCAGAATATGGTTGCGCTGATCAGGATCAGCAGCAGATACACAACAATGGTATAGATCCGTTCCCCGATGCTTTCCTTCACTTTCGTGGGGTGATTCATCGCATCAATATTCTTTTTCATCACCACAGGCTCACCTCACTGATCTTTTTGCTGAACTTGTTGAACAGCACGATAATGGTAAAATTGATCACAGAATTGAACAGGCCCACAGCCGCAGAGAAGCTGTAATCGCCGCTTTCAAAGGCACGGCGGTAAACGTAAGTGGAGATCACATCGGCAGTCTCATAGGTTGCAGGGTTGTACATCAGCATGATCTTTTCATAGCCGACCGAGAAAAATAGAGCCCATGCGGAGGATCAGCATGATGATGATCGTGGGCAGCAGGCCGGGCAGCGTGATATGGATCAGCTTGTCCCATTTGGAAGCACCGTCAACGGTGGCGGCCTCGTAGAGAGGGGGTCAATGCCGGTCAGTGCCGCCATGTACACAATGGAACCGTAGCCGGCGCTTTGCCAGATGTCAGAAAGAACATAGATCGTCTTGAAGTACTTGGGTTCGGCCATAAAATGGATCGGCGTACCGCCAAAGGCGGTGATCAGCTGGTTGATCAGGCCGCTGGAAGGAGAAAGCAGGGCGCTCAGAATACTGACAACGACCACGGCGGAGATGAAATGGGCAGGTACACTACGGTCTGTACGCTGCGTTTGAAGAATTTACCGCGGACTTCGTTGATGAGCAGAGCCAGAATGATGGGAATGGGAAAGCCCACAATAATGGAATACAGGCTGATGCCAAGCGTGTTTTTGATCAGACGGCCAAAATACTCGGATTTAAAGAACTGGATGAAATATTTGAAGCCGACCCACTTGCTGCCCGTGATGCCCAGTACGGGAGAAAAATCACGGAAGGCGATCTGCGCGCCGTACATGGGCGCGTACATGAACACGATATACCAGATCAGGGCGGGCAGCAGCATCAAAAGCAGATAACGGCTGCGCCAGAACTTTTGTAGGCATGATCAAGGCGGTTCGCTGTTGGCAGTGTGATCGGTTTTGCTGCGGTGGCTGTTTTCATGGTGGTATTCTCCTGTTTTCGTTCTGAAGAACCCAGGAAAAAATAGGCCGGGAACAGGGTGTTCCTGCCCCGGCCGTTATTTTACTGGATCAAAAAATAGGTGCCTGCTGGGGCATCAGCCATTCAGCGTCTTCTGGTAGATATCGACGACTTCTGCAATGCCCATGCCATTGACCTTTTCAACGTAGGTGTCCCAGTTGGACAGCGGCTCACGGCCGCAAACAAACTTGATGATCATCTCGTCAACGTAAGTATCCACGTCTGCCATCACAGCACGGCGGACGGCATCGTCCTCAGAGGAGAAGGAGGTAGAGCCGGGGATCACATACTTCTTGGATTCTTCCAGGAAGGGAATGATGCAGTCCTGCTTTGCGCGGTTGACAGACTCATCATCCAGCTGTGTGACCTCATCCTGGCTCAGAATGAACGGGCCGGAGCTCTGTGCAAAGGTGAAGGTGCCGATCGCGTTTTTGGGAGACAGGCCGTCAGGATTGTTCATAACATAATCGGTGAAGATCGGCTTGCCGTCCTGCATGGTGTAGTGAGTGCCCTCAATACCCATGTTGATCAGCCAGGGTGCCCTCGTCGCTGTACATGTAATCCAGCAGAGCGACCACGCGGCCAACGTTCTTGCAGCTTGCGGTGATGGTAGCCGCTGCGACTGCACGGGGCTCCTGATCAATATAGGAGTGGATCTGTGCATCGCCCTTGGGGGGTACGGTGGCCTCAACATGGAAGCCGGGGAAAGGAGGCAGGCATGGTGGCGTTCTGTGCAGCCAGCATACCGCCCAGCGGGCCGTAGAAGGAAGCCACCGCGTTCTGGGCCAGCTTCGGCACGAAGGAAGCGTAGTCCATGGTGATGATCTCAGGGTCGATATAGCCCTTCTCGTACATGTCGTGCATCCAGGTCACGGCCTTTTTTACTTGGGGTCGATGGGGCCGTAGTGGACCTTGCCGCCATCGTCCGGGTCGGTGTAGAAGTCATCCAGGCAGCCGAATGCGGTGCAGAAGTTCCGCAGGCCGGTCATATCGTAGGAGCTGAAGGGGATCTCATCGTTGGTGCCGTTGCCGTTCAGGTCGGTGGTCTTGACCAGATGCCAGTAGTTCTCCCAGTCCTCCAGGGTCACGGGGCTCTCAATGCCCAGCTTTTCCAGCCAGTCGGTGCGGACGATGTAGGGCATATTGCCGGAGACCTTCTCATCCAGCATGGGCATATAATAAATATTGCCGTCGCTGTAAGTCAGTGCTTTTTCGACACCGTCCCGCTTGTCGATCTCCTTCTTCAGGTTGGGCATGTTGTTCTCGATGTAATCGTTCAGGGACAGGATCACGCCGGACTCGCCGTATTTCAGCACCTCGGTGGTGGGCATATCCATAATGATATCCGGCAGCTGAGCATCCATCATCACAAGGTTCAGGCGCTCGTTGTAGTTGTCCTGCGGGGATTATCAAATTCAAAATCCATATTGAATTTTTTCGCCCAGGACCTTCCAGATATCCATCTGCTCGGCAGCAACCTCATTCGCGGCCTTGGATTTCAGGATGCGAACAGTGATACGCTCGTTGGAAGCAGCTGCTCCGGAACCGGCAGCAGAAGAAGTAGTAGAGGAAGAGCTGCCACAGCCCTCCAGAACACCCAATGCCAGAGAAGCGACCATAGCGCTGCATACGGCGCGTCTGCTGATTTTTCTTTCTTTCATAAGATCTTTTCCTCCTTGATTTATGGAATGGGACGGGGAAGATCCCCGTGCTTCCATAACCTCCGTTCAGCTCGTACGCTGCCGACCAGTGGTTTTTCCTTACTCAGAAGCATATCATGTTCTTTTTGGGAATTGCAACATTTTTTGATACAAAACGCGCACAAAAGATTTTCTCATTTTTTGAGCATGATTGTTGCACAATATCCACAAAAGATGCGATTATTCTTCCTTTTGTCATGGTGCGGGATGAAATGTCATGCTCCTTCACCTTGACGATTCCGGCACAAAAAGATATGCTGGAAACAAAATTGGAATCGGAGATCCATTCAAAAGAAAGGAAGAGAGAAACTATGAGTAAGCAAATCACAGCCATCATCGTGGGCGCGGGCCATCGGGCGATCCTGTACAGCCTGTATGCGCTGGAACACCCGGACGAGCTGAAGATCGTAGGCGTAGCAGATCCGGATCCGATCCGGCGGAAAAAGGTTGCGGAGATGCATGGCTTCGGGGAGGAAATGTGCTTCAGGAACGCTGAGGAGCTGGCAGAAAGGCCTAAGCTGGCAGATGCGGTGATCAATGGAACCATGGACCGCCAGCATGTGCCCACTGCGGTTCCGCTTCTGCGCGCAGGATATGATATGCTGCTGGAAAAAGCCCTTCGCGATCAGCGAGGAGGAAGTGAACTATTTATATAAGGTTGTAAAAGAGACCGGGCGGAAGGTGATGATCTGCCACGTTCTGCGGTATGCGCCCTTCTATGTCGCAATCAAGCAGAGACTGCTGAGCGGGGAGATCGGTGACATTATCAATATTCAGGCCACAGAACATGTCAGCTACCATCATCTGGCCGTCTCCTTTGTGCGCGGCAAATGGGGCAACGAAGAAAAATGCGGGGCTCCGATGCTGCTGGCAAAGTGCTGCCATGACATGGATCTCATTATGTGGCTGAAAAGCGGCGTTTCGCCCAAACAGATCGCAAGCTTTGGAAGTGACTTCCAGTTTGATCCTGCCAAAAAGCCCGCAGGGGCAGGCAAGCGCTGCCTGGTGGATTGTCAGTGCGAGGAGACTTGTCTGTACTCTGCCAAAAAGCATTATCTGGATCACCCGGATCGGTGGGCGTTCTATGTATGGGACTGCCTGGAGAATATTGAGAAGCCGACGCTGGAGGACAAGCGTAAGTCGCTGATGACAGACAATATCCATGGACGCTGTGTGTGGGATTGTGAACATACGGTGGTGGATCATCAATCGGTGCTGATGAATTTTTGCGGATGGCGCAACTGCGACCCTGAACATGATCGGCGGCGCAGCGAAGCCGGAGCGCAATATCCACATCATTGGTACGAAGGGTGAGATCAAGGGCGTGTTTGACGATTCTGTTTTCACTGTGCGCACCATAGATACCGCCAGCGAGAAGGGCTGGAACGAGGAAGTGGTAGACCTGAAGATCGGTGGAGATAAGAGCGGCATGACAGGCTCTCATGGCGGCGGCGACCTGCGGCTGGTGGAGGACTTTGTTCATGTGCTTCAGGGTGAGGAGCCTTCCATCTCCTGCACAACGATCAAAGATTCGATCAATGGGCATCTGGGCGTTTTCTGCGCAGAGCGTGCTCGCAAGGAGAGCGCCGTCATAACGATGCCAGACATCAGATAATGCAGTGCTGACATAGAAAACGTCCCCGTGCAGTTTTGATATCCTGCACGGGGACGTTTTGTGATCTTTTTATTTCCTCATTTCCGCATTCACCCATTCCCGCACGCGGTCAGGCCGGTTGGTGACGATGCAGTCAGGGCCAAGGGGCAGCAGGGAACGGACAGCGTCCTGGGTGTCCACGGTCCAGAACGCGGCCTGGATGCCCATGGCGTGGAGCTGGTTCACAAGCTCGGGGTTGTAGTAGGCGGTGTGGTACTCGCAGCTGACGATATCCACAGGGGAAATCCAGCGTTTTGATGTAGGCAGCCACATCAGCCTGCTCCTCCAGATGGCCGATGACCTGCTCCACGGTCTCGCCGGGGAAGTTGGCACGGAGCATATCGACCTTGTCGGCCACCGTGCGGTAGATGAGATTGTTCCGCAGGTCGATGCAGTTTTCCTCGCTGAAGGGCTCATCCATGCTGTTCACAAGACCCAGATCCTTCCACACCACCGGCGGAGGCAGCACCATGCTGAGGAAGGCGCCGTAGGTCAGCGCGCCTACCTTCAGCTCGGGCATCAGCTGCTTTGCCTGACGCAGCTGGGAGTGGTGGAAGGAGATGAGGGTGAGTCGGTCGGTGAGCCCGGCGGCGCGGACTGCATCCAGCACCCGGGGCACAAAGTCGGGGTCGTCCTGCAGTGGGCTTTTCAGTTCCAGCTGTACCTGGGTGCCCTCCATGCCGGCGCAGAGCTCCAGCGCTTCCTGCAGCGTGGCGATCCTCTCGTTGGCGTAGATGGCATCTTTCCAGCTGCCGAAATCCAGAGCCTTCAGCTCGCCCATGGTCAGGTCGTAGATCTGGCCGGAGATGTCGGTGTGCATGTCCACCATATAGTCGTGGTGGATGACCAGCTCGTTGTCGTAGGTCTTCTGTACATCCATTTCCACGCCGTCCGCGCCAATCTCCATCGCCTTGCGGAAGGCGACCAGCGTGTTCTCAGGGGCCAGATAGGATGCACCGCGGTGCGCAATGATTTGGGGTGTCGTCATCTTGTGCTATGATTCCTTTCCTCACAGTTGGCTCAGGCCAGATCTTCGCCGTCGGAGGCGATGACCTTTTTATACCAGTAGAAGCTGTCCTTCCGGCTGCGGGCCAGCGTGCCCTTGCCCTCGTTGTCCTTGTCCACATAGATGAAGCCGTACCGCTTCTTCATCTCGCCGGTGGAAGCACTGACCAGGTCGATGGGGCCCCAGGTGGTGTAGCCCAGCAGGGGCAGGCCATCCTCGTTGATGGCCTTTTCCATCTGCTCAATGTGGGCCCGCAGGTAGTCGATGCGGTAGGTGTCGTGGATGGAACCATCTGCTTCCACCTTGTCCACCGCACCCAGACCGTTCTCCACGATGAAGAGCGGTTTCTGGTAGCGGTCATACAGGCTGTTCATGGTGATGCGCAGACCCACCGGGTCGATGGCCCAGCCCCAATCGCTGGCCTTGAGGTAGGGGTTCTTGACGGCATCCATGATGGCATTGCCACTGGCCTTGTTCATCAGTTCGGGGTCCACAGTGGCGCAGCGGCTGGAATAGTAGCTGAAGGAGATGAAGTCCACAGTGCCCTCTTTCAGCAGCTGCTCGTCGCCCGGCTCCATCTGCAGGGCAACGCCTGCACGCTCCATCCGTTTTTTGGCCCAGACAGGGTATTCGCCGCGGGACTGGACATCAATGAAGAAGTAGTTGTCGCGGTCGGCCTCGGCAGCGGCCTGCACATCGGCAGGTGCGCAGGTGCGGGGGTAGAACTGACCGGCGGCCAGCATACAGCCCACCATGGCATCGGGCATGATGGCATGGGCCAGCTTGACGGCCTTTGCGCTGGCCACCAGCTCGTGGTGAGCGGCCTGATACTTGACCTGCTGTACATTCTCGCCGGGCGCAAAGAGCAGACCGGCTCCCATAAAGGGCATGTGGAGCAACATGTTGATCTCGTTGAAGGTCAGCCAGTACTTGACCTTACCCCGGAAGCGCTGGAACAGCACCTCACAATAGTGGGCGTAGGCATCCACCATCCGGCGGTCTTTCCAGCCGCCATACTTTTTGATCAGGGCAATGGGGGTATCAAAGTGGCACAGGGTCACCAGCGGCTCAATGCCGTACTTGTGGCACTCATCAAAGAGCTCCTCATAGAAGCGCAGGCCCTCTTCGTTGGGCTGTGCATCATCGCCGTTGGGCAGGATGCGGGTCCAGGCAATGGACAGGCGGTAGCAGCGGAAGCCCATCTCGGCAAAGAGCTTGATGTCCTCCTTGAAGTGGTGGTACATGTCAATGGCTTCGTGGGAGGGGTAGAAGTGCTCGGCATCGCAGTCCAGCATCTTCAGCTGGCCCAGCGCCACGGGGAAGCGGTCGGGGCCAAAGGGTACCACGTCCACACTGGACAGGCCGCGCCCGCCCTCGTTGTAAGCGCCCTCGCACTGGTTGGCGGCAGTGGCACCGCCCCACAAAAAGTCTTTCGGGAATTTGCCCATAGGTCTTACCTCCTGATGCAGTTGAATTCTGATACTTCAATGATACCATGTTCTGAGCCGCTGTCAACCGGGAAAGTACGACTTTAGCCGTCAATTCGACGAAAAAATGTTGCTGATTTTTGACACTTTTCACGAAGAAATCGAAAATTGCGAGCGATTTTCCTTGGAATCTGTTTCTTCCAAACGGACAGTAAGTGTGATAGACTGAATAGGTAAACGGAAAACGGCTCACCCTGCCCTTCATTGCTTTGCAATGCCGGAGCGGGCGAGGACGTTGATGAAAGAGCTATCAGGAAAAATGGAGTGTTTGCTATGACTGAATTCAAGCCCATCAAGGAAGGCAAAGTCCGCGAGATCTATGACAATGGCGACAGCCTCATTATGGTTGCCACCGATCGTATCTCTGCATTTGATGTGATCCTGAAAAATAAAGTGACCAACAAGGGCAAGGTGCTGACCCAGATGAGCAGGTTCTGGTTCGACTACACCAGGGATGTTCTGCCCAACCACATGCTGAGCGTGGATACCGCCGATATGCCCGAGTTCTTCCGCACGCCTGCCTTTGAGGGCCGGAGCATGAAGTGCCGCAAGCTGACCATGCTGCCCATCGAGTGCATCGTGCGCGGCTACATCACCGGCAGCGGCTGGGCCAGCTACCAGCAGAACGGCACCGTCTGCGGCATCCGCCTGCCCGAGGGCCTGCAGGAATCCCAGCAGCTGCCCGAGCCCATCTACACTCCTTCCACCAAGGCTGAGATCGGCGACCACGATGAGAACATCAGCTACGAAAAGAGCATCGAGGTGCTGGAAAAGCAGTTCCCCGGCCACGGCGAGGACTACGCCACCAAGCTGCGGGACTACACCATTGCCCTGTACAAGAAGTGTGCCGCGTATGCCCTGAGCCGCGGCATCATCATTGCCGACACCAAGTTCGAGTTTGGTCTGGATGAGAACGGCAACGTGGTGCTGGGCGATGAGATGCTCACCCCCGATTCCAGCCGCTTCTGGCCGCTGGAGGGCTATGAGGCCGGCCACGGTCAGCCCTCTTTCGATAAGCAGTTCGTCCGCAACTGGCTCAAGGCCAATCCCGACAGCAACTACGATCTGCCTCAGGATGTCATCGACAAGACCATTGCCAAGTACGAGGAAGCTTATGAGCTCCTGACTGGCAAGAAGCTGTAAACACTCTGATCTTCTTTCTCCCTCTGCTGTATAACGGCAGGGGGGATTTTTATATCAGCAGACCTGCCTGGAGGGACGGCGGGGTGTTCTACAAGCAAGTGTCAAAAATCCCCCCGCCCATGAACAGATGGGGCGAGGGCCCGACACGTCCAGCATGGTGTAAGCCATGTTCTTTTTTTTGCTTTGTTCACCATGTTTTCAATGTTCAGGCCCGCTTCGGTGGTCAGGGCGGTGATCTGGCTGATCATGCCGGGCTCGTTCTTGTGGATGATGCAGATGCGCTTGCCGCCTGCACGGGGCTGATGCACCTCGGGCATGTTCACCGAGTGGGTGATGTTGCCGTTCTTGAGGTAATCGCTGATCTCCTGCGCGGCCATTGCGGCACAGTTGTCCTCGGCCTCCGGCGTGGAGGCACCCAGATGCGGGGTGCAGACGATGCCGGGTTTGCCCAGAATGGCCTCAGTGGGGAAGTCGGTCATGTAGCCGGAGACCTTGCCCGTCTCCATGGCCTCCAGCAGGGCTGCGGTGTTCACCAGCTCACCGCGGGCGTAGTTCAGGATCTTCACGCCGTCCCTGCACAGGGCCAGGGTCTGGGTGTTGATGGTATCCTTGGTGGTGGGCAGGTAGGGAACATGGATGGTGATGTAGTCGCACAGAGGGAGCATGTCGTTCAGGTTCACGCAGTGGTGCACCTGGCTGGACAGATTCCACGCCGCATCAATGGAAATATAGGGATCGTAGCCGTAGACCTCCATGCCCAGCTCGATGGCGCAGTTGGCCACCCGGGAACCGATGGCACCCAGACCGATGACACCCAGCGTCTTGCCCTTGATCTCGTTGCCCACAAACTTTTTCTTGCCCTTTTCCACGGTCTTGGCCATGGCGGGGTCGCCGGTCAGGCCCTGGCACCACTGGGCGGCGGCGGCCACATTGCGGCTGCCTGCGATCAGCATCCCGATGACCAGCTCCGCCACGGCGCCGGAGTTGGCACCGGGGGTGTTGAACACCACGATGCCCTGCTCGGAGCAGCGGTCCAGCGGGATGTTGTTCACACCGGCACCAGCACGGGCAATGGCCAGCAGGTTGTCGTTGAAGGTGGTGTTCAGCAGGTCAGCGCTGCGCACCAGAATGCCATCGGGGGCATCGGTGCCCACCGAAACATCAAACAGGTTTTTGTTCAGCTTTGCCAGGCCCACCGGGCTGATGGCGTTCAGGGTCTTGATCGTAAACATACTTTCCTATCTCCTATACACAAATCAGGCATTTGCCTTGCGGAATTTCTCCATGAAGTCCACCAGCTTCTCTACACCTTCGGTGGGCATTGCATTATAAATGGAAGCGCGCATACCGCCCACCAGACGGTGGCCCTTCAGGTTGACAAAACCGGCTTCGGCGGCTTCGGCGCAGAACTTCTTGTCCATGTCAGGGTCGGGGCTGGTAAAGGTGACATTCATCGTGCTGCGGTAGCGGTGCTCCACAGGGTTGTGGAAGAACTCCTGACCGTCCAGATAATCGTACAGGATCCTGGCCTTGGCTTCGTTGATCTTCTGCATGTTTTCCAGACCGCCGATGTCGTTTTCCAGATACTTGAGCACCAGACCGGTCATGTAGATGCACCAGCAGGGGGCGTGTTGTACATGCTGTCCTTGGCCAGCAGGGTGGTGTAGTTCATCATGGTGGGCACGGTGTCGGCGGCGTGGCCCAGCAGGTCGTCCCGGACAATGGCAATGGCCATGCCGGCGGGGGCTACGTTCTTCTGCACGCCAAAGTAGATGCAGCCATACTTGTTCACGTCCACCGGCTTGGAGAGGATCATCGAGCTCATGTCCGCCACCAGCGGCACACCCTCCACCTGAGGTACCTCAACGTACTGGGTGCCGAAGATGGTGTTGTTCTGGCAGATGTGGATGTAGCTTGCGTCTTTGTCGTAGTCGATGGCGTTGACATCGGGGATGTAGGTGAAGTTCTTGTCCTTGCTGGAAGCAACGATCTTCACCTCGCCGAACTTGGCGGCCTCCTTGGCAGCCAGGTTCGAGAAATTGCCGGTGACCAGATAATCGGCCTTGCCTGCGGTCATAAAGTTCAGGGGCACCATGGCAAACTGCTGGGTGGCACCGCCCTGGAAGAAACCGACCTTGTAGTCGTCAGGGATGTTCATCACCCGGCGCAGGGTGGCCTCGGTTTCGGTGATGATGGCATCGAACCACTTGCTGCGGTGGCTCATCTCCATCACGCTCTGGCCGGAATCGCCGTATTCCAGCAGCTCTGCCTGTGCCTGACGGAGCACCTTTTCCGGTAACATGCTGGGGCCCGCGCTGAAGTTGTATACTCGTGCCATATGGAACTCTCCCTTTCCTATCCGTACCGCCGCTCTCATCTGCGGCAGGTGTGTGCTTGATTTGTCCGTAGTATACCGGTTCCGGGGTGCAAAAACAAGAGCATCTCTGCACAAAGATGGGACTGCTCTGCCTGCCTTGAACGCACAAAACACACAACTGTCCTTGAATAAAGAGCACTTTTTAAGACAAATGTAAAAATATGCTGGTTTTACCGCATGACTCCTTACTTTTACTGCTTGCCTGTTTGTGCTGGGTGTGGTATAATCGTGTTGAAATGAGACAAATGTAAAAGCAAAAATCGGAGGTGAAACCGGTGTACGGACTTTCAGACAGACTGAAACCACTCTCTGCCGCCGAGGAGCAGGTGCTGCTGGCGGTTTGGGAATGCCCCGCCCCGGCCACCCGGCGGGATATCAGCGAAAAGCTGACCGCCACCGGCTGGGCTCCGGCCACGGTGCTCAACTTTTTGTACCGTCTGGAGGAAAAGGGCTGGGTCAAGGGCGGCAAGGCGGGGAGCCAGAACACCTATCTGCCCACGGTCACCCGCCGGGCCTATTGCGTTGCGGCCATGCGCCAGCGGATGGACACCCTGTTCGGCGGCAGCCTGCCCGAAGCGGTCCGCGCCCTTGCCAGCGAGAGCGGCGCTTCCCCAAGCCAGCTGGAACGGGCCATCCGGGTGCTGGAGGAGCAGCATCAGGAAGCAGAAGAATACGACCTGTACGATCCCTATGGGTAACGGAAAAACGAAAAAGCTCCCATCACGGGAGCTTTTTCGTTGCATTCGGTCGAAAGATGTGTTAAAATTAAATGCGAAAAGGTACTGCACATAACGGCAGGCGGTTAGCCCACACTTCCGGAAGGAGGTGAGAGCGATGCCTATTACTTTGACGTTCCATATTTTTGGACTGGTATTTACCATCAAGGTGAAAAGCGAAAACCGCCACCCTGGCCGGTGACGGTTTTCTAGTTAAACCTCAAACCTAAAAGGGCTAACCGCTTGTCGCAGTGCCTTTTCTATTTGTAGTATAGTGATTTTTTTTCTTGTTTTGTCAAGAGGCGGAAGGATATACGATGGAGTGCAGATTGAAAGCAAAAAAATGCGGCGGCTGTCCGATGCTGGGGCTGGATTATGCCGAGCAGCTCAAACAAACAAAAGAAGCCGCTGTCCGTAAGCTGGTGGGGGGAAATACGGCCCGGTGGCTCCCATCCGGGGCGCGGAAAACCCCTGCCATTACCGCAACAAGGTGATCTCCACCTTTGCACCGGCCCCCGGCGGAAAACTGGTGTCCGGCATCTATGCGGCAGGCACGCATAAAGTGCTGCCTGTGGAAAGCTGCTTGCTGCAGGACGAAGTGCTGGACACCGTGATGCAGGCGGTGCGGGCGGCGGCCAGCGCCTGCCGTTACCAGCCTTATAACGAGGATAAGGGCACCGGCCTGCTCCGCCACTGCCTGCTGCGGCGCGGCGTGGTGTCCGGGCAGGTGATGGTGGTATTGGTGACCGCCCAGCCGGTTCTGCCCGGGGCGAAAAAACTTTGTCCGCGCTCTGCTGGCCGAAGCCGAAAAGCGCCATGTCCCCGTGACCACCGTGGTGCAGAACTACAACCCCGCCGCACCAGCGTGGTGCTGGGCGAAGAGGAAAAAGGTGCTCTACGGCAAGGGCTTCATTCTGGATACCCTCTGCGGCAAGACCTATGCCCTGAGCCCCCGGAGTTTCTACCAGATCAACCATGACCAGACCGAGGTGCTGTATGGTCTGGCTGTGGAAGCCGCCCGCCTGACCGGCAAAGAGGTGGTGCTGGATGCCTACTGCGGCATTGGCACCATCGGTCTGACCGCCAGCGGCAGGGCAAAGCAGGTGGTGGGCGTGGAGCTGAACCGGGACGCTGTGCGGGATGCTATCGGCAACGCAAGGCACAACGACGTGAAAAACGCCCGCTTCTTTGCCGCCGATGCCACCCAGTGGATCACAGAAGCGGCGGCCGCCGGGCAGAGAGCAGATGTCATTTTCATGGACCCGCCCCGCGAAGGCTCCACCCCCCCAGTTCATCGAGAGCGTGGCCCGCATGGCCCCCAAACGGGTGGTCTATGTCAGCTGCAATCCCGAGACCATGGCCCGTGATCTTGCCCTCCTGACCGCCAAAGGCTACCGCGCCGAGGGCTTTACCCCTGTTGATCTCTTCCCCCAGACCGCCCATTGTATTTTTAATTAACGGCCATTGACCTTTTTGTACTGAGCTTCATGTGCATCCTCACAAAGCTCAGCGAGTCCCTGAACAAAAAGCAGAAGCAGGGATTTTTCTTTGCCTTTGCGCTGATCGCGGGGATCTCGGTGCTGGAGGTGGTGACACTGGCGGTGGATGGCACCCCGGCGGGCTACCGCTGGCTGAACATCCTGTCCAACTATCTGGGGTTCGGCCTGTCCCCGGGAGTGTGTCTCTGCCTTGTGTATGTCATGGACCGGAAAAGAGGATGAACCGCTGGTTCAGGGCGGCGGTGTGCTGCGAGGCGTGCTACCTGCTGTTCCTTGCTCTGTCCATCCCCGCCGGACTGGTGTTCTCCGTCAGCGCCGACAACGTTCATTCCCGCGGGCAATACTTCTATCTTTATATCATCATGTACTTTGCGGCCATCGTGTATCTTTCGGTGTCCACCTTCGTCACGGCGCGGGAATTCCAGAACCGCAGCCGGGCGCTGATCTATCCTCTGATGTTCTTCCTGCTCATTGAGACCATCATTCAGGTGACACTGCCGGACCTCCACGTTACATGGCTGTGCGTTACCCTGTTGTCAGTGCTGTACTTTATCTACTGCAGCGAGATGTGGAACCAATTGGATGCCCTTACCGGGCTGCTGAATCAGAACAGCTACCTGAACCGCACTGCTGAGATGCGCCGCCGCGGCGGGGTGCTGGTGGTGTTCGATGTGGACGACTTCAAGCAGATCAACGACCGCTACGGCCACCTGCAGGGAGATATCTGTCTGGCCGGGATCGGCCGCTGCATCAAAAAGCCTATGCCCGCAGCGGCTACTGCTACCGCACCGGCGGTGATGCGTTTTGTGTGCTGATGGAAAACGCAGACCGGGAGGCCCAGTGCGCGCAGGAGTTTGTACGCCAGCTGGAACAGCGGCGAAAAAGCCGTGGACTTTCTGCCCACGGTGTCCT
>VOFC01002732.1_pt1 | contig 44977 bp, 63 predicted proteins | sample 5384161 | NCBI WGS metagenome assembly VOFC01 (sample SAMN12384722, study PRJNA508395) | human gut metagenome | isolation source: healthy gut B | host: Homo sapiens | reverse complement strand
TCTTATTCTTCTAATGATTCAACAAAGGTGAACTCTCTGGAGAATGAGGGGATTGCGGTCAGGTGACATCGGAGGCTGGAGTGCCGAGGTCCACCACGTGGCGCGGATGCATGGGACCTGTATCTCGACGAGCTCATGAATCAAAATTCCGAAGGCGGATCGGCGGCATTCAAGCGCTATGCGATGTTCCCGCTCAACTGGCTTCGCCGCGCGGACGGTTTCAGGTTCTATCTGAGGAAGATCAGAGCGAAATCCGAGAAGACCGCAGATGCATCTGGCGATACCGCCCTCGAGGCCGATCGAGAATGCCCGAATGAGGCTGAAAAAGCTCGCAAGGAAGTATTCCCTCACCGCCAACAAGACCACTTCGGGCATCATCTGGACGTTCATGGGCGATTACCATTCGGCGATGGTCGCGCCCCGCGCCCAGAACCGTCGCGAGGCCCTGCGCTACATGTGTTCCGTCAAGGGAATCGAGGTCCCGAAGGATATCGAAGAAATGTCTGAAATTTAAGCTCGGATTGGAGAGACGATGGGTCAATTGCCTGAAGATGCCCTTCAAGGCGGCGCATAGCTCACGAAATCGCGCACGGCGCATGAAGGCCGCGAGGGCTGAGGCGAGACGGCTGGTCGGTGATGCCCTGCGCCAGCGCGATGCCGCCCTGGCGGAACTTTCTTCCGTTAAGGACCAGCTGACGGAGGCCAAGCGCTCGCACGAGCGCGAGTGCGCCGAATTCAAGCTCAGGACCGCCGAGTTGACCACGAAGGCCGAAGCCGCAGCCGAAAATGTCGCGTCCTCACATGAGGCCGAGAACCTGAGGCGTGTCAATGCCGAGACGCTTGAATCCCTTGAGTCCGAGCGGAGAAAGACGCAGAGCCTGATGACGCGGCTCGGAGAACTCAATGCCCAGGTCGAGGGCGAACGAACCGAGAAGGAGGAGTTCCGCCAGGAGATCCTCGGCCTGCGATCCAAGATGGAGAACGCGAGCGGACTCTCAAAGATGAGGTCAACGGTCTCGTCGCCAGGGCGCAGGCCGCCGAGGAGCAATCGATCGAGCTCTCCCAAAAACATGGCCACCCTCCAGAACCAGGCAGAGGATTATGAGAGGCAACTCAACGAGACCAAGGACGACTACGAGCGTCTCATGAGGGTCTGCAGGGAGGAACTTAAGAAGCGCAAGGGCGAACTCCGGCGAGATCTATGACCTCCATGAGGGCGAGCTAGAGACCAACCGCGAGCTGAGGAAAGACAATGCGGCCCTCACCGATTCCATCGCCAAGGCCAAAGTAGAGCTCGAGACGGTATCGGCCGAAAGGGACGAGTTGCAAAAGAGGCTCGCCGATTCCTCAGCTCGAGTCGAGGAACTCGAATCCTCGCTTGATGCCGAGCGAGAGGGAGCCTGCCGGCTGCGCGACAGCGAACAGGAAAACACCGGCAGGCTCAACGACCTGGCTCAAGAAAAAGAGACCCTCGCTAGGAGTCTGGCCCAGACCCAGAAAGCCCGCGCCGATGCCGTGGCGGCCCTCAAAGCCGCGCAAGAGAAGAACGACCTCGTCCAAGCGGACCTGCGAGATGCACGGGAAGAGTCGTATCGCCAGCGCCACGACCTCGAGCAGAAACTCGGCGAGTTGGAGCGCGGCAACGCGCGAATCAACGAACAGGCACGGTCGGCGCAGAGCAGATACGACAAGAGTACGGCGGAGTACGAAAGGAAAATCGGCGAGCTGCAGAAAGCGCTCGATTCCAAGCAGACCGAACTCGACCGCGCCGCGTGCAATTCACATCAGGGCGACCTCGAGAGCCTCAAGAAGGCCGTTGAGTCCGAACGCGAGCGAGCCGACCGGGCCGAAGGCAAGGTCAGCGCCCTCCGCCGGCAGCTGGCGGTGTGCTCGAGCCTGAAAGACGACCTCGCGGATGCGGAGACCAAGCTGGCGGATGCCACCGCGAGGGCATCCGATGCCGAGAGCCGAGCACGCTCAGCCGAGCGGGACTCCGGCAGGCTCTCCAGGGAGCTTGAGCGCGTCAACCTGAAGCTGGCCGAGGAGTCCTCCAGGGCGGAAGGCGCGAAAGCCGCCCTGCTCGATGCGGACGGCGTGAAGAGCCTCGCATTGCCCTGCGGCCTTCTGCCCGGAGAGAGAAACCACCGTCGCCCCTCGGATCCGGGTTCCAGAAATTCCGCGTCCAGAAAATCGTCTACAAATCCGATGGCACCATCTTCTTGGAAAACGAGCGGGGACAATCGGTTCCCATGGGGACATGGAGATAGATGCCGCGCTGCGCCCATCGGCGGTTGACCGTTCGAAATCCGGTTGAATAAGGCCGCTGCGGCACGGAGGGATGGGGCTTCCCTTTCCGTTGTAGCTTTCACTGTGGTCGGGCATGGGGCTCGACCACAGTGGACACACGGAGGTAGAAGACATGCCAGCGATTGCAGACGAGGCAGGGACAAAACTGTTCAACCTGCTCGAGATGTTCGGCAGGGAGCTGATTAGAAATGAAATCCACAAGAACACGCAGCTTCGCGAGGAAGCCGGCAGAGCCAAGAAGACTGCAAAGGATCTCTCCAATGCGGGTCAGGGCCTTTTCGGCAAGGGTGCGAGGGCTTCCCAAGCATATACACAGACGTGGTTTAAATCGCATGAGGGCGCCCAAGCCACACTTCGAGAGCTCAAACAGCTGTCCCCCAAGCTGTTTGCCAACTCAACCGTCATCGGCCACTTCATTATCCATCCAAAGAACAAGGTCATCACAGACGCCATCGAAGATATCAGCAGAGACCATCGACTGGTCACTTATGCAATGAACCTCGATGCGCTTGACAGGGATAAGTCTAAATCGGCTTACCTGAAAAGCCAGCCCGATGGCAATTGCACGCGATTCTCATTTGGTGAGTTCGGTGACGAGGGTGCGTCCTTCAATGCGGCATATTACTGCTCCGTCCTGCAGGATTACGATATCAATGCCCGCCACATCGGCAACCAGGTCATCCTCGACAATGCCGACTGCGAACGAGCCATCGAGGCCCTCAACCTCGAGAAGAGAAAAGTCGAGGCTATGGGTCCCGAGCGCGGAGAGATGTTCATGCGCCAGCGCTTCATGGACCGTATCGGCGTGGAATATGAGCCTCCTTTGATCGGCGGTGAAGCCGAAGGATATGAGGGTGCGGGCGGAGACCTAAGCGTTGAAGCGCCGGCGCCCGATCCCCAGCACGTCCATGTAGATACCGATGCTGAGGACCGCGAATCAGGTGAGGACGGCTTTTACGTACCGAGTCTCGACGACGTCGATGAGGCTCGCGACGGGGATGGCGCCGGCAGCTCACCTGCTGACGGCAAGACCGGACCCGAATCCACGGAGGAGATTGCCGAGGAGGAGCTTGCCGAGAAGACGGTGGAGTCCTCGCCTGCCCCCGACCCGAAAGCGACCTGGTTGCCGACGATGCGGACGAGATGCTGTCCCGCGAGACCCGTAAGGCGGAGCTGCATGAGGACATCTCCAACAGCAAGACCACGGCGGATTGCGTGCAGGCGCGTCCCGATGCGCATAACGGCGACCTCTCAACCCCCTATGCCGACGGACAGGACGCGCCCGGTACCGGGGACTCCGATGGGGACGGCATCCGCGATGCAGCCGAGGACCGCGATGGTGACGGAACCCCAGACAGCCATGACCAAGATGCCGAGTATATCGACGACGACCCCGACTACGAGCCCGTCAGCATGAAGGAGCGCAGCGTTGACGAATTGATGAGCGATAAGAGCGAAGAGGCCGCCTTCGTGGCATCCCGCTCTGCAGCCCAGGCCGAGAAGGACGTCTCGCTCGAGACGGTGAACCGATAATGAAGGTCACGAAGGAAGTGGCGCCGCTCCTCGCCGCTGCGGTTGCCACCATCCCCTTTGCCTACCTCGGGAATAGGTTTATCGACTGCGCCTGCTCGTATTCGGACATGCTCGAGGGAATCACGGCCGCCCCGACGGAGATGTGGGGCTATATCGCCCGTCAGCCGTTCCATCTTTTGGTGAACGACGCGGGAATGCTCGGCATACTGCTCGGAATCTGCATCCCATGGGCGCTTGCCATGGTCTGCCTCGTCTACGGGCAGAAGAACACGCGCGTCGGCGAGGAACACGGCTCCGCGCGATGGGCGACTCCCGAGGAACTCGCCCCATTTATCGATGACAAGAACCCCGAAGGCGCCTCGAACGCACTTCTTCTTTCCAAGAACACGGGTCGAGCATGGAGCAGAGAGGGATTCTCGATGAACTACGACGGAAACATGAACGTGCTCGTCATCGGCGGCTCCGGTGCCGGCAAGACGCGCTACTACGTGAAGCCGAACGTCTGCCAGATGAACAGCGACCTGTTCATCACGGACCCGAAGGGCGATCTTTTGCTCGATGTCGGCAACATGCTCACGAACAACGGATACGAGATCCGCTCGTTCAATACGTTCTTCCCCGACCGCTCGCTTATCTACAATCCCTCCACTACGTCCGGACCGATCTCGAAATCCAGTCCTTCGCCGGACTGCTCATCTCGATGACGACCCCGCCTAAGTCGAGTTCGGGCGACCCGTTCTGGGAGAAATCCGAGAAGATGCTCTATATGGCACTCATCGCGTTCCTGCGAGACTACTGCCCGGCCAGCGATTACCATATCGGCGGCCTGCTCAAGCTGCTGTCGATGGCCAAGGCATCGGAATCCAACGAGAACTTCAAGAGCCCGCTTGACCTCATCTTCGATGAGATCGAGACCGGCATGCGCCGCGTCAAGCGCCAGCCGAAGAATCCCGAAGTCCAGGAACGTGCGGCGGAGAACCCGACCCCGCCCGATGCCCCGGAGGAAATCACCGTCTATACGGGCTCGGACGGAGAGCGATTCGACCTCGTCCCGTCCGCCTTCCGCCGCCACTCGGACAACAAGCGCCCATACGACAACGTACACAAGAACGGCAAGCGCGGCTTCGACCCCACCGAGGACTACGCCCTGGAGAACTACCGCAAGTTCCAATCGGCAGCCGGCAAGACTCTGAAATCGATCCTGATCACCTGCAACGCGCGTCTCGCACCGTTCACCGCTGCGGAAGTGAAGCAGCTCGTCGTCGGCGAGGACCAGATGCACCTCGAGCGCTTCGGAGACCCCGACTCGAAGAACGCCGTCTTCGCCATCTTCGACGACACCGACCAGCGGACGCTCGGCTTCCTTCACGGCATGATGGTCTACCAGACGGTGCGAGTCCTGTGCCACAAGGCATTGGAGAAGTACAACGGCAAGCTCCCCCGCCCCGTCAACTTCATCCTCGACGAGTACCGTTCGCTGTCCCTGCCCGCCGACATCTCCGGCTTCATCTCCGTCCTGAGGTCGCGAAACATCGCGATGTCTGTCATCCTGCAGGCGAAATCGCAGCTTGCCGAGCTGTATGACGAGGCGACGGCGGATTCCATCGTCGGCTGCTGCGATACGATCCTGTACCTCGGCGGCGGCAAGGCCAACAAGGGAACGACATCAACCTGCGAGTTCATCTCCGATTCCTGCGGTCAGCAGACCGTCTTCCAGGAGAACTACTCGCAGAGCCACGGCGGTCAGGGCAGCTGGTCGAAGAGCGGCCAGACAGTCGGTCGCGCCCTCATCGATCCCGCCGAGGTGGCGAAGCTGCCCAAGACGGAGTGCGTCGTGCTCATCAACGGCGCAAACCCCATCATCGATGAGAAGTACCCGCTCACCGAGCATCCGAACTACAAGCTGATGGCTGATTCGCCCGACTTCGACATCAAGAAGTATATGGCCGAGAAGCGACGCCGCGAGGAACGCGAGCTGTCTGCCCGTATCGCGGCCAAGTCGAGGGCGAAAAAGCCTGCACAGGCCAAAGCCGGATCGTCCGAACGCCGCCGGCGGTAGGCACTATAAGACATCCGATGAAAACAAGGGCAGTCAGGAGAAATAAAGACCCGCGCCTTTAGGAATTATGTGCAAGGGGTTCCCGAGGTTTCTCGCCGAACCCCTTTTTACTTTCAATCCGAACGGTCTACCTGCATAAATGCCGCCGTGTTGCCGCAGCGGCAAGACTCCGGGAGCCTCATGGACGCGCCGTGTATCTTCGTGATGTCCATGAGGTCGGCGAATCGCCGACCCGTACTCGGTACGGAGGATCGCATGCCTGTCGAAGCATCTGGAAAAAAAGCGCCGGACCAGAGACGGTCCGACGCCTTGACATGCGGTGCGCACCCCGACCGCGAACGGTCTACCTGCATTCCCTTACGGGCCCCAAACAGTTCATGGGTGCGCTAGACAGGAGATGACAGCGGTTCTCACGAACCTCTTCACCCTGGCGCCTTTCGGCGCATAGGAATAGTAACACATTCGGCACATTTGGACCAATGAGGCATTTTCAAGCTACATGGTCGATTTAGCGCATCTGCGCCGACATACCTGAAAGGATCACATATGAACCCGATTTACCACGCCCTCGCCGTCGCCACCATCCAGCTCGGTCAACTCGATTCCGCGGGCGGCATCCTCGGCAATATCACTGGACTGCTCAAGGGCGGCATCCAGATGCTCGGTGCCATCATGGTCGTCTGGGGCGGCGTCACCATCGGCATCAACGTCCATAACGGCGCATCCGGTAACGGCGCCGCCATCGCCGCAGGCGTCGGCACACTGATCGGCGGCGTAATCGTCTCCGCCGCAGCGCTTTATTTCGGCACGCTCGACACCAGCTGGGTGCGAGGCTAAGCGAGTGCTGTCGGTACCTGTCCACAAGGATGTAACCGAGTATCAGCCCAAAGTCATCGGCGGCCTCACCGCACGCACGATCATCTGCATCGGGGCGGCGGTGGGCAGTGCCTTGGCTTTCGGCATGCTCTGCACGTTTGTGTTCCATGTGGATATCAACGATGTCATCTACCTCGTCTGGCTCGCCGCCGCACCTGCCGCCTTGGTCGGCTTCTATACGCCCCACGGATTGAATTTCGAGAAGTTCGCGCCGCTGTGGCTCGCGCATAACTTCAACGAGCAGTGCCTCGTATACGTCAGCGCCAGCAACCGAGGCGAATTCAAGGCCGAGGCGGATGCCCTCAAGAAGGCATACGCCGATGAGCGGAAATGCGCCAACGGCAAGGAGCTCTCGAAGCTCTACAAGACCAACGGCATCGAGATGTGGGAACCCGGCGGTGCGCTCGAGCCGATGAATATCACAGACCCCAACAAGAGACAGATTGAAGACTTTTGGAGCGACTAATGGCTAATAAGGACGAGAGCTTCAAGAACATGGAGACGCTCGCCGCCGGGCTTCGCAAACCGGGCGAGGTCGGTTTCGAACTTGACCCCGAGTACGCGAAGATGAGCAAGCGGGAACGCAAGCGCTATGTCAAGAAGGTGCATAGGGAGCTCGACCGTGAGCTTGCCGGTAAGCGCAACGAGATTCGCGATGCCCGCGCCGCGGCGAAGGAGGCCGAGCGCACACAGGCGAAAAAGCGCCGCCGAGGTGACCAAGAAGCTCAAGGAGCGCAGCTCAAAGAGCGATAAACTCACTGCCGAGCAGCGCCGCCGCCGTGACAACGCGAAGAACGTGGTCGATGCGATCGGCTACAACCGAATGTTCGAGAACGGCATCTGCGAGGTCGAGGACGGATATTACTCCGAGACCCTCTCCTTCGACGATATCACCTATCAGAACGCCCGCGATGATGACCAGAAGACCATCCTTGCATCGATGTGCGATATCTACAACTATTTCCCCTGCCGACACCACGGTGCAGTTCTCCGTCATCAACACCCCTCTGCGCCACGACCAGATTCGCGACCGTCAGTTCTACGACCCATCACGCCAGGCAAACGACGTCCTCAAGGAGGATGCCGAGACGATGAACGAGGTGCTCTCCGATAAACTCGCGGAGGGCGTGTCGAACATCAAGCGCGCCCGCTATATGACGATCGGCATCCATGCGAACAACCCCATCGAGGCACGCACGCGCTTCTCGCGCATCAATACCGACCTTACGGGCAATTTCGAGCAGATCCGCTGCGATGTAACGCAGATGACGGGTCTCGAGCGACTTTCCGTACTCCAGTCCCTGCTACGTCCAGACCGTAAGTTCTCGTTTGATTACGAGCGCGACCTGTCGATCTACAGCCCCGACAGCTCCAAGGACTTCATCGCGCCGATGAGCATTAACTTCAAGCCCGACGGCTCGAACATGTACTTCAAGGTCGACGATAAGTACTGCCAGGTCCTAGTCATGCGCAAGTACGACTCCCCCCCTCGAGGACACGGTCGTCGCGAACCTCGTGAACATGTCGATGCCCATCGAGGTGACTTGGTACCTCCAGCCCATGGAGAAGGCCAAGGCGATAAACTTCGTCAAGACCCGCCGCGCGTGGATCGATGCCGAGACCATCGAGGAGCAGAAGAAGGCCGTCCAGCAGGGCTACGACTATTCGATCCTGCCTCCGAACTCCGATACTCGCGCGAGGAGACCGAGGACCTGCTGACACAGCTCCAGGGACAGCAGCAGCACCTTTTCATGTTCTCCGGCCTCATCTTCACGTGGGCGGAGTCTCCCGAGAAGCTGACCGAGCAGGTACTGCAGATTCTCGATGTCGCGTCGTCGGCTGGCGTGCAGGTCGAGACCCTCGAGTACCGCCAGCGCCAGGGTCTGAACTCGATCCTGCCCCTCGGACTCAACCATATCGAGATCTCCCGACCCTTCACCACGTCGGAGGCGTGCATCTTCGTCCCTTTCGCCACCCAGGAGCTCGAACAGGAGGGCGGTAGCTGGTACTACCAGAACAAACTGTCGAACAACCTCGTGTTCGGCAATCGAGCCAACCTGGCAAGTCCCGTCGGCTTCATCTCCGGCAAGACGGGATCCGGCAAGGGGATTCTTCGCCAAGAACGAGATCGGGGAACTCTGCTCTCGAAGCCTGACGATCAGGTAATCATCTTCGACCGCGCCGGCGAATACAAGCTGCTGGTCGAGCATGCTGGCGGTACCTATGCGTCGTTCGGCGTCGGACTCAACGCGCACCTGAACCCGCTCGGCATGGACAAGCGTCGCGAATCCGAGGATTTCGGCACGCAGGTCGCCTTCAAGGCGGATGCCATGATTGCGCAGGCGGCGGCCGCGGCCAACGAGACCATGACGGTGTTCTCCGAGGAGGAGCGCTCCATCATCCAGCGCTGCGTCGAGAACATCTTCCGCCACTACAACATGGAGGGTGGTCGCGAGCCCATCCTCGAGGACTTCTACGAGGAGCTGAAGCGCCAGCCCGAGCCGATGGCGCAGAATATCGCCCTTCGCTATGAGCGTTTCGTCAGCGGCTACTCGAACTTCTTCAACCATGAGACCGACATCGACCTCACGGCCCGCACCGTCGGATTGAACTTCAAGGACGTGCCCGACTCCATGCTCGTCTTCGCGCTGATCTCGTTCTGCGAGACGGTGCGAAACATCATGTACAGCAACTTCGACCACGGCCGAAGGACATGGCTGTACATCGAGGAGATGGAATCGCTGTTCAAATACCCGTCGGTACTCAACTACTTCCGCCGATTCGCCAACGAGTGCCGTAAGTTCGGCATGTACCTGACGGGCATCACGCAGTCGACCGAATCTATGATCCGCAACCAAGACGCCAACGCCATCGTCAAGAATTCCGACTTCATCATGCTGCTGAAGCAGTCCAAGGAGGACCGCGACTACTGGGCGGATGCGCTCGGTCTATCCCCCTCGAGGTCGCCTGCATCGATGAGGGCGCTCCCCGCGGATGGGGCCTTCTCGTCTTCGGCTCCGCCCGCATCCCGATCAAGGGCGAGTTCCCGAGCGACAACCACCTCTACGAGCTGTTCTCGACCGACCCGAACGAGTGGGCTGAGAAGAAGACCCGCGAGGCCCTCGAGGCCGCCAAGCATGGCGGCGTAGCTGAAATATCGCCCCTCAGGATGAATTCCGCCGCCGCAAGCGCGTGCGCGGGCGCAAGAAAAAAGCGCGGCCCCTCGATTCCAGAAAAGAGCCGGGCGAGTAGCCAAATGTGGAGAAAGGGCAGTTGCCGCTGCGGCAACTGCCCCCCATATTCTCGACCACCGGACCGATACTCCAAGGCAGTAACCACATCGATTCCGAAAGGAGGACATCTTGCCAGACGCTTCCAAAAATGGAAATCCAAGTGACGCGTCCAATTTGAAAAACGGCAGCGTGGCGGGTGTGTCCTCCGAGATCGAACGAAAACAGCAGATTGCAGCGTCATATGATGACGGCGTGCAAAGGGCTGTCGCCCATACCGCTGATTTCTCCCGTCATGCCGATACGGTCAGCTCGGGGATATTCTGCGGGAACCGATGCCATCGGCGTGTCGAATCCGGTGGCCAATTCGGCACAAGATGCCGAAAAGGCAGCCATTCCACCGAGTGGATCTAATTCCAGCGTCCCGAACTCCCAGGAAACGTTTGGTTCCTCTTTCGGTGACTCGCGAAGCGAGCAGGACGCATTCAAGACAGGCATGGATTCCGGTATCGACCGGCTCGGTCAGGCGGGTGTAACCCGCTCGTCCGAGTTCGGTACCGACATCTCGGCCTCAGCGCAAGTCGACACCTGCGATGCTTTCTCCGACTCCTACGATAACGGCAGGACGGGATTCTACCAGCCGGCAGGCGGTTCGGGACAGGGTTTCAGCCAGCCCCAGACCCAGCAGGCCATCCCCACCGTTACGGCCCAGCCAATTCAGCCAGTCTCCAACGCCTTCAACTCCCGTATGGAGCAGCAGGGTTCTGACGGTCCGTTTTCCAGCGGCGCCGACCGCGCCGCCGCCGCACAGCGAAACATGATGACCTCCATCGACGGCATCGAGCAGGCTGGCGTCGCCGGTTCGCGCGATTTCATCGAGGGTACCGCAGTGTCCGTGCAGGCCGATGCCCGAGATTCCTTCTCCGGCACCTTCGATACCGGCAAGACCGGATTCGACCAGCCGACAGGCAGCCTCGGGCAGAATTCGGGTTCCCCACAGGCGGGACAGCAATCTTTTGGCAGCCCATCCCCTATGGGCACCGTCAGCGCCCCTGCGGACGATAAAACCGATTTCGTATCGGAGGCAGCCGGATTCGGACCGCATCGACCTTCATCCTCATCGTGGGCATCCGCCGACATGTTCGCCGGCGGCCATGCGAAAGACGTGCATCTCAGCAAGAAGATTCAAGAGAATCTGGATAACTCGAAGGCCGCCTATTCCGAAGCGAAGCAGGGCTATGCCGCTGCCGAGAAGGATGCCCCTGGAGACGCTCGGCGCATCGGGCTGGAGCTCGGGCGACCAAACATCCGCCTTCTCCGATTCCGCTGCGAGAGCCGAGTGTTTCAAAACGGTCTTGGCACAGGTGCCGATTCCATCGAGCGAGCCGGAGTATCCGATTCGCGCGACTTCGGGTTTGTGGCACAAACAGAGCAGAAAGTCCCATCTGGCATGCCTGCCCGCCACGGCTCCCATTCCGAAAAGACCGAGACCTCCCCGAGTCAAACCCATACGGTAGAGCATGGTTCTGAGCATGCCCACCAGGCACCCGACCCGTCCGGTTCAGAATCGCGGGCCGAAACGTTTAAGGGTAAGTTCGAGGCGTCCGCTGACGCAATCGATCATGCCGGCATCAGCGATACTCGGGACTTCGGGTTCATGTCGCAAGCCGAGCGCGAGGCCGAGCCGTCCGTACCGGAAGCCCACCGCCTATCGGGCTGGCAAGGAAAGCCCCGCCGGCGGAGCCAAGTATGCCGATGCTCCGGAGGACGTGCGAAACGCCGCCAGGAACGTCGTCGCCAAAGGCGAGGATGTCCGAAAGGCATCCGATGAAATGGTCGCGACCCACAGGGGAGGCCTCGGAGTTCATCACCAAGGCCGAGAAGAGAGCCCAGACGGTAGCGAATTTCAAATCTGCGGCAGCCAATGCGGCCGTCAATTCCGCCGTCGCCTCCATCGGAGACGATTCGGTGTCCGGCACCGCCGTCAGGTCCTCTGCCCGCGCCGCTGTAGCCGCGGGGCGCTCAATCAAGGCCAGCAGAGCTGTCGGCAAGCAAGTCGGCGCACGCAGCTTCTTCTCATCTTCCGCCGAGACTTCCAAGGCCGCAATCCTTGCGCTTGACGATGACGGAAGTCTCGATGGACTCGATAAGGTCGATGAAGCCGCCCGCGCCGGACGTTATGTCCGCGGCAAGGCCAAGGACTTCAAGAATGCCCGAGCCAAAGCCAAGGGCGGCAGCAAGTCGCAGCTCATGTCGCAGGCCGAGAAGAGGGCTGCGAGAACATCTGGAGATGTGCAACGCGCCTCCTTTTTCAAATTCCATGCAGCGCAGGTCTATGTCCATCGCAAAGGCTAAGGCCGCTGCGGGGGAAATCGCCGACGCGAACGAAAAGGCAAACCTTATCAGTAAGCTCGTTTCCGGATTGGCAAATGCCGGCAAGCAGGCTCTTCAAAGTCTCGCCGTGCTCGTTCAAGGTATCGGCTCCTTCCTGTCCGGTCTGTTCGGCAGTATTGCCGCCGCCCTCGGCAGCTCCGTCCTCGCCGTCATTGCCGTCGTCGTCCTACTCATCATCTTGTTCATCGTCGCGCTTTTCTGCGATCCGAGCCAGGCTACCGTCCAAGGCCTGAATGAAACCGAGACCCAGGTCGCAACCTTCTTCAGGGAAAAGGGACTCGATGACGTGCAGATCGCCGCCATCATGGGCAATATGTATGGAGAGAGCGGCATGCATGCCGGTTCGGAAGAGGGCGGCGGCACCAACGCGAACGGCATCGGCCTATGTCAGTGGACGAACGGCCGTCACACCAATCTCGTGAACTACGCCAATTCGGTCGGTAAGTCTTGGACCGACGTCGGTGTCCAGCTTGATTTTTTCTGGGATCACGACAAGTGGCAATCAAATTGGTGGAGCGGTTACCACATCAACACATATGACCACTCGCCCGAATCAATGTCCGAGGACCCGCCATCCGGCTCCTATGTCGAAGGCTCGAAAAGGGGCTTTTTGGCAGCAACCGATGTAAAAGACGCCGTTCGCCAGTTCCTCTATGGCTGGGAGGTCGCAGGTATCCCTCGCCTGAAGGTTCGTTACGATGCCGCAGAAAGGTATCTCGAGGCGTTGCAGAATGGCGGGGATGCCGATGGCGACCATGGTGCCAATGGAGGCGCCCCCGCAAATCGCAGGAGCCACGGCCCGCCAGCAGGCAATCGTCAACTCGGCTTATGCGACGCCGACACCCGGTCAAGGCCTGTGTGCCGCATGGGTCTCCAACGTCTTCAGGAACGCGGGCTACGGCTTCTACGGGGGCAACGCCTGCGATATGTGTCGCTCTTGGTGCCATAGCTCCAACCGAAACGAACTTAAGGTCGGGATGATTATCGCCGATGTCTCCCACCCGGGTACCGGATCGGCGGGACTCACATACGGACACGTCGGAATCTACATCGGCAACAACAAAGTCATGAGCAACGAAGGACCCATCACGGTTAAGAGCCTAGATGCCTTTATCAGATTCTACGGTGCAGGCACCGGATGCAGATGGGGCTGGCTCGGAGGCATCGACCTCTCGCAATAGCCATGATGAGGAAAGGGGACAGGATGGATAGGTTTTTCGAATTTCTTAAGAACAATACGGCCATCGTCGCAGTCGCTGCAGGCCTAGTTCTCTTCATCGCGATGAACGGCATCACGTCGTGCGTCGCTCACGGAGACGGAGGCAATCCCCCGACCGAGCAGCATGATCAGATCGAACGTTCGGAAGACGCCGGCACCGATGGCGGCCAAAGAGAAAGTCTCGCTGTCCGAAGCACAGCGAGACGTGGCCAAGGACTATGACAATGCCACATTGGGTATCGTGGCCACCCTCGAGAACTCAAAATGGGGCGCCATCGATGGCACAGGCTCGATGACCATCAAGGACGGTATCATTACCGAAAAAATACGGTGATACCGACGGCGATAAAACCAAGACGGTAACCAAAAAGCAATCCTTCGCCATCACTGCGGCTGACACGCTCGGCGCCGACCAGTCCGGAGCCCTCTCTTGAACGTGCTGTCCGTCATCGATTCCGATGGCAAGTCCCATATCATGACCCTCTCGACCGTCAACCCCGCCGCCAACGGCGAGGGCAATGACGAATACCACGATATCTCCTGCGACCTCTTTCACAACGATGGGGGCTATACCAACAGCCGTTCCTGCGAAGACGTCTCGATTCCCGCCCTCGATGACCCGAATTTCAAATCATCCATCGATGGAAAAACCAAAGAGCTCCGCGCCTCGCTTGTGGACTACCTGCTCGCCAACCACTCGAATACCACTGAACTCGTCTGGGACGGAGCCGTGACCGATGTCTTCGCAAACGGGGTCAAGACGTTCAGCTTCGACATCAGGAATGCCAATACGGGCGATGGCGATAGCAGTACCCGCATCAATGTCACCTATCACACCGACACACATGAGTTCGAGGAGGTCGATGTCCAATGACGGACGCTGCCGCAATCAGGTTCGACGCCTTGGGCTATGCCCGCAACGAGGGTATCGTCAACAAGTCGAAAGGCGCCATAGCCTCAGCATGCAACTCGATGGTCAAACGCCTCGGCCGTGTCAGCAGCCCATCATATAGGCAGGCCATCGCGACGTTTACGATTTCTCTCGCGGTCTTCGCAATCGGCATCCTCGCCGCCCCCCGGGGCGCAACCGCTTGGGGGCTTGACGATATCGTCACGACCGTCGCAGGCGCGATCGGCGACTGGGTCGGCAGCGCCTTCACCGCCCTTCTCAAAGTACTTCAAGAGCAGACAGTCGAGCCCCTGGCAAACGGTTTCCTCAAGGCCCTGTTCCAGGGAATCGAGTCCAGCCTCAAGTCTTCCGACCTGCTGCTCGGGTTCGATAACCTCCTCCTCGGATCCTACGGCGGTAGGTTCAGCCTGTCTGCCTTCATTGAGAACGTCTCCGATGCCGCCATCAAGCCAGTCGCGGCAACGCTGCTCGCCATGGGCATGCTTCTCCAGCTTCTGAAAATCGCAAAGAAGATGGATCAAGGCGGCGGCATGATGCCTTCCGTCCGCGAGGTCATCTCGCTATTCGTCTGGTGTGCCGTCATGATGTATATGGTTCGCAACGGCCTGGGTATCGTAAAGGACCTCTACACGATGGTTCTCGGAATCATCAAGTCAGCCAACACCACGGCGGGTTCGATGGGCAGTGCCGCCGATGTCATCCATACCTGGGCGGGCAATGATACGCTCATCAAGTTCGCGGATGACACCCAGTTCATCCAGGGTCTCATCATCTGCCTAGAGTGCCTGCTCGCTTGGGTTGTCGGTTCCTTCGCGGTCGTCATTTCCTATTACATGATGATCGGACGCGCCCTCGAGATCTACCTGACCGCCATGTTCGCCCCTATTCCGTTTGCCCTTATGGGCTTCGATGAGACCCGCAGCTGGGGATGGGGATATCTCAAACAATTCCTATCTCTCTGCCTCGCCGGCGTCATCATGATCGTCGTTCTCTACATGTTCCCGTTCATCGTCGTGTCGGTCGCGGGCGATATCAGCCATGGCATCAGCGTCACGGACACGCTCGGCGTTCTCGTCAAGGTGATTGCCGCATGCCTCGTCCTCGCTATGACGCTTCTGAAATCGACCCAAATCGCTCGCAGCATTCTGGGTGGCTGATAGCCGTGATCGCGACCGATCCCGACACCGACCGTACGGTCGCCCTGCGCAAGGCACGCTTCAAGGTGCGCCTGCGCAGGGCCGCCGAGGCATGCGGTTACGAAAACCTGTATCAACTCGGTCGCGTCTGCGGCATCAGCAAGGATTCCTTCAAGAAGTACCTGTCGGGGACGCGGTTTCCGAACTACGAATGCATCCTGCGGCTCTCCCTCGTCCTCGGCGTACCCTGCGATTGGCTCATGGGATGCGATGAGGGACCGATGCTCCGCGCCGTGCTGAAGGCACGAGAGATCGATTCCGCTTGGAAAACCAAGGGCAAAAGCATGCCCCGTCCTTCCCTTGAAAGGAGCTGCGATGATTCTCATTCTCGCTGAGAAACCGAGTGCGAAGCGTAACTTCGCGAAGGCTCTCGGAGGAAGTTCCGGTTCGTATTCCGGCATGCAATACAAGATATGCGCCCTCAGGGGGGCACGTCATGGGCTTGCTGCCACCCGACAGGCAAGTTCCCGCCGACAAGTCCGAAGCCATGCTGAAATGGTCGCTTGCCGACCTGCCTTGGGATCTTTCGCAGTTCAGTTGGAAAAAGGGCGTGCTTAAGGGCTGCTCAGACGTCATCTCGGGTTGAAACGCGAACTCTCGGGGGTGGACGAAGTTTGTATAGCGACCGATGTGGACCCTTCCGGCGAAGGCGAGCTTTTGGCCTGGGAGGCCCTCGAGAAGTGCGGCTGGAACGGCAAGACCAGCCGCATGTACTTCACCGATGAGGCTCCCGCGAGCGTGCAGAAGGCCTTTGGGGGCCGTAAGGCCCTCGGGGGCCATGGAAGAGGACGGAGACTTCGTCAAGGCGCATGTGCGTGAACGCTGGGACCTCGCATCGATGCAGTTCGTGCGTGCGGCGAGCTGCATCGCCCACGACCATGGGTTCCGAACGGTAGTGCGCGAGGGGCGCCTGAAGTCGGTCATGGTGAAGCTCACGGGCGACCAGCTCGAGGCGTACAACGGCTATGTCAAGAAGCCGTTCTTCGAGGCGCGTTTCCGCGACGAGAACGGCAACGTCTTCGCACGCACCTATGAGGACGGGGACGGGTGGCGTCTCGATTCCGCCGACAAGGTCGATTTGAGTCCTTTCCATGAGTCCCGCGTGATTGAGGACTCCAGGACGAAAAAGCATACCGCGCCCGGCAAGCTGCTCGACCTCGCCGGGCTGTCCGGCATCTTGGCTAGGCGCGGGCATAAGCCTGCGGACGTGCTGGCATGCTACCAGAAGATGTATGAAGACCAGGTGGTGAGCTACCCCCGCACCGATGACAAGCAGATCACCCCGGAGCAGTTCAACGAGCTGCTCCCCTGGTTGACAGAATCTGCGCCGTCGTCGGCGTCGACCCGGCCGTCTGCTCACACAGGACCGCCCGCAAGACGCATGTCAAGGAAGGCGGGGCGCACGGTGCCAACCGACCCGGCGTGAACGTGCCGGCGAGCCTCGAGGCGCTCGATAAATACGGCAAATGCGCCCGAGACATCTATATCGTCCTGGCGAAAAACTACCTCGCTATGCTCGCGGAAGACTATGAGTATGAGCTCGTGCGTGCGCACGTGGCGGATTTCCCCGAGTTCACGGGGTCGACTCAAGTGCCGCTGTCACGGGGGTTCAAGGTCATCTTCGATTCCGATGCCTCGCAGGAGGAAGCCCAGGAGGGTGCCGAGAAGGAGAACACGGCCGAATTCGGCAGAACCGCAGCTCCGTTCTGCTTCGAGGGGGGGCAAACAAACGCCCGCAGAAGCCGACCATGAAGTGGCTCACCAAGCGACTTGAGAAATACAACGTGGGCACGGGTGCCACGCGCACCAGCACGCTCGCCGAGATCACCAAGGACGAAGACCGCGCCCTCATGAGGGAGAAAAAGGGAACGCCGTCCCTTACCGATTGCGGCGCCGTCTCCTACAAAGTTGCTCGATGGGTGCCAGATAGCGTCACCTGAAGCCACCGAGAAGCTCTTCAATCAGATGGAGGCGGTCGGCAGGTTCGAGCTCGATGCCGACGGTGTCGTTAACTCCGTCACCGATATGGTCATCCATGACCTTGAGGTCATGAAGAGGAACGGCGAGAAATTGGGCAGCCTCGGTTCTGCCGGTTTCAAGGTCATCGGGGAAATGCCCGCGTTGCGGCGCGGACGTCATCGACCGCGGCACGAAGGCCAAGGCGTGCAGCTGCTCCTCCAACAAGGGCAAGCGGGACGCCGACGGCAAGTGGATCCAGACCGAGGGCTGCGGGTTCTCGATTTGGAAGACCGTGGCGGGCAAGAAGTTGAGCGCGGCGCAGCTCGGGAAGTTGCTCGATGGAGGCACGACCGGGAAGATTTCCGGCTTCAAGTCCAAGGCAGGAAAGGATTTCAGCGCGAAGCTCAGGCTGGCAGCGGATAAAACGGGCAAGGTCGAGTTCGTATTCGATGATAAGGGGAAAAGGTAATGAGCAAGGAAAAGGCCCCTGGACAGTTGGTGTTTCCTGCCAAGATTTCGGAAGTGGACGGCTTTATTGAAAGCCTTCTCGAGTCCTACGGCACCAACGTTTGCGATGAATGGTTCAGGCAGATGCCCATGAATTTGCTCGCCGCGGCGTTGACGTTTGTTATCGATTATCTGCCGGATGACTGCCATACCGTTGGACGCACCATCGATTTGCTCGAGAATTGCGAATGGTCGAATCACGGGCAAATCAGGGGCACCTTCAACCTCGCCGTGTATGAGGTGATGTGCGGCTATCGCTTCGAATACGATTGGGAACCTCTTCCTGCCGAACAGCTTCCCGTCCTCAAGCCGTCCCCGCTGGTCCGCGGTTCCGATGGGATGCGCCCATCTGACAATTTGCGCCTCGGTGTCCTTCGCGGCTTCGGGCCTGATGAAGACGAGACCGTCAAACGCTACTGCAGTTTTATCGCGTCCGTCCCCGATGCCGACATGCGCATGTCGGCATGCTACGCCGCCCGCGCTCTTCTCAAGCGTTGCTTTCCGAATGAGGATCGTCCGCGCTACAGCATTCGGAACATCCTAGACGATTTGGGTTAAGGAGATCGACAATGAATAGCAAGGAAGAACTTACGGTATTCGTACTCAGGAAGGAAGGGCATCCGAAGCATGTGGCGAACGGAGAGGCTTTCCGGCTTATCTGCCCCCTGTTCGAGTCCAATGGGCTGGAGGTCGGGGAGCCGATCGATTTGGTCGATGGGTTCCTTTTTCTCCATCAGACCCCATTCGAGTCTTGGAACGACACGGAGCGCTGCGCCGTCATGACGGGACTCTCGTGCCTGGGTTCCTTTGGGTTTTCCGTCTATATCGCCCAGGAGGCGCTTGCGGATGGGGCGCAGATCGACAGCGGTACGGTTGCCCTCGGTCTTGTCGCACTTGCTGCCACCGCCGCCATCGCCGTGGGCGGTGCCTTTGCCTGCGTGAAGGGTGTCCATGCCATCGGCAGGCGCCTGTGCGCAGGAAAGGTAATCCGTGCCAAGTAAGGGTCGGTATCATGAGCAATGACATTCCACTGCGCTTTGCCTTTATCGCGCCTGCGCTATTCGGTATCTCGCTTTTCGCCGCGGGGCTGGTGACTCTCTCGATGGGTCTGCCCGATGACATCGCGCATGCCATCTCATCGATATTCGTACTTTTGGCAATGGTCCGACTGTATCGGTATTTGGGTCTCGGCGTCGATAGCTTGGGGCTGCCCGCTATTATTTCCGCCATCAGCGCGGGAGTCTTGCTGCAGGCTGTCTCAATCGGTGCCATCGCCTTGCTCTCCAAGGTCGATACCGCGGCATCAGTCGCCATCACGCTCCCCTATTTGCTCCGGCTTACCGTCATCGATCCGCTTGCCGAGGAGCTGTGCTTTCGCGGTGTGTCGTTGACGGCTCTGGAGTGCAATGCCCTGCCGTTTTGGGCTGCGAACCTCGTCCATGCCGTGCTGTTCGCCGCATTCCATTTCAATATCGTGCAGGCGGTCTATGCCTTCGTCTGCGCCCTGGTTCTGGGCGGGCTCAGGCAGCGCGATGGACTCGGCTCCAGTGTCATCGCACATTGCGCGTGCAACCTCTCCGGTGTGATTCTCGGTATCGTTCTCGCCAGCTTGGCCTTGGTCTAGATTCATAATCTGACGATGCACCGATAATCACTTTAACCGTTTGTCGCTGTGCTATCATTTCGTCAACGGTCATACCCCCAAGTGACCTTTGAGATAGACAGGACGAGACATGAAACGGTCAATTCTCTCCGCAGCTGCGGCTGCTGTCGTTTTAGGTATCGCAATCGGCGGGCTCGGCGGTTGCGGAAGCATCGAGCAAAACGGCTTATCCGGCAGCACCCCATCTGCGAGTATCGAGCCCAACCGCTCTTCGGTGAATATCGGCATATCTGGATACCGTCTGGGGCGAGGGTCTTGGGAGGTCAATGCCTCGACCGCGACGGGGGCTTCTTCCGGCTCGCTCGGAGAGCAGAGGGTACTCGTCTGCGACCTCCTTCTGACGAATAAGTCTAATGCCAAGACGGTCATCTCGCCTATCGATTTGCTGTCGGCATCGCAGGACGGCGAGACTTTGAAGTTCGGTGCTCTGTACGATAACGAGGGTAATTTCCGAAACCCTGAGTCCGTCGAGGTCGAGCCGGGGCAGACTGTGAGCGGCATTGCCATCTGGAATATCGATGACCTGCAGACTCCGTGAAAATCAAATTCAAGTGCGGTGACGAACTCCGCTGACAATCATGCCGAGCAAGCTCTCGGAAGGCGATGCCAAGTAGGCAGACGAAAGAGAATCGCCTGCATGAGCGGCTACTTATATCCAGATACCTCTGCATTTGACCCGGCGGCGGCATGGATATAAGGAAGAACGATAAGAAGAAATAATAATAAGAAAAATAAGAATAATGAATGAAAGAAAAATCAAGGAGACATACATCTAGGAGAGCCTCGGGACTTTGTCCATTAGCCAAGACACTGATGTAGAAGCCAGGAACGCAATCATGGAGCTACTTTGTGTCCCGATGCCGACCCGGCGTTCGGCATGCATCGAATATGGATGCAGTAAACCGCTTTGAAAGGACTTTCTATGAGTCAGTTTGAGAACAAAATGGACGATTTCGTACCCTTCGGAGGCCATGCGCGAACCGGATACCAGGAAGACGAGCTTGCAATCCCCCACGCCGTCTCGACGGCCGCTATCAATGCCTTGATGAGCTTATGTTCCTCAAGGACGATCAGGGACAATGGCCATCTGAGTGCCACACCTATTTTGCCGTCCAGCGCATCTCGGGTCCCGAGAACGAAAAAGATTACTTCCTGCTGGGAGGAGACGGTCTCGTTAGTTGTATTGACCAGATTGAGGATGAAGTCCCCTATTCGCGTGATGGGGCCGATTGGGGTGAATCCGACAAAGCCCTCGCCTTCAAGGTCTACAGTGAACTGCCGACTCTTTTGACGTTCCATGAGCTCGCGCCCAACGGCGTTGATCTTCTCCGCGACGAGGACGGCTTCATCTCCGATGTGCCTAGCGATAAGGTCGAGAAGGTCTTCAACGACCCGCTTTGCACCATGCCGTCAATCCTCGCACTCACGGAAGTCGAACTGAAGGCGGATGCAGCGATTATCGAACTCGAGATGGAACGCGATGCGGGCGAGTCCCTCGATGAACTCGTGCCCGTCAAATCTGAGGAGTTTTCGCTCGATGTCGACGAGGACTGTGGGAAACGGACGGAGCAGAGCCGCTGACGTCTCGGCTTTGCGTGTAGCTCGGTAGCCGAGTAGTGCGCTACCGAGCTACACGGATAAGAAGAATAATAAGAAAAAAAGAAATCAAGGAGACATATGTCGAAGGGAGAACCCCCAGAGTTCTGGCTAACTAGGCATGACGCAAATGTGGAAACAAGTTACACAATCGCGGCGGCTACTTGTGTCCTGCAACCGGTTTGATTCGGGTTGCTTGCGATGATTTGGATGTAACGAATCTAGCTGCTTGGAGGAAACCATGAACCGTGTCGGCTTGAAAGACTACCTGCTCAACCACGCAGATGATAACGATTTGCTGGACTGTGCGAAAGCATGGGATGCGGCGAATGAGTACGGGCAATTCGGTACATATTCGTCTGTAGAAGAAGCGGCACAAGCCAATGGCTGGGATGCCGCCCAAGCTCTTAGCGAAGCCCGCCGCGTCGATCAAGATGCCGATTTCTTCCGCTTCAATGGCTATGGGCATCTCGAGAGCGTCAGCAAGGCAAAGCCTTCTCGCGACCGCTCGCGATAGCGTTGACAATATTATCGACTGGCTAGACTCCGCCAGCCGCTATGAACTTGAGGACATCAGCTCGGATATCGAGCTGATGGTCGATGCGAAAGACCCGTTCGATATTATCAATGAGGTTGACTGTTCCAATCGCAACCATGGCAATGACATCGAGGTCAACCTGAGCCGTGACTGCGACAAGGCGACGCTGTCCTTCTCCAAGCTCGATGATATCGATGGCGGGAAGATTGATTTGGCCAATGCGGCATACGCTGCCGTCGAGAACTATTACAAGTATGCCGATGGTTGCAGCACCGAGGAAGTCCAGGCGAAGTTTCGCGAGGAACACGGTCGAGGACTGTCGGCGGAGCGTGCAGACCAGCTGATGGCTGCCTGCGAGAAGAACATGGATGCATTGAAGCGGGTACTCGATGATGACGAAATCGAGGCGTTAGATAATCTGTTCAATGTCGAGCTTTGCAGCGAGACATATTGCGCGACACTTGCCAATGAGGCCCTAGGATGTAAGTACATTGCATCGGCTCTTGAGAAGATGGGCTTCGACGTGGAAAATGGCCGTGCCATCGAGAAACATGCCGATCTCGAGGCTAGGCAACGCTTTGAATTCGATGCTGAACAAGGTGACGATTTCGGCGAGGTTTCCAAGTATCTCGGAGAGTTCTTCGGCTCCGGAAGCGTCAACCAATCTGAAAAAATCAACGAGAGCTGGGGGAACTCCATCCTCGTCAAAGGCAGCAACGGTCGCTATGATGGTCCGCGCGGCGGAATCACCGTCTACGAGAACTTCGAGGAAGCAATCGATACATCGCCTAGCTGGCACGGTGGGGACAACATCTTCGCCGATTGTGAAATCGACGGGATCTGGGATGAGAACGGGTCGCTATTCCTGACCGGTGCGCACCACGATGGACGCGCCTGCGTGGAGATGCGACAGCTGACCGACAAGGGCGAGCGCCTCTATTCTGATTACCAGATGGACGGCGGGTTCTATCTACCGGAGGACGGCATCGAGGCGATGGGATTCGTCTATAAAGAGGGCGATGAGAACGCGTTCATCCATGACCTGTGGGACAACCCCGAGATGTGTTCCAAGCCGCGATATGCCGAGAAAGCGCTCGGTTATCCCGTTGAGGAGTACATCATGGAACATGATGGCGTGAAAACCGAGTTCCAGATTACCGAGGTCAAGGAGGATTCGTTCGCCCATGACCAGGGAGCGCGTTTCGATGTGAAGGTGCTCACCGATGGGCATGATTGCGGCAACGGTCGCTTCTGCGCCGACCTTGGTGAGGCTCACGATTTCTGCGGGCAGTTCGCCAACGATATCGCCGGTCTCGGCGAGAGCCTCGATGATATGTGCGAGGACAGGAGTGAAGTCGCCTCTGCCGTTCAGGATGCCCATACGGGCGAACGCTACCATGAAGACGAACAGCGGGATAATTCGGAAATCGGAGATTAGACATGTATAGACAGCATGGCTTCCAGGATAAGGACCTGCTTCTCGAGACGCTCGTCAAGGACGATACCATGACGTTCTTCCCCGAGTTCAACCTTCTCGTGGTCAGTTCCAGCTACGATCCGAGCGAAGGGCCATATAATCGGACTACTGCCATCTTCAATGCCAGAACCTCTGAAATCGCAAGCGGAGAGTTCTTCAAGGGATGCGACTATGTGTCCGACATGGTCTTCGAGCGCGGGCAGGATAAGGCATTCGCCGTCATTGATTCGTTCGATCGGGATGCCGATGGATCCTGCTTGATCGACCCCTGCATGTCCATGCTCGCTGGCCTATTCTCCTGGATTCCAACCATCGATGCCGGCAGCATTTCCGGTTTGGTCGATTCCGCCTCGTACTATCAAAAACACCTGATGTCCGATCGGAAGGGTTTCGAGCTTTCGCATGGCAGGCCGTTGCCCGATATGTCGGCCCGCCCTCTCGGTGCAGGCGCCCGGGAGCTGCTCGATAAGCTCACATCGAGCGAGACGGTCAGTTATTTTCCCGAGTTCAACCTTCTCGTCACGACTACGGATTTCGTACCGAGCGGGCTTCACAATCACGAGTCGGCTATTTTCAATGTCTTTCCGTCCGAGCTTGCCTACGGGAAACTGTTTCAAGGATTCGAGAACGTAGCCGATATCCCCTACAGCGGCCCCGTAGTCGACCCTATCGCCCTGCTTTCGACTTTTGGCGAAGATGCCGCTGAGAAGCATGCCGCCGATGGGTCCCTGCGCTCCCCTTGCCACGCTTCTCAGCGGTGCCGACGTTATCAATACGAAGTCCGTCCCCGAACTTCTCGACACCATGTCCGACCGCTTCGGCCTTGAGCCTGAAGAGCGGGCGCGTATTGCCGTGCGGGCGCAGGCGAAAGAGCAAGCCCGCACGCAGGGACCGGATATCGGAGTCGAAATCGATAGTCAAAACGATGACGGTTTCATTACCGGTACGGTGACGGTCGATGGAGAGTCCTGCTATTTCAGTTGTCCGAACAACTCCCGAGACTCGGGGAACCACGATGCGGTCATCCTAGAGCCTCTCCGACCAGATGGCTTCGGAGCCGATTTCGGAGTAGCCGAGTTGCCCACCGTCATCGATGAGAATAGGGACATCGTCGAGCTTGTCGTGTCCGTGGCTGCGGCGCCGTATATGGATTCTGACAAATTGCCGAGTCGCGAACAAAGCCTCGATTCGCTCTGCGATGAGAAGACCGATGAGGCCCAATCGATGCACTACGGCATGGAGGGCGTGGGACTTCCCATGTTGGATGCCGCGGAGCATCTGGCGAACTACTAGGCTTGCGAATCCGTAATGGAGGGCGGGATGCCGTTAATGCGGTATCCCGCCCTCTACTTTCGTCCCATCGTCCCGTCTAGAATTCCTCGGCTTCCATATTCTGAATCAAATACGCAACGTGAAGCGATTGGAGTCACCATGGCCTTGGTCATCAACTTGCACGGCCCGAATACCAACACGCTCGGTAAACTTATCGCCGGCGCTCTCACCGAAATGGGCTACAGCGCCAGCGCCGTCCCATCCTGCCGGCGCAACATGGAACTCGAGGCGTTGCGCGGAGACGAGCGGGCGATTCGGCTCACAAATGGGTCGCTCGAAAGCTGCGTCGAGCTTGCGTCCATTCAGACCGACCTCAATCGGCGCTCAATTGACTCCGGACAGGACGCGGTCATCGTGTGCGGCCCGGTGGTCGACAGCTTCTGGGGCTACAAAGGCGACCGTACGGATTCCTTCTACCGCGCCGCCATCGAGACGGCGGTCGATTTCGACGCCGCACAGTACGAACTCGTCCCCAGCGGCGGTCTTTCCGAGCAGACCCTCAAGAAGTTCAGGTCCTTCCTCAGGGATTGCGGGGTCAGACCGCGAATCAGCGGACAACTCGATTTCGGATACCACGATGTCATCGATATCGTCCGAAATGAGGTCAGACTCAATCGCGAGAAACATCCCGTGAAAAACGTCGATAAGGACGATACGGATCTTGATTGCGAGAAGGCGGTCGCGGGCTTCAAGAACGCCGCAATCAGCGTGCAGGAGGCCATCAGGCAGCTTCCCGAGGGAAGCGAGATGCGAATGAAGCTCGAGAGTATGGTCAATCGCGCCCTCGAGGACGGCTATGGCGGTATCCATCTCGAGACGGTGAGAAGACCAACTGGGAAGACGATGAGTCTCGGCAATCTCGTGCAGTCGGAAGTCGATGCCGCATCAAAGCGCAAGGGCATTGCCGCCGACCGTTCGAGCAATGCGGGCTTTCCCGAGGAAGACCCTGCAGCAAAAACAACCTACTCCCCTGCCGTCACGCAAGACGAGATAGCCGAAGAGGGTGAAGAGAAGAATAAGAAGAATAATAAGGATAAGGAGAAGGATATGAAAAACAGCGGCGCGGAAAGGAGACCCGAGTACATCAATATCAGCTTCGAGAACAAGGACGTCCGCGTGAAGCCCTATACGGACCGCGACGGCAACGAGCGCCTTCGTATCAACATGACGATGCCGAAGGGCACCGTGGTCGGGAATAAGGACCTTTCGGGCCTGAAGGTCTCCATGCCCGCCCGTGAGTTCATGAAGCAGGACAAGGATGCGGGGAAGCCCGTGAAGTACGGTTTCCGCTCCGACCGCGATGTGCGATTCTTCAAGTACGATGAGCAGAACCGTCGCATCGACTACCCCGGCAAGGGCGACCCCGCAGTCATGCCTTGTGATCTTGCGGCTGCCGTGGCGGCTGCCTATCAGGGCAAGGAAGCCTCCAAGTCTGAGCATCAACGTGACGTGTCTCACGAATACACGGGGCTCACATTCGCCCCCTGCGATATGAAGGTCAAGACCGTTCCCGTCGAGGACGGCCCAGATAAGAACTTCCTGCTGTGCAAGCTCCCTCCCCATACCATGGTCGGCAACCAAGACCTTGGCGGCATGATCGTGAGCAAGTTCCTCACGGACAGGCAGCTCGCCTATGCGCAGTCCGGTAAGCCCTTCACGGCGAGCTTCAAGTCGGATACGCCCGTCCGCGTCTACCCCATCAGCGGCGAAGACTCCCGCAGCAATTTCGATTATGACTTCCGCGCCCCGCAGGAATTCAGCGCCGGCGTATTGGTTGCCGGCATCGAGGATGCCTACGATGCTCGCCTTCTCAATGCCCGCGACTACGAGCAGAATCTGGAGGCATCCGGCAAGGAAATGCCGCGTGCCGCCGCAGACGCGAAACAGATGCTCGAGGATCGCGATGCGGCGGCGTCGCGCCAAGGCAGCAAGGATGCGGCCTTGGAATACCATCAGGGCGGTGGCGAGGATATGCCGCTGAGCGACCTGTGCGATGCGAAGAGCGACGAGGCGGCGGACCGACAAGCGGGACAGCCGACTATCATCCCGGGACCCGAGCTCGACCTCTACGACAAGGACGTCGAGTTCTAGAACCATATACAAGCTAGAAAGAGAGGGGATATTCCGTAGGGGTATCCCCTCTCTTTCTGCCGTTCGCGTCTACTTCTGTCCCCCATTCGGTATGCATCTATTCGCATTCGTAAAGTCAGGCTATACGAATGTGCAGAATATCGAAAGGATCGGAACGACAGTGGCAATGCGGGAAATTCCCATAGAGGTTCTCGAAGGATTTAAGGTGCCCGAGGCGGTTCTCCTCTGTCGTCGAGGCGATTCTTGGACGGTGGAACAGGATGGATTGAAGGCGGGTGTCTTCATCTCGGGTTCCGTTCGCGAAGGCGAGCGACTGTATCCCGAGCCCAACGGACAGCTCATCCTCTCCCAGGACGGGGGCGATACCGCGTCCGCGAGAATCTCCGCTATCTCGGCAAAGTTCTTCTCGGTCGCGGAAAAGATCCTCGGGCTTCGAGACATCTCTGCAGGGGAAAGCTATGAGATGCTCCTCTCCAAGGCGGTGGGAAGTCGCTCGCTCGTCAACCTCGGCAACCCCCTCTCGACCGTCATGAAGGCGGCCGAGACCGCATGCGTCCGACCGAACAGACATATCGTTCTATCGCATGGGGCCTCGCGTATACAGGAGCTCGTCGAGGATATATGCAATAGCTGGGCGCGTGAAGCCGTCTCGCGAATTGCGGAGCCGTCCCGCTTCCCAGACGTCGAGATACCGAACGGATTGACCGATGAGATTCTGGATAGCGCTTGGCGGCGGGCGGGCGAAGACCAAGCTGTCTATGATGAACTACGGTCGGACATCGGGTTCGCACAGGACGTCATCCGCACCGCATTCGGCAAGGAGCTCGAATCCGAGGCGGGGTTCTACGATTCCAGCGCAACGGATAACGTCTGCTCCATGCTCGAAGCCATCGACACATCCGGATACATCGTCATTCTCAAGGATTCTGCCTCGGGAGCCTGCGATTACCTATTTTCGGACTCGGTGTCCTTCACCAGGGCGCAACCGCGCAATGTCGGCGAGTTCGTGTCCAAGCTGACCGACGGTCGCTATGGGCTCGGAAACGACTCGCAAGAATTCGAGCTTATCTTGGATGGCGGCAAGCTGATTCTAGATGAGACGCCAGGCATGGCGCACGGCAACATGAAATTCGAAGTTCTGTTTATCGACAAGTCGCTGAGTGACAAGGTGATTGCCCTGGAGAACGCAGACCTCTCGAGGGAAATGTCGCGTCTCCATATGCGACGCGGGTCTTCCGCTGAGGACCTCCTGGTCCGCTTGGCTGAGACGACCGGCGGCATCCTCAACATCGAACGGGATATCTGCGTGATTTTCGGTTGGGAATTCACTGGGAACGGGCGAATGGAATCCCTCAGCGACCTCATGGAGGCCGTCGACCTTGAACCGCTGCAGCCGCAGAGACCTGCCGGCAGCGGCAAAACGAGATTTTAGGAGGACGGAAATGAATGTCGATATCCGGGACATCGAGATAGCACCCGACCCGAAGGGCAACGTCGAACTCGTGAGGTTCGGCTCGACGGCGATATTGTTTTGCGGCGGGGATGAGCCGTTCGCGGTCGTGAAGGGGTATGACGGCAAGACCGGCGAATGGTCGGGAGATGCCGTGCGCGTCGATGACCTGTCGGTCGCATGGGATATCGCCGACCCCGATATCATCGAGGATGCGACCGTCAAATGGACGCGCAGCGATGTGGCGGACATGCTCGAGAGCAGGGGAATCGAGGCGAACGCGTGGAACATCGACGCGGTGATCCAGACTCCCGATCTGGTAAACTCCCCCCTCCCTGCTGGGCGAAATGTCAAAGGACGGCGGTAGGGACTATATAGATCTGACCATCACGCAGCTCTGCTCCGCAGGCGTGCTCGATGTCCCCGAAGGATTCAGGCTCGAGGAAGGGCTAGAGGAAGGTTTGGACGATATCGCGGACCGTATGGATGGGTACTGCACAGGCGATGGGTTCGACTATGCGGTTCAGCCGACAGAGCGTTAGCAGAGCTTTTTAGAAATCGGTAGATATGCCGCTGCGGCAAGCAACTGATCGCCCGCAAATCTGTCCCGTATCCTGTTGCGAAACAAGCGTCGTCGATGAAAAGAGACACATATGAACGAACAGGACAGTTTTTTCGAGAGGACCGAACAGCAGATCCTCTTCTACCTATATGACAACAGGGACCATGCCGTGAGCAAAACCGAACTTCAGGAGAATATCGATACCGCCCCTGCGGAATCCATACTCGAATCAATCCTCTTCTCCCTCAAGGTCAAGAAGCTCATCGAGTTCGATACGTACGGTAACGTGGCAATCGCCTAGGAGGCTACGATGATCGTCAAAGGCTCCTGCGAAATCTCGCTCAACCGCGCAGAACTCGTCGAGATGCTTGCAAAGTTGTACCTGCTCGATGGTGGGTACTCGTCTCTCGACCCGATTCCATCCAGTGAAATCGCCAAGCTGGTGGTCAAGAAGTGTTCCCTTGGCTCTCCTGCGGGCGAATTCACCCTCTCGCTCACGGCGCGACAGTCGGTCAGGTTCTTCTGCCTGCTCGAAAAGGCCTCGGGTAGGCATATCCCCACGGAATCCTATCGCCGCGCCGATGCCGCAGCCGATGAAATCTCGAACCGCTGCGACCCGAGCCACTTCAAGTTGACCCCATCGGAGCGGGAATTCTACATGGCGGCTCTCGATGCCCTCGAGAAGAGCGTCGGCCAGCGCATCACGATTCGGGAACTTTCTAATCAGGCGGGCGTGCAATACGAGCCGTTCCGCCGCCTGGTGAAGCGCCTCCTCGAGCATATCGGCTATATCGAACGTTTCGGCAAGCTCACCGCCTCCTTCGACCGCGAGCATGCCATGGAGCTTCTGCGTATAGGCGTCTAGATAGAGTTTTGGAAGCGTCCCATGGATACCTGTCGCAACATCTTCCCCATCACCTTCGAGCCTGTCAGGAAGCTCCTCATCACGGCTTATAAAGTCCGGTGATTTCACTGCAGCGGATGCCATCATCGCGCGAAACACGGTCAAGCAGACGGCCATGGTCTGGAAACTCATGAACGGCTCTGTGGATGCGTATTGCTGGTCGAGCGGGCAGGCAGTTGCGCATATGCTCTCCCGCACCTCCCATCCGGGATACATGCTCCAGCTCACCAGTTTCGTCCAAGGCCTTGCGACCGGGGATACAAATATCAAACATGCCGGCGAGCTACGCCTGCCGGACGGAGCATGCGCGGTGGGCGTGGAGCATGCGGGCTTGGGTATCGAGAACGAGCTGGCCGAGCGTTTCGGCATCTATATCACGCCCGATGCGTATGAGCAATACGGTCGCGGCGGAGATGCGCCTGAGAGATGCGAATCCGTCCCTTGGGTGTGCGGGATGCGGACCGCAAAATATCGAACTGCGAGCGTTAGGAGACAGCATGGGAATCAACCGCAAAATCTTCCCCATCGCTTTCGAGCCCGTCGAGGAGCTCATCGATGCGGCATACGTCTCCGATGATTTCAGTTTGGTAGATGCGGTAATCGCCCGAAACACGGTCAGGGAGACGAACATGGTCTCTAGGCTGGTGAATGGCACCATGGATGCATATTGTTGGTCGAGCGGCCATCGCGTGTCGCACATGCTCTCCCGCACCTCCCATCCGGGATATACACTTCAGCTCACGGACTTCTTCCAAGGCCGTGCGATCGGGGACATAGATATCAAGCACGCCGGCGAGCTCGCGCTGCCCGACGGCGCGTGTGCCGTGGGTGTGGTGCATGCGAACCTCGGCATCGAGAATGAACTCGCCGAACGGTTCGGCATCTACATCACCCGCGATGCCTATGAGCAGTTTGGGCATATCGACGGAAGAGCCGAATCCCGCGATTGCATCCAGTCAGATACACGGTCTGCGGACCTTGAAATATCGATTTGCGAGCGTTAGGAGAAGATATGGGAACCCATCACCAGCCGTATTTCCTGGAGAAGGCAAAAGAGGACTTGGTGCACCATAGCGCCGCTTGGGTCGTGAAGAAGCCGGAACGCTCCCCATCTTCGTGGACTGCCATGCCATCGAGGACCTCTCCTCGACCGGGGCTGGAATCTTCAGGTAACGGTCTGGAGCCGCGATGAACTGGATGCCTGGGCGAGGCCGGCGAGGCGATTCAACGCCGTCATCGGCCTGGTTATCGTGTTCGCCGGACCCGGCGTGGCAGGCGCCATCCGGAACCAGTTCAACCTGGTCGGCAACACGCTCAATAGCGGGACGAATAGAGGCACGGAGGGCGGCGGCGCATCCGGCGGAGGCAATACCGGCACGGCATCCGCGACCGTACAGGCGGCAGTCGCCAAGGACGCCAAGGACTGGACGCTCGAGGAGCAGAGGGCGGTGGCCAAAGACATCGCTGCGAAGGGAGAGGCGTCGACCGCCTACGCCAAGGCGAAGGCAGCCATGGATGAAGGGACACAATGGTCCATCAAGCTCACCAATGGCAAGACGCTCGAGTACCGCATCGTAGGCATCAACCACGACGACTTCGCCGACGGCTCCGGCAAGGCGGGGATTACGTTCGAGGCAACCAACGACGCCTTGGACTACCAGAGAATGAATGCCACCGAAATCACCTCCGGCGGCTGGGAGAAGTCGGAGCTTCGCGGCCGGCTCAACTCCGGTGACCTCTGGTCGCTTTTGCCCAGCGAGCTCCAGTCCAAGGTGAAGCCCGTCATGAAAGATGACCAACAACAAGGGAGGTGGCAGTGCTGGTACCCCTACGGCCACGACCGACAAGGTATTCCTGCTCTCATCGACCGAGGTCTGGGGCAACATCGAATCCGATGGTGTCCAGTACGAGTATTACAAATCCAAGGGCGTGACATCATCGAACTACTCTGGAGCTTCGTTGGGCTACAATCGCTGGACTCGCTCCGTGTGTTCGGGTCAGGTCACGTACTTTCCACTTTGTTGACACCGGTGGCGACTGGGGTAACAACAGCGCGGCGTACGCCCGTCCTGTGTTCCCCGCCTTCTGCTTCTAATTCCATCTGCAACCAATGAAAAAAGCCCGTGCGATTCTGCGCGGGCTTTTCTTTTGTCGATTTCTGGGGACGATTTGGTTCTGCTGGATAGTTATCGGATTGAGGAACTGCGGGTTTATATAGCGGCTTTCTCCATTGTTGCCTGCCGCGGCAAATCAGCATTGATGGAACTGGAATCATCTTCAGTATATCGGCTTTAAATCAGAAAGGATATGCATTCAAATCACCGATGCCATTGCCGTTCGAAACTCGCCATTGTCTTATTTGTCATAGAGACCGTGTTCGACATGTTCTGGCGCGAGCATAAGAACCTACGCGAGGCTCGAGCGTGATGGACACCTTTTGGAGAAGCGCTGTCATGGGACTGATGGGACGCCGATGGCGAACGATGCCGAGCATGCGAAGGTTACTCGAGCTATGCGATATGACGTCCTCGCCGCGACGGGTTCTTTATGCGTCAGGTCATTTGGGCGCGGGGACGGCGTAAGCCCGATGGTCGACCATATCGTCCCGTTCTATCGGTCGGCAAGTCCACCATGGACAACCTCCAGACGCTCTGCGAGGACTGCAATTGCGGCAAGGGAAATAAATATCTCGAATAGGAGAATAGGAGGATCGGTCATGTTTCAAAACGTTCTCGGTTCGGATGGCAGGATGCACCTCGAACGGCAATTCGGCAACCAGAGAATCGACCTCACCACGTCCCGAAACCAAGACGGTAATACCCGGGGTCGGAGGCATGAACACCGTCATCGATGGGAACGGCGCCCATACCGAAATGCGGATCGGGAACATGCGCCAGACGCTCGGCAAGAACGGTTTCGACTGGATGCTGTAGGCGTGATTTGCCGTTGCGGCAAGACCGGTGCGACCTTTTGGAATTGGCCTACGCTCGGCGTGTATCTGCAAACCCTTAAGCGAAGGGAGCCGCAAATGCATACAGCGGCAATTGATCCTTCGGGGGGGTATCTCCTAGAGGTACCTTCTCCGAGGGCAGTCAATCATCGAGTACGTCCTGATCATCGCGGTCATCGGCCTGGTTATCGTGTTCGCCGGGCCCGGCGTGGCCGGCGCCATCCGCAACCAGTTCAACCTGGTCGGCAACACGGTGAACAGTGGGACTACCGGCGCTGGCTCCGAAGGCGGCGGAGCAACCGGTGGCGGTTCCGCGGGCACCGATTCCGCGACCGTCCAGGTAGCCGTCGCCAAGGACGCGAAGGACTGGACGCTCGAGGAGCAGAAGGCAGTGGCCGAGGACATCGCCGCCAAGGGCGAGGCCTCGCCCGCGTACGCCAAGGCCAAGGCCGCGATGGACGCGGGGACGAAGTTCTCGATGAAGCTGACGGACGGAAAGACAATCGAGTATCGTATTGTCGGCATCGACCACGACGATTTGGCTGACGCTTCGGGTAAAGCGGGCCTGACGTTCCTCACCACCTCGACAGGCATTTCTTCCCGCGTGAACTCGTCGGACAAAACGAACGCCGGCGGCTGGGAGAAATCCGAGCTCCGCGCGAAGATGAACTCCGGCGAGATCTGGAACCTCATGCCGTCCGATTTCCAGTCCAAGGTGAAGCCGGTCAGGAAGCTGACGAACAACGTCAACGGAACTGACAAGAATGCCGTCGTGGCCGCGACCACAGACAGGCTGTTCCTGCTCAGCTACTCCGAGATCGTCGAGACCCCTTATAGCGGCTGGTCTGGTTATTCTTGGATCGGAAACGAGGGAACCCAGTACGAGGCCTTCAAGGGCAAGGTGACGAACAACTATTCGGGTAACGATTGCCTGAAGATTGGCAGCAGTTGGTGGGAGCGCTCGGTGAGTCCGAGCAACTCTGCGTACTTCCTCTCTGTCAGTCGCAACGGCGATCCGTCGCGCTACAACGGTGCGACGTACTCGAGTTGCGTCTGTCCCCTTTCTCCTTCTAACCTACGCACCCTAGTTAAGTTTTACGTTCCGCTGGGTTAAGTTTTGACTTGTGCAAAATTTTGACTCATCGGGAGGCTGCTTATGAACACTTACAAGGACGTGACCCGCAGGGGAAACTATCTCGGGTCGCGATATCGAATCCGGGGACAAGGAGCTCGGGGTCCGCATCTGGCGAATCATGCGGAAAAAGGGTTTGAACCAGAGTTCGCTCTCGGAGGCCTCGGGAGTGTCGAAAAACATAATCACCCGTCTTTTAACGGGGCGAAGGATGACATCGTTCACGAATATCGAGAGGATCGCCACGGCGCTCGACGTCTCGCTCGATGAGTTCAGGCCGCTAGCGCATCGGCCGCGAAAAGGCTGTCAGGCAGCTAATCAGGTAGCTAATATTTATGAAATTGCCGACGTGGATGAAGACGGCACCTACGGCGACGGCATCAACCTATATAGATAGGAAGCAATCTCGTGAAGAAGTATTTCGTCCTGGTCAACAAGGCCGGCCTGCCGTATATCTCCATTAAGCGCGAACCGAAAGACTGCCCGCTCGTGGGTATCTGCTCGGATCTGGCATCTGCCAAATCTCTGATGAAGGCATTCTTGGAGTCGAAAGATAAGGACGGGTCCGCCAAGCTCACTTAGAGCGATTCCCCGTACATATCTATGTTTAACGGCTGGCCGATACGGTCAGCCGTTTTTTATTTAGTCGGACTTGAAGGCAAATGAAAACAGGACTTTGTTCCGAATGTCCAAAAATCCACTGCGGAATGAGCTAATGTGATTGCCGCTGCGGCACGACAAATTCTTCCGCTTGACGGAGTCCGATTATGTTCCCCGAGGGAGCGCGCCCCTCGCCTTCTGTTGTTCTCAACTGAGAGGATTCATCAATGGATTTCGTCAACTCCGCCTGCGCCCATGCCGTGGTCGCCAAAAACCAGATCATTAACAAGCTCGTGCGTGATTTCCGCGCCGCCAAGGCCGGCGAGCTTTCCGGCCAGGGCCTCATCGAGTACGTCCTGATCATCGCCGTCATCTCGCTCGTCGTCGTCTTCGCCGGCCCCGCCGTCGCAGGTGCCATCCGCAACCAGTTCAAAAAGATTGCCACCACTCTGAGCACCGGCACCACCAGTGGCTTCGGCGCCTAGTTGCTGGGCTGCTTGCGTTTTCGGCACCGTCCGTTTCCCAAGACGGGCGGTGCCTTTTTCTTTATCGGGAACAGAGGCTGACAGGAGACACCCGATGACCATCGTCAATGCAGTATTAGGAGGCATCGGAGCAGCGCTGATTTCATATGGCGCAGTCCTCGCCCTCGCTGCGAAGAATCGAGATTCGCTTAAAACCGATGCCGAGCAGGTTAGCGCCATCGATGAGGGCGGCGCTGCCGATGCCGAGTGGGTCGAGAAATTCGCGATGGTGCATATAAGGGCTCGTCTCCCCTCGGTCGCCAGCGCGGTCTCCTCGACTTGCGGTTTCAGTGAGCAGGATATCGCCGATATCGACCGTTCCTATAAGTTCTGGGGCGGGAATGAAGCCGGGTGTCTCGATACGGGCTGTTCCGACTGGCTCCTCGCCACCTGCCTTCTCGGCGGCACCGCAGCCGGCGCGATCGGCGGTGCGACCGAAGGAGTTCTCTTCGGTTGCTGGGTCGCAACCTTCATCGGTATTTGCGTAAACGATTTCCGTTACCGCAGAATCGACCTCGCCTCCATCGCCCTTCTCGCTCTGCTCGGTGTATTCATGGGCGGTCACGCCGGCATCACCTCAAAGGCTCATCCAAGGTCTCGTCCTGACCGCAGTCCTCTATCTCGCCTCCCCTGGGAGCCGAGTTCCTCTGCGGCCGTGAGACCTTTGGCCTCGGTGACGTATTGCTGCTCGGCGCGGTCGGCGCTTCCGCTGTCTACAGCACCCCGGCCCTATCCGCCGCATGCTTGGTTCTATTAGCAGAATGCTCGGTCGCGCTCGCGATACTCAAAGCCAGGCACTCGGACACCGCCCTGCCTTTCGCGCCCCTCGCCCTCCTGCCTTCCCTCGCGTTCGTCTTGGTTGCGTGATGCCATGAATAGATTTGCAAAACATAATTCGGTACGGGGACAGTCTCTCGTAGAGTTCGTCCTGTGCGCACCGCTTCTCATCCTCATGCTTTTCGCCGTCCTCGACGGCTCGGCATACTACCGCAGCGCGATGTGCGTCCGCACGGCCGCGACCGAGGCGGCAACCTACTACACGAAGCGTCCCGAGGCGAGCGATGCGGACGTGAAGGCGCACGTTCTCAATTGCGTCAAGGGAACGGAGGGTGTCGAGTTCTCATTCGAATCCCAGACCAGGGCACCAAGGAAAGCGACTACACCATGTATGTCAAGCAAGCCGATGGCTGGAAGAGTGCCGAGACGAAGACCGTCACGAAGGGCAAGGCGTTTACCTGCAAGAAGACCATCAAGACCTTCCTGCCGTCCCGCTTTTCGGAGGCGGGCACACCGCAACGGCATCTGCCACCGTCATCGGCAATGCATCGGAAGAAGGTGTCCTACGATGAGATTTCGCGGGCCGAAAGGCCAGACGACCGTCGAGTTCGCCTTCGCCGGGGTCTGGCTGATTCTACTGATGATGGCCGTGCTTTGCTTCGGATTCATCACCTTCCAGAAGTCATCCTTCGATTACCAAGTATCCCATATGGCCGATGAGCTCCCGAGCGGATGGGGAGAGCATGGACGCCAAGCAGGTAGTGAAGAGCTGCGTCGCGAAGGCCTCGGGTCTTTCCGAAGACGATATCGAGGTCAATACCGCCGAAATCCACCTCGAGGACAAGGGGAAAACGGACTTGGGCAACGAGACGGCCGTGCAGCTCGGCAGCGAGCTCAAGACGACCACGGCATCATATCTCGACATCAGCGCGGACATCACCGTGCACCTCGGACGCGGCCTAGGACTTGCCGGAAACGGCGGAATCCCCTACCGCCGCTCCGTTAAGCAGAGTTTCACCGTGGAACGCCGCTGGGAGGTGGCCTAGATGATGAGATACGGAACCTGCCGCATGCGCGGACAAGCCCTCGTCATGTTCGTCCTCGTCTCCGCCGCCCTCGTCATGGTCTTGGGTCTCGCCATCGACGCCTCGGGCGGCTGGTGGAAATCCCAGAGACAGAACGATGCCATCGAGATCGCGAAGGAGTCGGCGCTGTCGCGCAGCAACGAAATCAAATTCGATGCCACCGACTCCACGCGTGCCATCGATGAGATCGTCTACGCTTCGCTCACGGAGAATCTCAAGGATATCGAGTCCTCCGAGGTTTCCGTGACCTCTTGGGAGGTTCCCGAGACCAAGACGGGGAGCATGAACAGGCTGATCGGCGTCGAGGTCACCGTCACCGGTACGTATAGATGCGTGTTCGCCCAGACTTTCGGCTTCAGATCCATCCCCGTGAAGAACGCCATCACTTTCACCATCAACCCGTACTCCTCGACCGAGGTCTGGCGACAGGATGCGAACGGCCACGGTTGCCGTCTCGCGAAGCCCGCCGGCAAGACGATCGGTCAGGAAACATACGAGACGCTCAGTGCCGCATCCGGTATCTCCGATGCGCTGAACGCCGCAATAGAAAAGGGACTCGCGGAGCTCTCTTAAGACCTGCGCTATAAGCGATGAGACAGGCGCAGATAGCGCCGGAAAGGAACAGGACATGTTCAACAAGAAGGACAAGGATTTCTCCGAAAATGGCCTTGGAAGGCGAAGAGACTAAAAAGAAGGGTTTTCGCAGTCTTCGGGGGCAAGAAGGAAAAGGACCCCGCCTCCAAGATCGTCACACCCGAGAAACGCCGCCGCCAACTCTCCTGGCTCTGCGGCGCGTGCGCCGCGGTCGCGGTCGGCTCGCTCGCATTCGCCGCGGTGGAGTTCACCGTCGCCCAGGACACGGTCGCGAAGACCCAATCCAATATGGTCGAGATCGTAGTCCCGAAAGATACCATCAAGGCCGGTACCCCCATCACGGCGGACGTGCTCGAGGAGGCGCAGGTTCCGAAGCGCTACGTCCCCGCCGATGCGGCCGACGAATCCAGCAAGTCCGACCTGATCGGCAAGTCCCCGGTAGGCGACCTCTCCAAGGGCGTGCCCATCTCCATGGGCACCGTGCAGGGTTCCTCCAATCCCTCGTCCATCTCCTCGCCCTCGCATCGGGCCATGTGGCGCGAACCTTTTCGCTCGACGCCGCGGCAAGCATGTCCCCGTTGCTGAAGCCCGGTGACTACGTCACGGTCACCGCGACCTTCAAGTCCGGCAACGGCACCACGCAGCAGACCGTCAACTACCAGAACGTCAAGGTGCTCGCCACCGACGCGACGCTTCAGAGCACGGACGGCTCCTCCCAGAGTTCGGGCTATTCCACCATTACGCTCGAGCTGACCCCCGAGCAGCTCAGCGAAATCGGAACCGCCGACTCCATCAGCCTCGCCGCGCAGCCGCTCAGCGAGAACCCCAAAGACGATGCGGAGACTGCGGAGGCGGACGCCGCCGCGCAAGAGGACCTGCAGGCGGTCGAGGGCGCCGTCGACACCCAGCTGGCCGATCAGCCCCAGGAGCCCGCTGCCGTCCAGCCCGAGGAGTAGCCATGCTCGATAGGAAATACGACAATGCTCTCTCGAGGTCATGAGCCGATGCGCGAACGACCTTCAGAACCAGGTCGCGCTCGTCGGCCAGGTGTCCGACGGCATCGATACGCTTCGCGACCGTGCTCTGGCGTACGTACACGCTCCCCCGCCTTCTCCGAGGAAGACGAGAGCATCCAGCGCCAGGCTGCCAAGTACGTAGTCGATGACCTCTTTCAACTCGGCCCCATCGAGGAGCTTCTCTGGGACCCCGATGTGTCCGAAATCATGGTAAACTCGCCCGACCAGGTCATGGTCGAGCGCCGCGGCAAAGATCACGCTCTCGGGCGTCCACTTCTTCGATGAGGAGCATGTCCAGAGGACCATCGCCCGTATCGTCTCCTCGGACGGCCGCAGGTGCGACAACCAGAGCCCGCTGTGCGACTGCATGCTGCACCGCGAGGGCGCACCGTTCGACGGCAGCCGCGTCAACGCCGTGGCCTTCGGTATCGCGAAGCACTGGACGCTGGACATCCGTAAGTTCCGCAACGACGTGTTCACTCCCGCCTCGCTCATCGCCAACGGTTCCATGGATGAGAACATGGCTGATTTCCTTCAGGCGCTCGTCCTCGCACGCATGAATATCGTCATCGAGGGCGGCACGGGTTCGGGTAAGACAACGCTGCTCAACGCCCTGTCCAACTACATCCCCGACGACCAGCGCATTATCACGGTCGAGGACACTGCCGAGCTGAACCTCGCGAAGACCCATGTCCTGTCGCTGCAGTCGCGCCCCGCCAACAACGAGGGCAAGGGCGAGATCACCCTTCAGCAGCTCGTCATCAACACGTTGCGACAGCGCCCCGACCGCATCGTCGTCGGCGAGTGCCGAGGACCGGAGGCGTTCGATATGCTTCAGGCCATGAACTCCGGCCATGACGGCTCTCTCACGACCACGCACGCGAACAACCCGCGTGCCGCCCTCGACCGCCTGCAGAACCTCGTGCAGATGAGCCGTGCAGGTGCGAACATGCCCCCCGATGCCATCATGAAGATCATCACCGAGGCCGTCGACTTCGTTGTCGAGATCAAGCGCCTTCCGGACGGAAGTCGCCGAGTCAACAACATCTGCGAGGTCTGCGGTATGCAGGGCAACGTTCCGACCATCGGATCCATCATGAAGTTCCAGAAGACCGGTGTCGACGGCAACGGGCGAATCATGGGCGAGTTCCGCCCGACCGGCTCGCGCATCGTCTCCGAGGAGCATAAGGAGCGCTTCTATTCCAACGGAATCGAAATCAAGCCCGAATGGTTCGACAACGGAGGGTTGTGGTAGACATGGACCAGACGGTCGTCACCTATTTCTTCTACGGCGTCACTTACGCCCTCATCATCGCCGTCCTGACGCTGTGCGTCATGGCGCTGCTCGTCTCAAGGCAGCTTCGCGTCCTCTCCGAGCGCCGCGACATCTACCATGAGGACGGCGAGGGCTCCAAGAAGAAATCGCTCGGCATCCTCGGCGAGCTGCGCGAGGTCGCCCGCAAGCATATCGAGGGCAGCGGAATCAAGCTGTCCCTGAACGAGTTCATGAGCATCTGGGCTGCCTGCACGGCGGTTCCCCCGCTCATCGGCATCGTCATGGGCATGGATGCCCTCGTGGTCATGCTTCTCGCCGCCCTGGGTGCCTTCATCCCGCTTTTCACCCTGTCCTTCAGGAAGAAACACAGCGAGAAGCGCTTCGAGGAGCTGTTGGGGCAGACCATGCCCCTGATCTCCGCGAACCTGCGCGGCGGCGCGATGCTCTCCCAGGCAATCCGTCCCGTTGCCGAGAACATGGACGAGCCCATCAAGGGAGAGTTCGAGCGGCTCCGCCGCGACATGGACCGCGGCATGCCCGTCGACAAGGCGCTTGACAAGATGGCGGAGCGCAACAACTCCTCAGACATCAAGCTGTTCGCCTCCGCAGTTCGTGCCCAGATGCGCACTGGCGGCTCTCTGGCAGACATCGTGGACTCGGTCGGAAACACCATCCAGCAGCGCTGTGAGCTGCGCCAGATGGTGCGCTCCCGCACCTCGCAGGCGCGTTTCACGGCCATCCTCATGGTCTGCGTTCCCCCTGCGCTGGGCATCGTCTTCTACCTCGGTAACGATATGTACCGCGAGTTCTATTCCAGTTTCATCGGATTGCTCGTCATCTTGCTGTGCGCATTTCTGGAGATTTTGGGCTTCGTCATCGCCAACAAGATGCTCGACATCAGGACCGATTAGGAGTGGTTCACATGATTGTAGATTCGACAACTATCGGTCTAATCGGAGCCGGCTCGATTGCCGCGGGTCTCGGAACCACCTTCGCAGTCCAGAAGAAGTTCGGCATCTCCGTCCGCAACGTCAACCAGAAGTCCCTCAAGCAGCGCGGCGAGGAGATGCAGGAGCGCTTCAAGTTCGGCCAGCCCTTCCAAGGTTCCGCCCTGTTCGGTGCCATGTCCCGTGAGCAGGAGGAGCGCCAGCGCGAATCCCTCATGCGTTCCGGCCTCAAGGTCTCCGCGCTCATGTTCTGGGCCTCGAAGATCATCTGCGTCGCCGTGGGAATCATCGTCGGCATCCTCATCGGCACCAAGCTGACGGGACTTGCCACCGTGGCGGCGGCCGCCCTCGGCGGTATGGTCGGGTACATCCTGCCGGAGATCTACCTTCTCCAGAAGCGCCGCGCGTGGCGCGGGGATATCGAACGTGAACTGCCGAACGCCCTCGACCTCATGTCGATCACCATGGCCGCAGGCTCCACCTTCGATGATGCCGTCCGCACGGTCGCGGAGAACTCCGACGGAGCCCTCGCTGAGGGATTCCGCGATGTGCTCGCGAACGCCCGCTTCATGGATATCACCGATGCCCTGAAGCAGTTCGCCGACAATGCGGGTGTCCGCCCGCTGACCATCTTCGTCGCATCGCTCATCCAGGCACGCCAGACCGGAGCCCAGTTCGTCGATGTCCTCGAGAATCAGGCGCAGACGGTTTCGCACCTACCGTCGTCAGAAGCTGGAGGAGGAAATCAACAAGATCGGCACCAAGATGCTCATCCCGATCATCTTCCTGATCTTCCCCGCCCTGTTCGGCGTGCCTCTGGCACCTGCCGCAATGTCCGCTATCCAGGCTATGAGCAGCCTGTAAGGAATGGAGTTCTAAATGAGCGATGCTACCGGATTCACCCTGCTCGTATTCCTGTCAGTTCTGGCGATTCTCATCTGGCTTCTGCCCGTCGCAGGCAAATGGAAGGTGTATGGGAAACTCGGTATGCCGGGCTGGTATTCGATTGTCCCCGTCTATGCCGACTACAAGCTGTGCGAGCGCGTACATCGCGGCGATGAGACAAGAACGTTTCTCATGGCGTACCTCATCGTGCTGAACGATATGTCCCGCGCCTTCGGGAAGGAGACGGGCTATACCATCGGCCTTGTCATCTTCGGCTTCGTGTTCTGGACGATGCTCGGATTCGGGGCAAGCGAGCCGGTTTGCCTGGACGATGAGACCGAATAGGTTAGAGATGCCATAGTGTGGTGTATTGCGGGTCCTTTCGGGGACCCGCTTTGGTTTGGAGACGGCGGATGATGACGGCGGGCTGTCTCTCTAAACATCTCTCTAAATGTCTAGGCCGTCTACCTGCAATTTCGTTTCGTCTCTCTAAACGTCTCTCCAAGGTTGTGGAAACGGATGATCGGTTCAGAGAGACGAGATGCGGGTTGGGATGGTCGAGAGTAAAGGATGATAAGAATAAGGATGAGAATAATAACAAGTTGCTTTACCGCGGGCGCCCAATGGGGGCGCCCCGTTTGGTTTGCTGAGAGGTTTGCGGGGGAGCAATGTAGGGTGCAAGGTCTTGACCATGCTACTTGTGTCCCGTTCGCGGTGGCGGTATGGGCGCGGTTTGAGAATCGAGGGAGGTAATAAATCCCCATGATTTAGGAGCTGAGTCGAATGGGTTCTCAAATCACTAAAATCCCCTCCATCTGTGGTGACAGTTATCCGGGTGTTGGATTCCAAGTGGATAACGGTGACTCGGTTCGCGTGGCCATGGCATGGCCCAGCGCTTCCGCCGATGGGTGGCGCAGCCTCACGATGGAGGTGCCGAAGAAGCTCAGTCTCGAGACTGAGCTGAATGGCGTTTCGGTGGATTATCTCCTGCAAAGAGCCGACGTACTGTTTGGAGATGGAGACCGAGACGGATTCAAGCGCTACGAACGCGCACTTGGGGATAAAATGCCCAGCGCGCTCGTTCGTGCGTTCGCCCGCTACGCGCCCGTCGATTCGACTCATATCGGCACCGCTGAGACATGTCGTTGTGAAATCGAACAGTTCCTCGGTGGGGATATCCCCGAACTAGACTTGGAAGGCATGGATAATGCCTCTGGGAAAATCCAAGCCGTGCTTGTCCCCGTCGGCTTCGATCCCGTTGCCATAGAGATCGATGACACCCGAGACATCATGACTCATGTGGGCGAATCATCGATGAGGCTTCCGGATATCTACCGCCCGATGCCCTTCCGTTCCATCTCTCGATGTATGTCAACGATGAAGGTCTATATAGCTGCCAGCCCAATCGCGCCTTCTATGCAACTGAGAGTATGGAGCATGAGGGGTATTATTCCGCAATCGATGGAAAGCCGGTGGTCTCTGGGCTGCCGTCATCTCTCCTTTTCGGCAATATCGTCATAACCGGTTTCAATCCTGAAACAGGTGAGGACAAATCGCTATCTGCTGGCGAGATGATGGATGCCATGAATTACTTTCAGCGTGACAGTCCACGAGGAAGTGGACGCGAGGTCGCTCTCGTTGTCCAGAACGGGCTGTATGGCGAGCTGAGGAAATCTCTCGCACGAACCCTCTGCTCACGAAGATAAGGTCCTTGATAACGCATCTGAATCTCTCGACGAGATGATGAATCAAAAGGTCGAAGTCGCTGGAGATAGCGAGCGTAGCGAGGATTTGAGTGTCTCCAATGAGGAACGCTAAGGAACACGAATAATAACAAGCTGCCTTACTGCGGGACGTCTTCGAGGACGTCCCGTTTGCTTTGCTGGGAGCTTTACGTGTAGCTGAGTATGCGTGTAGCTCAGTAGCCGTGTAGCGCTGTAGTCGTGTGGTTGCGTAGATCTGCGGAGAAGACTACTTGTGTCCCCCAGTGGAGCGATGGGGAGACATCCGTTTATGTTCGAGATGGATTGTCCGAGCATGAATGGGAGTTATCAATGGCCAAGAGAACCTATGGCAAATATCAAGGCAAGAGTTCGACCGAGAAGCTGACGGATGCCCGTCAGGCGCTTTTCGATGCGCTTCTCGCGGACATGGAGCGCGAAGGTTCCCGATGGATCAAGGAATGGTCGTTCCCCCACCCGCCTATGAACGGCGTTACCGGCGAGGGCTACGGACCGCGAAATACCGCCATGCTCATGTACGCCATGAGGGACGGAGGGTTCAGGGACCCGCGCTTCGCCACGTTCAAGATGGCTTCTGATAAGGGCTGCCATATCATCAAGGGATCGCACGGATACCCTATCGAGCGCTGGAAGCGCATGCTCGTCAGCAAGACGGATCCGACCGCCCGACTCAAGCAGCCTAAGACCAAAGAGGAATGGGATATCGCACTCGCAAATCCCGAGTACAAGGCCGAGCCGCGCTGCGTGGGAACGTTCACGGTGTTCAATGCCGAGCAGATGGAGAATACGGAAAACCTTGCCTCCATCGAATGCTTCAAGCCCATCGAGGCCGATCGCGTGGCGGACGGTATCGTCAAGGCATCGCCCTGCCCCGTAATCGAGACGCCAAACGATGAGGCGTTCTACCTGCCGGGCGCAGACAAGATCTACGTTCCGCAGCGCAACCAGTTCACGAACGTCGAATCCTTCTGCCGAACGCTGCTCCATGAGATGGGACATTCAACGGGCCATCCCAGTAGGCTCGACCGCGAGCAGTGCGGACTGAAGCAGAATAGGCAGAAATATGCCTTTGAGGAGCTCATTGCAGAACTCTCGAGCGTGTTCACCGCGAATGCCATCGGTCTCGACCTCCGCAACGTCGATGACGACAAGCCACTTGCCGCCAATGAGGTCGATGCGATGTCGAACTCGGCCGCCTACCTCAAGAGTTGGTCTCAGGAACTCAGGATCCGGGCGGTGAGCTGCTGAAGGCCGCCAGCCGAGCAAGCAAGGCAACAGACTTCCTCGTGGAAGACTGCTTCACTCCAGTCCTCGGCAAGGACTACTTTAAATCTAAAGACCTAGATGTTGAGCTGGATGCGGGTCTGAATGCAGCACTGGATGCGGAATTCGAAGCCGCTGCGGAAGTGGAGACGGATTCCGAGGGGTTCAGCCTCGATGAACTGTGTGAATCGAAATGCGACGAGGCAGAAATAGCCAACGGTGATGAGCGGAACGATGCGGTGACCGCCCATTATGAGGAAGTACGATAGCCATGCCTGAGGATTTGAAAAATCAATTCGTTCGACGACTTGAAAGCCGCACTGAACGAGGCCCTGCACAATGGCGGAACCTCTCCTGACGTGGCGGATTACCTGATGGAACGA
>VOFC01004002.1_pt1 | contig 45059 bp, 59 predicted proteins | sample 5384161 | NCBI WGS metagenome assembly VOFC01 (sample SAMN12384722, study PRJNA508395) | human gut metagenome | isolation source: healthy gut B | host: Homo sapiens | reverse complement strand
GTGAAGATGCTGCGCAGCCATCTGGAGCTGCCGGGGACTACATCGTAACGGTGTGGGGCATCGGCTACAAATTTGACCCGGATGCTGCAAAATGAGTGAGACAAAACCGGCCCGCAAAAAGGGCAAAAAGCGGGCATTGACCCTGCGCTATAAACTGTTTACTACCCTGTTCTTGGTGTGCCTGGCCACCCTGCTGCTGGTGTGGACCTGCCTGGAACGGCTGCTTCAGCCCCAGTACAACGCCTTCATTCACGACAAGCTGGAGAACAAGCTGGAGGTGCTGGCCACGGCCAGTTTCGACCAGGCCGCCGAGGACGGCACGGTCATCTCAGCGGGATATGTTCGGCCTGACGCTGAACCCGGACTTCTGGGCCAGGGTGAACGAGAGCATCAGCAACGGGCAGGTGAGCCTGAGCGAGTTGCGTGGACATTTCGGACCAGACCCTGCGCTGCATCAATCAGGTGGAAAACCTGCACCCTGCCTCATTCACGAGGGGGCGACGGCATCAAGTTCGGCCAGGGCACCTCCACCTGGGACACCTCCACGGCCATTGCCCTGCGGCAGTACGCCTTTGAAAAGGGCAGCCTGTATAAAATTCTGGAGACCGAGAGCGGCACCCAGCAGATGGTGGTGGGCCGCACGGCTGCCGGCGGGCAGTATGCCATTCTGGTTTCATGCCTGGCCCGGGGGGCGAGGCGGACGCCGTGCTGGGCAGCTGCTGCCCATGGTGGCACTGGGGCTTCTGGCCTTCTGCCTGCTGGCGGCGTGGCTGCTCAGCCGGTGGATCACCCGCCGCTGGTGCAGCTCTCCAGATGCGGCCCGGCAGATTGCCCCAGGGCAACTACGACGTGCAGGACGAGAGCCAGGGGACGAATTCGGCCTGCTGGCGCGGGACTTCAAACCACATGGCGGGCGAGGTGAAGCAGACGGCTCCAGATGCAGCGGGAGCTGCTGGCCAATGTGAGCCATGACCTGCGCACCCCGCTGACCCTCATCCGGGGCTATGCGGAAACCGTGCGCGATCTGACCGGCGACGAACCGGAGAAGCGCACCGAGCAGCTGAACATCATTGTGGACGAAACCGACCGGCTCAGCGGGCTGGTGAACAGCGTGATGGAGCTTTCCAAGGTGAGCAGCGGCGCGGAAAAGCCCGAACTGGTGGACTTTTGACATGGCCCAGCTGTGCGAAAAGAGGTGGCCGAGCGGTACGACGCGGTGTGCGCCCAGAACGGCTGGACCCTGAAGCTGGAAACCGAGGCGCTGCCCAGTGCGGGCGGACCCCGCCATGATGGAGCGGGTGCTGCACAACCTGCTTGGCAACGCCATGCACCACATCGGCGAGGACGGGTGTTCCTGCTGCGGGCGGTTCCCCTCAAAGAGGGCGGCTGCCGGGTGGAAATTGAGGACCACGGCCCGGGCATCCGGCCGGAGGATCTTCCCCATATCTTTGACCGGTATTACCGGAGCCGGAGCGATTCCGGCAAGGTGGGCACCGGGCTGGGGCTCTCCATCACCAAGGCCATCCTGCAGGGGCATGGGTTCCGCTTCGGCGTGAACAGCACACCCTGGGCGAGGCACGGTGTTCTGGTTCAGGCGCTTGGGCCGGCCAAGGGGCGGCGAGGCAAAGCCGCCGGAGGAAAAGGCCTGAAGGCAAAATAAAAAAGGCTCTGTCTGCTGTACGCATCGGGCAGGCAGACGAAGAAACGGGCAGGCTTCCGGGAAACCGGGGCCTGCCCGTTTGGCTGTTTTTGGGGGAAGAACCCGTTTTTGCCTTGCGCAATGGCCGCCGCTGGGATACAATAAAACCATGAGCGCGGGCAGCGGCCTGCGCCGGGAGGAGGACCCCATGGGATTGTTTACGCCGCGCCCCGTTGTGCCCCCCAGGCACAGCTGGCGGAGGATGAATTGAAAAAGACCTGGCCGGGGCAAAGGCGTTCGGCGCGGTGCGGCTGGGTGAAAAAGCCCTGTACCTGCCCGGAATTCCCGCCCGGCGCTATGTGCCCCTGCCCTGGGTGCAGCGGGTGTGGCTGCGCATGATGGAGGCCAGCGTGCAGGGCGAGTTTATCCAGCCGCTGCTGGTGGTGGCCTACCCCGGCGGGCAGGTGCAGATCGAGGCGGAGCACCGCCGGGAGGTGGACCAGCTGCTGGAGGCCCTGAAGGCCCAGCCAGGGCTGCCCCTGGGGCAGGGAGTATCCCAGCCCCCAGGCGGTGACGGTGGCGCAGATGAAAGAGCTGGAGCGCCGGGCGGACGCGGCCGGGCTGCCCTACCGGCAGATGATGGAAAATGCGGGCTGCATGGCGGCCCGGCTGGCCCTGGGGCAGTGGCCCGCCGCGCGAACGGCGGCGGTGCTGTGCGGCCGGGGGCAACAACGGCGGCGACGGCTTTGTGGCGGCCCGCTGGCTGGCCAATGCGGGCCTTGCGGTGCGCATTTACCTGCTGGAGGGTGAGCCGGTGACCCCGGACGCCATCCACAATCTGGCCCTTGCCCGGCAGATGGGCCTTGAGGTGCTGAACCTGACCGGCGAGGCTCTGCCTGAGGAGCAGGAGCACTTTTGCGCCGGGCCGAGCTGTGTTTTGACGGGCTGTACGGTACCGGCTACCGCTTTGACCCGGCCCGCCCCGGCGTGCAGGGGCTTTTGGGCCGGTGCGCGGGCAAGCGCGTGGCACTGGACCTGCCCAGCGGGCTGGAGGCGGACACCGGGGCCGACCACACCGATGCCCCGGCGGACCTGACCGTGGCATTCCACGCGCCGAAGGCCTGCCATGCGCTGGCGGCCCAGCGGGGCGGCAAACTGGCGCTGGCGGACATCGGCATCCGGCGGGTGCTGGCGGCCCCGGCGGAGCTTTGAGTCGAAAATCGAGAGGAGATGGCCATGAACCGGATACGCGGCGTGATTTTTTGATATGGATGGGCTGATGTTTGACACCGAGCGAATAGGAGTCGCCCAGACAGTGCAGGCCCTTGATGTTGGTGTCCAAGTTCTCGTCCATCTTCACCTTGTTGGAGTAGAACTTCAGCTCCGGGCTGTACAGCAGGGTCTCGTTGGCGGCAAAGCCGGGCACCACCATATCCAGCATCTTGATGAACTCAATGATGTTGGTCATGGCGCGGTAGGGCATGGCGGCGGTGATGTCGCCTGCCACGGCATCCTTCAGGGTGGGCTTCACGTTGGACTGGGCCAGCTCCTTCTGCCAGGTGCGCTTGCCGTCCAGAATGTCGCCGTAGCGCTGCACCATGATGTGGCCTGCGCCCAGCATGTTGGTCAGCTCGCCCACCTTCTGGGCGTAGGCAATGGGCTGGTTGAACGGCTCGGTAAAGTTGTGGGAGACCAGAATCGCAAGGTTGGTGTTCTCGCTCTTTCGGCACCGACGATGATCAGATCGTATTGCATGGTATTCTCCTTTTGAATGGCCCTGCGGAGCAGGGCAAAAATAAACGAATGGATCGGTGCCCGGTTTCCGGGCAGGAAAAGCGCCCGGCCAGGGGCAGCCGGGCGTAAAGCACGAAGAAACAACGGGACTTTTTACTTCTCATCCTCCACGGGGTGGGCGTCTGCATCCACTACGGGGCCTTCTTTCCCCGCGGAAGAACGTCTCGGCCTTGTCGGCGGCCTGGGCGTTTTCAGCGGCTTCCTCCAGCGCGCGGGCCTCGGCTTGTGCCTTTTCCATCGCACGGCCCAAGCGCCACACGGTTACGCTGGCGAACAGGGTGCCCACCAGGTTCAGCACGGCCTCCAGCACCAGAATCACGCCCAGCGCCATCACCATGGCCTCCACCGTCTGGAAGGGATTGCACAGCACGAACGCACCCAGGGCAATGCTCACCAGACTGGTGAGCAGGTACAACCACCAGCGGCCGTAGCCCACGGCCTTCAAATCCAGCGCCTGGCCCAGGCGGCCGATGCTGTCCACAATCAAAAACAGGCCGAACACCACCGGCAGCACACTGAGAAACAGCTTGGGCCAGGCGATGAGCGCCACCCGCCCACCGCGGCAGCCACAACACCGTACAGCAGGCTGAGATAGGCATAAAACGGGTTGCCCTCCCGCCGGAGGTAGCGCCACACCTGCACCAGGCCGGAGATGAGCACCACCGCGCCGAAGCCCTGGCACATGCAGGCTGACCGAGAGGTCCGGCCAGCCGATGAGGCAGACGCCCAGAATGAGGTAGGCCGCGCTGGAAAGCAGCAGCCCGGCCTTGGCTTGCTTGAACATGGAAAACGCCCTCCCTTGTCCGTCCGGGCCGGAAAGCGACGCCGGGCACAATTTCACAACTATAGTATAGCACAAAAAATACCCCATCGGAAGTTCCGACAGGGCATTTTTCGCGGAAATACCGCACAAAGCTGCAATGCAAAATTTGGGCAGAATTCCTGTTTGTAACGGCCGGATCGGCCGGGATGGCACAAAGCGGAAGGTCAGGCGTTGTTCATCATGGGCTTGATGACCTGCCGGTACACCTGGTGAGGAACAGGCTGCTCAGGGTGACTGCCACCAGTTCGGCGATGGGGTAGGCCAGCCACACCAGTTCCAGCCGGCCGGTGAAATGGGCAATGGCCCAGGCCACAGGCAGCAGCACCACCAGCTGACGGATGACCGACACCCACAGGCTGAGGAAGCCGTGGCCCAGCGCCTGGAACACGCTGCTGCCCACCACCGAGATGCCGGCGAAGGTAAAGCTCAGGCAGATGATGCGCAGGCCGGGCACGCCGATGGCCAGCAACGCGTCGCTGGCGTCAAAGATGCCCAGCAGCTGGGCGGTGAACAGCTGCACGATGACCACGCCTACCAGCATGATGCCGGTGGCGTAGGCGGTGGCCAGCTTGATGGTGGCCAGCATCCGCTTGGGCTTGCGGGCACCGTAGTTGTAGCCCAGAATGGGTACCATGCCGTTGTTCATGCCGAACACGGGCATGAACACAAAGCTCTGCAGCTTGAAGTACACGCCGAAGAAGGCCACGGCGGTGCTGGAGAAGTTCATCAGGATGCTGTTCATGCCCAGCACCATAACGCTGCCGATGGACTGCATACCGATGCAGGGCACGCCCACGCTGTAAATGCGGCGGATGGTGGTGCCGTGGGGGCGGAAGCCCTTGAAGCTCAGCTCCACTTCCTTATTGAAGCGCAGGGTTGAACCACAGATCCAGCCCGAAGCCCACGCACTGGCCCAGCACAGTGGCAATGGCGGCGCCGGCCGCGCCCATGGCGGGCAGGCCGAACATACCGAAGATCATGATGGGGTCCAGAATGATGTTGGTGATGGCGCCGGCCATCTGGCCCAGCATGCTGTAAAAGGTATTGCCGGTGGCCACCAGGATCTTTTCCAGCATCAGGGTGATGAACTGGGCCTGGCTGAACACACAGATGATGAACAGGTAGCTGGTGCCGTAGGCGATGATTTCGGGGTCATCGGTCTGCGCCGTGTAGTAGAAATGGCTGGCCACCAGGCCGAACACCATAAACACCAGCATGCCGATCACGTTCAGGAACAGACCGTTGGTGGCGGCCCGGTTGGCCTGCCCGTAGTTCTTTTCGCCCAGGGATTTGCTCAGCAGGGCGTTTACGCCCACGCCGGTTGCCCACGCCCACGGCGATCATCAGGGTCTGGATGGGGGAAGGCCATGCTCACGGCGGTGAGGGCGTCCTCACACACGCGGGAGACGAAGATGCTGTCCACAACGTTGTAAAAAGCGCCTGCACCAGCATGCTGGCCATCATGGGCAGCGACATGCTGATCAGCAGCTTGTTGACGGGCATGGTGCCCATCTTGTTTTTCCTGCCGGGGTGCGGCAGCTTCGGCCGCAGGGGCGGCCTGTACGTTCTGTTTCGTTTCGTTCAAGGGGATTCCTCCGTAAAACAGGGGGGCGCAAATGGCCCCAAAAGTTTGCGTGCGGGTTCTCAGCCCTTTGTATAGGCGTCCTCGATCAGTTGGGCGCACAGGTCCGCGCCCAGCTCGGCGTTCAGGCACAGGTCGTAGTTCTGGGCCTGGCCCCAGCGGTTCTGGGTGTAGTAGAGGTAGTAATCGGCCTTTTTCCGGTCGGCCTTGTGCAGCGCGCTGAGGGCCGCGGCGTGGTCGGCGGGCAGCAGGCCCTCGGCCTGGCCCTGGGCGACGCGCAGATCCTCCGAGCCGTACAGGAACACGTTGAGCACGTCCTTGCGGCTGTTGAGCACATAGTCGCCGCAGCAGCCCACGATGACGCAGGGGCCTTCCTCGGCCACCTGCTTGATGACGCTGCTCTTCACCAGATACACCTGGTCGGCCAGGGGCAGCTGGCTGCCCAGGATGGAAAGGCTGTACAGCAGGCTGCTGCTGCGCTGGGTTTCGCTGGCGGCGATGGCCTCTTCCGACAGGCCGCTCTCCTTGGCGGCCAGGGTGATCAGTTCCTTGTCGTAGTAGGCCAGGTTCAGCTTGTCGGCCACCAGGCGGGCAATGTGCCGTGCGCCAGAGTAGGGGGGCGCGGCTGATGGTGATGATGCGGTAAGGCATAGGTTCCTTCCTCCTTTGAAAGGGCCGGCGTGCGGGCTGCACCGCGCGGGCACCGGCCCTGAGAGATCGGCCGGGAGGCCCCGGCGCACGGTGGCCCCTGCGGCACAAAGCGGCCCGCCGGAAGGACGAAGCTTCCCGGCGGGCCGCCGCAGGCAGACACCCAAATTCATTTTCTTGGCCATTATAACCGTTTCTTCGGCAAAAATCAACCGGAGGGCACACCGCGCTGGGCCGCTTGGGCGGCGCTTCCTGCGCATTTTGCATGGCGCGCCTCGGCCGTGCCGAAAAAATGATGGGAAAAATGACGAAGAAAGACGATTGTGCTAAAAATAGCGCAGATAAGGAAAATATATCGCAGGCACACCCGCCCGCGGTGCACCGTTACCCGGCCTCGTACACCGTGCCCACCGGGGTGGTGTGCGCCGTGAAGCCGCGCCGGGCCAGTTCAGGGTCAGAAAGCCGTCCTCCCGGCCGGAGTTCTGGTTGGGCAGCGGGTTTTCCTCTGGCTGAAGGGTGGAAGTGTACCCGCCCACGGCCTCGTCCAACACCAGAACGGTGGTGGGGAAGCGCTCCGGTGCTGCCGGTAGTACACCTCCAAAAGTTCACTGTCCAGATAGGTGCGCCAGCTGGTGGAGGTACCCATGGGCCGGTCGGTGCACAGGTAGGCCCAAGGGGCCAGCGCGGTGACGAACACCGGGCCGTCGCTCTCGCTTTCGGTCAAGGCCCGGCAGATGGCCGTGTACTGGGCGGCGTGCTCCGGTGTGGTGACAAGCCCGGCTGCAGGGCCGCTGGTCAGCCGCTGGGTACACTGGCTGAGGGGGCGTCCCGGTATTCCAGCGCCAGCCGCTGCCAACCGCTGAGCAGCACCGGCACACACAGCGTCAGCGCCGCCAGCGCACGGCCGGTGCTGCGGGAAAGCACTCCCTCCTCGCGCAGGCAGTGCAGGCAGACCCCCACCATGGGGGCGGCCCGGCGCAGGCCAGGGCAAACCCCAGCGTCATGCCGGAAAAGCCGGTGTTGCTGCCCACCTGCCACACCAGCCCGAAGGGCCCAGCCGGGCAGGAAAAAGCAGAGGGCCTCCCGCAGGGGGCGGCGGGCCGGCGGGGTGAGCAGCCAGCCCTGCACCGCCAGCAGGCACAGGGCCAGATGGGCCTTGCCCAGCATATCCCCGCTGGTGAGCAGGTTCACCATAAAGCCGGCCAGCGCCGCTGCCAGCAGCAGGCGGCGCACTTTTACGGACAGGGCCGAAGCGGGGGTTACGCGCCGCAGCCGGGGCAGCAGCAGGCTGGCCGCCAGCGCTCCGCCCCAGAAAAGCAGCCCGAACCGGAACTGGTAGAAGGGCTGCACCAGCGCCTTGAGGGCCAGCACCGGAAGAGACGTGTCCGATCCGTCCGGGTCCATGAGCACAAAGGGCAGGTACTCCAGAAGTTCGCTCAGGCTTACCCGGTGCAGCAGCCAGGCAAGATACACCAGCGCCGCCGCCCCGGTGCCGCCGAGAAAGGCCAGCACCGGCCCCGCCGCCCGCGGGCGGAAGGCAGCAGCAGCAGAACCGCTGCCGGCAGCACCCACAGAACGGCCAGATAGGGCATACACACCACGGCCAGCGCCATCACGGCCCCGGCGGCAAAGCACAGGCCGGTTCGCGCGGCGGGGCCGGTCTCACAGGCGATGTAAAAAAGCAGCAGCCCGGTGCCGAAAAACAGATAGCACAGGGTGTAGTAGCTCAGCCCCCCAATGCCCGCCTTGGCGTACACCAGCACCAGCAGGGCGGCGGCCAGCGCCGTGCCGCGGCCCCGGGCCGCAGCGCCCGGTAAAGGGCGAAGGCCAGCGCAAACTGCAGCAGCACCGCCGTAACCCGGGCGGCCAGATAAATGCCCGCGGTGCCGCCGGTCACGGCCCGCCACAGGGCGTAAAAGGGCAGCAGAAAGGGCGCGTACAGCTGGGCGGTGTTCCATTCGTCCACGAAGGGCAGGTCGCCCAGCCAGAACCGATGGGCCAGCGCCAGATAGAACCCCTCGTCCGACCAGCAGAAGGTAAGGGTGCAGCGCCACAAAAGCAGCGCCAGCGCCGCCAGAAGAAGGCCGGGCCCCAAAAGGTCCCGGCGGGAAGAATCCGAGCGCATAAAGTCTCCTTTGTGTTGTGAAAAGCGGCGTTTGGGCCAAAAGCAGGCCGCCGTTCGGCCCGGCGTTCAAGGGGTGGGCGTCTGTTTGGGGGCGGCGTTGTCCTCTTCCAGGTTGCAGGTCTGGCGCAGGGCGTACTGGGGGCGGCGTTCATGCTTAGCATAAATGCGGCCGATGTACCCGCCGGCCAGGCCCACCATCACCATCAGCATTCCGCCGATGATGAGCATCAGGCAGACGATGCTGGTCCAGCCGGGGTCAATGGCGGCCCCGAGAACCAGCTTGCGGAGGATGGTCACCAGCGCAAACACAAAGCCTGCACAGGCAAACAGCGCGCCCGCCAGGGTGGCCAGCCGCAGCGGCACCACCGAGAAGGAGGTGAAGCCGTTCAGCCACAGGCCCAGCAGCTTTTTCAGCGAATAGCCGCTCTGGCCCACGGCGCGGTCTTTTGTGCGCTATGGGCACGTTGCGAAAGCGCCCGGCGCTGCGCAGCACCAGCCCGTCCACATAGGGATAGGGGGGCCCTGGTAGCGGAGGACCTCATCCATCACATAACGGGGCACGGCGTAGTAGCTGGCCGATACAGCCCCTTGGGCTTTTTCAGCAGCCACTCGGCCATTTTGTCGTTGACGTTGCTGCCGAAGCGGCGGAAGGGGTTGGCAAACTTGTGGTCGGCGGGGTAGTAGTCGCCGTACACGGCGTCCACCGTGCCGTCTAGCGCGTCCACCAGCTTGAACACCTGATCCGGCGGGGTTTGGCCGTCGTCGTCCAGGCTGATGATGATGTCGCCGCGGCTGGCCCGGTAACCGGCCATAAGGGCGGCATGCTGGCCAAAGTTGCGGATCATGCACAGGCCCTTCACCCGCCGGTCGGCGGCGGCCAGCTGCTGAATGACCTGCCAGGTTTCGTCCGGCGGGTTGTCGTTGGCCAGAATCACCTCAAAGTCGTAGCGGCCGTCGGCCTCCACGGTGCGGCGGATGTCCTCCACCACGGCGGGCAGGGTTTCGGCGCTGTGGTAGCAGGGAATGACAAAACTGAGCAATTGTTTCATGGTACACTTCCAAAAAACGGCATGGCGCAGAGGGCGCGGCAGGCCGAAAAAATTTCAGGTCCCGGCGGGCGGTGCCGCCGGGATTTTCCTACAACCATTTATTATATAGGAAGAAAAGGCCGAAGGAAAGGGGCAGCCGCCCGCGGGTGTGGGTCAGCCAAAGGCGGGGCGCTGGGCGTCCGCCCGCCAGAAGGCCACATTGGGGCCGTACAGCGGGCCGGGCACCATCTCGTGGTACAGGCGGGCAAGGCTGCCCACCAGGGCATCGTCCTCGGCGGCCGGGGCGTCCTTCTCGGCGCAGGGCAGGCAGAACAGCCGGTAGTGCACGCCGAATACCCGGCTTTCCCACTTCAGCATCCGGGCACCGGCCCGGGTGTAAAAGCCCAAACGGCGGATGGCCAGCCCTCGTCCGGGGCTTCGGCGGGTCCTCGGCCTCAATGAGGATGCCCTGCCACCGCCCGGCGCACACTCCGCGCAGCCGGGCCAGCAGTTCGGCCCCAAGGCCCCGGCAGCGCACGGCGGGCAGAACGGCGTAGTAATCCAGCAGCACGTTCGGCTCGCCCGGCAGACCGCACAAAAAGGCGTAGGCCAGCAGCCGGCCCGCCTCGTCGTAGCAGGCGTAGGGCCAGTAACAGCCGTCGGCCCGCAGGCGCTCCATCACATCCACGCCCTTCAGCTCGCCGGGGAAAATCCCGGTGCATTTCCCGCACGTGGATGCGCTCCATTTCGTTGTTGTCGATCAGCTGCCAGTTCATGGCACAGCTCCTCTCTGGAAAGAATCAGGGCTACTCCCACAAAAGGGAAAACGCGCCGGAAAGGCTGCGACCTTGCCCACTTTATTATACCATTTCAGCGGGGAATATGATATACTGTCTCTGTATCGGAACGCCGGCGGATGTGCCGCCGGGCCGAACGGAAAAAACAACCGGCAGCGCCGCCCGGAGGGCAGCGAGGCCGTTTTTGGGAGGAACCAGGATGGAATGGACCGATATCCGCATCACTGTGCCGAAGGCCCGCGCCGAAGAGGCTGAGGCCATTGCCACCGGCATTTCCGGCGGCGGAAATTTACATTGAGGATTACAGCGACCTGGAAACCCAGGTGGAAGCCATTGCCCATGTGGACCTGATTGAGCAGGATCTGCTGGACAAGCCCCGGGATCAGGTCATCGTGCATATGTACCTCGCGCCGGACGAGCCGCCCGCCGAGGTGCTGGCCCTGCTGAAGGACCGGCTGGACAGCTGCGAAATGCCCCTACACCCTGAACACCGAGGGGCGTGGAGCAGCAGGATTGGGAGACTGCCTGGAAGCAGTACTACCACGCCATGGACATTGGCAAGCGCTTGCCATTGTGCCCAGCTGGGAGGAGTATGAGACCGGCCGCACCGTGCTGCGCATGGACCCGGCATGGCCTTCGGCACCGGCACCCACGAGACCACGGCCCTGTGCCTGACCGTGCTGGATGAGCTGGTAAAGGGCGGCGAGCGCGTACTGGACATCGGCACCGGCAGCGGCATTCTGGCCATTGCGGCCCTGCTGCTGGGGGCCAAAACCGCCGAGGGTGTGGACATTGACCCCATGTGCGTGCGCACCGCCGGGAGAACGCCGAGCTGAACGGCGTGCAGGACCGGTTCCGTGTGCTGGTGGGCGATCTGAGCGACAAGGCCAGCGGCAAGTACGACCTGATCACCGCCAACATTGTGGCCAACGCCATTCTGCACCTGGCCCCCGCCGTGCCGGCCCTGCTGGCCGAGAACGGCACCTTCATTGCCAGCGGCGTCATTGACACCCGCCGGGATGAAGTGGCCGACGGACTGCGCGCCGCCGGGCTGGAGGTTGTGGAGATTCGGGAAGAGAACGGCTGGGAGTGCATTCTGTGCCGCCATCCCCGCGCCTGAGAACAGGAGGAGCGCCATGCCGCACCGCTATTTTACCCAGGACATTCTGGGCAATTTTGCCCGGATCACCGGCCCGGATGCCCATCATCTGACCCGGGTGATGCGGGCCAAAGAGGGGACGAGATCACCCTGTGCGACGGGCAGGGCACCGACATGACCGCCCGCGTGACCGACGTGGGCCCGGAGGCCGTGATGCTGGAAGTGCTGGACCGCACCCCCAGCACGGCCGAGCCGCCGCTGAAAGTGACCCTGTTTGTGGCTTACCCCAAGCTGGATAAGCTGGAGACCATCATTCAGAAAGGGGTGGAGCTGGGGGCTTCGGCCATCCAGCCCTTTACCAGCCGCTACTGTGTGGCCCAGCCCAAAAAGGAAGAACAGAAGCTGGGAGCGCCGCCGCCGCATTGCCCTGGAGGCTGCCAAGCAGTGCGGCCGCGGGGCGGTGCCCGCCGTGGAAGCCCCGGTGGAGTTTGCAGCCCTGCCGGGCCTGCTGGCCGGGTACGACCGGGCCATTCTTCTGTACGAGGGGGGCGGCGTGCCCCTGCGCACGGCGCTGGAGGGCCTGCCCGAGAACGGCCGCCTGGCCCTCATCACCGGCAGCGAGGGCGGCTTTGCCCCCGAAGAGGCCGAGGTGCTGTGTAAGGCCGGGGCGGTGCAGGTGGGCCTTGGGCCCCGCATCCTCCGGTGTGAAACGGCCCCCACCGCCGTACTGGCTGCCGTGATGGCGCTGACCGGCAACTTTGAGTGAGCGGCGCGGCACTGTGCGCGCATACAGAAGAAGGCTTTGCAGAAGAGGAGGACTATCATGCAGGATTATGTACTGTTTACGGATTCCACCACCGATCTGTCTCCCGCGCTGATCGAGGAGATGGACGCCGTGGTGATGCCGCTGAGTTTTACCCTGAACGACAAAAGCTATCAGAACCATCCGGACGGACGGGAAATGCCCATGGCGGATTTTTACACCGCCCTGCGCAGCGGCGGTACGTCCACCACCAGCCAGCTGACCATGGAGACGCTGCGAAAGGCCTTTGCCCCGGTGCTGGAGCAGGGGAAAGACGTGCTGTATCTGGCGTTTTCCAGCGGGCTTTCGGGCACCTACCAGACGGCCTGCATCACGGCACAGGACCTGATGGAACAGTACCCCGGCCGCCGCGTGGTGTGCGTGGATACCCTTCAGGCCAGCATGGGCGAGGGCCTGCTGACCTTTGAGGCGGCGCTGCTGCGCAAGCAGGGCAAAAGCCTGGACGAGGTGGCCGACTATGTGCGCACCCAGGGGCAGAGCTACTGCGCCTGGTTCACCGTGGAGGACCTGATGTTCCTCAAGCGGGGCGGGCGTGTGTCCGGCGCGGCGGCGGTGGCCGGTACGCTGCTGGGCATCAAGCCGGTGCTGCATGTGGACCGTGAGGGCAAACTCATTCCCATGGAGAAGGTGCGGGGCCGCCGGGCCAGCCTGGACGCGCTGGTGAAGCATTACAAGGACGGTGTGCTGGACAAGACCGGCACCGTGTTCATCAGCCATGGCGACTGCCTGGCGGACGCCCAGTATGTGGCCGACAAGATCCGTGCCATCGGGGCCGGGCGCATTGAGCTGAACATGATCGGCCCGGTGATCGGTGCCCATTCCGGCCCGGGCACCGTGGCGCTGTTCTACCGGGGCACGAACCGGTAAAGCATTGCCCTGAAAAGGCCCGCAGCGGCCCGACCGCACTGCAGAATCACGATCAAAAAAACACCCCTGCCTGAGCGAATGCTCGGGCGGGGGTGTTTTGCGTGCGGGGCAAAAAAGCTTCAGAAAGTACTTGGGCATCCACAGGGTGTCTTTGTAGTGGTTGCCCAGCATGTTGGCCAGAATCTGGGTATAGGGGTTGTTGTTGCCGTTTTGTACACGGCGTAGTAGCACCGGGGCAGGTACACCGGCTCGGTGAGGCGGCTCACAATGTTTGCATAGCGGGAGGTATCCACATAGTGGGGGGATGAAACTCACCCCGCGGCCCGCATTGGTGAGCAGCAGCTTGGCTTCCAGCGAGTTCACATAGTCGATGGAGCGGAAGGGCACCATGCCGCGGAATTCCCGGCGGACGGTGGAGACGCTGCCCTCGTTCATGGTGATGATGTTCTCTTCCTCCAGCTCGGCCAACGGCACCACCTCGCGCTGGGCCAGGGGTTGTCCTTGTTCATGGCCAGCACCCAGGGGTGGTCTGAGAGCAAGGTCAGCGAGAGATCGTCCCGCGGACGCTGTTCAGAAACTGGTCGCTGGTGATGATGATGTCAATGTGGTCCCGCATGAACTCATCCAGCAGTTCTTTGTATTTGTATTGCAGGCAGTTGATGCGGGGAATTGGGTATTTGCGCACAAACTGGTCAAATACGGGCTGGAGCAGCACGTGTTCGTACACGCCGAAGCCCACCTGAATGGTGCTGCGCACGCCCTTTGTGAACGTTCTGGGCCTGAATGACCGAATCCTTATACTCCCGCAGAAGCTGGAAGGTTTTTGTTGTAAAACTCGCGGCCGGCGTTGGTCAGCTCCACCCGATGGTGATTGCGCAGAAACAGCGTGACCTGAAGTTCATCCTCCACGCTGGCGATTTTGCGGCTGAGGGTGGTCTGCGACAGATTCAGCCGCTCGGCGGCCTTGGTAAAGCTCAGCTCCTGGGCGAGGTGATGAAGCATTCCAGATTTTCAATGGTCATGGCGAAGGAGCCCTTTCTGCATGAATATTCCTTTTTCTCATTTTCCTGCTTCGGATACAACAGGCGTTTCAAAGATCATACTTTTCGTACCACATTTTTGCGCAAAAGTAAAAGCGAAAGTGCAAAAAACAAAAAATAAATTGCGGGTGTTGTTTTGACAAGAACAAAATTACTGAAATATCAGCGAAAATATGGTGCCATGAAAAAACGCATAACAAAATGCGAATTGCGCTATGTAAAAACTGAGTGAAATATAGTACCTTGGTAATTAAAGAATCAATGCTGCACTGCTTTAGTAGAGAAAAAGGCCGTGGGGCCGTGAAGGGAAAGCGCACCCCGGATGTCTCTCAATTTTATGCATTTATGCAATGAGCATATGCAAAAGCACGGCAGCAGAACCGATCAGGAGGAATCCATTATGGAAAACTACATCCGTAAACTCCCCGGCAAGCAGTACCTGGCCCGCCTGGAGAAGAACCCCACCGTGATCATCCCCACCGGCGCCTGCGAGGTGTATGGCCCCCTCAGCTCCCATGGGCACCGATCTGCTGGTTGCCCAGAAGATCGCTGAGATCGTGGCCGAGCGCACCGGCGCAATGATCGCCCCCACCGTTGAGGCGGGCGAGTCCAGCGCGCTGGCCGCCTTCCCCTGCACCTTTGTGATGCCCCGCAAGATTCTGGAGGATTATCTGGAGTGGCTGGTGGAAAAGCTGATTCGGGACGGCGTGAAGAACTTCATCTTCATCACTGGCCATGCCGGTAACGTGGACACCGTGAGCTACACCATCAAGAAGCATCTGGATGAGGGCATCAAGGCCTTCCAGATCGACTGGTGGCGGTTCACCCAGTCCCATTGCGAGGGCATTTTTGACAACCAGGGCGCCATGGCCCACGGCCACGCCAGCGAGTGCGGCACCAGCGTGATGATGTACCTGTACCCCGAACTGGTGGACCACAGCGAGATCACCTGCACCCAGGCCAAGCCCAACAAGTACCCCGACATCCTCACCTACCCAAGTTCACCGAAAGACCGACAACGGCAGCATCGGCGACTCCACCACCGCCACCTCCGAAAAGGGCAAGGGAGATCGTGGACCGCTGTGTGAACCGCATTCTGGAGTACGCTGCCGAAAAGGTTCTGAGGCAGCCTTCCGCCCACCGAACGGGCATTTCCCCCGAGGAGGAAAACCGAATGAAAAGTGAGAAAAAGCCCATTGACTTTGCGCTTCCCCTGCGCCACTTCGTCGGCATTTTGTTCTTCTTTGGATCGCCGTGACCTGCCTGCAGGTCATCTCCCGCTATGTGTTCGACAACCCCCTGATCTGGAGCGAGGAAAGCGTCCGCTTCATGGTCGTGTGGATGGATGCATGGTGGGCAGCGCGGTTTCGAACTTTGACGACGACCACATGATGATCAACATCATCGTGGAAAAATTCCCCGCCCCGTGCAGTTTGTGATGTACACCGTGCGTCAGCTGCTGATCGTGGTGTTCTGCGTGGCCTGCTCCTATTACAGCATCCCGCTGCTGAAGGCCGCCGGTTCCGACCAGCTGGGCGCCATTCCCGTGCCTGCTTACAGCTGGCGGCTGGCCGCCACCGTGGGTCTGGCCGTTCAGGCGCTGATGACCGTGCTGCGCTGGTTCCGCGACCTGGGCCGCTTCCGCCGCGGCGAATTCTGCCTGAAGGATGCGGACACCGAGGTGGCTGAGAGCGTCAGCGACACCGAAATTCCCCGAACACCACGAAGGAGGCGTAGAGGCATGACTTCTGGCGCAATCATTGCAGTGTTTTTCGTATTGCGGCTCGTTCTGATGCTGAGCGGTATGCCCATTGCCTACTCGCTGGGCATTGCGTCTGCCGGCTACATGCTGATGTCCGGTACCTCGCTGGCCATGATGGCCCAGCGCATGGTCAACGGCGCAAACTCGTTCACCATGCTGGCCATTCCCTTCTTCTTCATGGCCGGTGAGCTGATGAACATCAGCGGCGTGACCGATAAGATCATCAACATGGCCAAAGCCCTGGTGGGCCACTTCAAAGGGCGGCTTGGCTCAGGTGAACATCGTGGCCAGCGTGTTCTTTTGCCGGTGTTTCCGGATCTGCCACCGCCGACACCGCCGCTCTGGGCTCGACCCTGATCCCCAAGATGGTGGAAGAAGGCTATGACCTGGACTTCTCCGCCGCCATCACCGTGGCTTCCTCCTGCGTGGGCCCCATCATTCCTCCCAGCATCACCCCCTGGTGCTGTACGGCATCCTGGCCGGTGAGGACGTGGGCAAGCTGCTGATCGCCGGCATCGTGCCCGGCGTGATTATTGCCCTGTTCCAGATGGTGTACACCCACTTCTATGCCGTGAAGATGGATTACCCCAGCTACCCCAAGGCCACCCCGCGTGAGATGGGCAAGGCCGTGACCAGCGGCTTCAGTGCCCTGATGATGCCCATCATCATCATCGGCGGCACCCTGTCCGGCGTGTTCACCCCAACCGAGTCCGCCGCTGTGGCCGTGCTGTACGGCATCATCATCGGCTTCATCATCTACCGCAACCTCAAGGTGCCCCAGTTTTACGAGAGCCTGAAGCGCGTGGGCGTGCAGAGCATGAACAATATGTTCATTCTGGCCGCCGCTGCCTGCTTCAGCTGGGTACTGACCATCACCAAGGCCGCCGACGTGCTGGTGAACCTGATGCTGGGCATCAGCACCAACAAGTACGTGGTCATGCTCATGATTCTGGCCCTGCTGATGTTCATTGGCTTCTTCATGCAGGGCTTCGCAGGCGCTGGTGGTGCTTACCCCCATGCTGCTGCCGTCATCAAGGCCGTCGGGATTGACCCCATCCACTTCGGCATCGTCATGGTGGTGGCCCTGACCTTCGGCGGCTGCACCCCGCCCGTGGGCAGTATGTTGTTCGTGGTCAACAGCATCACCAAAATGGGCTTTGCCCGTCTGACCAAGGCCATGGTCCCGCTGTACATCCCCCTGCTGGGTGCGCTGTTGGTCATCGCCTTCGTGCCCCCAGTTCAGCCTGTTCCTGCCCGGTCTGATGGGCTGAGCGGAAGCGCGCATTCCCGCTTTCAAGGGGAGCGGCCCAATTGCACATCGGCCGTGCCTCTGAAATAAAAAACGGCAGGCGCTTAAAAACAAACACGCCTGCCCAACCAGCAACGAAAGGAAGAAACATCATGAAAATGAAGCGTAGTCTTGCCCTGTTTGTTTCCCTCGCACTGGCTGCCGCTGCTCTGACCGGCTGCTCCGGCAGCAGCTCCAGCAGCGCCGCTGCTCCGGTTCTGATGCTGCCTCAAGCGAGCGGCGCCGCCGCCAAGGCCAGCATCCAGATCAAGTACTCCACCTGGGCCGCCGATGGCGAAGCCGCCTACGAAGGCATGAAGGAGTTCAAGAAGTACGTGGAGGAAGGCTCCAACGGTGACATCGAGGTTCTGCTGTACCCCTCCAACCAGGCCGGCAGCACCAACGAGCAGGTGGAGCAGGTGAGCATGAACCAGCTGCAGATGATGTCCAGCGGCGACCCCGGCATCAAGGAGATCGAGTATCTGTGCCTGCCCTACCTGTTCAGCGACCTGAGCCAGTACAACACCTTCCTGGAGAGCGATCTGGGCCAGAAGTACGTGGAGCAGGGCATCAGCAGCCGCAACACCCCGCATTCTGGACACCCTGCCCCGTTCTCCCCGCATCATCTCCTGCAACAAGGCCGTCAACAGTCTGGCCGACATGAAGGGCATGAAGCTGCGTGCCCCTGAGAAGGATTACTACGTGGAGACTCTGAAGGCACTGGGCGCCAACCCCACTCCCATGGACATGGGCGAGGTTTACTCCTGCCATGCAGACCGGCGTTGTGGAAGGTCAGGAGAACCCCATTGGACCATCGTGTCCTATGGCTTCCAGAACGTGAACAAGTATCTGGTTATGTCCAACCACATCATCAAGCCCGCCTTCGTTATGATCAACGAGGAATTCTTCCAGGGTCTGTCTGAGGAATATCAGCAGCTGATCATCGACGGCTGCGCCAAGGCCCGCGATTACGCCAACGACTACATGGAGACTGCCATGGGCAGGATCTGCAGAGACTGCCATCGACGCCGGCATGACCGTGTGCGAGCCCGATCTGACCGAGTGGAAGGAAGCCACTCAGAGCGTGCGCGACGACCTGGGCACCAAGATCTGGGGTGCGGACGGCTACGAGGAAGTCAAGGCCATCGCCGCTCAGGGCTAATCATTCTTAAAAAGCAAACTCCGCGTTGGAAGCGATTCCAAAGCAATCACAGGTATCAAAAGCAGGATAGGGTGGTCTGTACAGACCACCCTATCTTTGAAAGGAGCTTTCCATGAACGTTCAGGGAGACCGTAAATCAGTATGAATCGTATGGGATCGAGCTTCGCCGCCAGATCCATCGCCACCCCGAGCTGAGCAATAAGGGAGCACAACACGACCGCGTTCATCCGGGCCGAGCTGGCCAAATCCGGCATTGAGCCGGTGGACCTGGGCCTGGAGACCGGCCTTGTGGCGGACATCCACGGCAAAAAGCCCGGCGCAGGCCGGATGGTGGCCATCCGGGCGGACATTGACGCCCTGCCCGTGAAAGAGGGCCACCGGCGAAGAATTTGCTTCGAAAACGAGGGCGTGAGCCACGCCTGTGGCCACGACCTGCACACCGCCGCCCTGCTGGTGGCGGCCCGGAGTGCTGGCCGAGCACACCGATGAGTTCAGCGGCACCGTGCGGCTGATGTTCCAGCCCGCCGAGGAAAGCGGCGATGGTGCCCGCACCCTGCTGGCCCACCATGTGCTGGAGCCGAAGCCCGACTTTGTGCTGGGCTTCCACACCTGGCCCGACACCCCCGCCGGCATGGTGGGCGTGCGGTTCGGTGCGTCTCATGCCTCCTCCGATGCCATCAAGATCAAGGTGAAGGGCAAGGGCGGCCACGGCGCACATCCCTACCGCTGCATTGACCCGGTGGTGGCGGCCTGCTACATGGTCACCCAGATGCAAACCATCATCTCCCGCGAACTGTCCATCAGCGGCGGCGGTGTGCTCACCTTCGGCCGCATTCAGGGCGGCACCGCGGCCAACGTCATCCCCAACGAGGTGGAGCTGGAGGGCACTCTGCGCGCCCTGGACCCCACCAAGCGCCAGCAGATGAAGGACTCCATCGTGCGGGGTGGCCAAGGGCAGCTGCGAGGCCATGCGCACCGAGGCCGAGGTGACCATCGAAGAGGAATGCCCCCACTGGTGAACGACCTGACCGTGATCGGCAAGGTGCGGGATGCCGCCGTGAAGGCTCTGGGCGCACAGCGCGTGGAAGAGCTGAAGCAGGCGTCCCCCCGGTTCCGATGACTTTGCTTGCTATCTGGAGCAGGTTCCCGGTGCGCTGTTCCGCATGGGCACCGGCAACGAGGACCCCAGCACCCACATCGGTCTGCACAATGGCAAGAACCGTTTTGATGAGCGGGGCATTGCCACGGCGGCCACGGTGCTGGTGCAGTTTGTGTGCGATGAGCTGAACTGAGAGAAACGCCCGTGGCGGGAGTTCCTGCGCCGCAGATACCAAATGAGAAGGGGTATTGAGAACCATGAACGATTTGCAGAAAACCTGCCGCGCCGCGCTGGTTCAGGCCGCGCCGGTGCTGTTTGATAAGGCCGCCTGCACCGAAAAGGCGGTAAAGACTCATTGCCAAGTGCGCCGAGGGCAAGGCCCGGTTCATCGTCTTTCCGGAGCTGTTCATCCCCGGCTATCCGTATGGGATGAGCTTCGGCTTCACCGTAGGCCACCGGGAAGAGGACGGCCGCAGCGACTGGACCATGTACTACGAGAACTCCATCCTGGTGCCGGGTGAGGAGACCGCCCGGCTGGCCCAGGCGGCCAAAGAAGCCGGAGCCTGGGTGAGCATCGGCGTTTCCGAGCGGGACGCCGTGACGGCCACCCTGTACAACTCCAACCTGCTGTTCAGCCCCGAGGGCGAACTGGTGTTCTGCCACCGCAAGCTCAAGCCCACGGGCAGCGAGCGCTGCGTGTGGGGCGATGCGGACAAAGGCGTACTTCCCCACGGCCGAAACGCCCTGGGGCACGGCCGGCAGCCTGATCTGCTGGGAAAACTATATGCCGCTGGCCCGGGTGGCCCTGTACCAGAAGGGCGTGGCCCTGTACCTGGCCCCCAACACCAACGACAACCCCGAGTGGCAGGCCACGGTGGAGCACATCGCCATTGAGGGGCACTGCTATGTGTTCAACGCCAACATGGTGTTTGACCGGGCCGATTACCCGCAGAATCTGGCCCGCCCGAAGGAGATCAAAGCCCTGCCGGAAAAGGTCTGCCGGGGCGGCAGCAGCATTCTGGACCCCTACGGCCACGCAGTGGCCGGCCCCGTGTGGGACAAAGAGGACATTCTGTTTGCCGACCTGGACATGACGAAGGTGTACGCCAGCCGGATGGAGTTTGACCCCTGCGGCCATTACAGCCGCCCGGACGTGCTGCACTTCTCTTTTGAGGAGTAAGGGGAGGACGCACCGCGCACCCAAACGAAAAGCAAGGCCCGGTACCGTTTGGTACCGGGCCTTGCTGCGTAAATTCAGCGCTTACTCTTCCACCACGCGGATGGTCTTGATGACCTGGGGGCCAGGGGCTTGTCGGCGTAGTTGGTGGGGGTGGCGGCAATCTCGTCCACCACATCCATGCCGTTCACCACATGGCCGAAGGCAGCGTAGTCGCCGTCCAGATGGGGGCATCCTCATGCATGATGAAGAACTGGCTGCCGGCGGAGTTGGGGTCCATGGCGCGGGCCATGCTGATGACGCCGCGGGTGTGCTTGATGGGGTTGTTCCAGCCGTTGTGAGCAAACTCGCCCTTGATGTGCCAGCCGGGGCCGCCCATACCGGTGCCCTGGGGGCAGCCGCCCTGGATCATAAAGCCAGGGATGACCCGGTGGAAGATCAGACCGTCGTAAAAAAGCCCTCGCCCACCAGCTTCAGAAAGTTCTCCACGGTCAGAGGGGCCGCCTTGGCGTCCAGCTCAAGATCGATGGTTTTGCCGTTTTCCATAGTAATGCGAATCATAAAAATCACGCACGCTCCGTTCTTGTTTAGTCCGCTTTGCAGGCCGTGAAAGCTCAGGCGGGCAATGCCCAGCTGATGGGAGAGCTCTTTGGTTTTGAAGGGCTTGTCCCCGGGCATCATGAGCAGATAAAAGTTCGTCTTCTGCCGGTTGCACAATGGGTGGAGGAAGGGGCGGTCAAGGCTGGGACGCCTGACCGGCAAGGCCCATCAGCTGGTTCAGCGCATCCAGATCCTGCGCGGCCACCTTCAGGTTCATGCTCAGGGGCTGGCCGTCCGGCGGCGTGACGGTGATTTCCAGCACCGTGCCCTCGGTGATGCGGGTCTTGGCCGCCCGGCAGAAGGGCACGAACTTCGGGTGCCGCCGCTGAAAAACCGCTCCAGGCAGTTTTTAATTGAAACAAAGTGGAGAGATCCATGAGGGAAACCTCACTTTCGGAAAAAAAATCCATGCGGGGGGCACAAACGCCCCGGCAATGCTTCTTATTATAGCGAAAACTGGCCGGGTTGAAAAGCACAACGCCTGCCCGGCGGGACAAACGCAGGAAGGTGACCCGGCGGCAGAAAAAGCAAAGCCATATTTTTTAAAAACTTTTCAAAAAAGTGTTGACAGAATGGCACCCCGGTGCTATACTAAATAAGCACTCGAGAGAGGGCAGAAAAATCAGTCGCAAGGCTGTTTTTATATATCGCGGGATGGAGCAGCCTGGTAGCTCGTCGGGCTCATAACCCGAAGGTCGGTGGTTCAAATCCGCCTCCCGCAACCATCAAAAAGTGGCAGAACGAAAGTTCTGCCACTTTTTTTGCGTTGGGCCGTTTGGCCTCGGCGCAAGGGGAGAAAATCCGCGTACTGACGCACCGCAAAGGCCCTTCCGGGCTTGCAGGCGGGGGCATTTCCATGTAAAATACAATCAGATGTAAAGCGGACGTAAAACCGGCTTTGCCCGGCGGCCCGCTCCGGGCGGGGCGGAAAAATCGCCCCCACCGAAACGAAGAACGGATGGAAGCATATATGACGGTTTCAAAGGATGACGCAAAGGCCCGGTGGGGCTTCTGCGCGCTGCTATTGGCGGGCCTTGGCATTCTGGCGGTGGGCAAATGGACCGACACCCTTGCCTTGAAGGATGGCCTTTGGCGGCGCTGGTGCTGCTGGCGTGCAGCCTGGCGGTGCAGTGCCTGCCCCGGCGCATTCGGGCGTTTGCACTGATGGCCGCGGTGCCGGTTCTGGCCCAATGTCTTCAGGCGGTTTCAACGGACATCGGCGTGTTCCTCTACTTCAAACTGCTGCCGAAGCTCTGGGCGCTGGCTCTCTGGCTGCTGCTGTTCTGCTTGCTGTGGGGCCTGCTGGGCAGCCCTGGGCTTGCAGGCGGCGTCTGCGTCACGGTTTCGGTGCTGCTGGCGCTGCTGAACCTGGCGCTGCTGCAATTCCGCGGCACGGCCCTGCAATGGCAGGACATCGGCTCCTGGCGGGCGGCGCTCAACGTGGCGGGGGGCTACCGCCTGGCGCTGTCTCACAAAAATAGCCGTGCTGGCGGCGCTGTGGCTGTGGGCGCTGGCGGCCCTGCACTGGGCGGGCGGCCTGTGCGCGGGCGCGCCCCGGTCGGCCGGGTTCCGGGCGGCCATGGGCCTTGGGGCCGCTGCAGCCGGTGTGCTGTTGTGGGTCTCGCCGCTCATTCCGGCCAGCGGGGTGACCTCCTCCTACATCAGCACCAGAACGCCTTTGTGGCCAATCTGTTCCTGCAAAGCCGGGATCTGCCCCTGAAAAAGCCGAAGGACTATGAGGCCCGGCTGCTCCGGCTGGAGCAATATTCTTCGGATGCAAGTACAAAAGTGTCACAGACACCAGACATTGTGGCGATTATGAACGAGTCCTTCGCGGATCTGCGCTGCTATGGGGGCGCAGATCGACCCGGAGATCTACCGGGACTGGGACGAGATTCTGGCCCGGTCGGCCCACGGCACGGCCTATTCCTCGGTGTTCGGCGGCAACACCCCCAACGCGGAGTATGAGTTCCTGACGGGGACAGCCTGCTGTTTTTTACACCGGCACCCCCCATCCCCTACGAGACGGCCATCCGGCAGGAAGTGCCCGCACTGCCCGGTCTGCTGGCCCAGCTGGGCAGCGGCACCGTGGCCATGCACCCGAACGAGGGCATCGTGTGGTCGCGGGAGCGGGTGTATCCCAAACTTGGGTTTGAGCGGTCGGTGTTCCTGCCGGAATACGAAAACACCGATCAGATCCGCCGATATGTATCAGACCAGGCAAACTACACGCAGGTGCTTCGGGTGCTGGAGGAGGGAACCGGGCCGCAGTTCCTTTTCAACGTGACCATTCAGAACCACGGCAGCTACGAGGAAGAGGACTTTGTCAACCTCAACGCCCTGCTGGACAGCCGCACCAACTGCAGCCAGGCCCGCCAGTATCTGACGCTGGTGAAGGAGAGCGGCAAGGCCCTGAAGGAGTTTTTGCAGCAGCTGGAGCAGCGCCCCGCAAGACCTATGTGGTGTTCTTCGGCGATCACCAGCCTTGGGTGGACGAGGCGTTTTACAGCCAGTATGAAAGCGGGTCGGACGCCCAGGAGCATCTGCGCTACCAGGTGCCCTACTTCATCTGGTGCAACCAGAGCCAGGAGGAAACGCAGCTGCCCGCCTGCGGCCTGAATGACCTGCAGCTGTATCTGGCCCAGGTGGCCGGCCTGCCGCTGACCGGCTACCAGAAGCTGCTGGCCCAGGTGGCCCAGCGCTACCCGGTGGTGTGCGCCCAGGGTGTGCGCGCAGCCGACGGAAGCTGGCTGGACGAAAAGCAGATTGCGGAGGACGACCTGCTGAACCTGTACCGCACGGCGGTGTATGCCCATTACAAACGAGCCGGAGCGGCTGGAGAACTTCTGGGCCTATGCGGCCGGGTGAGCCGGCCGGGCAAAAGAAGCCAGGAAAAATAGAAAAGGTGTTCGGTTTTTAAGCCGAACACCTTTTTAAGTTTGTTTTAACATGAACCTGCGGCAAAGAGACGGGGCACCCCCCGCGGCCGGTCAGCGGCTCATCTTCTTCAGCAGGTTCTGGCGCAGATCCCACAGGGTCTGGCTCAGGTCAACGTAGTAGCAATGGGGGTTCTCAAAGCGGGTCACTTCGTCCCACAGGGTGGCGATCTGGGCCTTGCAGAACTTCTGGATGTCCGCCAGAGCGGGGCTCTCATACACCCGCTTACCGCCCACATAGATGGGGGTGGACAGGCACTTGGCGGTGCAGTTTACATAGGTGCGCTCTTTCAGGTTTCCACCGGGTCAAACAGGGTGATGCCGTACTTGGTGTCCACCACTTCGTCCGCCAGGGTAACGTAGTCGGCCATGGCCTTGCCGTCGCTGTCGTAAATACGCCACACCTTCTTCAGGCCGGGAATGGTCAGCTTTTCCATGCTCTCGCTCACCTTGATCTTGGGGGTGTAGCTGCCGTCGTCCTCTTCACGGCGGCCAGCTTATACACGCCGCCGAACACCGGGTTGGAGCGGGCGGTGATCATGTTCTCACCGATGCCGAAGCTGTCCACCCGGGCGCCCTGCAGGATCAGGTCGCGCACCAGGTACTCATCCAGGCTGTTGGAGGCGCAAACGGTGCAGTCGGGGTAGCCGGCCCTCATCCAGCATCTGGCGGGCCTTTTTGGAGAGATAGGCAATGTCGCCGGAGTCAATGCGAACGCCCTTGGGTCGCTTGCCCATGGGCTTGAGCACCTCGTCAAACACCTTGATGGCATTGGGAATGCCGCTCTTGGTGACGCTGTAGGTGTCCACCAGCAGCACGCAGGCATCCGGGTACAGCTGGGCGTACTTCTTGAAGGCATCGTATTCGCTGGGGAACATCTGCACCCAGCTGTGGGCCATGGTGCCGGAGGCAGGAATGCCGAAGTCGCGGGCGGCCATCACGCAGCTGGTGGAGCCGCAGCCACCGATGTAGGAGGCGCGGGCGCCGTAATAGGCGGCGTCGTAGCCCTGGGCCCGGCGGGCGCCGAACTCCATCACCGGGCGGCCGGCGGCGGCGCGCACAATGCGGCTGGACTTGGTGGCGATCAGGCACTGGTGATTGAAGGTGACCAGCAGCAGGGTCTCGATGAGCTGGCACTCGATGGAGGGGCCCTCCACGGTGACGATGGGCTCCGGGAAGATGGGCGTGCCCTTTCAATGGCCCACACGTTGCAGTGGAAGGAGAAGCTGCGCAGATAGTCCAGGAACTTTTCGTTGAACACATGGGTGCCGCGCAGATATTCAATGTCTGCCTCGGTGAAGGACAGGTTGTCAATGGCCTCGATGAACTGGGCCAGGCCGGCCATGATGGCATAGCCGCCGCCGTCCGGCACCTTGCGGAAGAACATATCAAAAGACACTGATCTTGTCCTCATAGCCCTCTTCCAGGTAGCCGGCCGCCATGGTCAGCTCATAAAAAATCCATAATGGTCGTCAGGTTGCGTTTTACGTCCAGCATTGTTGTACCAGCTTTCTTCTGTTTGGCGGCGCAGAATGCAGCCGCATAGTCGCAGCAGGCTGACTGGGCTTGCCTTTGGGGCACACAAGCAAACGCGCCGGGCAAAGGGCCGGCCAGCCTTTTCTATCCACAGCCCGGGCCGCGTGCAGGCACGCCGACGGGCGGAAGATCCATTTTCATGAAAAGCGCGGGGAAAAGAGGACTGCGCGGTCAGTCCGGATGGCTGCGGCGCACCTTGCGGGAGTTGCGGTGCTGGGTCCAGTACCACACATACCAGGCCAGATACAGCGCCACGGCGATCACCGTGAGGATGACCACCACCCGGAAGTAGAGGCTGCCGAAGAATTCCCCCGATCTTTTCCACCACAAACAGCACCGGGTTGCGGGCAATGTCCCCGCTCGGCAATCAGGTCCACCGTGCCGATGACCTCGCCCGAGGGCTGAGGGTGACGGTGCCCACCACATCGCCCTGCTTGATGGGGGCGGCCACACTGTCGGGCAGGTGGAAGGTCTTTTTGGGTGACGGAGCTGTCACTTTCCGACGGGAGGATGGTGTACATACTGTCGGCAGGGTACAGGCGCAGGGTGTCGGCCTGGGTGGAGTACTTCACCTTCACCTCGGTGATGGCCTGGCCCACATCCAGGGCGCGCTTTGCAGCGAAAAAAGCTGTCGTACACCCAATCCATCAGCTTGCCGGTCTCGTACAGGGCCGGGCGCTTGGTGGGGTAGGTGTAGGGGTCGCAGTTCTCCGGGCTGTTCAGCACCACGCTGATGTAGGTCTCACCGTCCTGCACATGCCAGCAGGCAAAATTCTCCCGCCATTCGCCCAGGCTGCCGGTTTTGCCGCCCTGGGCGTAGCTGCGGTAATAATCGCCGCCGAAGGAGGAGGCGATCATCATATCGGTGGTGCGGATGTTGTAGCTGCCGTCCATATAGCGGGGGTACAGGCCCATGTTGTACAGGGGCGTCTTGACCACTTCCTTGAGCAGGTCAAAGCTCATGGCGTAGCGCAGAATGAGGTACATATCCCGTGCGGTGGTCAGGTTGCCCTCGTCCAGGCCGCAGGCGTCCACAAACACGGTGTTGGTGCAGCCAATGTCCTTGGCGCGGGCGTTCATCATGGCCACAAAGTTGGAGGAAGAGCCGCCGCCGATCAGCTCGGCCACCGCCAGGGCGGCCTCGTTGGCGCTGGGCAGCATCATGGCGTACAGCATCTGGCGCAGGGTGCGGCTCTCGCCGGCGCGAATGTCCGCGTTGGAGCCGCCGTGGATATAAACATAATCCTGCACGGCGTTGGAGACGGTGGCGGTGGTGTTGTCCAGGTCGTCGCCGTATTCCTCCAGCAGCAGAGTGGCCGTCATCAGCTTGGTGAGGCTGGCGGCCTGGTACTGGGTCTCGCTGTCCTTTTCGTACACGATGATGTTGGTGTCGGTGTTTACGATGTAGGCAGCGGGGCCGCGATCTCAAAGTTGGGGTAAAGCCCACCGCAGAGGCGGGCAGAGCAAACATACCGGCCAGCAGCACCACTGCCAGCAGGCAAGCCAGAGAGTACGTTTCAGTTTCTTCATGTGGACAATTCCCTTTAAAACGCGATAAAATAAATGCGGAAAAACCGGGGCAGCGGCAGGCTGCCCGGCCAAAGGCCCCACACACCTGCCTCACGCTGCCCCGATGGGGCCGGCCGCAGCCGCAAAAGCGGGCCGGAGGCAATGTGTCTTGACAGATAGGGGTTTCTGCTATTATAGCAGTTTTTATCAGGATAATAAAGTGTTTCAGAGCGTTTTTTGCGCGGAGGGACTGGGATTTATGATCTATGTGACAGGAGACACCCATGGCCAGATCGACCGCTTTAAGGAAAAACCGGTTGCGGGCCTGAAAAAGGCGACACGCTGATCGTGCTGGAGACTTCGGCTTTTTGTGGGACGATTCCAAACAGGAGAAGAAAAAACCGTCATTGGCTCAGCAAGCGGCGGTATAAGATCCTGTTCATCGACGGCTGCCACGAAAACTTTGACCTGCTGGCCCAGTACCCCACCGAGGATTTTATGGGCGGCAAGGCCAAGCACATTGAGGGCAACCTGTGGTACATTTTGCGCGGCAGCGTGCTGACCATTGAGGACAAAAAGCTGCTGTGTTTCGGCGGCGGCGAGAGCGACGACATTGAGGACCGGGACGAGGGCCTGAACTGGTGGCGGGCCGAGTTGCCCACCCCGCAGGAGCTGGACGCCTGCCGGGAGAACCTTCGGGCCAGCGGCGGCGGCGCGGTGGATTACATTCTGACCCACGAGGCCCCGGGCAAGGTACTGGATTTTCTGGGCCTGCAGGGACTGCAGCGCAACTGGCTGCACAGCTTTCTGGATGAGCTGAACGAAAAAACCGCCCACAGGCAGTGGCTGTTCGGCCGCTACCACAAGGACCAGCCCATCGGCACCAAAATGCGGGCGGTGTTTACGGATCTGATTCCGCTGGAATAAATACAATTAGGAATTAAGGCCGCGCCGGGCGATTTGCGGTGCGGGATTTGCCCAGGTACCAACCATAAAGCATAAAAACGAATAGAGACAGGCAAGCGCCGCAGAGGGGGAAACCTTCTGCGGCGCTTTTGGTTTATTTTTATATATTAGAACGAATTGGGAACTTTTAGGCGCGACTTTGGGCGGGGACTTTACTCCTCAGAATCAGGGTGCGGAAGCCCTCCTCGGCGTCACCGGCCAGAACCCGGCAGACGCGGGGCGGCAAAGTCCTCGCCCAGAAGGTGCGCGGCTGCGGGCGAAGTTTTGCCAGCGCACCACGGCCGGGGCGTTCACCGCCCCGCCGAAGCCGCCCCAGCAGGTCGCACAGCGCGTCCAGATTGTCGCCGCCCGCAACCCCGGGGCGGGCCAGTTGGGCGGTCACCTGGCGATAAAATCCGGCGGTGTCCTCAAACCGGCCGCCGTCAATGTACAGTTCCGCTGCCATAATATGCCTCACTTTCAACACAAACCGCAAAAAATGTGGAAAACCAGCCGCGTCTGGGGCTTAAAACCCGAACCCGGCGGCCAGCGCCTGAAGCCCTGCCCACAGGGGCGGCACCAGCAGCGCAGGCAGGGGACTACCCCGACCTTCTGACTACGAATCAGCCGCTCCGCCCGGCGGAACGGCCGGCACCGAATCGGTTCAGTTCAGGGCGGCCCGGCGCAGAAAGCTGCTCCACCTGGCGGGCAAGGACCTGATGTTCGGGCTTGTCCAGGCCGGGGTCGGCCTCCAGAAGCTCGTGGGCTGTCTGCTGGGCGGCATACAGGGCGCGGGTGTCGGCGGCCAGGTCAGCGATCTGCAGCGTGGGCGAGGCCAGCCATGCTGGCGGCTGCCGAAGAAATCGCCGGGGCCGCGGTGATCCAGATCGTACTGGGCCACCTGAAAACCATCGGTGGTGTGGCACAAAAGCGCAGCCGGTCCCGCACGGCCTCGCCCTCGTGGTCGCTGATGAGGATGCACACGGCCTGCCCGCCGCCCCGGCCCACCCGGCCCCGCAGCTGGTGCAGGGCTGACAGGCCGTACCGCTCGGCGTTCTCGATGACCATCACCCCGGCCCGGGGCACGTCCACGCCCACCTCGATGACCGTGGTGGAGACCAGCACGTCCAGCTCGCCCGCTGAGAAGGCGGCCATCACCTCGGCCTTTTCCTTGGGCTTGAGCCGCCCGTGCATCAGGCCGATGCGCCGCCCGGGCAGCAGGGGTTTGGCAACCTGTTCCAGATAGGTTTTCGCGGCCTGCATTCCCTGGGCGGTGTTCTCGCCCTCCTCGATCAGGGGGCAGACGATGTACACCTGCTGCCCGGCGGCGATGCATTTGTCCAGATAGGCGAACATATCCCGCCGCTTTTTGCCCGTGACCGCGTAGGTTTTGATGGGCATCCGGCCGGGGGCAGCTCGTCCAGAATGGACACGTCCAGATCGCCGTACACCAGCAGGCTCAGGGTGCGGGGAATGGGGTGGCGCTCATCACCAGCAGGTGGGGCGCGCCAGCCTTGCCGGCCAGCTGGCCCCGCTGGCGCACGCCGAACCGGTGCTGCTCGTCCACAATGGCCAGCCCCAGCCGGGCAACTCCACCCCGGTGCCCAGCACCGCGTGGGTGCCCACCACCAGGTCGGCCTCGCCATTTGCAATGGCGGCCAGTGCGGCCTTTTTGGCCGCCGCCTTCATGCATGCCGCGTGCCAGACGATAGGTGGCCTTGGCGAGGTCGTTGGAAGTGGAGACGATCTTGCCGTTCTCCAGAGCATGATCTCGCCTTTCTTGATCCGCTTGCCGTCGTACTCGCTGTCGCGGGCGGCGTAGGTGATGAGGCCGGTGGAGACCTTGTCGGCAGCAGCCATCATATTGATGGTGTTGGTCTCGGTGTTGGCAGAGGGGTCAAAGTTGAGCAGAGCGGTGATGCCCATGGGCACGGTGCGGGTGGGCAGGACCACGACCTGACGGTCAGCCAGCTTCTGGGCCTGCTCGGCAGCCATAATGATGTTCTTGTTGTTGGGCAGGACGAAAACGGTCTTGGCAGGCACGCTCTGGATGGCAGCCAGGATATCCTCGGTGGCGGGGTTCATGGTCTGGCCGCCGGAAACGACAGCGTCGGCTGCCAGATCCGTGAAGACGGCTTTCAGGCCCTCACCGGCCGCAACGGCCACGAAGCCATAGTCACGGCTGGGATCCACCGCGGCATAGATGAACTGGCTGGTGGGGTCGGACTTCTTCTTCTCGGCAGAGGCCTGCTTTTCCAGGCTCTTGCCCTGGCGCTGACGGGCCAGGAACTGCTCGTGCATGTTCTCGATCTTGAAGTTGGTCAGGTAGCCGTACTTGATGGCCTCGCTCAGGATCTTGCCGGGATCAGCCGTATGAACATGCAGGTTGATGACGTCATCGTCCTCAATGCAGACGACGCTGTCGCCGTTGGACTCGGCAAAGGCGCGCATCTTGGCGGCGCTGACGCCCTCGTTCTTGTTGATGAGGAACTGGGTGCAGTAGCCGTTCTTGATGTCCTCCACTTTCATCAGGTCATCGGTGAAGACGCCCTTGCCGGCGTTCTCGGTAGAGAGCTTGGCCTTGTTGGGGAGCGGCTCGCCGCCCTCAACGATGGCCTCGCCGCCGTGGAAGACCTTGCCCATGCCCTCAAAGATGATCATGATGCCCTGGCCGCCTGCATCCACAACGCCGGCTTTCTTCAGCACAGGCAGCAGGTTGGGGTGTCCTCCAGCGCTTTCTGGCCGGCGCTCAGTCCCACGTCCCATAGGGCGGGGGTCGGCGGCGGCATCGGAGGCGGCAGCCTCCTCGCTGGCGGCGCGGGCCACGGTGAGGATGGTGCCCTCGGTGGGCTTCATGACGGCCTTGTAGGCACCCTCGACGCCCTTTTTTCAGGGCGGCGACGATATCGGCCACATCGGCTTCTTTCTTGCCCTCCAGAGCCTTGGAGAAGCCGCGGAACAGCAGGCTGGTGATCACGCCGGAGTTGCCGCGCGCGCCGCGCAGCATGGCGGAAGCAGCAGTCTTGGAGGCTTCCGCCACGGTGCAGCTGTCGTCCAGAGCCTGCAGCTCACGGACGGAAGCGCCAATGGTCATGCCCATGTTGGTGCCGGTGTCGCCGTCCGGGACAGGGAAGACGTTCAGCTCGTCCACGCGGGAACGCTGATTGTTGATGTTGTTTGCGCCGGAAATAATCGCGTCGCGCAGAATCTTACCAGAAATCATTGTTTTCTACTCCTTATAATCTCCCGGTACCCCCGGGTGGGCTTTGCGTTTGGATTAGGCGATGACGTCATCGACCGAGACGACCACGCGGGCCACTTTGAGGCCGGTAGCCTGCTCTACTTCGTCCTTGACGCGGTGCGAGATGCTCCGCGCGGCAGTCGAGATGTTCAGCCCATAGCTGACGGCAATGTGCAGCTCGATCACGAGACGGCCCTCTTCCTGCGTGACACGGACGCCCTTTTCCGAAAAAATCAGCGCCGCGCACCATGCTCTTGACAGTATCGGTCAGGTCACGGGGGCCATTGCGGCCACACCGTAGCAATGTTTGGTTGCTTCGCCCACCAGCGTAGAAAGTACTCGGCGGAGAAGCTGACATCTCCCAGCGGGAAACGGGAAGTAATCATAGTCGCTCTGCAACTCCCGCCGTTCCGGCCCGACATCCGCGAGCTAGTATAGCACAAAAGTGGGGCCGCTGTGCATATAGCTTTCCGTGATTTTTTAGTAAAACATTGCGACAAAACCGATTGTGAATAAAATATAAAACATGGCGCAGAGTATGACTTTATCTTCCTATGAAAAAGTGCTAAAATCTGAATGTGGAAAGAGTGGCCGGACTGGCTCCGGCGCAGGATGCAGGAATATTTGATCAAAAATGGTGATGAAGACAGGAATTTGGCGGCCCAGACGGCCCCGGCGGCGGAAAAAACAAAATAGGAGTTGTTTTCATGAATATTCTGTTTTTCCTTTCCCCAAGCAGGACCTGATGTACGTGTATGACGATTTCACCCTGCGTCAGACGCTGGAAAAATGGGAGAACAACCGCTATGCATCCATCCCGGTGCTCAACCGCAAGGGCGAGTATGTGGGTACGGAGGGGACATCCTGTGGGGGGGCTGAAGAAGTTCCACGGCCTTGACCTTGAGGCGGCGGAGGATGTGCCCATCCGGGACTTTCGCCCATAAGCGGGACTACAAGGCCGTCACCGTCACGACGAGCATGGACCAGCTCATCGAGGCGGCCATGAACCAGAACTTCGTCCCCGTGGTGGACGACCGGGGATGTTCATCGGCATCGTCCGCCGTCAGGCCATCATCCGCTATTGCTACGACCGCTCCCGCGCTGCCGCCTCAGAGCAGCGCAGAAAGCCCGAAAAGCGTGTCCCGGCTGCGGCTGGGGCGCGGTAAAACAGGAAAAGGCCCCGTCGCTCTGCATGAAATGTGCAGGGCAGCGGGGCCTTTCTATGCCTGTGGGAAGGGGAGAGAGGAGCTTCAGCCCACGGTGAGGCTGGAATCGGTGAGCCGGTGGGTCAGGACAGCCTCGGCATCCTCGCCGCCCATGGCCAGCAGTTCGTCCACCGAGAGGGTGGTGGAGCAGAGGATGGTCTGGAAGGTGATGGTGTCGATGCCCTCAGCCCGCAGCTGACGCAGCGTGAACAGCGAAGCGCGGAGGGAGGCCGTGAGCCGTCCGACGCAGACGGTGAGGGTATTGCCGCTCTGGGTGCTGGTGTAGGAGATGCGCTGGCCGTCCTTGTCGGTGACAGTCAGGCCCGGGAGGGAAGAGGCGGGTGCGGACGAGGTGGCAGAGCCGCCGTCAGAAGAGGAAGAAGACTCCTCGGGGATAACAGGCTTTTCCGGCTCCACAGGACGGGAGACAGAGACCTGATCGATGACCTTGCCGTCGGCGTCGGTGGCGGTGACTTTTGCGCCCGGGCCCAGCTTGTCCTTGATGTCGTCGAGGTCGAGCTCATGGCCGACCCACGAGAGGGCCTTGCCGTTGGGACTGCCGGCCTTGGCGGTCAGCTCGAGGCTGCCCGACAGATCGATGATCGCTGCTGTAGATGCCGTCGCTGCCGACTTTGCCGCCGTTGCCGCCAGCGGCTTCGACCGTACCGCCGGAGATGGCGACACGGTCGAAGCTGCAGATGCCGTAGCCGCCGACTTTGCCGCCGTAGCCGCCAGCGGCGTTGACCGTATTGCCGGAGATGGTGACGACGCCGCCGCTGCGGATGCCGTCGCCGCCGTAGCCGTCTTTGCTGTCGCCGCCAGCGGCTTTGACCGTACCGCCGGAAATGGTGACGCCGCCGCCGCTGCGGATGCCGTCGCCGCTCACATTGCCGCCGTTGCCGCCATTGGCGTGACCGTACCACCGTAGATGGTGAGGCTGCCGCTGTGGATGCCGATGCCGCCGCCGCCGGAGTCCTGCGCCGCTTTGCCGCCCGCCGTTGGCAGTGACCGTACCGCCGGAGATGGTGACGCCGCCGCTGCGGATGCCGATGCCGTCGCCGCCGTAGCCGTCTTTGCCGCTGCCGCCATTGGCGGTGACCGTACCGCCGGAGACGGTGAGGCTGCCGCTGCTGTGCTGCCGTCTGCGCCGCTGCCGCCTTGGGCCGTCAGGCTGTCATTTTCGCCGCCGGAGATGGTGAGGCTGCCGCTGCTGGAGATGCCGCTGCTGTAGATGTCGCTCTTCAGCGCGTTGTCGCCATCCAGCTCGATATTGGTATTGCCCTCGCCAGTCACGCTCACGGCGGCTTCGCTCCCTCTGCTGGTGTCGATGTTCAAATCCTTGAGCGTGACCTCAACCTTATCGCCCTCATCTTCGGCCTCGATGGTCACGGTGTTGGAAGAAGCGGTGTCCTTGTTCTGATTTGTGATGACGGTGTTGGTATCTTCCTTGTCGATGATCGTGCCCTGTGAGACCTTGTTCGTGCCTTCGGTGTCGCCCGCCTTCACGGTGATGTCACCATTTTTCGATGTCCCATGTCCTCGGCAAAAGCCGGGGCGGTCAAGGTGGTGAGCATGGCGGCAGTCAGGATAAGCGCCGCTGCCCGCTGAGAGGCCGGACGGGGGAATCGCTGCCCCCCGTATGGAGAGGCCGACCCAGAACACGCATCGCAAGCTTACGATAAGACAGCATACAAAAACCTCCTTTGAATGGTGAAAATAAATGGTAAAAACAGGGAACATCTGATTATCCTGAATGTACCACATCTGCGGGGAAAAAATCAACAAAACCTGCGCGAATCGCCCTGTTTCCTGCGTGAATGGAGAAAACTTGTCAGATTTTGGATTTGACAAAGAGACAGTTTATCACAGGCGCAGCGATAGGGCAAAGGACGCCGACAGAGAGCTTTTTCGTCTTTTTGCCACCTCTCCTCAAAAAAGAGGCTTTTCTGCGCCTTTTTTGTTCAAAAACCGCCTAAAAATACATTTTATTGGACTTTTGTTTTGCTATACTCCTGTCAGAACAAAAAAGACACAGGAGGGAAGAGGAATGAAAGATGTTGAGCTGCGATATGTAGGCGGTCATGTGGAGGTGTACACGGAGGCGGGGGCATTCCTGTTCTCGGCGGACACCCTGCGGGAGGCGATGGAAGAGCTGGACGCCGCCTGACGCATTCCCGGGAATACCGGGCGACGGGTTAGAAAACACTAACGTAAAATCGAAGTAAAATCAAAGAAAAGAACCGTGCAAAAAAGGGCGGGAATTTTAAAATTCCAGTCAAAAAGGTGATTTTCCTGTAAAATAATGCTTGTTGAGCCGGGGGTTCGATGATATAATAAAAAGGACGGCGTTTTGCATACGGAGAGCTGGGCGAAGCCGTCTTGTGCAATGGAGCAATAGGAAGATTTTAGGAGCATTGTTTTATGGACATTACACACATCACCTCTCTGCTGGGCGGTATTGCGCTGTTCCTGTATGGTATGTCGATCATGGGCGCCGGCCTCGAAAAGCTGGCCGGCGGCAAGATGCAGGGCGTATTACAGAAGCTGACCTCCTCCACCATCAAGGGCGTTATTTTCGGTACGCTCATCACCGGCGTGATCCAGTCGTCCGCCGGTACGGTCGTCATCTGTGTCGGCCTTGTCAACTCCGGCATCATGACCCTTACGCAGTCGGTAGGCGTTATCATGGGTGCAAACATTGGTACGACGGTCACGGGCCAGCTCATCCGCATGGCGGATATTTCGGGCGACAGCCTCATCCTGACCCTCATCCAGCCCAAGACGTTTGCGCCGGTGGTGGCGTTTATCGGCTGCATTTTTTATGTCTTTATCCGCAGCGCGAAAAAGAAGAACATCGGCCAGATCATGCTGGGCTTCGGCATCCTGTTCACCGGCATGAGCCTGATGGACACCGGCGTGTCCCCCTGCGGGAGAGCGCCATGTTTCAGGAGCTGTTCGTCACCATGACCAACCCCATCCTCGGCGTTCTCGTGGGTGTGGTGGTCACGGTCATCATCCAGTCGTCCTCGGCGTCGGTGGGCATCCTGCAGGCTCTGTCCAGCACCGGCCTCGTCACCTTCAGTTCGGCCATCCCCATCGTGCTGGGTGCCCACATCGGCACCGCGTTCACCCCGCTGCTCACCATCGGCGGCTCCTCCAAGGACGGCAAGCGCGCCGCCCTCATCCACCTGTACTTCAACGTGATCGGCAGCATCGTACTGCTGGCCCTGGTCTATGCGCTCCAGTTCACCATCGGCATCCCCATGTGGGGCGATGTGATGAACAAGAGCAGCATCGCAAACATCCACACCATGACCAGCGTCATTGCGATGCTGTTCTTCCTGCCCTGCAGCGGTGTGCTGTCCAAGCTGGCCATGATGACCGTGCCCAGCAGCGCCGAGGAGGCGCAGGAGATGAGTATGCCTGTGCTGGATGAGCGTCTGTTCAAGAGCCCGGCCGTGGCTTTGCAGCAGGCCAAGAATGCCGTCGTCAAGATGTCCCGCCGTGCGGCCCGCAACGTCAACCTTTCCACCCCGCTGCTGCTCAAGATGGACGAGGACGTGGTGAGCGCCATTGATGTCCGCGAGAACCTCATCGACCGGATGGAGGTCGAGATCTCCAACTACCTCATCAAGATGGCCGATCAGGAGCTGGGCGACGCGGAGAGCCACGAGGTGACAGAGCTGCTCAACTTCGTCACCGAGTGTGAGCGCATCGGCGACTACGCCGTGAACATCATGGAAAAAAGGCACAGGAACTGGCCGATAAGGAAGCTTCCTTCAGCGAGATGGCCCAGCAATGAGCTGAAGATTCTGGACAAGGCGCTGGAAAAGATCCTGACCCTTACGGCAGATGCATTTGAAAATGGACGATGGCCGGATGGCCAGTCAGGTGGAGCCGCTGGAGCAGGTCATCGACATCCTTGTGAGAAGCTCCGCGCCCAGCACATCAAGCGTCTGAAAGACGGTGCTGCTCCATCGATACCGGTGTCGTCTTCCTCGATGTGCTGAACAACGCCGAGCGCATCTCCGACCACTGCTCCAACATTGCCGCCCGTCTGGTGGGCATGGAGGCAGGCGAGGACTACGACTCCCACACCCTCAAGAATATGATGCACCACAACCCCACCAAGAATATATGCTCAACTACGAGCAGTGCCGCCAGATTATCTCATCCCGCTGGAACAGCTGGAAGCCTAATTTTGAAAGACGCAAAAAGCCTCCGTCCGCAAGCGGTCAGGCTTTTTGCTTATCCGCCGAGGTCCTCCAGCTGCGCCGCAGGGCGGTCTCCCCGGGACGTGAAGCCCTGCTTGAGCCGGATGGCGTCGGCCTCGGGCAGAAGGTTGACGTAGATGCCGGTGCGCAGGAGGCGCTTATCGGGCAGGCCGTTCTCCGTGCAGGTGTAGACCACTACCCGTCCGCCCTCGTCGCAGAGGTAAAAATCACGTGCTGCCCTGCCCGGCGCGGCCTGCACCGAGACCCGGGCTCGGAGGCGGGCGTTTCTGTTCCGGAGTCGGCAGGGAAGGGGGAGCTTGGGCAGGGCCATCCAGAACAGGCTGAACACGATGGTAAAAACGCATAACGCGTAAAAAGGCAGAGCCAGAGCTTGCGCATGGCAGGGACTCCTTTCGGGGCAGAATGATGTTTCAGACGGTAGTATGTGCAAAAAACAACAGCCTCAGACAGGCGCAGAATTTTCACACCCGGATGCTGTACTTTGACGGGGCAGATGTGCTATACTAATATCGTATCCGGTCGATTTGCCCCTTGCAGAAGAGGAGGCCGGAGGACTATAATGTAATATTATGGCTCGGGTGGACCGTCCGCAGCAGGATGAACAGCGAAACAGCGGACCCTTCGGCGGTGCTTTGATGCGGAAACGAGGCGGCCGATAGGAGGGGAGGCGATCCTTATCTCAAACAATGAAACAAGAAAGATCCGCCGCGGGGACGGAGCGGCCCAGGGACGAAAGTGGACCTGCCGCAGCCGCAGGAGCAGAGAACTCCCCGTGCCCCCAAGGAACCCAAAGAGCCGAAAGAAAAGCGGCGTGTCACCTTCTGGGGCGTGCTGGGACGGCTCATTGTCACCCTGGTCTGTCTGGGCATCATGGCGGCAGTCTGGCGGCGGTGGGCGCAGTCTACTATGTGGTGCAGGTCACGGCCAACGACGGCAATCTGCTGGACCTGGACAACATTGAGCTGAGCCAGTCCAGTGTGGATGGCTACCGACCCGGACACCGGTGCTCAGGTGGAATACGCCACCCTGCGCTCCTCCAACAGCCACCGCGTGTGGGCCAACCTGGAGCAGATCCCCAGCTATTTGCAGTATGCGTTCATCTGTACCGAGGACAAAGACTTCTACAATGAGCCGGGTGTCAACTTCAAGCGCACCATCGGCGCGATGGTCAACGAGTATATCCTGCCCATCTACAGCTCCAAGCAGGGCGCGTCCACGCTGGAGCAGCAGCTCATCAAGAACCTGACGGACGATGACAGCGCCAGCGGCATAGAGGGTGCACTGCGCAAGCTGCGCGAAATTTACCGCGCCCTCTGCCTGAGCCGCAGCTACTCCAAGGAGACCATCCTGGAAGCTTACCTCAACACCATCAGCTTCACGGGTACCATTCAGGGTGTGCAGACGGCAGCCAACGAGTACTTTAATAAGGATGTCAGCCAGCTCACCCTCTGGGAGTGCGCTTCCATTGCGTCCATTACCAAGAACCCGACCAACTACAACCCCTATACCAACCCTGAAAACCTGATCCACCGCCGGAACTTCCTGCTCTACAACATGTGGCAGCAGGGCGTCATCTCGGAAGAGGATTACCGCAACGCTGCCGCCCAGCCGCTGGTGCTGGCGGAAGAGGACGCAAGCAAGAAGAACGCCTCCACGGCTTCCTCTTACTTCACCGATGCCCTCTTCAATGAGGTGGTGAGCGACATTGCCGCCAAGGAGGGCGTGGACGAGGCCACGGCCCAGAACATGCTCTACACCGGCGGCTACACCATCGAGGCCACCGTCAACCCCAAGATGCAGACGGCCATGGAAAACCTGATGCTCAACACCAACGATGCCTATTTCCCGGCGGGCTGGCATGAGGAAGAAGTGACCAACATCTCGGACGATGACGTCCAGGTCATCAATGCCGACGGAACCCCCAAGACCCGCACCGCCGAGGATGGTACCGTTTACTACTACCGCAATGTCCGCACCCAGGCGGCTATGGTCACGCTGGACTATGATGGCAACGTGCTGGCTATGGTGGGCGGTTTAGGTCAAAAGACCAAGAGCCTCTCCCTGAACCGTGCTTACAGCGTGACCCGGCAGACGGGCTCCACCATCAAACCCATCGGTGCCTATTCTCTGGGCATCGAGTATGGCCTGGTCAACTGGTCCACCATGCTCAACAACTCGCCCCTGTACCAGAAGCGGGACATGATCATCCGGGATGAGGACTATTGCCGCAAGAACGGCCTGATGGGCCTTTCGGACAAGCAGCTGCGCGCTTACCCCAATGCATGGCGCAGCTGGCCCCGCAACTACGGCGGCAACTACGGCGACAACACCGATCTCCCGCTGTGGAACGGTCTGGCCCGCTCCCTGAACACCATCGCCATCCGTGTGGGTGACCTGGTGGGCGCAAGCAATATCTTCAACTTTGTTTACAACACCCTGCAGCTGAACACGCTGGATCCGACCAACGATGTGGGTCTGGCCCAGATGGTCATGGGCAGCCAGACCCACGGCGTGACGCCCATGGCACTGGCAGCCGCGTTCCAGATCTTCTACGATGGCGAGTATACCACCCCGCACCTGTACACCCGTGTGCTGGACCGGGACGGCAATATCTATCTGGAAAACAACGCCACCAGCTATCAGGCCCTGACCCCCCAGACGGCCTATGTGATGAACCGCCTGCTGAAAAACGTGCTCTACTCCAATGTGGGCACGGCCCGCGGCAACTACCCCAACTCCAGCGGCATGGAGTCCTTTGGTAAGACCGGTACCGCCAGCGATGAAAGAGACCTCTGGTTCGTGGGCGGCACGCCGTACTACGTTACCGCGGTGTGGTGGGGCTACGATGCACCCTATGATATGACCAACACCCTGACCAAGGATCAGGCCAAGACCAAAACCTGCGTCAAGGCATGGAAAGCCTATATGGAACAGGTGCAGGCAGACCTGCCCTACAAGGCGTTCCCGACCTCGGACGGCGTTGTGGAGCGTGCTTACTGCACCCAGAGCGGCCTGCTGGCCGGGCCCAACTGCCCCAGCCGCGCGACCGGGTACTACCGTGCGGACGACCTGCCCGATACCTGCAACTACTCCCACAGCAGCGGTGCGGCGTCCGCGGCCGACACACAGGCAACCCAGATCCCGGACCCCGCCGCAACGGGCGTGGAGACGGATTGAAAATCATACTTTTCCGGGCGGGCCCTTGTGATTCGGTGCGGGAAAGCGGCGCTTCCGACAGCAAAACTGGATAATCTGACAAAATAGCATCCGACCTCTTGCAATGCGTGAGGCCGGATGCTATTATATTCTCTGCAAGAACACTTGTGTTTGTGAGGTGAACAAGTTGGAACGCCGCTTTTATCTGGTAGACGCACAGGTCCTGCCGGAAGTTTTCCTTAAGGTGGTACGCGCCAAGGAACTTCTGGCCAGCGGCGAGGCACGCAGCATCTCGGCTGCGACCCGCAGTGTGGACCTGTCCCGCAGTGCTTTTTATAAATATAAGGATTGCATTTTTGATTCCGAGAATGGCCGGGAGGTCATCACCGTCATGGCGACGCTGCGGGACGAAACGGGCGCTTTGCAGAGCCTGCTGGCCGGCATCAGCGCGGCCGGAGCCAGCATCGTGACCATCAATCAGTCCACGCCGGAAAATGGCGCGGCGCTGGTGGCCGTTACCATCCGGACCGACACCATGCAGATGACCCCCGAGGAACTGACCGAAAAGCTCAGCCGCCAGCGGATGGTGGTGGGGTCCACTGCGGATATAATCTGTAAAACCGACTCTGTATTTTTTGAAGCAATAGGGAAAGAGGGAAAATACATGGCCAAGATTGCAATTTTAGGGTTTGGCACGGTTGGCAGCGGCGTGTACGAGGTGCTCTGCCGCAATGCAGCCGGTGTCTCCCGCCGGGCAGGCGAGCCGGTGGAGGTCAAGTACATTCTGGACCCCAAGGATTTCTCCAATCACCCGGCTGCCCATCTGTTCGTCAAGAACTTTGACACCATCCTGGAAGACCCTGAGATCCGCGTCGTGGTAGAGACCATCGGCGGCACGCGGTTTGCGTACCCCTATGTCAAGGCCTGCCTCGAGAGCGGCCGGAGCGTCTGCACCTCCAACAAGGAGATGGTGGCCACCTATGGTGCCGAGCTGCTGGGCCTGGCCAAGGCTCACAACTGCGCGTTCCTGTTTGAGGCTTCGGTGGGCGGCGGCACGCCGATCATCACCCCGATGCATCAGTGCCTGGCCGCCAATGTCATCACTGAGGTGGAGGGCATCGTGAACGGTACCACCAACTTCATGCTGACCAAGATGGTGCGGGAGAATCTGGGCTTTGACGAGGCTTTGAAGATCGCCCAGGAGCTGGGGTACGCCGAGACCAAGGACCCCGGCGATGACGTGGATGGCCGCGACGCCTGCCGCAAGATCGCCATTCTGTCCTCACTGGTCTGCGGCCATCAGATCTACCCCCAGAACATCCCCACCCGAGGCATCCGGGACATCACGGTGGCCGATGTGGCTGCTGCGGAGAAGCTGGGCTGTGTCATTAAGCTCATCGCCTGGATGAAGCGGGGCGAGGACGGCAGCGTGGCGGCCGGCGTGGAGCCCTGCCTCGTGCCCAAAGCCAACCAGCTGGCCGGCGTGGACGATGTGTTCAACGCCGTGCTGGTCAAGGGCGACATGCTGGGCGATGTGGTCTTTTACGGCAAGGGCGCGGGCAAGCTGCCCACCGCCAGCGCCGTGGTGGCCGACGTGGTGGACGCCCTCAAGAACGGCTCCAAGGTCCACGACAGCCTGTTCTGGCAGCCCGCCGAGCCGGTGGAGGGGATGCTCACCGATCCCACGCCCGCCGCATATTATGTGCGTGTAGCGGGCATTGCCCCGGCGGTGGCGGAAGCCATCTACGGCGCAGGCCATGTGGTGGATGAGCACTACGAGGGCTGCGCCTACTTTGTGGAACAGGCCGATGAAAAGGCTCTGGCCGAGGCGGCCCGCAAGGTAGAGGCCGTGGGCGGCAGCGTCAAGCTGTGGCTCAAGCGTCTGCCGGAGGAAGACTGAGTGTTACAAAACAAAGGAAAGGTGCAGCCATGAAGATCAAGGTTTCGGTCCCGGCCACCAGCGCCAACGTTGGCTCCGGTTTTGACGCGCTGGGCCTGGCAGTGACCCTTTACAATACCGTTACGTTTGAGGAGAGCGACCATCTGGAAATTTCCTCGGCGGACGGCACCCGCATCCCCCGCAACGAGTCCAACCTCGTGTACCGCTCGGCCAAGGGCCTGTTTGACAAGGTGGGCAAGACCATCCCGCCCCTCAAGATCGTGCAGACGAATCCCATCCCCATGGCAAGAGGCCTGGGTTCTTCCTCTGCCTGCATCATTGCGGGTCTGTTGGGAGCCAACCGGATGCTGGGCGATGTGCTCAACACCCAGGAACTGCTGACGCTGGCTACTTCCATTGAGGGCCACCCGGACAACGTGGCACCGGCCCTGCTGGGCGGCCTGACCAGCAGCGTGTATGAAGACGGCGTGGTCTACTCCGTCAAGCGGGATGTGGACCAGACCCTCTGCTTTGCGGCCATTGTGCCGGACTACAAGCTCCTGACCGAGGCGGCCCGTGCGGCCCTGCCCAAGGAGATCGCCCACAAGGACGCGGTGTATAACCTGTCCCGCGCGGCGCTGGTACCGGCGGCATTCTGCGAGGGACGGCATGACCTGCTGGCCATTGCCACCGAGGATAAGCTGCACCAGCCCTACCGGATGCCCCTGATGCCGGGCTCCAAAGAGGTGTTTGAGATGGCCCGCCTGTGCGGTGCTAAGGCCGTGTATGTCTCGGGTGCAGGCAGCACCGTGATGGCCGTGGGCGAAAAAGCCACGGCGGAGAAATTCTATTCCAAGCTGGAAAAGGGGCTGGAGCTCCTGGAGGGCCTGGACGGATGTGAAGCATTTACATTGCTGCGGCTGGATGCCGATAATACCGGCGCGACCGTAGAGTGAATTAAAGGAGAGTGACAAACTATGGCGTTGATCGTACAGAAGTTCGGCGGTTCTTCGGTGAAGGACCGGGACCGTATCTTCAACGTGGCCCGTATCGTGGCCAATACCCACAACGCGGGAAATGACGTGGTGGTCGTGGTGTCTGCCCAGGGCGATACCACCGACGACCTGATCGCGAAAGCGGCTGAGATCAGCCACGACCCCTCTGCCCGTGAGATGGATATGCTGCTGGCAGCCGGTGAGGAGATCAGCATCTCACTGCTGGCCATGGCGCTGAACGAGATCGGCTGCCATGCCACCAGCCTGACGGGCTGGCAGGCTGGTTTCCGCACCGACCGTGCCTACACCAAGGCCCGCATCACCAAGCTGGAGACGGAGCGCATCTCCTCCGAGCTGGAGCGCAACCGCGTGGTGGTCGTGGCAGGCTTCCAGGGCCTGAACAAGCTGGATGATATCACCACCCTGGGCCGCGGCGGCTCGGATACCAGCGCAGTGGCCATTGCTGCCGCCCTGCATGCCGATCGTTGCCAGATTTTCACCGATGTGGAGGGCGTGTATACCGCCGATCCCCGCAAGGTGCGCAACACCCGCAAGCTGGAAGAGATCAGCTTTGACGAAATGCTGGAGCTGGCCTGTCTGGGTGCACAGGTGCTCAACAACCGCAGCGTGGAGCTTGCAAAGAAGTATAACGTGGAGCTGGAAGTGCTTTCCAGCCTGAATCCCGTCCCGGGAACCATCGTCAAGGAGGTTGTCAAAGACATGGAAGGTATGCTGATCAAGGGCGTCGCAAAGGATACCGACGTTGCTGTTATTACGATTCTGAACGTTCCCGATGAGCCGGGCACCAGCTTCAAGATCTTTGGCCTGCTGGCCCAGAAGAATGTCAACGTGGACATCATCCTGCAGTCCACCGGCCGCGACGGCAAGAAAGACATCAGCTTTACCTGCTCTGAGGGCGATGCCGACATTGCACTGAAAGCTCTGCGTGAGGGTGCAAACTTCCAGGATATCACCTGCGACGAGACCTGCGCAAAGGTCTCCATCGTTGGTGCCGGTATGCAGAGCCACAGCGGCGTGGCTTCCAAGATGTTTGAGGCACTGTCCAACAACAACATCAACATCAAGATGATCTCCACCAGCGAGATCAAGATCTCCTGCATCATCGACCGTGCCGACGCCGACAAGGCTGTCAGCCGGGTGCGCCCTGGTGGTGTTCCTGCTGACCAAAGGCATCCTCTGGCTGCTGCCCCACCTGCACGGTGCCGACGGGCCCCAGACCTTTGCCGCCAGCGCCTACGACAGCACCGACTACCTCTTTGATGCCGACGATGCGCGCCTTGTGCTGGTGAACGCCAATCTGCCCTTTGACGAGGAACCTTCTCCCACGCTGGATGCCGCCGACGAGGCGGGCACCCAGCTGGAAGCGGAGGCCGCGCAGCAGTACCGCAGCATGGCCGAGGCAGCACAGGCCGACGGCATCACCCTGACGCTGGTCACCGGCTATCAGGATGCCGACACCCGCACCGCGGCCCATGAGGCGCAGAAACAGACCTACCTTGCCCGGCACAAGTCGGAAGAGGAAGCATCTGCCCGGGCCGCCGCCATCCTGCCCGAGGCCGACGCCAACGAGCACGGCACCGGCTATGCGGCCGACATCCTCAGCACGGACTACACCGCCCAGGACACCGGCTTTGCCGATACCCGCGCCTACCAGTGGCTCACGGCCTACGCCGCCGAGTACGGCTTTATCCTGCGCTACCCGGAGGACCGGCAGGCCATCACCGGGGTGGTGTTCGAGCCCTGGCACTGGCGGTATGTGGGGGTGGAAAACGCCCTGGCCATCCGTGCCAGCGGCCTGAGCCTGGAGGAATTCCTGGCCGAACAGAAGGCCCTGTGACCTTTGCAAATAAAACGTTCCGCGCCCTGGCGCGGAGACGGAGGAACTGAAATTGGAACGTACTCTCATTGCGCCGGGCGTGCATCTTTCCTGCGACCCGGCGGAAAAATTCAACCGCTGCCGCATCAGCATCCATTTTGCCTTCCCGGCACAGCGGGCCACGGCCACCGCCCACGCCCTGCTGCCGCTGGTGCTGGAGCGCGGCTATGCG
>VOFC01006398.1_pt1 | contig 45060 bp, 98 predicted proteins | sample 5384161 | NCBI WGS metagenome assembly VOFC01 (sample SAMN12384722, study PRJNA508395) | human gut metagenome | isolation source: healthy gut B | host: Homo sapiens | reverse complement strand
AAGTAAGAATAGAATTAGGAAAGAGATTGGACTTACTAGAAAAAAGAACGTATACAGATTTTTGCTTTATAGTGGACTTCCCAATGTATGAATACAATGAGGATGAAGGCAAAATAGACTTCAATCATAACCATTTTCGATGCCACAGGGCGGCTTAGAAGCACTAGAAAATAAAGAACCATTAGACATATTAGCATATCAATATGATTTAGTATGCAATGGTTATGAAATGGCATCAGGAGCAGTTAAAATCACGATCCAAAATTAATGGTAAAAGCGTTTGAAATTGCAGGATATTCAGAAGAAACTGTAAAAGAAAGATTTGGAGCATTATACAAAGCGTTCAAATATGGAACTCCACCACATGCAGGAGCTGCACCAGGATTGGACAGAATGGTAATGTTAATTGCAGATACACAAAATATAAGAGAAATAATTGCATTCCCTAAAAACAAAAAAGGCAAGAGATGTTATGATGAATGCAAGCAAAGTTGATGAACAACAACTAAAAGATGTTCATATAAAATAGATAAATAGAAGAAAAGCAGGTGGACTTATGAAAATAGAAGGAGAAGCAACACTTGCAACAGCAATAGAAGAAATAAACCAGAAATTAGAAAAAAAGTAATAAATGAACAAAAGAAATTAAAACAACATGTCAAAAAATGTGAAGAAAAAAATAAACAAATTACAAGAATTCCAAGAAATAAATGACATGAGATCACAAGCATTTTATAAAAAGAATTAAATGATGTAAAAAATGCTTAATAATGTTGTATGATAAACTATATTAGAAAAAAAGTGAGGATAAAAATGAAGAGAACTTTTAGATTTTATTTTTGCGCTAACAGTAGCAAAATGCGCAAATTTAGCATTAAAAATACTAGGAAGAAAAGCATCGTATTTTCCAGGAAAAGTAGCATTGTCATTATGCCCGGATTTTTGGGAATGGTGGAAAAACCAAAAATAGTTATAGCAATAACTGGTACAAATGGAAAAACAACAGTAAGCAAACTTACTACTAGATTGTTTAAAAAATTGTGGTTATAAAGTTATAAACAACAAGGCTGGATCTAAAATGTAAACGCTTGGGAATTGCAAGCAGCTTGGTACAAGGAGTAACATTAGGACAAAAAGTAAAAGGGAGATATAAGCAATATTCAGAAGTAGATGAAAGAAGTTCACCAAAAGTTTATCCTTACATAAAACCAAATTACTTAATATGCACAAATTTAATTAGAGATTCATTAAGAAGAAATGCACATCCAGAATTTATATTTAATATTATAAATTTAATTTGCCAAAAGAAACAAAAGTTAATATTAAATGCAGATGACTTAATAAGCAGTAGTTTAGGAGCAGAAAACGAGAAAAAGTTTATTATGGAATAGATAAATTGGACTCGGACTATGAGGAATGTCCAAACATAATAAACGATATAGCAGTATGCCCTAAATGTCATACTAAGATGAAATATAATTATGTAAGAAATAATCATATTGGAAATGGTTATTGCCCAAACTGTGACTTCAAGTCAAAACAAGCAGATTATCACATTACAAAATAGATTACGAAGAAAATAAGGCAATAGTGGATAGAAAAGGACACGAAGAAGAATACAAACTACTAAACAATAATAGTATATTCAACATATATAATGAACTTTGCAGTAATCACATTTTTAAGAGAGTACGGATTTTCAGACGAAAAAGTACAAGAATTACTTAAAAATAAAAATAACAAAATCAAGATACGAAGATGAAGAAGTAGATGGATACAAAATAATTAGTTATATGACTAAGGAGGAAATCCGGTTTGCAACATCTGGAGTATTTGATTATGTGAGAAGAGAACCAAACAAAAAAGATATAATTATGATGATAGAAAACATCCATGACGGAGAAGACTGGCCAGAAAATATTACTTGGATATATGACACAGACTTTGAATTTTTAAAAGACGAGAACATAGACAAAATAATAATAGGTGGAATACGTTCACAGGACTACAGAATTAGATGCTTGCTAGCAGGAATACCAGAAGAAAAAATAGTATGTGACAGAGAAAGAGGCAGAGCAAATATTTAAATGGATTTATCAAGAAAAACTAAAAAGCTTTGATGAGATGACAAATCTTTCATTAGAATTAAGAGAAAAAACTAAAACAAAATTATACAATTTGCAATTACAATATATTAAAAAAAATTAGAATCATCTGATGGAACTAAGAAATATTTATTTGATATATTAGATGGAAATGCAATTGAATCGGTTCTTATGGAATATCACTATGGAAAATCAATTTGTGTGTCTTCACAAGTTGGATGCAAAATGGGCTGTAAGTTCTGTGCATCAACAGGAATTCCTTTTATAAGAAGCTTGACAGCAGGGGAAATAGTTGAGCAAATTTTAGCTGTTGAACAAGATACGGGAGATAAAATCTCTAATGTTGTATTTATGGGAATTGGTGAACCACTAGATAATTATGATAATGTAATAAAGGCCATAAGAATATTAAACAATCCTAAAGGATTAAATATTGGAGCAAGACACATAAGTGTATCTACAAGTGGTTTAGTACCAAGAATTTACGATTTGGCAAACGAAAATATACAATGTACATTGTCAGTTTCTTTACATGCAAGCAATGATGAAAAGCGTTCAAGCATGATGCCAGTAAACAATGCGTACAACATAGAAGAGCTTATGAAAGCATGCAGAGATTATATAGCAATTACTAATAAGAGAATATCTTTTGAATATGCACTTGCAAAAGATAATAACGATAATTTAGAAGATGCAAAAGAATTAGTAAATTTGCTAAGAGGAATGATATGCCATGTAAATTTAATACCAATAAATAAAATAGAAAATGGAAAATTTACAAAGAGCTCTAATGAAAATATTATAAAATTCAGAGATTATTTAAATGACCACGGAATTGTTGCTACAATTAGAAGAGAATTAGGCTCAGATATTGATGCGGCTTGTGGACAGCTAAGAAGACAAAATTTAAAAGAACAGTAATCAATAATTATAGTACAAAAAAATAGGAATAATACAGAACGTAACAGAAACGATATTATATAAAAGACTGGAGGGGAATATATGCAAGTTTTTGCTAAATCAGACATAGGAAGAGAAAGAAAAACAAACGAAGATTTCTACTATGTATCTAAACCAGAAGATAAAATAAGACTGTTTATATTAGCAGATGGAATGGGCGGATATAATGCAGGAGAGGTAGCAAGTAGAATGGCTGTAGAATCTGCAAAAGATTACATACATAAGCATTTTGCAAAAAATAAAGACAGCAAAGAAAAGTTAGAAGCACTTTTAAAAGATGCTATTGAATATGCAAATAGTGTGGTATATAAAAAAGCTCAAAGTAAAGAAGATTTAAGAGGAATGGGTACTACATTAGATGTTTGCTTAATATATAATAGTAGAATATACATAGGTCATGTTGGAGATAGCAGAGTATATAGAATACGTAAAGAGTTTATGAGAAGACTTACAAAAGACCATAGTTATGTTCAAACATTGGTAGATGACGGAACTATAACCAAAGAAGAAGCATATAGTCACCCAAAGAAAAATATGCTTACAAAAAGCCCTAGGGTGTGTAGAAACTGTAGAGCCAGACGTATATACTAAAACATTTATTAAAGATGATATTATTTTAATGTGTTCAGATGGTCTAACAAATATGATTAGAGAAGAAAACATATATGAAATAATTAAGCAGGATAAAGAAAAAGCTACAGAAAATTTAGTTAAACAAGCAAATGATAATGGCGGATTGGACAACATTACTGTTGTTATTATAATGTAATAGGGAGAAAATTTTATGGATATAATAGGGAGAACAATAGCAAATAGATATGAAATTATAAGTAAAACCGGAGTTGGTGGAATGGCAACAGTATATGTTGCAAGAGACAAGGTTTTAAATAGAGATGTTGCTGTTAAAGTACTAAAAGATGAATTTACTACAGATGATGAATTTGTAAAAAGATTTAATTCAGAGGCTCAAGCAGCCGCAAGTCTTACTCATGCTAACATTGTTTCAATATATGATGTTGGAAATGAAGATGGAATTTACTACATCGTAATGGAATTAGTAAGAGGAAAAACTCTAAAACAGATAATAAATGAGGAAGGAGCACTTCCTTGGAAATGGTCTGTAAATATTGCAGGACAAATTGCATCAGCCTTAGAAATGGCTCACAAAAACAACATTGTTCATAGAGATATAAAACCACACAATATAATAATTACAGAAGATGGAGTTGCAAAAGTAACAGACTTTGGAATAGCAAAGGCAGTATCAAATTCAACAATAACAGCATTTGGAACAACTATTGGTTCTGTACACTATTTCTCACCAGAGCAAGCAAAAGGAGGATATACAGATGCTAAATCTGATATTTACTCTTTAGGTGTTGTAATGTACGAAATGCTTACAGGAAAAGTTCCTTTTGATGCAGATACATCAGTTTCTGTTGCATTAAAACATATGCAAGAGGATCCTGTACCACCAATGGAAATAAATCCAAACATCCCAAAGGCGGTAAATGATATAATTTTAAAAGCTATGCAAAAAGAGCCAATGGCTAGATATCAAACTGCAACAGCCATGCTAAGAGATTTAGCACAAGCCTTAAAAAATCCAGATGGAGAATTTGTTGAGAAAGAAGATTTAGACGATGGCTTAACAAGAAGAATGGATGCTATTACAGATGATATGGCGAAAAATGCTAAGAGTAGCAACAAAAAGAAGAAAAAAGTTAAAGTTGCCATATTCTTTGAAAACCATCCAAAGACAAAAGTTTTAGCAATAATAGCACTTTGCTTAATAATATTTGCAGGAAGTATAGCAATAACATCTGCAATATTAAATGCAAATTCAGCAAAAGACGTTCAAATTCAAACTTAGTTGGAAGGACTGAGGCAGAAGCAAAGGCAGAACTTGCAAAATACAAACTTGTATACGAAAAATCAGGAGAAGATTATAATTCTGAGGTAGAGGCTGGAAAAGTTTTTTTGAACAAAATCCTGTATATTCAGCCAATTACAAAGTAAAAGAAAAGAGCAAAGTATCTGTAAAAATAAGCAAAGGCACAGAGCAGACTACAGTTCCAAAAGTTGCTGGTATGACATATGAAGGAGCAGTTGCTGCATTAGAAAAGAATAAATTAAAAGCAGAAAAAATAGAAGAAACAAGTAAAACAATAAAAGAAGGAATTGTAATTAGTCAAGAAACAGATGCAAACACAACAGCAAATGCAGGTGACACAGTAAAAATACATGTAAGCATCGGAACAGGTGTAAACCAAGTAGTAATGCCAAATGTATTAGGAAAAAAAGAAGCAGATGCAAAATCATGGAGAAGTATTAGAGCAAAGCATAAAATCTGGTGAAAACATAGACGAAGGAACAGAAGTAACAATAACAGTAAACAAATTAGCAGAAATGAAAGAAGCTACAATAACAATAAACGTAAAATCACTTACAGGTGGTTACGAGGTACCAGATAAAGAAAACACAAACACAATTTAGATGATAAACATGAATTTTTAAATATTCAAAAAATATATGAAGAAATAGGATATAAAGTAATACAAACTGATGCAAAAAATGGCATTGGAGTTGAAGAAATTTTATTAGAATTAAAGAATAACATCAGTGCATTTGCTGGAAATTCTGGTGTTGGAAAGTCTACACTTATAAATGACTTGTTTAAAGAAAACGTAACTCAAGAGGGAGAAATTAGCCAGAAGAATAAGCGTGGAAAAAATACCACAACAGATATTTGTTTATATGAGCTTGATACAGATACATATATAGCAGATACCCCTGGATTTTCGACATTTGACGTGTATGAAATTCCATATAGAGAATTGGATAAATATTTTAGAGAGTTTAAAAATTGTATTGATAAATGTAGATATATAGGCTGTAGCCACATTAAAGAAGATGAGTGTGGAATAAAGCTAGAACTTAAACAAGGAAAAATAGCAAAGTCTAGATATGATAATTACGTAAAAATATATAGTGAATTAAAAGACAAGGAGGAACACAAATGGTAGATATTTCAACATCTCTATTGAGTGTAAAAAAAAAAAAATAATAGATACTGTTTATAAGTTGGAAGATGCAAACACAAATTATTTTCATATAGATGTTATGGATGGCGAGTTTGTAGAAAATGATACACACATGATATAATGCTAGAATATTGCGAATATTTGGATAATATTACAAAGATTCCACTAGATATTCATTTGATGGTAAAAGACGTAAAAAACTTTGTTGATAGTTACTTGATATTTAATCCAAACATAATTACATTTCATTGTGAAGCTTGTAAAGATAAAGAAGAAGTAATGAATTTGATACGCAAACAAATAAGTCGCAGTAGATGTGGGCATCTGTATCAATAGTAAGATTATTTGCAAGAACAAAAACATTACCATCAATAGATCCGCTAATAGAAACATCTTTACCCATTATAAAAAACATTTCCATCTACATTGTAATCAAGATTCACAGAATCTTCTGTAATAAATACATCATGCTTTACTATAGTTGTTGCAGGAACGTCGGAAATAGGCATGGCCTCATCATCAAGAGATATAGGAACAATACCATATTCATCATCGTTTACTGCAAAAACTGAAGTAGCAATGCAAAGCATTACAAGAAGCAACAAAATAAAAAAACTTTTGATTTTAATCCTTTCATAAAAATTCTCCCTTCTTTAAAATTTATACATCATAATAATATATTCAAAACTCCAAAATGTCAATGATATTTACAATAACTTTTTAGAGGACATGATTCGCACTTTGGACTTTGAGAGGTACAAGTATTTCGTCCATGCCACATAAAAAAAGATGATTAATATATTTATAATACTCTGATGGAATAATTTTCAATAAATCCATCTCGATTTTAAGAGGGTCACTTTCTTTAGAAAGACCAAGCCTATTAGAAATACGCTTACAATGAGTATCAACTGCAATGCCCTGAGGTTTGCCGAAAGCTTCAAGCATAATAACATTAGCACTTTTTCTGCCAACGCCGGGCAAAGAAATTAGCTCTTCCATATTGTCAGGAACAACCCCATTATATTTTTTCTACCAAAATTTGAGCAGTTGCTTTAATATTTTTGGCTTTATTCTTGTAAAAAATCCACAAGGATGAATATAGTCTTCAATACATGAATATCCATATCAGCAAAATCCTTTGGGGTAGAATACTTTGCAAATAAGATGGGAGTAGTCAAATTTACTCTATTATCCGTGCACTGAGCAGACAAAACCACGGCCACAAAAAGCTCAAAAGGAGTAGAAAAATTTAAGCTACACTTAGCATCTGGATACATTTCTTTAAAATTTTAATCATATCTAATACATCATTTTTCTTCATAGTAAAAAATCCTTTCAACAATATTATATAATAAAAACTTTACAAAATAAATATACAATAAAATAAATAATTCTCACACTTATGTAAAACTCGTAATATTATAATATAAAAGAGGAGGTAATAATATGTTTGAGGCATTAAAAAAGACAATCGGACTTTGTCTTGTAGGAATAGGAACCGGAATATTATTAGTATTATTACTTCCTGTTACAGGGTGGCTATTTTTAATAGGGTGTGCACTGTTTATATTAGGAATAAGCTTTTGGCTATTTTGTAAAAAATAAAAGAAAGGATATGATTGTATGAAAATAGTGGTTAAAAAGTACCAAAATTTTTAAGAGGATTCATTAAATTAGTATTTGGAATAAAAGACGAAAAATAATACATAAAATTGTTTTTTAAAAAAAAAATAAAATATGGAAAAAAACAAAAAATCCCTATTTTTTTTATTTTAAGATAAATTATGCTCTTGTAACTTTTCCAGAACGTAAACATTTTGAACATACGAATGTTTTTTTTAGTTTCTCCATCTATAACAGCTCTAACGCTTCTTAAATTTGGTTTCCAAGTTCTAGCAGCTCTTCTACTAACATGAGAACGAGCGATACTAATTTTATTTCCGTGTGATAATTTATGTAGAAATTGACTGCAAGCCAATGCCACCAAAGCCATGTCATCCATGTGACCGTCCATGCGATTCAAGAGAAGAAGAAAAATAAGACCAATATTAAAAATATAAGTCTTATATCTGTTAAATAGAAAAAAATAGAGAACATACTTGTCTATGTTCTCTATTTGCATTATATTAAGCCTAACTTTTTCGCAAATTGTTTTCCTTTTTTCATCATCTTGCGAGCATCATTTTTTTGCATACCACCATTATACATCCAAGTAGCACCAACTGTAAGTAAACTACCAACCAAAACACCTTCAAAAAAACTTCATCCAAATTACCTCCTTTTAAAATAGTATTCCTACTTTTTATTTTTAATATACAAGATATAATAAGAATAAATCTCATATAAACAAATAACAATTAAAAACAACCGAACCACTTTCTTAAATTGAAAACCGGCATGTTCTTAGAGATAAGAGCGCCCGCAACTGCGCCAATAATACCAAAAATAACAATTACAATGGCATTCTTAAAATTAATGTTCTTTTTTCTAGAATTATAAATAATACTCACAATAGCAGATGGAATAAAACAAACTAAATTAGTAGCTTGAGCAATGTGTTGATCAAAACTAAAAAATAAAGTTAAAAACAAAATCAAAACCGAACCGCCACCGTAACCCTAAACCAGTACAAATTCCGGAAGCAATACCAATCAAAACTTCGGACATAATATTCTCCCTAAAAAAATGCTATCTCTATTCCAGAATAAAGAAGAAAAAAACAATAAAAATAATTTTTAGATATTTTGAATTTAATTTATTCAAAAGTTTAGAGCCAATAAAACTTCCAATGATACCACCTAAAGCACACAGAAAACCGATTCGCCAATCAATAAGATTACTACTTCCATAAAAAATAGCAGTAGTTATAACCATTGGCAAAATACAAAAAATGGCAGTGGCTCGAGCCTCCTTTTCTGTTGATTTAAATAAATAAACATATGCAGGAATAAGCAAAAGTCCGCCACCAGAGGCAAACATACCGCTTATAAAACCTACAAAAAATACCTAACAAAATTTTCTTCCACATAGAATTAGTATAATAAAAAAAAGAAAAAAATATACAAAAAATCTTGAAGCATCAAAGCAAAATGATGTTTCAAGAAAAAATAAAGCTTTTATTTTATAAAAGTATAAAGCTATAAAAACAAGAAAAATACTTTTAAAAACTCTTTTTATGAGTAATAAATGCGACTAAGTAAATTTTTTAATTGAATATGTTATTCAATTAAAACTAACATAACATCGGTATATTATTTAGGAACAGAAGAAAGTTGGAGTGCAATAAATATAGATTCGAGTAATGATAATCTGACAAATGCTAATATCATATATAATAACTAGAATGAGGCGTGGAGAAATCCACGTTTTCTTTTATATAAAAATATTGAAAAAAATCAGAGAATAGTATAATATATAAAAAACAAAGGAGAACACGAATGAGCTACTGTATAATATTTTCAATATTAATAACATTTGCAACAACACTGACAATAACATTCAAAAAAAAAGAATAGAAGAAACAATGCCAATATCAACGGTATGCATAATATTAATAATATTCTTAGCAGGACTATTAGACAATCTAAAAATAGGTGCAATATTAGTACAAATACTAACAATAATACAACTGATATTTATATTAATAACGATTCTAAAAAAGATAAAAATGGAATAAAAAGAAATTCTTGGTAGAATTTTAACACCAGGACTACTAATATATACTGTATTATTTATAGTAAACGTTATAATAAACAAAGGTAGAATATTTGAAGATTATGACGAATTCAACCACTGGGCAGTGATAATAAAAAACATGTTTATCTATAATACATATGGAACAAACCCAGAAACAATAGTGAGATTCAACGAATATCCACCATTTACAGCGATATTCCAATACTTATTCTAGCGGTACAAAAGTATATAGAGAAGACACTGTTATAATTGCTCAAAATGTCTTATATTTGTCAATAATAATACCAATAACAAAAAAATATAAAATGGAATAAGTCATCATTAAAAATATTAACAGCAATTCCACTTATTGTATTTATGCCAATGATATTATATAAGAATTTCTTTTTAAATGTATTGGTTGATGGAATACTTGAATAATGTTTGCGTATACAATATACTCTGCATACGAAGATGATAGCACAATATTCAAAGCATTAAAAATATTATCTGGCGAGATAATGCTATGCTTAACCAAAACATCTGGGTTAGGACTGGCAGTTCTATCATTAATAATAATATTGATGAAAATAATCATAAACAGAAAAAAGGACAAAACAAAATTTAAATCTGACATAAAGAGCCTAATTGTAGTATGTATAATAACAGCTGTAATAACATCAATGTGGTATATAAAAGTAAATAATGCAGAAAAAGATGGGATTTTTCAAAATATGTAGAAACTCAGGAAAATCAAAAAGGTAGCTCAGAAATATTAAAGAACTTTGTTACCGCTGTATTTATGAGGCAAGATATAACAACAAAAAAATTAACAGTATTTTCGGTAACAGTACTTTTAATTGGCTTACAGATATATTCTATAAAAAAGATAAAAAACAAAACTTCAACTATTATGCAATAGCAATGCTAATTAGCATACCAATATATCTAATATCGTTAGCGATAACATATATGACTATATTTGAAAAGATGGAAGGTTCAATGTTAACTTGCTTTGACAGATACACTTCGACAATTCTTCTTTGCTACCTTATGTTTTAACGCATTTGCTCTATTTGATATAAAAACAAAGTTTAGTATTGAGTTTATAGTAATTGCAAGCATAATCATAGCATTAATGCCATTGGATAATATTCATATCCAGTATGTAAGGGGAAAAAACTACATAAGAACCTCTAACACAAATAGAGACATATACACAAAAATAGAAAATTACAAAGATAAGCTAACAGCGGATGATAAGATCTTATACATGGCTGGAGACAAGGCAAATATGGAATACCTAAGAGCTATGAATGAATATGTAATGATGCCTATTAGAATAAAAAAAATATGGTATCAGGAAATTATGAATCAGCAGAGAAATTTGAAAAAGTAATAGAAAGATATGATTATGTGTTTGTGTATAGAACTAATCAAGACACCATAGACAATATAAAAAGCATGCTTTTGAAGATGAAGAAATAGAAAGAGACACTCTATATAAAGTAGTGAAAAATAATAAAACAGTTAGACTAGTACCATAACAATAGATAAATACAGATAATAAAAAGGAAATATCATAGAATGAAAGATAATGTTTTAATAATAATTCCAGCATTTAATCCAGATGAAAATTTGAAAAATGTAATAGATAAATTAATACAGAAAAACTTTAAAAACATCATAGTAGTGGATGATGGAAGTAAAAATTATAAACCGTTTGAAGAAATAAAAGATAAAGCTATAATTCTAAAACACAATAAAAACAAAGGAAAAGGGAAGCACTAAAAAACAGCTTTTAAATACTGTGTCAATAATGAAGAAACAGCAAATGTGGTTATAACAGTTGATTCAGACGGCCAACATGATGTAGAGGATGTTGAGAAAATGTGGAAAATATCCGAGAAAAAAAACAAGGATAAAGTGATATTAGGAATCAGAAATTTTAAAAAAGCGCCGATGTGTAGCAAAATAGGAAATGCTATTATAAACAAAAAAATATGTAAAAAAACAAAAATAAACTTTAAAGATACGCAGACTGGACTAAGAGCAATACCTATAAAATATCTGAAAGATTTAATAAAGATTCCTGGCGAAAGATATGAATACGAAACCAATGTGTTACTGTACTTTTGCTGAAAATAAAATAGAAATAATAGAAAATGAGATAAAGACGATTTATATAGATAAAAAAAAAAAATAGTAGTTTTAGAAAATAAAAGATTCTATAAAAAGTTTATAAAACAATAAAAAGAACAAAATGCACTCTGAGCACAACTGTAAGGAAAAATTGTCAATAGGCTAAAACAAAGAATTAATGAAAACAAAGAATTATGAAACTGAAATAGAAGAAAACGAGAATTAATTGAATAACATATTTAATAAAAAAAATCAAATAGTGGTTGAAAAATAGAACAAAAAATGTTTTATAATAAAATCACGAAAAAAAGAGAACAATAAATATGGACAAATAAAACTAAAAATAAAAAAAACACAGGAGGAAAAAATCATGTTAAAAAACAAAAGGGTATAACCCTAATCGCATTAGTAGTAACAATAGTTGTACTTTTTAATACTAGCAGGAGTAACAATAAACTTACTACTAGATGAAAACGGAATCATTGTAAAATCAAAAAGACGCAAGGATTGAAACAAGAGCTTCTCAAATAGAAGATGAAGTGGGGAATGTGGAAACAACATAATTTCATAAACAAAGAATCAAACCAAGAACAAGAAAGTGCAGACACAATGCTAGCAAGTTTAATCTCTAAAAAGCTATTAACAGAAGACGAAATAGATAGAGACCAAGAATTAATCACAATAAAGAAAAAAAAGATGGAACTATAATAAAAGAAATAAGTTACAGTAGTGTAACAATAAATATCAGTAAAAGTCCAGAAAACAAAAAACAGTCGGGGTATGTAGAACTAACAGTAGAATTCTGTGGAAGGAATGACTATTCCAATAATCACAAATGAAGAAGAACTCAATAATTTTATAAATTCACTAAGTGAAGATTCCAAACAGCATAAATGGGAAAAAGGTAAAAAGATTTCAGGAGATACTACAGGTTCTACAGCTAGTCATGCTCAATATTTTTCAATATGGAATAAATCAATATGTAATGGAAATGAATATGATAATGCCTCTGTTGGATATTGCAAGGGACAAGATACTATAACAAAAGTAATAATTAGCCCTGGAATAGAAGAAATAGAATCTGGCGGTGCTTCTAGCGGAGTGTTTACGTATAGCACTGCTTTGAAAGAAATAATAATTCCTGATACAGTAGTAAAAATAGACCAGGAACCTTTTGGGGATGCAAAGAGCTAAAGAAAGTTAATATTCCGAAAAAAGTAGACACAATAAGCGAGCGTACTTTTGTTCACTGTACTAACCTAGAGAGTATAACAATACCGTCAAACGTAACAAGTATTGGAGAGGATGCTTTTGGTGTGTGCGAAAACTTATCAAGCATAATAATTCCTTCAAGTGTAACATCTATTGGTAACATGGCATTTTCATACTGTGAAAACTTATCAAATATAATAATACCTTCAAGTGTAACGGCTATTGGTGACTATGCATTTTCTGGATGTAGAAATTTATTGAATATTACAATTCCTGCAAGTGTAACAACAATGGAAGTGAAGTATTTCAAGGAAATCCAATATTAACAAGTGTAAATGTATCATTCAAAGAAGGAGAACAACCAGCAGGTTGGAATGAAAATTGAATGTACTATCAGATGGATATACTGTAACAGTAAACTACGCTAAATAAGAGTTAAAGCTGATAACAAACATGTTATTGGCTTTTATTATATAAAAAATCAAAACAAGTAGTTGCATTATAAAAAATATTGTTTTTTATAATATAGAAAAGAAAAACAAAAGAGGGAAAGGAAAATTAGATGAAAAAATTAAAACAAAATAAGGCAATAACGCTAATTGCACTAGTTGTGACAATAGTCGTACTATTAATATTGGCAGGAGTTAGCATACAACTACTATTAGATGACAATGGAATAATAGCAAAATCAAAAGAATCAAAACTAAATACTAGAATATCTGAAATTGAAACTGAAATTGGTATGTGGAAACAAGAAAATTTTATGAGTAAAGAAACAAACCAAACAAAAATAGATTCAGACGTAATATTACAAAAGTTAAAAAATCAAAAATTAGTAACAGATGATGAGATAGACCAAAGTCAAGAACTAATAATTATTAAGAATAAAGATGGCGCAGTTGTAAAAGAAATAAGTTACAGCAATGTGCAAAATAAATGTTAGCCAATCAGCTGGAACAGGAAATGTGCTATTGAAAGTAACGTCAGTAGAGGGAATTCTTATTCCAATAATTGATATCAGAGATGAAAATTATGAAGAGCTAGACAGGTATGAAAAATTCATTAAGCACAGAAGAGAAAAAAGATATAATAAAATTAAGTATGCCAAACTATGTAAATAAAATTATCCAGATTCAAATTGTACAAGTTTTGAAGAAGCTTTACCAATTTTAAAAGCTAATTCTGTAATACAAGGAGAAGTGGCAGATGAGTCGGCATTTTGGGCGTCAGTGAAAAATGCTGGAGGTGTAGATCATTTCTTTGATGAACAAATATTATTTGGGTTATATTGTAATGACGAAACACAACAAATATCTGGATGTGAAATTACAAATCTAAATGGAGAAGCTTCAACAGAATATACTGCAACAACAAAGTGGAACATATGCATTCACAGTAAAAGATAAAGTTACAGGAAAAAGTTATATTAAAAAGTAACTGTAAACATATAATTATAAAATAAAAATAGCAATACAAAAAGTATTGTTATTTTTTTTGTCGAAAAAAATAAAAAAATATTAAAATTTTTTAAAAAAACTATTGCTTTTTTATTAAATTTTATATTAAAATTTAATCGAAGTGGTAAGAAGTGGTACAAAGTGGTGAAAAAGTGTTGAGGAGGTGAAGATAGTGTTAATAGGTGAATATAGCCATTCTCTAGATGCTAAAGGCAGATTGATAATGCCAGCAAAGCTAAGAGAAGATATGGGAGAGAAATTTATAATAACAACTGGTTTAGATGGTTGTTTATTTGGTTTTTCTATGTCAGAGTGGCAAAAATTCGAGGACAAGCTAAAAACACTACCAATCACTAACAAAAACGCAAGAAACTTTGTAAGATTCTTTTTATCAGGAGCAACAGAGTGTGAGCTAGATAAACAAGGCAGATTTTTAATAGCAGGAAAGCTTCGTGAAGTTGCATCATTAGATAAAGATGTAACAATAATTGAACGGGAACAAGAATAGAAATCTGGAACAAAGAAAAATGGGAAGATCATATTAGTGAGGAAAATCTTTCAATAGAAGAGATAGAACAAAATATGCAAGAACTTGGTATATAACTTTTTAAAAGTTTATATAGTCTCAAACTAAAGAAAAAATTTAAAAAAAAAAAAGATTAACTAATAAGACACAAAAGCTAAAAACGTACAAAAAGAAAAAACTTACAAAAGATAAAAAATAAAAAGTATCCAACCAAAGAAAAAATCTAACTTACGACCAAAGAAACACAAGAAAAAATATCAAAAGAAAAAATCAAACCACTTAAAGTTTGAAAAGCTTAAACAAAAGAATTGTTTTAAGCTACTAAAGCTAAATATAACAAAAAACAAAAAGAAAAAAATTGAAATAATAATTATAACAAAAGACGGAGCAAATAAAATAGCTAAATATACAAAAAGATAAAATTTTTTTAGTACACAGTTGGTATGAATATACCAACTGATTGTGCTTTTTATAGGGAAAATACGAAAATTTGTTTTGAATTATTATATTTGATAGAGGGCAAAAACTTGGAATTTAAACATACTCCGATAATGTTGAATGAATGTATTAATGGACTAAAAATAAAAGAAGATGGGATATATGTTGATGGAACTCTTTGGAGGAGCTGGACACAGAAAAAAGAAATATTAAGGCATCTCTCAAGCAAAAGGTCTATTAATGGAATAGACAGGGATGAGGAAGCCTTAAAGGCTGCAAAAGAGAATCTAAAAGAATACAACAATGTAAAATACATTCACGGAAATCACGATGACATAAAAAGAAATTTTAGAAGATTTAAAAATAGAAAAAGTAGATGGAATTTTATTAGACTTAGGAGTTTCGTCATATCAGCTAGATGAAAGAAATAGAGGATTTAGTTACCTAGGACAAAATGAGCTAGACATGAGAATGGATCAGACCCAAGACTTAACAGCAAAAGATGTTGTTAATAATTACGATGAAGAGAGATTAGCAAATATTATTTTCGAATATGGAGAAGAAAGATTTTCTAGAAATATAGCAAGAAATATTTGTAAATATAGAGAGGAAAAGGAAATAGAAACAACAGACGAACTTGTAAAAAATAATAGAGAGTTCGATTCCAAAGTCTAAGCAAAAAGATGGACATCCAGCAAAAAGAACATTCCAAGCAATCAGAATAGAGGTAAATAACGAAATTAAACCATTATATGATACTGTTTTAAATTCGATAGAATGTCTAAAAGAAGGTGGAAGGTTGTGCATTATAACATTTCATTCGCTAGAAGATAGAGCAGTAAAGAACGCATACGTAGAGGCACAAGGACAATGCACTTGTCCAAAGGAATTGCCATATTGCGTTTGTCATTATAAATCGTTTGGAAAAATTATAAATAAAAACCAATAGAAGCAGATGAAAAAAGAAAGAGAAGAAAATTCAAGATCAAAAGCGCAAAGCTTAGAATTTTTTGAAAAACATACAAAGGAAAATTAAGAAGGAAAAGAGGTGAGAATAACTTATGGCAGGTTATCAATACGAAACTAGCCCAAGAAAATTACAACCTGAGAGAATACCAGCAAAGAAAAAAACACAAAGTAAAAAAGAAAACAGTAGTAAAAAAGTAGCTCCAAAGACTGCTAAAAGACTAAGAAAAAAGCAAAGTATAACTATAAACCAATAGCTTATATAATGCTGGGATTTGTAATGCTGTTTACCATAAGTTATAGAAATTCACTAATTAACGAAAATTACAACAAAAAAGAAAATATAAAATCACAAGTAAGTGCTATGCAAAAAGAGAATGAACAATTAAAAGTAAGCATAGAAAACAGTTTAAACTTAAATTCAATAGAAAAAGCTGCAGAAGAAAAATTAGGAATGAGAAAACTAGATAACAATCAAAAAGTATATGTGGATTTGCAAAAGAAAGATTATATAGAGCCAGCAACAGAGGAAGTTGTAATAGAAGAAGATACATCGTTCTTCGGAAAAAATTTTAACAAGAATATCAGAACTATTTAAATAAAACCCTTTTATTAATCATAAGAGTTTTATTTTTTTAGCACTTCATCAAAAACTTTGGCTAAATATTTCATGCTGGTCATGGACTGCTCTAAAGTGTTTCCGGTAGCTCCAACTTCTATGATACAAGCAGCTTTTCCCAGTTGCTGATTATATCTACTATTTCTGATTAGAATAGATCTAAATAGCCCTGGATACAATTCATTTGCCTTCTTTTGAATAGAGATGGCAAATTTTTTAGTTTTGTTGCCAGTTAGGATGCTCCAATCCACCGCCATCAGTTCAATAACAAACATAAGCTGAGAAGCGATTTCGTCTCCAATCTGAACAGAAGGAGCATAAGACGTATCATCTGCTATTGCATCTCTGTACAAATCTATAATTATATCAGAATTAGGTTGATTATTTAATATTCCTTGAACAGTACTCATGGATCTACCATAAGAGCCGGAATAGGATGGATAATCGTGATAAGTTTTATCGTGAGTAACATTAAAACCATAAGACGTGAGTTGCTCAGAAAAGAGAGTCACCAACCCTGGAAACAGAGTAGTTCAAATCGGTGGTTCTAAAAGTTCCACTTTCCTCGTAAGAAAAGGCCTCTGTTGGAGTATAGCTTTCACAAGTATGAGTGTGAAAAATAATAACATCAGACTTGTTGAAATCTAAGCCGTCAGGGTTAAGCATATCTTCTGTTAAAGTATAATCAGTACCGTTTTTTAATTGCAACACCTTCATATTCGTTGGTAAAAGTGTTGGGAACACTGCTATCTAAAACTTGTGTGCTTAAATTTGTATTTGCGTGTTGAATCTCATTTGAAGGAGCCTCGTTATCAACAACAGATGGCAAATCTACTACAGGAAGCACGGTTGAAGTCATAACTGGAAGTTCGAGATTGAGTAAGAATTGTAAAGGACTTTTTGCTTCGGCAAAGTAATGCTCATTTGTTGAAAGTTCAATATTGCTAAACTCATTTATCAAAGGAATAGTTTGACCAATAATATTTGTTGAAGAAATAGATTTGCTAAACACAGAAGAGTGCAGTTCTTCAAAGGCATTTGAATCAAAATCACTTGCTAAACTTTTTCTACGAGAATATATAAAAAAAGACTAATGCAGAAATACAAATGCTTAGCACTAAAAGTTTAAAAATTTTTTCTTACACTTACTACTTTTACATTAATCATGATTTTCTCCTTTGCTCTATATAAATATATATTCAAAAAAATATAAATTATGATTACAAAGTCTTGAATAAAAAAACTTTTTAATATATCATATAAACGAGGAGGGGTATGATGGTAGGACTAAAATTAAATTTAGAAAATTCAAAAATTGAAATGGAAGAAATAGTAGAATATAGCAAGGAAGTAAAAAAGATTCATAAAGAATTACATGACAAAAAAAAAAAAAAGACGATGAAGATGAGTTCCTAGGGTGGCTTGAACTTCAAGCAAATATAATAAAAAAGAATTCAAAAAAGATAAAAAGAATGTGCTAAAAAAATACAAAAAGATTCAGACATATTGTTAGTAATAGGAATAGGCGGGTCGTATTTGGGAGCAAGAGCAGTAATAGAAGCATTAACAAATTCCTTCTATAACATGCAAGAAAAAAAAGAACAACTCCACAAATAATATATGTAGGAAACAATTTGAGCCCAAACTATATAAATGATGTTATTGATTTATTATCTGGAAAAAAAGACTTTTCAATAAATGTAATATCAAAATCTGGAACAACTACAGAACCTGCAATCGCATTTAGAATATTTAGAGAGTTAATTGAATCAAAATATGGTTTAGAAGAAGCGAGAAAAAGAATATATGTTACAACAGACAAAAAGAAGGAGCTTTGAAAAACTAGCCACAAAGGAAAAAAATACGAAAACATTTGTTATTCCAGACAATATAGGTGGAAGATACTCGGTTCTAACACCGGTGGGACTTTTTACCAATAGCAGTAGCTGGAATAGATATAGACGAACTTATGAAAGGTGCAAGATTTGCACAGGACAAATACAATGACAATAACATAGAATATAATGAAGCATATCAATATGCAGTTGCAAGAAACTTGCTATATAAAAGATGAAAAAAATATCGAGATACTAGCAAATTATGAACCTAAAATGCACTATGTAACAGAATGGTGGAAAAATTATATGGCGAGAGCGAAGGAAAAAAGATAAAAAAGGAATTTTCCCTTCGGGAGCAGACTTTTACCACGGATTTACACTCATTGGGACAATACATCCAAGAGGGCAGAAGAAATTTATTTGAAACAGTTATAAGAATAGAAAAACCATATATTCGATATCTATATAAATTCTGATGAGGATGATTTAGATGGATTAAACTATTTGATGGGCAAATCATTAGACTATGTGAATAAAAAGCGATAGAGGGAACAATAGAAGCACATGTTTCAGGAGATGTTCCTAATATAATGATTGTGATGCAAGATTTGAGTGAGGAAACAATAGGGACAGCTAATATACTTTTTTTGAGCTTGCATGTGCAATGTCTGGCAAAATATTAGGAGTAAATCCATTTAACCAACCAGGAGTAGAAGAATATAAGAAAAAAAATATGTTTAGACTATTAAATAAACCTGGATACGAAGAAAAATAAAAAATTAGAAAAACTACATTTTTTAAAGAGAAAAAATAAACAATCTATTGACATAACGCTAAAAAGAGTTATTATAATAATATGTTAATATTAAAACAATAGAGACAAAGTAAAATAAAGGTTACCAAAAGAGAGAATTGACCATGGGCTGAAAGTTGATTTAGGAAAACATATTTGAAAAACTACCTCTCGGTATAGAAATATACTGGCGCAAGCTTGTTTAAAAATTAAGTAAAAAAATTAGGATGGAACCGTGCATATAAATTCGCACTCCTAAATGCTATTAAGCATTTGGGAGTGTTTTGTTTTCAAATGCAGATAGCAAAAAAATATAAAAAAAGGAGGAAAACAAAATGATTAACATTGAATTAAAAAGACGGAAGCAAAAGACAAGTCGAAAAAAGGTTCTAGCATACTAGAAATAGCTAGACAAATCAGCGAAGGATTAGCTAGAAATGCTACTGCAGGCAGAGTAGATGGAAAGGTAGAAGATTTAAGATTTCCAATCAATAAAGATTGTAAATTAGAAATCCTAACATTCGACGATGAGGATGGATGGAAAAAAAAGCATATTGGCACACAACATCACACATAATGGCACAAGCTATAAAAAGATTATACAAGGACATTCAACTTGCAATAGGACCATCTATAGATGCGGGATTCTACTATGATTTTGACACAGAATACAGATTTTCAGAAGAAGATTTTGCAAAAAATTGAAGAAGAAATGAAAAAATCATAAAAAAGAAAATCTACCTATAGAAAGAGGTGAACTTCCAAGAGAAGAAGCAATCAAATTGAGGAAAGATGCAGGAGAAAAGCTATAAAGTAGAATTAATAGAAGATTTGCCAGAAGATGAAGTAATTTCTTTCTATAAACAGGGAGAATTTACAGACCTTTGTGCAGGACCTCACTTAATGAGTACAGGTAAAGTAAAAAGTGTAAAATTATTATCTACATCAGGAGCTTACTGGAGAGGAAATGAAAACAACAAAATGTTGCAAAGAATATACGGTGTTGCATTCCCAAAAGCAAGCTTACTAGAGGAACATTTACAAATGCTTGAAGATGCAAAGCAAAGAGATCATAGAAAACTAGAAAAGACCTAGAATTATTTATGACACATAAGCTAGTAGGCTCAGGACTTCCAATGTATTTGCCAAATGGTGCAACAGTAAGAAAGATTACTAGAAAGATATATTCAAGATAAAGAAATAAAAATGGGATACAAACATGTATATACACCATCACTTGCAAATGTTGAGCTATACAAAACATCAGGACACTGGGATCATTATAAAGAGGATATGTTCCCTGTTATGAAAATGGATAATGAAGAACTAGTATTAAGACCAATGAACTGTCCACATCATATGTTAATATTCAAGAACAAAATGCGCTCATACAAAGATTTACCAATAAGAATTGGAGAACTTGCACACGATTTCAGATATGAAGATAGTGGTTCAGTTTGTGGAATTGAGAGAGTTAGACAAATGTGCCAAAATGATGCTCACTTATTTGTAAGACCAGACCAAATAAAAGAAGAAGTAAAAACATAATGCTTTATAATACGAGATATAATAAGTCTGGAGGAATTAAATTTATGAGAAAAACAATGGAAAAAATGAAAGAAAAAAAGGCAATAACGTTAATAGCACTAGTAGTTACAATAGCAGTAATCTTAATACTTGCAGGAATAACAGTAGGAATGGTAACAAGTGACAACGGAGTATTAAAAGAAACAAAAAATGCAAAACACTAGCCGAAATAGATAACGAAAAAAGTATAGTGGAAAGAGCAAAAATGCTAACAATGATGAGAAGTAAAAACGGTTCAATAACATACGAGGTATTTGAACCAGCACTAAAAAGAAGAAGCAGGAAAAATGCCAACAGAAGTAAGTGATGCAATGGGAACAATAGAAGTTTTTTTTACAGATTCAAACAGATATTATGAAATAGACGAAGATGGAAATGTAAGTGAACCACAAGAAGTATCTACAAATAATATTGCAGGAGGAATAGTAGGATGTAGCTCTGGAGAAATAACAAATTGTTTTAACACAGGTACAGTAACAGGAAATTATAATGTACGGAGGAATAATAGGGACAATCGCAACAAAAGGTAAAAATAACGAATTGTTATAATAGTGGCGTGGTGGAAGCTAAAAACGGAAGAGCAGCGGGAATAGCAGCCCATGTATATGCAGAAGTTACAGTAAATAACTGCTATAATATAGGAAAAGCTAATAGGTTCATCAGCAAATGGCTTAGGAGCAACAACAATAAGCAATAGTTACAATTTTGGACAAATAACATCAAAAAATCCATGTAATACAATAGGGGCAAAAACAATAAACTCTTGCTATTATAAATCTTCACAAAAAGCAAATAATGAAACCACAGAAGAAGAAGGAGTAATTGATTTAGAAGGAAAAACAGCCCAGCAAATGGTAGAAATACTAAATTCATATAAAGACAGCGAAGGAGCATACCCAACAGAATGGAAAAAATGGAAAATAGGAAGTGACGGCTATCCAACATTTGCAGACTAAAATAGCATTAATGTAAAATAGAAATGTATTAAAACAAAAAAAGCATAAATAATTATTACAAAATCTAAAATAATAAATTAAAAAACTAAAAATCAACAAAAATCGAAACCGTGTCGAACTTTGACGCACGGTTTTTCTGGACAACCAGCATTTAGGCTATATAATTAGATTGTTAACAAATTTACGTAAATCTAGATTAACAAACTTAAATCAAAAAACTAAATCAAAGAAGAATCAAAAAAATAAAAACAATAAAATTATATGAGGAGGATTGAGTTTGGTAACAACAGAAAAAACAAAAAAGAGGTAAAATTATTACAACCAAAGATAGACATAGTATTTCAAAGTTTATTTAATGCAAAAACAAAGAAATAACAAAAAGCTTTGTAGAAGCATTGCTAGAAGAAAAAATAGATTCAATGATAATAAACAACGAAAAGAAATAACTAGAGATAAACCAATGACAAATTAGGAATATTAGATTTAGAACTGGATATAAATAATAAAAAAAAGTAGACGTAGAAGTACAATTACTAAAAAATGACGAATTATACATAGACTATTATTTTATTGGTCAAGTTTATTCAAAACAAATACATAGAGGCGACGAATATACTAAAGCAAGAAAAGTAGTAATAATTGCAATAACAGATTTTGAAATAGATATAACCAAGGAGTTAAAAAGAATGGAAACAATATGGAACATAAGAGAAAAACATAATCCGGAAAAAGTGTTGACAGACTTTACTGGAAATCCGTATAATAAATCTAAAGAGGATAAGAGAAGCATACCAAAAGATAAAAGACAACAAAAAGAACCAATGGGTAATGTTCTTAGAAGATCAAACTCTAGGGAGGTTCAAGAAATTATGGAAAAAGAATGAAGACAATAAAAAGCAGTAGTAACAGTAAGAGAAATGAGCGAAGACGAAAAATGGAAAGACTAGCAGAACTAAGACAAAAAAGCCATAATGGACGAAAAAAGCATTATACAACACTGGAATTAGAGAAGGAAAAGAAATGGAAGAGCCGAAGGAGAAAAAATTGAGAACAAAAAGGAGAACAAAAAGAATAAAATTGAAGTAATAAAAAAATGCTAAATGCAAATCTTGGTATTGATTTAATAAAAGAGTGTACCAATGCAACAGATGAAGAAATAGAAGAAGCAAAAATATCGAAAAAATAAATTTATAAAAATAAAGAGCCTAAATAAATTTGACATTTTTTGAAAATTATATATAATATATAGATAAATTTATTGAAAAGGTGGTGGTACAAAGATGAATAATGAAATGTATGAAATAATAAAAAATAAAAAAGGATTTATAGCAGCGCTGACCAAAGTGGTGGTAGTAGTAGCAAAACATTAAAAAGCATATGGAATCGATGAAAGTGAATACAACACAGAAGAAGAGATGTTTAATCTAATACACGAAATGAGAAAAAAGAGTATTCACAAACAAAGCATTTACAAATGAACATATAATAGAGCAATATTATTTGAAAAAACAATGCTTTCAAAAGTAAATGACGAGTATACAGCAGATTACTTATGGAATGAGAAAAAAGAATAGTGTCTTTCTTAAAAGGTAGATAAAGGATTAGCTGAACAAACAAATGGTGTAAAGCTAATGAAAGAAATACCAACACTTGCAGAAGAACTAAGAGAAGCAAGAGAGAAAAATGTATTTGGAACAAAAATGAGATCAGTAATATACGAGGCAAATGAAGAAGGAATAAGAGCAGTAGTAAAACAACAATTTGAATTTGCAAAACAAATATGTGATGCAGGATTAGTTCAATAATAGAGCCAGAAGTTGATATAAATGCTCCAGAAAAAGAAAAAAAATGTGAAGAAATATTAAAATCAGAAGTAAAGAAACAATTAGATAGTTGGAACGAAGAGGACAAAATAATGTTCAAATTTACAATACCAACAGTAGCAAATCATTATCTAGATTTATATGATTATAGCTGTGTTGTAAGAATAGTTGCACTATCTGGTGGATATGATGTGGATAAAAGCAGTAGAATTACTTGCTCAAAACAATAGAATGATAGCAAGTTTCTCAAGAGCACTATTACAAGACTTAAATGTACATCAAACACAAGAAGAATTTGATAAAAAATTAAATGATGTAATTGTAAAAATATATAATGCATCAATAAGCTAAAATACAGAGACGATTCAAAAGAAAAAAGAATCGTCTTTTTTTATACATTATGCCCAGAAATACTTGAAAAACTATTTATTTTTGGTATAAAATGATAACTGTCTAGAAAAGACTAAAAATAGAATAAATTTATCTAAAGAGGAGGAAAAATTTTATGTCAGTTAAAGTTGGAATCAATGGCTTTGGAAGAATAGGAAAACTAGCACTTCAAGCAGCATTAGAAAATGACGAAGTAGAGGTTGTTGCAGTAAATACATGGTAAAATATGACTCAATGCACGGAAGATTTAAAGGAGAAATAAAATCAGAAGAAGGGAAATTAATTGTTAATGGAAAAACAGTAAATGTTTATAACGAGATGGATCAAACAATATTCCTTGGGGAGAAAACGGAGTAGAATATGTGCTAGAATGTTCTGGAGTATTTACTACAACAGAAAAAGCTCAAGCGCACTTAAATGCAGGAGCAAAAAAGGTTGTAATAAGTGCACCATCAAAAGATGCTCCAATGTTTGTAATGGGAGTTAATGAGGATAAATATGATCCAAGTATGAACATAGTATCAAACGCATCTTGTACAACAAACTGTTTAGCACCACTTGCTAAAGTTATAAATGATAACTTTGGAATAAAAAGAAGGATTAATGACAACAGTTCACTCAATCACAGCTACACAAAAAAAAACAGTTGATGGAGCATCTAAAAAGATTGGAGAGGCGGACGTGCTGCAGGTGGAAATATAATACCATCTTCAACAGGAGCAGCAAAAGCTGTTGGAAAAGTAATTCCAGAATTAAGTGGAAAACTTACAGGAATGGCATTCAGAGTACCAACAATGGACGTATCAGTTGTTGATTTAACATGTAATCTAGAAAGAACCAACAACATACGAAGAAATATGCGCAGTTGTAAAGAAAGCATCAGAAGGAAGTATGAAAGGAATAGTTGAATATGTTGACGAAGATGTTGTATCTTCTGACTTCTTAACAGATTCTCATACATCAATATTTGATGCAAAAGCTGGAATCATGTTAACAGATACATTTGTAAAATTAGTTGCTTGGTATGACAATGAGTGGGGATATGCAAATAAATTAGTAGACTTAGCAGCACATATGGCAAAAGTTGATCATAAATAAAAAATAAGAGTAAAGGAGTTGGAGAATTTTCTCCAACCCCGAAGCTCATAAAAAGTAGATATTAGAAATTTGTGGAAATTTCTAATATGTGTCTTTAAAAAACAGGAGGATTAAATATGAATAAAAAAACCATAAGAGATATTGATTTAAAAGATAAGAAAGTATTAGTAAGATGTGACTTCAATGTCCCATTAGATGAAAACTTTAACATAACAGATAATAGAAGAATAGTAGGAGCATTACCAACAATAAAATATCTATTAGATAATAATTGTAAAAGTAATACTATGTTCTCATTTAGGAAGACCAAAGGGAGAAGTAAAAAAGAATTCTCTTTAGCACCAGTTCAAAAAAAGAACTATCAAGATTATTAGGAATAGAAGTAAAATTAGCAGATGATATAATAGGAGAAAGTGCTAAAAAATTTAACAGAAAATATGAAAAACGGAGAAGTAGTTCTATTAGAAAATGTTAGATTTGATGCAAGAGAAGAAGCAAATGATAGAGAATTTGCAAAAAAGAACTTTTAGCTAGTATGGCAGAAGTATATGTAAATGATGCTTTTGGAACAGCACATAGAGCACATAGCTCAACAGCAGGAGTAGCAGAATTTTTACCAGCAGTAGCAGGATTCCTAATGGAAAAAGAAATTAACTTCTTAGGAACAACTTTAGAAAATCCAGAAAGACCATTTATATCTATACTTGGAGGAAAGAAAGTTTCTGATAAAATAGGAGTTATAGACAATCTATTAGAAAAAAGTGGACACACTATTAATAGGTGGAGGAATGGCATACACATTTGTAAAAGCAATGGGCGGAAAAATTGGAAATTCAATATGTGAAGATGACAAACTTGAATTAGCATTAAGCCTATTAGAAAAAGCAAAACAAAAAGGCGTAAAATTAATGTTGCCAGTAGATACTAGAATAGGAAAAAGAATTTGACAAAAATACAGAAAGCGGTATAGCAAAAATCAACGAAATACCAGATGGATGGCAAGGATTTGATATAGGAGATGAAACAATAAAACTATACGAAGATGAACTTGCAAAAAGCAAAAACAGTAGTATGGAATGGACCTTTGGGAGCATTTGAACTTGATCAATTTGCAGTAGGAACAAATTCAATAGCAAAAATTTTAGGAAATCTAGAAGGAGTAACAACAATAATAGGTGGAGGAGACTCTGCAGCAGCCATAGAAAATTAGGAATAAGTGATAAATTTACACATATCTCAACAGGAGGAGGAGCATCTTTAGAATTTTAGAGGGCAAGAAACTTCCAGGAGTAGAATGTTTATTAGATAAATAGAAAGGATTGAAATATTTGACAGAAGAGCTAGTAGATGTGTTTGACGAATATGGAGTTAGAACACAGGAAACACTATCGAAAGATGAAGCAATAGAACGAGGAAAAAACTAATAAAAGCATTCCAAATTTGGATATTAAACAATAAAAATGAGGTACTTTATGCAAACGCGAAGTGGCGGAAAAACACAAGACGCAGGGATGTTGGACTTGTGCTCTGGACATGTGAAAAGTGGAGAAACAGAGCGTCAGGCAGTTGTAAGGGAAATCATAGAAGAACTAGGACCAGAAGCAATAAAGTCAAAAGAATTCTATCAAATAGAAAAAGTGGGAAGTGCAAGAATGGACCTTAGGAAATATGGAAGACAAGGAAACTACATCGTGCCATGGTATTACTTAAAATTGGACAGACAAATACCAGAGGAAGATTTAGAACTTCAAGAAGATGAAGTACAAAGCGTACAGTGGATTCCATATGAACAAGTAAAGAAAATGATAAGAGATAATACAGGAAATATCAGAATACCATATCTTAAAGAAACAGCTAGATTATTTGGACAGTTAGACGTTTTTTTGCATATGAAAAAAAACATAAAGATAATAAAGAAGTTGGAGAGAGATAAAATGAGAGAAAAAATAATAGCAGGAAACTGGAAAATGAATATGCTTCCAAATGAAGCAATAGATTTTATAACAGGATTAACACCTTGTGCTAACAAAACAAAGCACACGGTAATTCTGTGTGTTCCATATACAGATTTATTCTATTCATTATTAGCAGCTCAAGAAACCAATATTCATATAGGCGCACAAAACGTACACTGGGCAGAAAAAGGAGCTTTACAGGAGAGGTTTCGGCACAAATGCTTAGCTCTATAAGAACAGAATATGTAATAATAGGACATTCTGAAAGAAGACAATATTTTTCTGAAACAGATGAAATAGTAAATCAAAAAATAAAAATAGCATTAGAAAACAGCCTAAAACCAATAGTTTGTGTAGGAGAAACTCTTGAACAAAAAGAGCAAGGAGAAACAGAGAAAATAATAACAAAACAAGTAGAGTTAGCATTAGAAGGATTAAATGAAGAACAAGTAAAACAGATAATTATTGCATATGAACCAATATGGGCAATAGGTACTGGAAAAACTGCAACTTCGGCAGATGCAAACAACAGCATAAAAAGCAATAAGAAACAAAATAAAAGAGTTGTACGGAGAAGCAATCTCAGAAAATATAAGCATATTATATGGGGGAAGTGTAAAATCTTCAAACGCAAAAGAATTATTCGAGACTTCTGACATAGATGGAGCGTTAATTGGAGGAGCAAGTTTGAAGTTCAGATGAGTTCGAGAAGATAATTAACTATGACAAATAAATTTTAGAGGAAGAAGGAAAATAAAAATGGATAAAAGATTAACAATGTTAATGATACTAGATGGTTTTGGTATTAACGAAAAAAGAGCAAGGAAATGCTGTAAAGTTAGCTAAAACTCCTAATATTGACAAGCTAATGAAAACTTGTAAAACTACTGTAATGAATGCGAGTGGTTTAGCAGTTGGATTACCAGAAGGACAAATGGGAAATTCAGAAGTTGGACATACAAATATAGGAGCAGGAAGAATAGTATATCAAGAGCTAACAAAAATAACGAAGTCAATCGAAGATGGAGATTTTTTCAGCATACCAGAATTCAATAAAGCAATAGAAAACTGTAAAAATACAATTCAAAATTACACATCATGGGACTTCTATCAGATGGTGGAGTACACAGCCACATTCGTCATTTGTTTGGATTACTTGAATTTGCAAAAGAGAAAAGATTTTGAGAATGTATATGTACATTGCTTTATGGATGGAAGAGATACACCACCTGCATCAGGAGAAACTTATATAGCTCAATTAGAAGAGAAAATGAAAGAAAAGGGAATTGGAAAGATAGCAACTGTATCAGGAAGATTCTACAGCATGGACAGAGACAAGAGATGGCAAAGAATACAAAAATCATATGATGCTCTAGTAAATGGAAAAGGTCTTACAGCAACATCAGCTATGCAAGCGGTTGAAGCATCATATCAAAAAAGAAGTATTTGATGAATTCATTGAGCCAACTGTAATATGCAATGGAACAGAACCAGTAGCAACAATAGGCAAAAATGATTCTGTAATATTCTTCAACTTTAGACCAGATAGAGCAAGAGAAATAACCAGAACATTGGTAGATCCAGAATTTAACGAGTTCAAAACAAAAAAAATTTAAATTTATTCTTTGTATGCATGACACCATATGACGAGACATTGCCAAACGTAGAAATAGCATTCAAAAAAAGAACAATTAAAAAATACATTTGGAGAGGTAGTAAGCAAACATGGATTGACACAATTAAGAATTGCGGAAACAGAAAAAATATGCTCATGTAACATTCTTCTTTAATGGTGGAGAAGAAAAAAACAATATCCAGGAGAAGATAGAATATTAGTACCATCACCAAAAGTTGAAACATATGATATGAAACCAGAAATGAGTGCTTTAGAAGTAACAGACAAAGTTGTGGAAGCAATTAACTCTGGAAAATACGATAGTATAATATTAAATTATGCTAATCCAGACATGGTAGGACACACAGGTAGTTTAGAAGCAGCTGTTAAAGCTGTAGAAACTATAGATGGATGCGTTGGAAAAGTTGTAGAAGCAATTAATAATCAAAATGGAGTTCTAATAATAACTGCAGACCATGGAAATTGCGAGCAAATGATAGATTACAAAACGGAGAACCACATACGGCTCATACAACAAATAAAGTTAATATTGGTTGGTATAGATAATGTAACTTAAGAGAAGGAAAAACTATCTGATTTAGCACCAACAATGTTACAAATAATGGGAATAGAAAAACCAGAGGAAATGACAGGAGAAAGTATAATAGAAAAATAAGAGGGATAAAGTATGTCAGCAAACTCTAATATAACAGACTTATATGAGAGAATAAGAAAAGAACTATTTTATATGATACCAGAAAAGTGGGAAAGAATATATTTATATGCAAGTGTAGTACAAAGAGAAAATAATAGAGAAACAGGGAAATGTTTTTCTATTATTTTCCTAAAAAGCCTGATAAAGAAAAAATCCAGTAAATGTATATCAAGTTCCACAAAGATTTAACATAGACGAAAAATGAATATATAAAAATAGCTAATAGATTATATGAGATGATAAAAAAGCTTAGAAAATACTGTATTAAATACGAGAAAAACGATTGAGCAATATAACAATCATCGTAAGAGATACAAATTTTTATAGTTGAATATAATGACGACAAATTAAGAAATTCTAAATATACTAGTGATGACAGAATGGCAATTTGGCAGTATAAATATTTAGAATATCCAATGGAAAAATTCAATAAAGAACAAAGAACGATTATAAAAGAATATTTGGAAGAAGAACAGCAGGGATTGCATAAAACAAAAAAGAATATTCAGAAAGTTTTTATCAACAGCATTTACACAATAGTATACAATATGATATAAATAAAGAAGAATACATAAATGTTGATGAAATGAATAACAATCCAGCTCAGAAGAAAGAACCTGAAAAGGAGATCGTTATCAGAAAATCAATTATTAAAATATTCAAAGTAATAAAAAAATAAAAAGGAATGGTACAAAAATGGCAAAAGAAAAAAAAAGGTTTTATATATATAAACTAATAGTAGTGTTAGTCTTTGCACTAGCAGTATGGTTTGTGCTAAAAACAGCTACTAATTATATAAAGACGATATAGTAGGAAAAACAAATCTAGTTATAAACAACAGCAATACAACAAAAATCTAAAAATGATGTTATAGTAGAAAATGGAGTGGTATATGTTTTCAACAAAAAGATATTGCCAACTTCTTTGATGACCACATATTTTATGATAATAAATATGACCAAATAATTACAACATCAGAAACAAAAGTAGCAACATTAAAATTAAATGAAAACAAAGCAAAGGTAAATGGTTCAACAGTAGATTTAGTAGCTTCGGCTAAAAAAATAGGAGAACAATTCTATTTACCATTCTCAGAGATAAGCGAAAGTGTATACAATGTGGAAAACAACATATATAGAAGATACAAATACGGTAGTCTTAGTTTCTTTAGACAGAGAACTAACATATGCAAATAGCAGTAAGAAAAAACTCTGTAAAAAGCAAGCCAACAATGTTCTCAAAAACAGTGGATAAAATAGAAAAAAAGAGACAATGTGACAGTTGTACCAAGCAAAAATGGAGACGAAAACAGTTGGACAAAAGTCACAACAGAAAATGGAAAAATTGGGTATGTAAAAACTACAACACTTGCAAATACAAAGAAAATAAGAGATAACCTAGAAATGGGAAAACAAATTCAAAGGTAATGTAAGTTTGGTATGGGAATACTTCTCAAAATATGCAAAAAGCTCCACAAAGAACAGAAAAAATAGATGGAGTAAATGTAGTAGCTCCCTACATTTTTCTCACTATCAGATTCTAAAAAGGAGCTATTGTAGCAAATGTTGGACAAGCAGGACAAAACTACATTAACTGGGCTCATAGCAACGGTTATAGAGTATGGCCTTGGGTTGCAAACGAAGCTACAAATAAAGCGGATAAAGACCTAACATCAGAAATATTAAATGATTATAAATTAAGAGAAAAATTAATAAGTAGTATAGTTTCAGCAGTTGAAATGTACAATTTAGATGGAATAAATTTAGATTTTGAAAATATGTACGAATCGACAAAAGACGCATATTCAAGATTAGTGATAGAATTAGCTCCTCGTTTAAAAGAGCTTGGAAAAAGTACTATCCGTAGACGTAACAGCGCCAGACGGATCACCAGATTGGTCTTTGTGCTTCAACAGAAATGTGATAGGAGATGTTGCAGACTATGTAATATTTATGGCATATGACCAACATAACCAATCATCAACAGAAGCAGGAACGGTTGCTGGATGCGATTGGGTAGAAGCAAATATTAATAAATTCTTGGGGCAAGAAGGTGTAAAACCAGAAAAAATAATACTTGCAATGCCATTCTACACAAGAGTTTGGAACGTTACAGATGGCGGGCTATCAAGCAGTGCAGTAGACATGAAATCGCAATCAACATTAATTCCAGACGATGCAAAAATAACTTGGGATGATTCACTAAAACAGAATTTAGCAGAATATGAAAAAATGGAAGAACATATAAAGTGTGGATGGAAGATGCAAAATCTTTAAAATGCAAATTAGATTTAGTAAAGAAATATAATTTGGCAGGTGGAGCTTTCTGGAGAAAAAGACCAAGAAACAAAGCGACGTTTGGAAAGTAATAAATGAAAACTTATAAATCTAAAAAGACAACAAGCAGAAGAATTTAATAACAGAATTGTAATTATATTATTTTGAGCACAAATTTGTGTGGGGACCGACAAGGTAGCGAAATTAAATTATATATTTAATAAAAATTTGATTACTAGTTGATTTATAAAACACAATGTTTTATAATAACAATATACAAAAGGAAAGGGGAACGAAATGCCAAGAGAAACATTAAAAAAATTTAAAAGAAACGAATGAAAGGGGAAAAGTAAAAATGAGAAAAATGTTTAAAAATAAAAAACGGAATCACGCTAATAGCTTTGGTTGTAACAATAGTAGTACTTTTGATATTAGCGGGAGTAACAATAAGTTTATTACTAGATGAAAATGGAATAATCAAGAAATCAAAGGAAGGAAGAAGAGAATACGAAACATCAAAAACAAATGAGCAAGAACAAATGGATAATGCAAATGATTGGATAGAAGAAGCAACAGGAAAAAAATTAGTAAAAGGTAAAATCATTTAAGGAACAAAAGCAAGAAAATGGAACAATAAATGGTAAAAAAGGAAATTCAAATAATCCAACAATACCAGCAAAGGATACATTCCAATAAATACAGAAACATCAAATTGGGGCAATGGAAAAGTACTGCACCAAGCCAAGATTCAGTAGACCATGGACTAGTAATAAAAGATGACAAGATAACGAATGGGTATGGATACCAGTAGCCTGATGTAACAGTAAACAATGTATGAAAATCACTGATGAAAAAACACTATGTGGAACAACAGGAGACACAGCAGTAACAACGAAACAAATATTCGAAATCAGGAATAATAAGATGGGATAACAAGAATTACGCCAGACCATAGTTACCGTGAGCCAGACCTTAGTAGTTGGAAGTGGTGGTTCATGATTATGATGTAAAAGACAGAGTATTATAATACAATATTAGGAGAAAGTAAAGAGAGCAAATGGCAGAAGCGTTTGTTGCTGAATATAATGAAATGATAGCTAGTATTAGTAAGTATGAAGGCTTTTATATAGGAAGATATGAACTATCAGATGCAGGAGTGCAGAAAGATAAACAACCATTAACAAACACAAATTGGTATAACTTATATAAAAAATGTTCAAAATTAAATGCAAGTGACAAAGTAAAAACACAAATGATATGGGGATGCCAGTGGGACGTAACAATGAATTGGCTAATAAGTTCAGGAGCAAAAACAAGAGATGAAGTAAATGGGGACTCAAGTTCATGGGGAAATTATTAAATACAGGAAACATCAGTAAAAGCAGATGATGGAACAACGGCTAAAAAGCAAGTGGAAAGTTCCAAAAATTAAATACAGAAAATAGTTTAATATATAGGAACACGAAAACTTAGATTTAAGATCTATACTGCAAATGTGCAAAAGGAGGTTGACAAAGATGGAAGAAAAAGGAATACTTGTAACACAAGAAGGTTACGATAAACTAGAAAAAGAATTGGACTATCTTAGAACAGAAAAAAGAGCAGAAATAGCAGAAAAAAATCAAAGTTGCACTTGATTTGGAGATTTATCAGAAAACTCTGAGTATGATGAAGCAAAAACGCACAAGCAGAAAATGAAAGAAAAATAGCAGAGTTAGAGAATAAAATAAGATATGCTAAAATTATAGATGAATCAGAGATAGACACAAAAACTGTTCAAGTAGGAAATATAGTTAAAGTCTATGATGAAGAATTTGACGAAGAAATAACATATACAATAGTTGGATCAACAGAAGTTGATTTGGCTCAAAACAAAATATCAAATGAATCACCAGTTGAGCAGCTTTACTTGGTAAAAAGAAAAACCAAGAAGTAGAAGTAAAAACACCAGCAGGAACAGCAAAATACAAAATACTATCAATAACAAAATAAATTTAAGTAGCACTCTCGAAAGTGCTACTTTTATGTTTAGTATTTATTGAAAAGATAATATATTGTGATATATTTTGAAAAAAGAAAATTGAGGTACTAATATGACACAAGCAGATAAACACTTTATAGACACTTGCAAAAAAGATAATAACAGAAGGATATTCATCAGAAGGAACCGGAGTTAGAACAAGATGGGAAGATGGAAGCGAAGCAAACTACTTCTATAGTTGGTGTTACAAATGTATATGATGTAGGAAAAGAATTTCCGATGATAACACTTAGAAATAATTCTCAAACAGTAAAAAGAGCAATAGATGAAATTTTATGGATTTGGCAAAAAAATCAAATAACATTAAAGACTTAAATTCTCATATTTGGGATCAATGGGCAGATGAAAACGGAACAATTGGAAAAGCTTATGGATATCAATTAGGAAAGAAATATCAGTTTAAAACAAAAAAGAAGGAATAAAGTGAAATGGATCAAGTAGACTATGTATTATACTTATTAAAAAATGATCCTGCTAGTCGTCGTATTATGACAAATATATTTAACCATGAAGAATTAAAAGATATGAGATTAGAGCCTTGTGCATATGGAACTCAATGGCTTGTAAAAGGTGGAAAGCTTCATTTAATATTAAATCAAAGATCACAAGACATGTTGGCAGCAAACGGTTGGAATACAATGCAGTATGCAGCACTTTTATGTATGTTTGCTCAAGTTGCAGGTCTAGAAGTAGGAACTCTTACACACAACATAGGAGACTGCCATATTTATGATAGACATGTACCACTAATAGAAAAAAATTAATAGAAGCAGAAGCAAAAGATGTATGTCCAAAATTAAAAATAAATAATCCTACAAAGAATTTCTATGATTTTAAGGTAGAAGATTTTGAAGTTGAAGGATATGATTATAATAAAGATATAAAATTGGGAAAAATTCCAGTAGCTATCTAAGGAGGAAAAATGTTAAGTATAATTGTAGCAGTTGCAAAAAAAAAAATAATGTAATAGGAAAAGATAATCAACTTATCTGGCACTTACCAGAAGATTTAAAAGATTCAAGAGATTAACAACTAACCATACTATTATAATGGGAAGAAAAAACATTTGAATCATTAGGAAGAGTATTACCAAATAGAAAACACGTAATTCTTTGCAATGATGCGGAGATGAATATAGATGATGAAAATGTTGAAATATTAGATGACATTTCAAAACTAAAGAAATATAAAGACTCAGAAGAAGAGAACTTTGTAATAGGCGGAGCAACAATATATAAATTGTTGATGCCATATGCAGATAAAATGTATGTTACACATATAAACGAAGAATTTGAGGGAGATGTATATTTCCCAGAAATATCTAAGAATGATTGGAAAATAACAGAAAGAGAAAAAGGTTTAAGAGATGAAAAAATCCTTTCGATTACGAATATGTAACATATGAAAGAATAAATTAATTATGTAAATAAAAGTGTGAAAAATGTCGAAAACTTTTTTTGAAAAATCAGAATCAAACACTGGACAAATGAGTAAAAATATACTATACTGGAAATGTAGGAAATGAGAATAAACAGATGTGGTTTGCCACTTTACATAGCAGAGAACAACTCTGAGAAAGTGAGGTGGTGTTTATGATAGAGTTTCTAATGGTCCTAATAATAGGAATAAGTGTTTCAACAACCATAAACGTAGCCTTATTAGCAATTATTTTTTATAATGTTAACAAATAAGGAATAAATAAAAACACATCTGTAATTTGACCGTTGTAGATGTGTTTTTTTTTCAATACAATGGCAAACCACGTTTGTGGTTTCTCCTTTTCCTATTTATTATTATACACTGCTAAAACAAATTTGTCAATGAATTTACTCATTAATAAAATTATAATCTTATAGCAGATTCTAATGCTAACTCAATCATAGAATTTAAAGAAGTTTGTCTTTCGTTTGCAGAAATCTCTTGATGTTTATAATGAGAATCAACAACACTAAGTAAACAACTAGCTTTTTTTTCCTAAATAGTGAGCGTTATAGAATAGGGCAAAAAGCCTCCATTTCTGCACCAATAATATTTAAATCCTTTGGAAATCTAGCAATCAACTGATTGACATCTTTAACATAATAATCAAAACAGTCTGTGCAAAGAGTATTTCCTTTAACATAAGGGATATTAAGCTCTTTTGCAGTATTTTCTATAACAGAATTAACCTGTTTATCAGAATTCATTAAATGGCATTCTTCCTCTGTAAGCTCGTAAGCATAATTTCCTTCTGTATAAGCATTATCTACTAAAATTGTGTCCAATAAATTTAGACTCTCTGTATATGTTCCGCAAGAGCCGATACGAATAATAGTATCAACATTATAGAATTTATATAGCTCATAAGAGTAAATTCCCATACTTGGCATTCCCATACCAGATGCAAAAACAGTAATTCTTTTTTCCTTTATATGTTCCAGTATAACCAAACATATTTCTAACAGTATTTACTAGTTGCACATCCTCTAAAAAAATGTCAGCAATATATTTTGCTCTAAGTGGATCTCCAGGCATTAAAACAATATTTGCGATATCATCTAATTTCGCTTCATTATGTGGTGTCATAAAAACCTCCTAATTAAAAAAATTCTTTAAGATAAGACTATTATATCATAAAAAAGCATAGTGCAATAAGATAAAGCAAAATTAGATAAAAAGTCTTGCAAATTAACAAAAATATGATACAATTATAAACAGAAAAAAGAAAATTTGTTTGATAAAAAGAAAGGAAATCAAATGATAGCATATTTAAAAGGAAAATTAGTGATAAAGTCAGTAGACTATATAGTTATAGATGTACAAGGAATTGGATATAAAGTGTATATGTCAAAAACAGCAATAGATAAACTTGAAGAAGAAAAAGAAATTAAGATCTATACATATTTAAAAGTTAGAGAAGATGATATAAGTATTATTTGGATTTAATACTTTTGAAGAATTGAATATGTTTGAGCTATTAATATCTGTTGGTGGAATAGGTGCAAAATCAGCAATAGTAATATTGTCAAATATAACTCCATCAAAATTTGCATTAGCAGTAATTACAAGTGATGTAAATACTTTAAAAAAACTACAAGGAATTGGTCCTAAAACAGCGCAAAGAATTATATTGGAATTAAAAGATAAGATAAAAACAGAAGAGGCAATAGAAAACCAAGAAAATACAATAAAACAAGAGGAACAAATCCAAGAGGATATGGAAGAATTAATACAAGCTTTGCAAGTTTTAGGATATAGAAGATACGAAATAAATAACATATTACCAAAAAATAAAGGAAGAAACTTTAGAAGATAGAATAAAAGAAGTTTTTAATACTTAGCAAGGTAACTTGCTAAGTTCGTCGATGTTGGACGGAAAAAGAAAGGAGAAATTAGCATATAGAATGAGTCCACAAACATTAGAAGACTATGTTGGACAAGAACATATACTAGCGTAAAGATAAAATTCTATATAGAACTATAAAAGCAGATAGATTATCTAGCATTAATACTTTGGGGGCCACCAGGTTGTGGTAAAACGTCACTTGCCAAAGTAATTAGCGAAACAACTAAATATAAGTTTACTAAACTAAATGCAGTTACATCAGGAGTTTCAGATATAAAAAAAGCAGTAGAAGAAGCAAAAAATCCATTTTTAAATCCTACTGGAAAATGTATTTTATTTATAGACGAGATTCATAGATTCAATAAACTTCAACAAGATGCGTTGTTCCTTATGTGGAAAATGGTACTATTATTTTAATTGGAGCAACTACAGAAAATCCATATTTTGAAGTAAATAAAGCTTTAATTTCTAGATCAATGGTGTTTAAATTAAACCTCTAACAACTGAAAATGATATTTTAAAGTATTAAAAAATTTTTAAAAAACCAGAAGGTTTAGGCAGATTATAAAATAAAAATAAAGATGAAACTTTTAGAAAAAATAGCAGAAACAGTCAAACGGAGATGTAAGGACAGCTTTAAATGGTTTAGAAGTAGCAGTTCTTACAACGCAAAATGGATTCAAAGACGGATATATAACAATAACTGATAAGATAGCAAAAGAAAGTGTACAAAGCAAGAAAAGCGATATTTGATAAAAATGGAGATAGCCACTATGATAATATTAGTGCATTTATAAAATCAATGAGAGGAAGCGATGCTGATGCAACAGTATTTTACTTAGCTCGAGCTTTAAATGGAGGGGAAGATCCGATGTTCTTAGCTAGAAGAATAGTAATTGCAGCATCAGAAGAAGTTGGTTGGCAAATCCTAATGCACTAGTTGTTGCAACAAGCGCAATGGAAGCGGTACATATGGTTGGAATGCCGGAAGCAAGAATAATTATCTCAGGCAGCATTATATGTAGCTAACATCAAAAAAATCAAATGCAAGTTACTTAGCAATAAACAAAGCATTAGAGGATGTATCAAGTAAAGATACAGGGAAGTTCCAATGCATATTAGGAATGCACCTATTGAAGGAATGAAAAAAGACGGATATGGAGTGGGATATAAATATCCGCACGATTATCCAGGACACTATGTAGAACAACAATATTTACCAGATAAAATGGTTGGAACTAAATATTTTATAAAAGATGAAAACTGTGAATAGAGAGGTTATATGGAATTACCATTAGAATTAAAAGAAGAACTAGAAAAAAAAATTACAAAGTGCAAGTATTAAAAATTGAAACAATGTGCAAAAAAAATTAGTGAAAGATATAGAGAAGATAGTAAAATAAAAACAAAGAATAAGCATTATAAATAGTAAAGAAGAAGCACTTGCATATGCTATTAGCAGAATGCCTGCAACATATGGATCTATTCATACAGCTTTTGAGAATACAATAAAAAATAGAAATATAGATATTCAAAAAGCGTTTTAGATATTGAAAGCTGGAACAGGCTCTGCCGAGTGGGCAATTCATTGATTTAATGCAAGTTGATGATATTACTTGCATCGAAAATGAAACATATATGATGCAAATGGGCAAAAAAATTAATGCAAAATAATGAAACACTTAAAAATGCAAAATGGATGCAACTTAACATTGCTCAAGAAACAGATAGAAGATCAAAAGGCAGATTTAGTGATTGTAAAAGGATTATGTGTTAAACGAAATCGAGGAAAAAATTTAGAGAAAAGATCACTAGAAAAGAAAATTATCCAGAAATACAAATAAAATCTTATTGATAATAGAACCTGGAACGCCAGAGGGTTATAAAGAAATAAACAGCATAAGAAAATATTTTATAGGTAATAAGGTAAACATAGTAGCTCCTTAGCCAACATAGCGGAGAGTTCAAAATAGGGCATGATGAAATGGTGCGCATTCTCGGTAGAGTTGCTAGAAGCAAAATACAAAGCTTCTAAAGATTTTAATTGAACTAATTTTTCATCTGGATTTGCTTTCATCATTGCATTCATAAACCATTTGAATTTCTTCAGCCTTAGCTTCTGCAACTTCTTTAATGGCTTTAGCTTCACCAGCAGCTCTTCTTATTTTAGCTTCGCTTTCAGCCTCTGCCTCTAAGATAGCAGCTTCTTTTTTTACCTTCAGCAAGTGTAATTGCAGATTGTCTTTCACCTTCTGCTTGAAAAATTAAAGCTCTTTTTGTTTCTTTCTGCATTCATTTGTTTTTCCATTGCATCTCTAATATCAGCAGGTGGTGTAATATCTTTTATTTCAACTCTATCTATTTTACATCCCCATTGATCTGTTGCTTCATCCAATATAACTCTTAAACTGATCATTTATTGCATCACGAGAACCGAATGTTTCGTCTAAGTCCATTTTACCAACGATATCACGAATTGTAGTAATTGCTAGGTATTCAATACCTTTCTCATTAACATTTGTAGATACTTTATCTTTTTAGTAATCTTATCAGTTAATGGTTTGGTTAAAAAGATTAGTATAACAGAAATTATAATAAATATAGTAGCTTGAGCAATTATGTTGTGGATAAATAGACTTAACAGAGCTGTTATCAGAGCTGCTATTGCAAACCAGAATACGAAAAAATCCAACAGTTACAATTTCTATAATTAAACAAACTCCTGCTATTATAAGCCATATTTGCCAAGGAACCATAAAATTACCTCCATATTCAATTTTAATACACACACATTATATCATAAAAGTCGCATAAAATAAAGGGTTTTGCCAAAACTAATAAAAATATATTAAAACAGATTGCATTTTAGAATAATTTGTGATAAAATAAGTAAGTCAATATAAGTAGCAAAAGGAGAGTTGAAAATGCAAGTAGTAAAATATATATTAATGGCCTTATATATCTTAAACTGTTTAGCAGTAATTGTAATCACAATGATTCAGACTAAAGACAGCAACGGAGCTTCTGGAACAATAGTTGGTTCTACTACAAGTAACTTCTATGAGAAGAATAAAAGCAGAACTCATGAAGGAAAATTAAAGAAATGGACAATGATACTTGGAGGAACTTTTTTATAGTATTAACTATAGCTCTAGGAATAGTATATGTTATATAAGATTACTTAAAAAGATTTAGTAAGGCGGCAGATAATATTCTGTCGTTTTGCGTGTTTACAGAAAAGGAAAAGAATGAAAAAAATCAAGAAAGAAAAAATAATTGAAGAAAATAAAAGAAACTCTAGTTGGAACTTTTTAAAAGAAGTCAAAACTTTGGGTTTGTTATTCCTGACGACAAAAATGTTGAAGGTGACATTTATATTCCAAAAGGAAAATGGCAAAAGCAAGAAACAATCAAAAAGTAGTTGTACAAATAGATAAAAAAGCAGATAGAAAAACACAAAGCAGAAGGTGCGATTATTGAGGTAATTGGTTATATAGACGAAGCAGGAGTAGATATGTTAGCTCTTATAAAAAGAATATAAATTACCAAATGAGTTTCCTGAACCAGTTATAAATGAAGCGTCAGAAATCCCACAAACTATAAATGAAAAAGACATTCAAAGAAGAGTAGATTTACGAGCAGAGGAAATCTTTACAATAGATGGAGAAGATGCAAAAAGACCTAGATGATGCAGTAAATGTAAAGAAAAATGAAGACGGAACATATACATTAGAGTGCATATTGCTGATGTTAGCTACTATGTAAAATCAGGATCTAAACTAGATAAAGAGGCAATAACAAGAGGAACAAGTATCTATATGATGGACAGAGTAATACCGATGCTTCCAAAAAGAACTATTATCAAATGGTATATGTAGTTTAAACGAGAATCAAGATAGATTTACAATATCGGTTATAATGAAAATAAATGAAAAAAGGAAAAATTATAGACTCTGATATATTTAAATCTGTAATAAAAACAACCAAAAAGAATGAACTATCATGATGTAAATGATTTGTTTTTATATAAAGACTTACAAGACGGAAAAAATTGAGAAAGAAACTTTTTCAGATAAAGAGTTAAAAAGAATAGAAAAAAGTGGCTAAGAAATATCAACCTTATATAGAACATTTTTTAAGAATGAGAGAATTAAAGGGAATATTAAAAGATAGAAGAGATAAAAATGGAAGCTTGAATTTAGATATTCCTGAAAGTAAAATAATACTAGACAATAATGGAGTAGCAATAGATGTAAAGAAATATGATTACTTAGAATCAAATGAGGTTATAGAACAATTTATGCTAACTGCAAATGAAACAGTAGCCGAGAAATTTTATTGGTTACAAGCTCCATTTATATACAGAGTACATGAAACTCCAGATTTAGAAAAAGTTGAGGAATTAAATAAATTTTTATTTAATTTAGGATATAAAATAAGAGGAGTAAAAAAGACGACCAAGAAAGTATACACTCAAAAAGCTTTTCGCCCAAGTGTTAGACGAAGTAAAGGGAAAAGAAGAGGAGAAGGTCGTATCAAATTTAATATTAAGAACTCTAAAAGTAGCAAGATATGAGAGTCAAAAATAAAGGACACTTTGGAATAGCAAGCAAGTGCTATTGCCACTTTACTTCTCCAATAAGAAGATACCCAGACTTGTTCATTCATAGAGTAATATCTTCATATTTAAAACACGACTATAATATAAATGAAGAGTTAAGAAAAAAATATGAAATAGAAGCTGTAAAATATGCGGATAGCTCATCAGAAAGAGAAAAAATTGCACAAAAAGTGGAAAGAGATGCAGAAAAAATTAAAAGAAAGCAGAATTTATGAAGAGTAAAATAGGACAAGAATACGATGGAGTTATTTCTGGAATTACTTCTTTTGGAATATTTGTAGAATTAGATAATACAGTTGAAGGTCTAGTTAGATTTGAGAATATTGGTGATGAATATTATATTTATGATGATGAAAGAAAGACTCTAAAAAAGGAGAAAAGAGTAATAAGGTTTATAAAATAGAGAGACAAAGTAAAAAATAGAAGTACTTTCAGCTGATAAACTTACAAGAAAAATTGATTTTAAATTAATATAATGTTATTGAAGGGGGACTGAGATATCAGTTCCTTTTTGTTTGTATATATAAAGAATTAATATGAATATATAAGAAGAACTGGTATCAATATCTTCCTCAAAGTTCTCGTTCAAACAATTTCGCAAGAAGTTCTAAATGAGTTTTACGGCACCCTTTCACGTATGGATTCATAACTGAATCCACGTGAACTCTTTTAAGTAAAACTTTATTAAGAACTCCTAGGCTCAATCATTTTCAATTCGACCTTTTCGTCATATATTATACCAGTTCTTCTCTTATTTATTTTTTTGATTTCTTCTTTTTTACTATAACTGAAATTATGATAATCGCAACTATTACAGCAATCAGAGCAATTACACCAGCCCATCCAAATATTGAAACAATCTTACTTCCTAACGACATTATAATGCCAGCAAGTATAACTCAAGTGAAACGGCAGTGATACTTGTTTTAAAATCCAATTTTAAAAATGATGCTGCAAGTGTGCCTGTCCAAGCACCTGTTCCAGGAAGAGGAATTCCAACAAATATTAGCAACGCCCAGAAAATTCCGTTATTTCCAGCTGAGGCCCTTTAATTTTTCTCCACCTTTTTCGCCTTTAGTTAAGCACCATGTGAAAAACTTACCGATAAACTTTTTATCCTTGCCCCATTCTAAAAACCTTTCTTGCAAACCAGTATATAATTGGAACAGGAAGCATATTTCCTATTATTGCTATCGGATAATATAAAAAATATATTCAAATTTAAGCTTTCTGCGATTGGTATTGCTCCTCTTAACTCAACGATTGGAACCATACTCACAAAAAAAATACTATTAAATATTTAACAACTATTGGTAAACCTGCCATGATAAACTCCTTTAATATTAAAATCTAAAAATATTTTACTATAATAGTACATAAATGTAAAGTAAAAAAATAAATATTCTCAGTTTTTTTGAGAATATTTATTTTGATTTATTTGTTAAAATACCAAGAATCTCTGGATAAATTTCGTTAGCATTATTTTGCCAGTTATCAACTATCTCTTTTTTGCTTGCTCGCGAGAACCGGCAAATGTTTTTATTTCAAATACAGTTTCGTTATTATCAACAACTTTACAAACAATAGTGTAATGATTTTCGCTAAGAGGTGTGTACTCGGCAACAATTGACTTTTCCTCTTCTGAACTATCAAGAATTGGCTTTAATTTTGTATCTGCTTGAAGTTTGATAATACCAGGTAACAAATCAAGAGTTAAGTCAAGAGTCCTTTTTCCTGAATCTGTAATAGTATACAAAGTTTGGTCTTCTTTTTGAAAAGTATAAATATAACCAACATTAATTAAATCCAGTGTAAATTGCTGAAAATAAAAATAATTCATATTTACTGATTCCAAAACTATCTTATATAATACATCATTTGTTAGTGCTTTATTAGCTTTTTTTCTAAGATATAAAAGAATTAGAACTTTGTTTTCAGCTAATGTCTCATCATCAGATGCTAATTTCAAATTAATTCACTCCATTTACTAAATATTATGAAAGTATTATAACATAAAATTCTTAAAAATACTATTATTTTTTGATAAATTAATGATATACTAAAATCAAAAAATAAAAGATAGGAGCAAATAATGGAAACATTATACGATATATTAGAGGTTAGCAGAAAGGCCTCGCCAGAGTGTAATTGATAAGGCGTATAAAATATTAGCAAAAAGATATCATCCAGATTTAAAATCAGGAGAAGAAAAACTTGTTGCTGAAGAAAAAATGAAGCAAATAAATGAAGCATATATGATTCTGAGTGATGAACAAAAAAAAAAGAATATGACAAGAAATTAGAAGCTCAAGAGAAAACCGAAACTGAAGTGCAAGAAGAACAGAACGATATATCAGAAGAAGATCTGCAATTTTTGAATTGGCAGAAAGCATATGCAGCATTAAATAAAAGAGAGCAGGCTAAGCTAAAGAAAAAAGATAGAAAAGAGAAGCAAATGAGAATATAGAAAAAGATATGAGGGATTATTTTAGAAGTTTAGGATATGAAGTAAAACATAAAGTGGACAAAAGAAGGAATTTTTAATTTTATTTAGTATAATAATATTGATAGCCCTAACATTTACAATTTTATGGAACATTCCTAAAAACTCATAACTGGATGATAGATTTGTATAACAATAATGTGCCAATAAAAATAATAGTAAATATTATAATTGGTGTATTTAGAGGAATAGAAAAAATTCTTTAAAATTGTATTTAAAGTCTAGAAATGTATATAATAAATAACATTTTGTTATAATATTATAAATAAACTAAGGAGGTATAATATGGAAAGAAAAAGTAAGAGTAGTTCAATTTGGAACTGGAAAAATGGCAGTATATACAATGAGGTATGTACTAGAAAAAGGAGGAGAAGTTG
>VOFC01004649.1_pt1 | contig 45068 bp, 69 predicted proteins | sample 5384161 | NCBI WGS metagenome assembly VOFC01 (sample SAMN12384722, study PRJNA508395) | human gut metagenome | isolation source: healthy gut B | host: Homo sapiens | reverse complement strand
CGGTACTTCGTTGGGTTACGTATTGCTCGGTAAGCATAACCATTGGAATTACGGACGGACACAGCCCAACAGACACGCCTGCAAATCATATTCTGCACAAAACGCAAACATTTGTTCTGCTGAAGCCACACGGCGTCATTGGCCGATTCTGTCAAAGCGCGCCGTACAGTAAAGTTTTCAAAGAACAAAGCCCTATCCCAGCACCTTCAAATTCCAACGAAGTTCGCCGGTGGCTGCCGCTGTTTCAAATACAGTTTACCACCGGTAGCAAATCGCCCTGTTTTATTGCCAGATAACCGGTCATGACCTTGGTTAAACTGGCGGCGGTGGACGCTTGATGTAAACTTAACACCGCCAAGGACTTCCTCCTGTGTCCAAGTCCGCCACCGCCGCCTCGGCCGTAATGGCAGGTACCACCTCAGCCTGGGCCGGCCTGCTGCCATCATGAAAAAAAGAAAATAAAATAGCCGCCATTCTGCAGCAACTTCATACTCAAAACCTCTGACACCTTTATTGATAGCCCTTTTGGCCTCAGCAAGAACATGAACTTTGGGTGCATCAGAATGATAGCGCCGCCTGGTCAGTTTATCGCCCGGTTACCGCACTGGTGTATCATGTGTGGGAAGGCGCAGGTTCTTGATCCGCCGTGTGTGGTCCATAAAATGGTTATTATGTTCCACCAGCCTGTAAGCAGGGTTGCCGCGCGCTCGCCGCTAAGGCGGCACGCATAGAGCGTAGGCTTTACGCCGACCAGATTTTCAAATCGCTTCGCTTTGGGTGACATATCCTTTTCATTCTGCGCCACTTCAGCGCTGGTCAGGGGTGGGGATGCTTATACCCATGATTGCCAATTCATGGCCGTAAACAATTTAACAATACTAATTCAAGAATTTTTCGCAAGGCAGCCTGTTACAAAAGAAAAAAGTTTAACACACATTGGACTGCTCCAACACCTGCAGCATTTTACCGGCAGCATCTTCTCCCAAATCCAGCCCAATTAGCATTACACCTTTTGCTCTAATGGTCGCCCTGATACCGGATCTGCCATCACAGAAGCCTCTCCGCCGTCAAAAGGACCACCACCACCACTGGCCAATGAACACAAAGCCCGATGATCAATCCAGCCATTTTAGGAAAAAAAATAAACTCAATGCCCACTTCTCACTCCTCAAATTATTGATTTATTGTATGCGAAGGGAACTTAGTTATGTCCAATCCGATAGCGAATTCCGGCAAATTTTTCTTTTCTGCATTTGCAATTCTGCGGCGCCGGCTGCTCCGCAAAAAGACCACTGCAATCTATGCAGTCGGTCTTTCCGCAAGTGGTTTTCTCTTGTCTCATGATGCTAAACGCCTAAAATAAAGCACGATTCCGCCTGAAAATTTTCCCGCGGGCTCCACTTCCTGCAAAATTCTACGTGGGGCCGGAACTCTTACTGCTTCTGCTTTTATCTGTTCCCCTGTGCCTGACTAATTTATTCGGCCCCCAAGTATCGTATCGTGAATAACCGGGCAAATAAATGGTACAGTCCCAAATCTTAAACTTTTATCATCGTCAAAATAAAATCTCACGCCAATACCGTTCGTTCGTTCATGGTCTCCTTTCGATAATTCATGAAGCTTGACGCCCTTGATGTTTCAGCTCACAATAACCCATTCTAAACTTCTTTCCTGCACCACACAACTCAATCGCAATTTCACAAAAGATACTTTGCCGTTTTCTATAATCATGCTGGCGGTGCGCTCTGTGGTTTTAAACAACACCTTTTCCTTTTGCGGCTTAAAATCATGGTCTTATAAGCCGATGTGCTTTCATCGGAGAAGTTGACCACAAAGAAATCTTCCTGCACCTCCATGCTGGATACAATGCCGCCGGGATTGGGATTGCTGTCGCTGCCCAACCCCGCAGTTCACCACGGTTAACGCATCAAACATAACAAATCCATTGTTAACACCACAAGCTGGGCAGCCGGTGTGCCGATTCCCTATCGGCAGCCGTTCCCGCCATGGGCTGAAATCCTGACTAAAGCTGATGCGCTTTACGATCCAGATAATACCAGTTCATCCTCTGTGGTAAAAAAGGTAGCATTCTCACTGCTAATTTGCCGCACGGCACCGGTTTATAATCCACCGCCATAACTTTGCTTTCCATTTGTTGCCGTATGCGACGCAGCACTGCCCACTTGCGGCACCTAAAAAAAAATTCCGTACCTGCGCGATAGAACTATCGCTGGCACCGGTAAACATCGGTTACTGATGGCATGAAAAGTTTCCTTGTGCTTTTCCGTTTTATCTGCAACATTACTGCCTTTTTCCTGTGGCGGCGTTTCGCTCATACACAACAACTGCAAATAGCCGCCAGCGGTGCGCTGCCCCTGATATGCTTCCGCCACCCGCCATCTGACGAAAGCTGAACATAATTAAGTAACCTGTCCATCTGCTTCCTGCTGCGATAGGTCAGCAAAACAATCCCCTGTTTAGCTGCAAAAACAGGACGGCAATGGCAACCGCCATCCTCGGAGGACTGTTTGCGGACAGGCATTTGATAAACCTTTTTGCCTTTCCGGCTTTGTGCAACCGGCGCTTGCCAAATGACGCCCCGTTCGCCCTCGCTAGTAATAATATGCGCCAGCCTTTACAAACGCGCCTACACCGTTTTCATATTCTTTAATGGGTAACGTGGATTTCATTGGCCGTAATGGCCCCCGGCGACCGGATGGACAAACCATCCCGCGGGCTATATTGATAGGTCCAGCCAAATTCATCTACAGCAAACCGCCAGGTCAGCGGAAAATAGGTGACATCCCGAAAGGATAAGATTGGATAATCCTCTTGGCTGTTGTCAATCAACTGATTATTCACCCGAATTTGCCCCGTATTGATGGTGGCCACACCATTTTTACCGTTGGGCAGATACCGTTTATAGTCATGCCAATTCCACCGCACGCCATTTTGATGAATGCCTACGCCGTTCTCCCCCGGCTCCAGGTGGTTTCTACACTGTTTATATACCGACTGCCATAATAGGTCGCGGGAAAATATGTGATATTATTATAAACCAGTAATGGATACTGGGCATATTGATTGTTGATTTCCATGCCGTTTAATCGCACAGAAAATTCCGGCAAGGTAACTGCAACCTGCTTGCTGTCGATGGCCTCCGCCTGTCCCGCTGGCAACAACGCCGATAAAAAGAAGCAGAACGGCCAACACACCACCGATTTTCAATTTACGGCTCTTGCTCTGTTAGAACTCCTTTTCCTCTTGCTCTTTTCATGCTTTCTATTATGACGCAAAACGATATAAAATGGCAGCATTTTTGCACAAATGGTAGGATTTCTGTCATGAACGGCGGTGCCGTTTCCTCTTACCAATGCCAGAATCGCTGGTCAGACAAACCTTGCCCAATAATGGTCGTGGGCCGACAAGCGTTTCACCATATGCCAGGCCACTGTAAACAAACAATCACAAATGCCAATAAACACCCATGTGCAAACCGCCGACTCAGGGAAGCGATAAAAAATCATGCCATGCAAAAAAACCGGCATCAAACAGCCAAACGCCGGTAGCGTTTTTGATTTTTCAGCATTGCCCAGCTTCTCATATTTTTTCGCCGTTCCATACCAAGCTCCCATGAAAACCCCAAAACAGGCATGACCGGAATGGCAGTCACCGCCCGCAGCAAAAGCCACCTGAAAGCCATAAGTGGCCACATAGCTAATATTCTCCCACAGGGCAAAGCCCAGGGATACAAAAACGGCATATACAACGCCGTCAAATTGATAATTAAACGCCGGAGACCGCCAAGTGCGGCGCTTCAGCAACAGATATTTAAACCCTTCCTCCGATATTGCAACAACCGCAAAGTAAAAACAGCATTGTAAAGAATGGTTCCTTCCGCCAACACCAGACCCACCAAAGCGCTGCCCAGCATTTCCGCCACCATAGCCAAACCGGTGGCCACAATTCCATACAACACCAACGAAAGCAACAACGCTGGCGGCTCTTTTTCTACGCGATCCGCCTGATACACCTTGATTAATAAAACTATGGCCGGAATAATTGCCGCAGCAATCAGCACCGGATCTACTGCTAACAGCAGCATCGCATCACAGCTCCTTTTTGTCCGTTTTCACTATTCAATAAATTTACGTTTTCCTTTGTCATCTTTAGGCTCCACCTTAGGAATAAACCGGCTGGCAAAACTGAAGTCGTCCCCGATATTTCACATAGAAAAATCCAATGGCAGAAAAGGTTACAGCACCGATAAAATTCACGAATAAATCCTTCATGGTGTCAATCAGCCCAATATCCAAATAACCGCCCAAACCCAGCGGCTGTCCGTTCACTGTTACTTCTGTGATATGGGTAATCTGCGTCGGCGTATTGCCGCCAGTTGGATCCAGCATCACCGATGAAATGGTAGAAATGACCGTATCCTTCTGAATATCCAGATGGAAAAAAACAATCCATAAAGAACTCAAAAAACTCCCCACATGACGCCAATGGTCATCGAAAAACAAAAGGCGACAATGGCCATAAAAAATAGGGGATAATTCAAAAGCTAAACCGCTCGTTGCGGTTTAAAATATCCACCATAGAAAACCCGATGGCAGCGGCCAAAAAGCCGTTTAAAGTGTGCAGCATAGTGTCCCAAAAGGGAAATAAAATATAATAGGCATGAATTTCGCCCAAAATTTCAGCGGCAAAGATAAACAGCAAAATGATAACTTCCAAGGTATCCGGTAGCTTAATGTGATAATTCAGTTGGATAAAGCTGGGCACAAAAAACAAAATCAGCGTCAAAATACACAAAAATACGTTTTCATAGTTGCCATTAAAAAACTGGGCAATCATCACCAAAATCACCAGCACCCGCAGCACCAGATAAAGGCCAAAAGCCATCTTATTCTTTTTAAACTGCCGGCGCAGCGCCCGCATTCTTGCCTTTAAGCGTAATCGTTTCATATCAGCAATCGCCCTCCAGATTAGGCGCTTCTCTATAACGTCTGCCTCTTTTTCGCAACAGCATTGCGCTCTGCTTTCAATTTATGCCGCTGTCGCTCCTTTTGTCCGCCAAACTCATACAGCACAACTTCTTCTTCGTTTTGCTCTAAAATTCCTGTAGGTAAACGAAACAGACTATCGGTTGTCACAGCCAGCATAAAACTGTTAATTTTCCCTCTGTGGGCTTCATAAAGCCCAATTGACTCGTAAAATCGCGGTAATGCACAAATACCTCCCGCTTCATCTCATACAGATTGCTGCTGCGCAGCTCGGTGTTCACCAGGCTATCCCGCCGCTTCACATAATAATAGATAGGCTGCTGTAAAACATAAACCTGCTGCACATGCTGTAAATAGTGCAGATTAAAAATAAAATCTTCGCACCATTGGATATCCGGCGCACACCGTATATTCCACTCCACAATCAAATCACGGCGATACAATTTATTCCACATCACGCCATAATAAAAATTAGCCGGCGCCTTCATCAATTGCAGCGCAAAGGCCTGCAAAGAGATTTTTTCTCCTCGCGGATATGCCCATTGACAATTACCACACGGCCCAATACCCGATAAAAGGGCGCAATCACCAGTTGACACTGCATTTCTTCCGCTTTCTGCACCAGCAACTCCGTAGCGTTCGGCACCAGCCAGTCATCACTATCCACAAATTGCACATAGGTGCCCTTCGCCCTCTGTATGCCGCGATTACGGCTGTCAGAAACACCGGTGTTCTCTTTATCCAGAACCACCACGCGTTTGTCCTGCTTGGCATAACGCTGGCAAATAGCTAAGCTGTCATCGGTACTGCCATCATTGATCAAAATCAATTGAATATGAGCATAGGTTTGCTGCAAAATACTCTTGACACAACGCTCCAAATAAGCCGCTGCATTATACACCGGCACAATAATACTGACTAAGGGGTTTTCTCTCCCATGGTTTACCCCACATCCACTTCTATCTTTTTTAAACTTCCAATCGCTTTACTTTTATAGTTTCTTCTATTTTTGCCCGTAATACTCCTATTGTCAACCGCTTCTTCACAAACAAAAAGAAAACTTTGTCATATTTGTTACTGTTTTTTAACAATTAAATCAGCAAACGTTCCGCCTATCTTGCATTTTAGACCACCTTTCCTTTATAATGACACTATCAATTGTATTATCGATAGTAAGTGACAGTTGTACAAATTCTTTGGAGGTGGAGTTATGTATACCTGGGAAGAAATCGAAACGATGATACAGCAATGCCGGCGCTGTCCACTGGGACAATCCCGCAAAATGGCTGTGATGGGCCGCGGCAGCCGTCAAGCCAAAATCATGTTTGTAGCAGAAGCGCCCGGCGCCCAGGAGGATTTGCAAGGCATCCCTTTGTCGGACCTGCCGGTAAAGTGCTGGATGTGCTGTTGGCCTCTGCCGGATTAAAACGGCAGGATATTTATCTCACCAACGTCATCAAATGCCATCCGCCGGGCAATCGAGACCCGCGCCCGGAAGAACAGGAAGCATGCCTGCCCTTTCTCAAATGCGAAACACTGCTGCTGCATCCGCCTGTGCTTGTATGCTTAGGGCGTATCGCTGCCCAGCGTTTAATCGACCCTCAATACAAAATTACACGTCAACACGGCACCTGGGTACATCGCAAAGGCTATTGGATGACCGCCGTTTATCATCCCTCTGCCATCTTGCGCGACCCTGCCAAATTAGAAGATGCCAAAAAAAGATTTTCAAGCCATCATTGCCAAAGTGCAGGAACTTGACGAAGCGCAGTATCCCTTTTAACGTGCCAACAACACACCAAACCAGTGCTACCTCATAATGCGTCAATATCTGTTATTTTTACAATCTGGAGAGCATCTTGATTTCCCGTCACCGATTTGCGATTGCAAAAGCGGCGGTCATCTCTACACGGCGACAATTTTTAACTGTCGCATTCTGATTTTCTCGCACTTTTCTCTTGACAGCAACAGGAAAAAATCATACAATATTACTTGTTCTCGGGGCGTGGCTCAGTTTGGTAGAGTGCTACATTGGGGTTGTAGAGGTCGCACGTTCAAATCGTGTCGTCCCGATTATAAGCAAAGGACCGCATAACAGGAATCTCACCTGTTATGCGGCCTCTTGCTTTTTAATAACGTGAACCACTGAAAAACAAACATAGGCATATCCGGCAGCATCCTTGCTCTGGCAATTAACTTGAACTTGGCGCTATATAAATAAAAAGGATTGCCATCTGCCTCCATCAACATGGGACCTCAGCGCAATCCTTTTATTGTTTCGCTTATTTTGTTTTTCCGTATCAGACTGTCCACCAAAGCGGAAGGTCCCTCCCTTATTGTCTCTCCACGCCTTATGATTACCATGTCAGACCTTTGTGCAGATACTTCTGCTCTGGCCCCAAAGCATGAATCAGATCCAACGCCCGCTGCAAATCTTCCTTATGCACATAAATATAATATTCTGTCATAGGGGCGCTGCAGCATATCATCGCTATCACGATGCTGTGCTTTCTGCTGTACCGGAATCTGCTTGCTTTGCAGCCGGATATGATTTTGATTCAGCACTGCTCGCACACGCAGATAATAATCTAAGGACAAGGTGACCAGCGCCTCCGCCCGATTCCACGCAAACATAGGCAAAACCTCCTTTTTCTTACATATCAAATATATTTATGGTTATATTGTACCTCAAAATTTTGTTAGTATCAAATCTTTTTCTGCACAATTTTCAAAAAATTTTTCGTTATATTGTATGCAAAGGCTATCTACAAAAAAATAAGACCGCATAACGGCACCTTGCCTGCTGCAGCGGTCTTATTCTTCACTCGCTTTTCAAACAATTCTTCTCAATGCATTATTCTTTGCCCGTCCGCAGCTCTGCCTTGCCTGTTTTGCGCCGGTAAAGCAATACCAACAAAGCGCCGACAAACAATACCAGACTCATCACCTGCGCCATGCGCAACGGCCCCAGCATTAAGCTGTCGGTGCGAAAACCCTCCACGACCACGCGGCCCATGGAATAGAGCATCAGATAGCCAAGGGCAATCTCACCGCGCCGCACCCAAGCCTGCCGCGCCAGCCACAACAGCACAAAAAAACACCAACAAGTCCCAGCAGGATTCATACAAAAACGTAGGATGGCGATAAGCGCCGTCAATCCACATCGCCCAAGGCACTGCCGCCGGGTCCACTTCATAACCGTATGCTTCCTGATTAAAGAAATTCCCCAACGCCCAATGGCTTGGCCCAAAATCATAAAAGGCGCCATAATGTCTGTAAACTGCCAAAAAGAAATCTTATAATGACGGCAACCTAAATAAATGGATGCCACGCCGGCAAGCAACCCGCCATGGACCGCCAATCCGCCATGCCAGATGGCAATGATCTCATCTGGATGCTGGATATAATAAGGCAGCTCAAAAAAATAACATAGTAGATCCGAGCCCCTAAAATAGCTGCCACAATGGTCACCATAAAGATTGTCAAAAAATCATCCTCGTTAATGCCTGCTTTCCGCATCATCTTACAGCCGCCCACCGCCGCAATCAGCATGGCCGTGGCAATTAACAGCCCATACCAGCGCACCGTAACCGGCCCTAAAGAAAACGCCACCGGATTTATGTTCATGCAAACAGCCTCCCTCAACAACTTTCAGCCTATTGTACCACGTCAGCAGGAAAAAGTCTAATTGAATTGTTCCAGTCTAAGGAAGAGACATTTCTATTCACCATGTTTCCACACGGGGCAGCTATTTTGTTTAAAAATCTGTACGATAAAACAAATGGCGCTTGCTTCCCCATTTCAGATGTTTTATACTGAATAAAGTATCACCACATAGAAAGGATTTTGCACCATGAAAAATTTTGATTTCTGGTGGCGCTTGCTGCGTCCTCATACGCTGACAGCCTCGCTGGTACCGGTGCTGTTGGGTAGTATGTATGCGTTTTCCCTGTCGGCACAGCCTACACTTTGGGCTGTTTTTGGCCATGCTCTAGCTAGCTGCGCCATTCAAGTAGCCACCAACCTATTTAATGAATATTATGACTATGTACGGGGTTGGACACCAAAGACTCGGTCGGCATCGGCGGCACCATTGTCCATGACGGCGCTTCTCCCCGCTTTGTAATGGGTCTGGCACTGAGTTTTTATGGCCTGGCCGCGCTATTAGGTATCTATATCTGTGCCAATAGCAGTTGGTATTTGCTCTTAATCGGCGCTTTTTGTATGTTAATCGGGTATCTGTACACCGGCGGGCCCTTCCCCATTTCAGCCTCGCCTTTCGGTGAGCTGTTTGCCGGCGGATTTTAGGTACCGGTGTGATTTGTATTGCCTTCTTTATCCAAACCGGTTACGTTAGCTGGCACACCGTTGCTATCTCTTTGCCGGTAGCTGTGCTGATTGGTCTGATTCTTACCGGCAACAACATTCGAGACCGGGTGGGCGACGCTGCCAACAGGCGGCATACGCTGGTTATTTTGCTGGGCCATAAAAAATCGGTGCAGTTTTTGTCGATTATGTTTGCTTTCTGTTATCTGTGGATTGCCGGTTTAATCCTTTTAGGCGGCCATCAGGTTTGGCTGTTGGCTTCCTATTTCAGCATTCCTACTGCCCGTCAGGCTGTCGAACGGTTTCGCCCAGAGGGGCAGCAGCCCAAGCAGATGATGCCCGCCATGCTCCTGGTATCCAAAACCAACACTCTCTTTGGCTTAGGACTGGCTATCGGCCTGCTGCTAGAAGCCTTTTTGCCAGCAGTATAGAAAATGGTAAAACCGCTTTAAGAATACAAAAAGGAAACACAAAAGAAGCTGTTATCCAAACGCCATGCTGCGTAAGGAAAACAGCTTTTTCTAATGCAATTTATTTAGCTTTTTGCATTTCTGCCGGCGGCATCCGCTTTTTCAGGCTTATCAACAGCGGAATTACCATAAGGAACCACACAATCGGCTCAGCCAGAATAATGCCCATATAGCCAATCTGACGGGCCAATGTAAAGGCGATAACCACTTTTCCCACGCATTCGATGCCGCTGGAAATCACCGGTATAATCTGGTCGCCCAGACTTTGCAGCGTTTGGCGACTGACGATAATTAGCGGCAATGTAAAGTAGAACAGCGTATCCACATGCAGATACAGCGTAGCGGCATCTACCGTAGCCTGCGATTGGGTGGCAGTGATGAGCCGTATCAACCAAGGCGAAATGGTGTAGGAAATCACCAGCACCACGGCACACCAAATCCACAGCAGCACAATGGATTGCTGATAACCGGCCCGTACTCGCTGTAGCTTGCCAGAGCCTAAATTCTGACTGGTAAAGGTACCCACAGCGCTGGCCAAAGCCAAAAAGGGCATCATCAAAATTTCTGAAATGCGGCGGGCTGCTGTTTGAGCCACAATATAGGTTTCGCCCTAAGCCGTTGATGGTAATTTGCAAGGTGAGAGAGCCCAAACTAATCATGGACTGCATCAATCCGCAGGAAAAGCCTGTTTTTAACAAATCGGCAGTGATGTCCCGCTCCACAGCAAAATCAGCCCTTTGCAGCCGTAAGACCGGATAATGAATCAGCATATAAAGCAGGCAACCTACAGCCGCAACGCCCTGCGCCAACACCGTACCTATTGCCGCACCAGCCACGCCCCAGGGCAGTACCATCACAAACAAAATATCTAAACCAATATTGCCCATGGTGCTGATAATCAGAAAAATCAGCGGTGTAAAGCGAATCACCCACACCGTACAGCACACCGGAGCAAAGGCTATATAACGCCGCTAAAATCAATCCAAACAATACAATTTGAATATAGGTACGACTTTCTGGCAATAAGACGGCGTCAATGTTCAAGATCTGTAGCATCAAGGCAGAAACAACAAGCTGAGCGCTGTCAAACCCAAACCAATCATCGCGCCCAGGAAAAAGGTACCAGCCACAGCCTGCCGGAAAGGCCGTTCATCGTGAGCGCCAAAATACCGGGCCACCACAATGGCAAAGCCGCTGGTCAGGCCAGTAATAAAGGTCAGTAATAATTGATAAAAAGGTACTGGAAGCACTGATGGCCGCTAAGGAAGAATCGCCCAGAGCGCCGCCGATAATCCGGGTGTCGGCCAAACTATAGCATAGCTGAAAGACCCTTGAAAAACAATAGGAATGGCAAAGCGCAGCAAAATCGATGTAATATTGCCTTGTGTTAAGTCCCGCATAATCGAGCGCCCCTTTTCTGCAACCAATTCTAAAAAGACAATCTCTATTATAGTACACTTTGCGCAAAATGCTATCATTTTTTATGGGACAAATATTTATCTTATTTGCACAGCCTCTTTCAGCATATCCCGTTTGCGCCGAGATAAAGGCAGCGACACCACAGGGTGTCCCCCAGAAGACACCAATCCAATCTTATCTACACCAATATAACAGATATAACGCAAATTGACCAGACAACTTTTTGTGGGCGCGGAAAAAACCGCTTGTTTGTAAACTCTGTTCCAATACCGAAATACGTCCATAACATGCATATTGCTGCTGGTCTATGGTGTGAATATAAACCTTGCGCAAACGGCTCTCAATATAGAGTATCTCGCGGGTAGCAAAGATTCTTTCTTCCTTTTGTCCGTCGGTATTACATACCGTCAGAGCAAATTCTGATTTCGTTGTAAAAACAATTCTCTACAGCGGCCGTATACGCTCGCCACCGCCGATTCCTTTAACGGACGCTGCAGACAGGTCAACACGCCCATCTCAAAAGCCGGCAGCAAATCCTGCTGCACGTCAGCTAGCAAAACCAGCATCGCATCACCATCCTTCTGCCGTAACTGCCGTATCAGTTCTAATTTTTCCGGCCAGGCCAAAAAAATCAAATCATAATAAACTTGCTGCTGATAGGCAGCCAATAGCTACTCCATTCGTTGGAAGACAGTAATTGCTACATGTTCTGTTTCTGCATACATACGCAGCCATTGTTTGATTGTGCGGCGCTCATCCTTGTTGCTGCAAATTGCGATTTTCATGGTTTCACCTGTCAATTTCTATAATTTATGCCAATCCATTCTCTTCTACAAAATACAATTTTAACACATATTAATTACTATAATAACTAATAATAATTATAGCATGAAACACTAAAAAATACAATTATAACCTGTATGATGTCATAGAGGGGATGAATTTGGCAAATCGCATCCGAGAGTTGAGAGAAGAAGTTCACATGACGCAAATCCGGCTTAGTACGGAGCTGGAGGTTTCGCAGGAAACGGTCAGCGCCTATGAGAATGGCCGCCATTATCCCAGTTTTGCGGCGTTAGTTCGTATGTCTCATATTTTTCACGCCAGCATTGATTATATTATGGGCCTTTCCGATCTGCGCAAACCGTTTGCAGCGCAGCAGTTAACCAACCAACAACAAACACTGCTGGAGCTATTCGACAGCCTGGACAATCTGAATCAGGCGCGCGCCCTTGCTTATCTGCAGGGGCTGTATGATTGCTCCAGACAAACAAAAAAGCCATCTCCAAAATAACTTTGCCTGGAAATGGCTTTTGTTTCCCTTATCTTCGCGGAATCTGATAGAGTTTTCCATGGGAATAAAAGGCTATCATCAGCATTTCGCCTATTACAACTTCTTAAAAAAGTTACCATCTACATCAATATGCTCTTTGATTACCACAAAGGCGCTCTCATCAATGCTGCGGATATGACGCAAAAGCTGTGTTACCTCATATTTGGAAATGATGGTACAAATCACAGAAGTATCCGAATCGGTAAAGCCGCCCTTGGCTTCCCAATAGGTGCTGCCCCGACCCATCTGCTCTAAAATAAACTGCCGGATTTCCACGGATTTGGTTTTGGTATAGATATTCACTTCAGTTAAAATATTTTTGCGAATGGGTTTTATCCAGCACAATGGATAAAATGGCAGTGTAAATCACCGAATAAATAACGATGGATAAATCAAAAAGCAGTGCGCAAACCGCATACACCATAAAGTTGATAATCAAGCTCATTTTGCCGACGCTAAAATTTTTCATTTTCTTGGTGAAATATACGCCCAAAATATCTTGTCCGCCACCGGAAGCGCCATTTTTCAACGTAATCCCTACGCCCCAGCCAGCAATAATACCGCCGATAAAGCAAGCTGTCAGTGGTTCTTCGATGATGGGAACCGTTGGACTTTTGATGACTGTCAGGAAAATGGTCTGAGCAACAACACAAACTACCGTCTTGATGAAAAAAATCCTCGGCCTAAGGAATGAAAAGCCAGAATAAATAACGGCACGTTACAAATAAAATAAATCAACCCGGCAATATCTACCGAGCCAAAATCCATATGGGCATATTCCACCAAAAACGGTGCGCACCACCTGCCCAATGCCTACAAATCCGCCGTTATACAAACCAATAGGCACGATAAAACAATTGACTCAACCGAAAATACCAATGTGCCAAATACGGCCCATAAGATTTTTTGTAGCTCCACCAATTTTTGCTTCCGTGTCAGTTCCATCCAAACTTTACCCCTCTCCATATTACCATTCCTATTTTGCCCGTGCTATTTATATTGTTTTCATTATACTACAATAGTGCCAAAATTAATCTATGGATTTGGAAATTCAGATAGAAAAAACAGCTTTAATTTAATAGTCATGTCTTATAAATCATCTACATCATCATGAATCCGTCAGTCTACGAACTTTTCTCAATCTCTATAATTTTATCCCGTATCAGAAAAATTACTACACTGCCGAGTAAAACCAATATGGCCATAGCGCTCCACATCGTCTCTATATATCCACAACGCCCGGCAATCAATCCACAGATATTGGGTCCTAAAATTGTCCCAATATCCATAAAAAATGTAATTTGTGGCAGAAGCAGAACACCTACGTTCCTGTGGTACTGCTTTTCATACACAAGGATTGCAACATCGGTTGTACGGCACCATACCCGAAAGCATTTGCAGCTGCTGCCAACAATAGCATCCAAAGTTCACGACTATACCCAGTTAAAAAGAAGCGATACGACCGTCATAAATAGAAACGGAGTTGCAATCCGAACAGAGCCATATTTATCTGTTAATCTTCCTACTAGTGGCCTTGATAACAACAAGGTTACAGCATACACTGTAAAAAAATAGTGCGCCACCAACAATGTGTTTTTTTCTTCCGCATACACTAACAAAAATGAATTAATTGCAGCATACCCTAATACCACAAATAATGTTATACCTCCCGGTGCAATTGCTTCTTTTTGCAATAATATTATCCCATTTCAAAGAAAATGGAATTGTTTTTTGAGGCACAACCCGTACCTTTGCCGTTAATATCATCGCTCCAAGCATGATAAAAAAAGAAAACTATGTATATATTATGATATCCAATTGTATCACGTAAAAAAACACCTACCACAGGTCCAATCGCCTGACTAATTGCCTGAGCACAAGCATAATATCCCATGCCTGTTGTGAATTTTTTCTTTTGGTAATGTATCCAACACAATCGTTGAGCTACAACCATTACCAAATGCATTTCCCACACCTTGAATTAGTCGAAATACAATTAATACTTGAATCCAAGCCAATTCAAATTTATCAGCAATATTTGGCGAAAACCCGAACCCCAAAAATGCTATTGCCATAAACCCCATCGATGCGATTAAAAGTTTTTTCGGTTATAAGCATTCATGGCCGGACCAGAAATCAAATGAAACAATAGGGCAGTAACCGCAAAAAGCACTCATTAAATAACCGATTTGTGTGGCAGGTGCGCCCAAGAACTTTGCATAAACACCAAGCAATGAATGACTCATCTGCTGACCCATATTAAGTCCAACATTAGAAATAAAAATACTAACAAACATCACGTTCCAAATTGTAGTCGGCATTCGTTCTCCATTTTCTCTTATCACTTGTTTGCTCATTTTATAATCACTTTCTCCACAAAATCTTGTTTTGCAGCCATATCATAAATATCCCCTTTCAATGGCGTTTTCGTGTTTGAGATTTTTATGTAAAGAAGCGCTACAATAAATGGCATTAGAATAAAAAACAGCGTACCGCTTTACGCGATACGCTGTCAAACCGTAGCAGCCGATTAGTTCTGGCTAGCCAGGTGATGATACATTTCATCCAACATTTCGTCAGTGATGTATACTGGATTGTTACGCAGGTTTGGATGAACGCTGATGCGAACCAAATCAGCAATCTGTTCTTCGTTCAGGTTCAAGTCTTTCAAACCATTGCGCAGACCTAATCTTGCTTTCAGAGCATGGATTTCGTCAGCCATTACGTTCATGTCACGGAAACCAAGTTTCTGAGCAAAATCATTCATACGTGGTCCAACTTCTGGATCGTTTGCGTTGATGTGTGCAAAGTAGTCCAAAGTAATACCACAAGCTTCGCCGTGAGGAATGCCATGGATGTTGGTTAATGGGAAGGAGCAAGCATGGGAACCTGTGGGCAGAGGAATGGTGAATGCCAAACCAGCCATTACAGATGCGTCGCACATTTTTTCGCTTGCTTCTAGATCCTGTGGGTCTTTATAAGCCCGTTCCAGATATTTGAATACCAAATCGCAAGCATGTAAAGCAACTGCATCACAGATTGGCTGATGATTTTTGCTCCAAAAGCCTTCTACAGCGTGGCACAGCACGTCAATACCGCAGCCTGCAGTTACTTTTGGTGGGCAGCTATAGGTTAATTCTGGGTCGATAACAGCCAGGGTTGGATAGAAGTTTAAGCAGTTAATTGGAGCTTTTTTGCCGATTGCATGGTTGGTTACTACAGATACTTTTTGTAACTTCAGAACCGGTACCAGCAGTCGTTGGAACAGCAATCAGAGGCAGATGTTCTTTTGGCAACTGTTTGCCTGTACCATGATATTCAGCGATAGATTCATTGCTCATGCATACGCTTGCAGCAGCTTTTGCAGCATCCAAAAGCGCTGCCGCCGCCTAAAAGCGACTACGAAACCATGTTTATTTTTTCTGATTAATTCAGCGCAAGCATCAATTTCAGTTACGTCTGGGTTTGGAGAAACATCACCAAAAGCAGCAGTTAAAGCGCCTTTTACTGCCATCAACGATTTTCTGAGCCAGACCATTGGTCATGAAGAATTTATCTGCTACCAACAGACCGTTTGCAATGCCCAATTCCTGAGCGATTTCATCAATTTTGTTGATTAAGCCAGCGCCGAATCTGATTTCTACTGGCTGAATGTAATTCCAAGATGCCATGATTAAAATCCACCTTTCAAGAATAAAATATAATTTTATCGTTTGTTTTTATAAAGTAGTAAGACAGGCCATCTACTCTTGTGTAAATAGACAGCCTGTCAAAATTTCATATTTTTGCAGCTTACACGCAGCTTGTTTTTTTCACAAAGTGAAATTATTTTACAAGAGCCATAGCTGTGGTGTAGTCTGGGTTCTTTTCTACAGTTGCTAACTGTTCGTCAATCCAGGTCAGAACTGCATCAATTTTTGGCAGTACTTAATCCAGTTCTTCTTTGGTGATGGTCAATGGTGGGCAAATGGACATGGTGTTTTTCACGACCATACAGGTGAACATTGTATTCGTTTTCCAGTTTAGCAATAGCCTGAGCTTTGATAGCATTTGGGCAACCATAGTAATCTAATGGTTCACGGGTTTCTTTTGTCTTTCACCAGTTCAAATGCTGTGAACAGACCGATGTGTCTAGCTTCGCCAACGCAAGCATGTTTTTCTACCATTTCATCTTCCCATTTAGCCAGGTAAGCGCCAACTTCGTTTACATGGTCGCAAACGTTGTGTTCCAGATAGTAGTCAACTGCTGCATTACCAGCCGCGCAAGCCAGTGTATGACCACTGTAGGTCAGACCGCACTGCAGTACATGTTCTTCAAAGTATTTGCTGATTTCTTTTTGCTCATGATTACGCCGCCCAGTGGAACATAGCCGCAGGTAACGCCTTTGCGAAGGTGATGATATCAGGAACGATATCAAAGTTCTGCCAGCAGAACATTTTACCGGTACGACCGAAACCAGCCATAACTTCGTCGCAGATCATCAGGATGCCGTATTTGTCGCACAGAGCGCGTACGCCTTCCATGTAGCCTTTCGGTGGAATCAGAACGCCGTTAGCGCCAGTGATGGATTCCATCATAATAGCTGCTACGTTGTCGGTACCTTCATAGTGTAACTGTTCTTCTAACAGATGCAGATAATATTTGGTAGCTTTTTCTTCGTCTTCTTTAGCCCAACCATCATGATAGGTGTATGGGTCGATGAATTTTACGAAACCGTTAGCACCGCCAACTTCTGCAGCAAAACGTCTCCAGTCACCAGAAGCGTTGGAAGCACCTAAAAGTAGCACCATGATAGCTTCTGTAACGGTTGAAGATTTTGGTACGACCTGTGAAGTTACGAGCAATTTTCATAGCATTTTCGTTAGCGTCTGCACCAGCGTTGGTGAACAGTACTCTCTGGAAATGGTCAGCACCAGCGATGTCTACGATTTTTTTAGCCAGTGTGGATTTTGCTTCAGTAGCATAGCAAGGAGCTGCGAAGCACAGTTTGTCTGCCTGAGCTTTGATAGCGTCTACGATTTCTGGCAGGCTGTGGCCCAGGTTTGCGCAAACCAACAGAGGGACATATCTGCGATCTTATTTCCGTCGTAATCATACAGATAGATTCCTTTACCGCTTTCGATTGGTCTAGCAGCACCGCCGGTTTGGACCAAGACTGAGCGATGTACTGTGCATGCATTTGAGAAATTTCTTTTCCTGTTAATGCCATTTTGAATTACCATCCTTTCAGAATATAAAAAATATTTTTAAGAAAAGAACCGGCCTCTCATTTATGAAGGTCAACCGCATCCCTTTCATGTAACCTATAAATATAATATATCATAGCCAAAAATTTTCAATATCTCTAAGCATAACTTTTTTTCTGTGCTATCGCACACAGGGATTTATGCTTTCCATAAATTTTATTCATTTTATGCAAGTTTATTGCATCACATAATCTTTTTTTCAACATAAAGGCGATACTATACAACAGCCTTGTATCCAGCTCGGACAGGTCGCAGTTCAACATTTCTTCAATTTTGTTAATCTTATAATTAATTGTATTTCTGTGTACGAACATTGCCTCTGCCGTTTCCTTCACACTGCCGCTGTGCTCCAAATAACATTGCAGAACGTCGCAATAATTGGTCTGATTCAGCTTATCATATTCCACCAGCCGTTGAATGGTTTCGGCATAGTATTCGTTGATAACGTCCTGATTTTCAATATCCATTAGCAATTTATAGATACCTAAGTCCTGATAGGCCACCACGCCTTTGTCATTCTGCATATTTTTTTGCAGCTTCAGCACCTGGCAAGCCTGTCGATATGATTTCCCGATATTTTGTGCATTGAGATTACACCGGCCTATGCCCACATAGCACTGTTCTTTCTGAAAATTGCAGCGTTTCAGCATATCGGCAACGGCTTTTTTCACCTGTTCCTCAGTATATTCGGCAAACAGCAGCACAATGTTGCCGCCCAACTCAAAGGCGAAGGTTTTCTTGCGGGAGAAAATCATGTAGTTTTCCATCGATTTCAGATACCGCTGCAGTTTTTCCTCCGATATTTTTTCACTGCCGTCCACAATATCAACGACCGTTATACAATAGGACCAGGTGCGCAGAAAATTATTGCGCTCTAACTGCGGCACATATAATTCCTCTTGATTGGAAAAAGAAGATGGCATTTTTTACTGCTAGACAACTCCAGATTATACTTGTCCGACTCGGTAATCATATAGCAGAAGGTACGCATAATCTCAGCCATGTGTACCTGCCAAGGCACTGTAAACAGCGGAAATCCTTCTTGATTACAGTAGTCAATCACATCCTTGGGAATTTCCTTAATGAAAGGACCAATATTTACAACCATTCCACTTGCTTTATGTTCATTATTGGATTTGGCTAAATCCAGCAGCGTTTCCCTCACTGCTTAACCCTACGCCGGTGGTAAAGGCAATTTCCTGTCCATCCAAAAAGATGAAATCGCGTTGCTTTCTACCATGTGCAACCACCGCACCACGTTTCCCATACCTTGTTCGCCAGCTACTAACGTCATATCCTGATTTTTTACGCTCTCATATAAATCAGATAATAACACCGCCATTTTTATCACCTGTCCTTTCCGTTCTCACCATGTTGTACTTTATTTCATTGTACTGTTTTTTCCTACTTTCTTGCAAGGTTTTTGTGCTCATTTCACAATAAAAACTCATTTTTATCAAAAATTCGGTATTCAGGCACAAATTTTTCACCTGCAAGTTTCATTTTCTTTCTGTTAAAACAGAGAGTGGCAATGTAACTATGCGGTGTTCTAAAATTTCTATTTCATTTTTAATTGTTAGTCCGCTGAAGCCAACGGTATTTGTTTATGGTCGGTCAGATTTGTTACGCGCAGACGGTCGGCGCTGTACACATACAGCTTGCCATTGGACGCTAAAAGGGCTCGCCGTCCACATAATCATGCACTTTGTGCAATTTATTTTCACTGTCGATATAAAAATAACCGTCTTGGATTGATTCACCTTGCTGCTGAACATTGGATTCTGTAGGTCATCTTCTTCGCCAAAATAGATGGCCCGTACATAGAGCTTGTCATCATCCACGCCGATAGCTTCTAAACTTCTATATTGGTTGTACAAATCATTTAAGACGGTTTCTTGACCGCTGTTCTTGTCCATTTTAAGATGGTATGCAAGCTATTGGAAAAACGGCTCGTAACATGCCTTGCGCTGGAACAAAGATAATAGGCGTTCTCTGTTTTCATAAAATCCACTGAGAAAAATCAGCTTCATTCCATTGCCGAATTTGCTGTACACCATCCTTTGTTTCTAAAAAAACATACCATACATAAGGCGTGTAGGGCGCAGGAATAGCGGTATTATAATGCAACTTAACAGCCAGTAAATGACTGTTTTCTCCTGAAAAACGGTCTGCCAGAATGCTTGTTTTTCTGTGTAAGCTTCTGGAATCCCGCTCAAAATGGCCTTGCCCTGATAAAGCAACTGCGTTCCATTTAAAGCAAAAGCTTCACTGACATCTTCTCCGTCATACGTTTCCCATGTGGTTTCTTCTTCCTTGGTTTCCGGCCTCATATAATTTTTTTCTGCGGCAAAAATCCAACCAATAATTTTGATAACGATCGCCTATTCTGGTATATACCGTATCCCCTTCCTCATTTTTGGTTTCGCCAAAATCGGTAATATATTGTTGGAAAAGCGCGCTGTTTTGATTCAGTTGAATCAAGGCAATGCACCCCTGTTATCATGCACATTCACCTGCAGACCAGTTTTGGCATCCCATTGAATCTCCCAACCAAATTCCTCATAGGCATAGTGCCAACTTAATGGAAAATACGTCACACCGCGAAAATTCAGCAATGGATATGATTCCTTGCTGTTATCCACCGACCAACCATTGACAATAATAGGATAAGTAGGAACGGTAGCCGTATATTTGCCGCCCAGCTTATTGTTGCCGCTCATATCGGCTTCCTCACGACACCCTTCTTCATGCTGAGCAATATACAAACCCTTTTTATTATCCCAGCCAGTCACCAAACCCAACGAGCGGGTTAATTGATAAGTCATCGGGAAATAAGTCACATCCTGATAGACCAACAACGGATATTTAGCATGCTGGTTATCATAAGCAACACCATCCAACTCCACCTTAAAAAGTAGGCACCTGCACCGTAACATTTTTGGCATACGCCGGATTGCTCCAAAGTAATATGCCCACCAGTACCACTAACAACACCATTCTTTTTTTCATGGTCAACACCTCCGAAGAACTTTTTTCTTATTATATCATACCACAAACAGAAATTCTATTGTAATATGTCTTTAAGTTCTGCAACTTTCAAATATTTTGGCACATATAGGCCACGTAAGACTTTTCACGCCTCTACATTATAACATTGTACTCTGTGCAAATGCCGTCCTCACACCTTATTGTCGATTGTTGCTTGTACCTACGTGCAAAAAAGCGAAACCTCCGTTGAGATTTCGCTTTTCTATAGGCTTAACCGCCCAAATATGCTTTTTTCACTTCATCATTTTCCAACAGTTCGGCAGCGTTGCCGCTCAACACAATGCGACCGGTTTCCAGTACATAGCCTCTGTCGGAAATGGATAGCGCTTTTTAGCGTTCTGCTCTACCAGCAGAATGGTCATACCGTCTTGGTTTAATTCTTCAATGATTTTGAAAATTTCTTTTACCAAAAGGGGAGACAGCCCCATAGACGGTTCATCTAAAAGCAGCATATCCGGCGAGGCCATCGCTGGCCAACGCCAATGGCCAGCATCTGCTGTTCGCCGCCGCTCAATGTGCCCGCCAACTGTTTTTTTTCGTTCTTCCAGCCGCGGAAAATGGGCAAATACGTTATCAAGATTTTTTTTTTTAACTTTATCGTTAGAAATATAAGCGCCCATCTCCAGATTTTCCTGCACCGTCATCTGGGCGAACACCCGCCGGCCTTCCGGCACATGGGCCAGTCCATACTGCACAATTTTATGGGACGGTGTGGTCAGCAAATTATGCTCTAGATAACTGACCTTGCCCGATTTAGGCTTCAGCATGCCGGAAATCGCCTGTAAAGTGGTAGTTTTTCCCTGCGCCGTTGGCCCCTACCAACGAAACAATTTCGCCCTTCTCTACTTCCAGTGAAATATCCTTGATGGCATGAATCATACCATAGTATACATTTAAGTTCTCAACTTTCAGCATAATAACCCTCCTATTCTCCGCCCAGATAGCTGCGGATTACGTCTGGATTATTGATAACTTCCTGCGGCGTGCCCTTGGCGATAATCTTGCCGTAATTTAGCACCGCAATTCCTTCACAGATGCCAGTAACCAAACGCATATCATGTTCAATCAGCAAAATGGCAATACTGAACGTATCGCGAATTTTGCGGATATTGGCCATCAGTTCCTCAGTTTCAGAGGGATTCATACCAGCCGCCGGTTCATCTAAGAGCAACAATTTGGGTTCGGTAGCCAACGCCCGCACAATTTCCAGCCGCCGCTGCTGCACGTATGGCAAGCTGCCCGCTTTGTGGTCAGACAAATGCTCCATGTCAAAAATATGCAATAATTCCAACGCTCTCTCATGGGCCCGCTTCTTTCTTTCCAGTAGCGAGGCAACCGCAAAATACCTTCAACGTATTATAATGCACGTGATTGTGCATCCCCAGTTTGACGTTTTCCTCTACGCTTAACGAGGAAAACAGCCGGATATTCTGGAAGGTACGGGCAATGCCCGCTTTATTGACCTGAATGGCGTTCATGCCGTGGGTATCAATCCCATCCAGCAAGATCGTGCCATGGGTCGGCTGATACACCTTGGTGAGCAGATTAAACACCGTGGTTTTGCCGGCGCCGTTAGGGCCAATCAATCCGGCAATCTCTGTGCGGCCTACCGTTAAATTGAAATCGTCCACCGCTTTCAGCCCACCGAATTCGATACCCAAATGGGCGGCTTCTAAAATGGGCGCTTTATCAACGTCACGTTCCGGCACAAAACCGGTGCTTGGGATAGGTACCAATTTAGACATTGACCTTTACCCCCTTCCTTTTGCTTTTGCCAAACTTGGCCATAAACATATCCAGTCCGTTGCGCAGGGTTGGATTATTGGTGGCCAGCATCATTACAATCAGCACGATAGCGTAAACCAACATACGGTAATCGGCAAACTGACGCAATACTTCCGGCAATACCGTCAACACAGTAGCCGCAATGATACTGCCCCGCATATTGCCTAAGCCACCCAACACTACAAATACCAAAATCAAAATAGACGTATTAAAGTCAAATTTGCTGGCTACCACAGTGGAGAAATTGGCGGCGAACAACACGCCAGCCATACCAGCCATGGCCGCAGAAATCACAAAAGCCATCAACTTATAATTGGTGATATTAATCCCGACCGACTGGGCAGCAATCTTATTATCCCGCAGCGCCATGATGGCCCGTCCGCTTTTGCTGTTAACCAGATTAAAGATAATAATCAAGCAAACCATAATCAGCACAAACCCGGCGGTGAAACTAGCTACACGGGGAATACTGGTAAGCCCCATAGGTCCGTTAATCAGCACGGTACCGCCGTCCATCTGCAAGGTATTTTTGATAATACTGAAATGTAAGCCGTTGGCATCTAAGCCCACATAAAGATTGTTGACAATCCCTTTGATAATTTCACCGAAAGCCAGCGTTACGATAGCCAGATAGTCACCGCTCAAGCGCAGCACCGGCACTCCTACAATAACCCCTACAATCGCGGCTACAATGCCGCCAACCAACATAGACAACACCAATATCACCGGCTTGCTGCTGATATTCTGACTCAAGCAAGAGGCCACCACAATGCCGCTAAAAAGCCCCAGCGCTCATAAAACCGGCATGTCCTAGACTTAATTCACCCAAGACGCCGACGGTCAGATTTAAGGAAATGGCCATCACAATATAAGCGCAAATTGGCACCAACTGTCCGGTTAAGCGGCTGGAAATGCTGCCGCTGCCAATAAGAATTTGCACCAGCACGAAAAGCGATGATAACCATGGCATAGGTAATCATATTACTGCGAGTTGTTTTATTCATTGTTTTTAATTTGCCCATAGGAAAACACCTCACACTTTTTCATTGATTTTTTTGCCCAGCAAACCAGTTGGCCGTACTACCAGCACTACAATCAGCACTGCAAATACAATAGCGTCGGACAACTGGGTGGTGATGTAGGCTTTGGCAAAAATTTCGATAACGCCCAGCAAAATCCCGCCGATTAAAGCGCCAGGAATGGAGCCGATACCGCCGAATACAGCGGCAGTGAAAGCTTTAATACCAGGCATAGCGCCGGTGGTTGGCGTTAAGGTTGGATAGGCAGAACGCAACAGCACACCAGCAATGGCAGCCAAAGCTGACCCAATGGCAAAAGTCAGAGAAATGGTTCTGTTCACGCTAATCCCCATTAACTGGGCCGCTGCTTTATCCTCCGAAACAGCCCGCATAGCTTTTCCTGTTTTGCTTTTATTTACAAACAGCACCAGGGCCGTCATAATCACAACGCAAGCAAGGATGGTCACCAACGTCACATAAGAGATGGACAGAGCGCCGTCAAATAATTTTACAGAACCATTGCCTACAACAGACGTAAATACTTTCGGGTTAGAACTCCATAAAAGCTGCGCCGAATTCTGCAAAAAATAACTCATGCCGATGGCTGTAATCAATACGGCCAACACAGGCGCCTGCCGCAACGGTTTGTACGCCAAACGGTCAATGATAATCCCCAGCAGTGTGCATACCACCATAGACAGCAGCACGCCGATAATGGGATGCATGCCGTAACGGGTAGTGGCAAAGAAACAAATATACGCGCCCACCATAATAACATCGCCGTGGGCAAAGTTCAGCATTTTGGCAATTCCATATACCATCGTGTAGCCCAATGCAATGATGGCATAAATACTTCCCAGGCTGATACCGCTGATGAGATGGGAGAGAAACACCATAACAATTCACCTCAATAAAAAATTAATTTTTCACATAATTCTGTTGTTCCACACAAAAAATCAGAATTTTTACTTCCGTTTTTTGAATATCTGACATCTGTATCGCAGCCTGCTAGAATTATGCTTTATGTAACAAAAAGACCGCCGCACTTGCGGTCTACTTACTTTTTATTGGATAGCCATACGGTAGATTACATCCCTACATAGGCACCGTTCTGAATTACCATACCTTTTGGAGCCTTGCTGACCTGACCAGCTTCATTCCAAGTAGCAGGACCACCAGTTGTCAGACCGGTAAATTCCATGGTGGAGAACTGTTCAATCATCAGATCGTTCAGTTCTTCTGCAGTCATATCAGCAGTTGCGCCGGCATTGGTGCAAGCCTGATAGATTGCATAGATGCAGTCATAGCCATCGGCAGCGAACTGGTTTGGCACTTCGCCGCAACGTTCCTGATATTTGGCAACGAAGCTCTTGGTGGCTTCATCGTCAGCGTCAGCAGAAGAATGGGGTCAACAGCATTACGCCTTCTGCCAGAGTGGTATCAAAGCCTTCCAGAGTCAAAATACCGTCCATACCATCTACACCAAAAGAATTTTGGCGCATAACCCATGCTGTTAGCCTGAGTCAAAATCAGAGAAGCGGCATCATAATACATTGGCAGGAACAATAAATCTGCACCGGCATTTTTAGCATCGCTCAACTGTACGGAGAAGTCGTTCTGGCTATCGGTAGTGAAGGTTGTTTCGGAAACAACATCCAAACCTAATTCGCCAGCCTTAGCAACGAAGGTATCGCGGATACCGGAGGAATAAGCGTCATCGTTTTTGTAAATGATGGCGATTTTTTCGCCAGTTTCTGTTCATAAATGTACTGTGCAGAAGCGGAACCCTGGTTGGGGTCTGCGAAGCACATCTGATATACATTGTCTTTGCCTTCTGTTACAGTGGTAGCAGAAGCAGATGGTGTCAAAGCAAAAATACGGTCATTATAGTTTTCAGCAGATGTTGCAATACCAGGTGTGGTGGTTACAGAGCCTAAAGAAATCTGCATACCCCAGTCTTTTAAGGTGTTGTATGCGTTCACCGCTTTTTCTGCATCGTGAGCGTCGTCTTCATAATGCAGTTCAAACTGAATACCGCCCATAGCGTTGATTTCTTCTACAGCAATTTCAGCGCCATTTTTTTGCAGCAGTACCGTAAATAGCAGCACCGCCGGTTAATGGGCCTGTCCCCCCCGATTTTGATTGCTGCCACAGTTCCATCGCTAGCATTATCCTCCTGCTTTTGTGCGTCACCGCCGCCGTTTCCGCAGCCGGCAAACATGGTCAGCCCCCATGGCCAAAACCAGACCTAATGCAATTTTCTTTTCATCATGAGAATATCCCCCCTTAAAAATTTTCCTACACTTTTCTGTTCTATATCTGTTTTTGAAAAGTATCTTGTATTATATAATACATGATTTTCTAGCTTTTGCAATGGTTTTTTTTTACAATTTTCCCGAACTTTTTTCATAGCTTCCATAAATAAAAACAGCAATGAAAACATGTCCATTGCTGCGCATTTCTTCACAAGCTTGCAAACCCTATTCAATTCTCGTCTTGCAGCACTTCATAAAAACAACCTGGGCAAAAACATTCCATGGCATAGTTGGCTTCCTCTTGGGTATTTAAGTCGGAGCCGATTTCCAACAGCACCGCATGGGGGATGCACTTGCTGGTTATACCGTCCTGTTTCTTTTTACGCGAATATGATCGCGCAATAATCCGGGATATAAGGCATTGCATTTTGCTTCCAGTTTTTCGGGCGAATGCCAGATTTTCCTGCCAATTATCCTGATTCGCACCAATAACCAGCATAATACGGGCTGCCGCTTTTGCCGTTTATGGTGGCGGTAGTCGGCGCTTTAGAAGTAAAGCCTGCATCACGGTGAATGTCAAAAAACGGCTTTCGCATTGGGATTGGCTTTTAATAATTGCTGTACTGTAGACAACGAATTTTGATAAGAACGGTTATAATTGGGATAATCGTGCAGAGTGGTATTATGCACCGTGCGGATACCATATTTTTGTTGCAGCGCCGCCTGAAACACCTCGGCAGCCTGTACCACACCGCCATTTCTGCCTTCCAATTTGCTGACGCCATCCAGTGGGCAAATAGGTTTCGGTATTATGGGTGTGATATAAAATGACCTGAACCTCCTCGGAAATTGTCATATCCTGCACCTTTTCAAAGCGATGCTTCCAGCTATCGGAAACAAAAAGCCGATGCATAAAAAGCTTCTTCCTCCGTCACCAGCTTGGTAATGGTAGACGCTTTCTCCTGCAAAACGGGAAAACCGCTGACCAATTGATGATAAGGGCTAACCGGAATGGTGCCGCTGATAAACTGCCACAGCAAATAGGACATGGGCTGCCCACCCCTGCCCCCAAGCTCCAGCCAGCCATCATCCAGCTCTGCCATTGCTCCTCATCCTCAGTAGCTAGTCCACTAACCTGCCAGAAGCTACTGCCGCAGCCGGACAGCAAAACGATGAGCAGACACCACGGCAGCACGGTCTTCAGTGTTCTTCGAAAATTCTGAAACATCATACTCGTCCCTTTTTCTGCTTTGAATTTTTTATATTTATATATATATGAACGAATTGCAGCGATTATTCTTGCTTTTTTTTAAATCTGCATGGTAGAATATTATCTGTTCAAATTTCCGAGCAAATTTTTACATATTGTAAATACAGCGGGAGCCACGTCCTGTTCCGTTTTTGCGAAGTAACTGAAGGAGGTGACAATCTTGGCTAACATCAAATCTGCAGCTAAGCGTGCCCAAATCGCTAAAGTTCGTAGCTTTAAGAAACAAAAGCGCTATGTCTAAAGTAAAAACCACTATCAAAGGTGTAGAAGCTGCTGTAGCAGCAAGCGATGCAGAAGCAGCAAAAGCAGCTTTAGCAGTTGCTATCAAAACAATTGACAAAGCAGCATCCAAAGGTATTCTGCATAAAAACAACGCAGCAAACAAAAAAATCTCGTTTAACAAAAAATGGTTAACGCCATGTAATCTCAGCTTACGCTGCATAGAAAAACTGCCTTGCAAAAAACGCAAGGCAGTTTTTTTCAGACAATCCATATCCAATATATTCCCTATTTAAAATAATCATTTTAATAAAATAGACTGCATAGTGGTATTCCAACAACTAACAAAATTATCGCACTACAAATAATAACGGAATCGCATATTTTATCCATTGCTTTTCATCTACCAATGGCAATGCAAAAAGCATAGCGACCGTTGCACAAGATGATGGCAATAAATAAGCAATCAAAACAGCATATAGCAGCAATGTAACCACAGCTTGCAAGTTGATAGCGACAGTTGCTGACAATGATACAGCAATTGGCAGCATTACAAAACAGACAACTAAGTTATTCCCAATATTGGTGAGAATCACAGCCAAAACGACCATAGCAATCAAGAAAATTATAGGACTCATATTCACAAAAACAGGCGCCAATAAATTGGAAACTAAGGTTTTCACGCCAGTAACCTCATCCATCAAAATGCTGGAAACTCCGATTGCAGCACCTAATAAAATAGGCATATCCCAGTAAATAGATTTCGCTACCTCAGAAAATACCAAACCGCTTTTTCCTTCTATCTGCAAAATTGCTAGCAAAACGAAGTAACACATCATAATACCGACTACACCTAACTTAGAGTTAATTTGCCCTAAAAAACTGGCTTTAGGCATAAAAGACAATACGACAATGGTACCGATGAACACTAACAAATAACCTAACATAAATTTTTGTTTAGAACTCATTGGAGGTAAATCTTTTTAAAGTCATCGGCATTGACGCTGGCCAGTTTGGTAACATCACAACGCATAATAAAACGCATAAATAATGTATAGCCAACCACATATGCAATTGACAACGGGATAGACACCATCATGTAATCAGCATAACTTAACTCAATTGAAACCATATTTCTTAGCGTACTAATTACAAACAATGGCATATTTTTTAAAAGGTAAGATATTAGCTGCCATCATACCAGTAACCATAGTTCCCATATAAAGTAGCATGATATATTTATCGCCTTTTTTTGTAGCCATACTTTTTAGCAATTTCTTCGATGATTGCCCAAAACAGAAAAGAAACCAATGAGATAATTAACCAAACAACAAAATAGCATACAAGATCCTAAAAGCACACCGGTAAATATCCATGGACGTCCATTGATAATTTTATTTCCCATTAAAGCCGAAACAATATAATCATTTAAGCCACAGCTAGTGATTGCACCAACGATTGCCATAGAAAAGACACATCCAGACAACATCGTTGCCCAGACATAAAGACAACGCGCCAGGAATGGTTGTATATCCTGTCAAACCAATTCCGCAAATCAACATAATACTGGGCCAGACCATCTCAACTGTACTCCATAGCCAACAAACACCAATAAACAAACCGAGAATTTTCATACCTATTTCTGTAATCGGCTCATATGGCGGCAAATTCCAAAAAATAAAAACAATTGCTAAACCAATGCATGCATTGATATAATATTTTCTATCCTTTTTTATCATTCACAAGTAACATATTGCTTCCTCCAATCTCAAGGATTCTATAACAACACTAGAAAAGCCGCTGCATTTTAAAGCTATGCTGTCGCATTAAGAAAATTTTTTATCCTGTTTCATATATAGAATGTTACTGCTCTTAAGCCTTAATACGACAGCATAATTTTTTTAAAATTCTTGCTCTAAAATTTGATAAATTGGTGCCCCTTCACATTGATGAGGCATTCTCACACCAAGTATAGTTGCAATTGTAGGCACCACATCCACCTGACGAATGATACGTTCTGTTTCAAAGTCTACTTTCAAGCCTGGACCAGCCGCCATGAAAATTGGCGATACAGACGTATCTGCATATCCCCAAGTGGTAGAGAGAGAAATCACAATGGTCATAGTTATAACCTTCCGCAGTCCAATAAATAATGTCACCACATTCTGGACCTCCCATGCCTAACAAAATAGCATCTTTATTTCTTAACGCACAGGCCACAACCCGCATTCCTGTCTGTTTATCACGATACCCGTATAAGGCTGTCATAATTTCTTCTTCCAGTTGATATTTATCTTCTGGTTCTACAATCCCGTGTGGGTCCCTACCCTTCAAGTTAATATAAATATGGTTACCCCTGCTGGCAACTGCTTTTCGTATTTTCCCAATCAATTTCATGTAATTCATTACCAGCTTCATCATGCTTAATATTGGTAAAGCCTAACTCTTCCATAACACGCAAATTCACACCTGCATCATCACCTAAATATGGCGGTTGATGTTCTGGACAAACTTGGCCATGATCGGATACAATGAAAATCGTCCAGCCATCATCTAGCAATGGTAGGAAATAGCCAATATAATTATCCGTTTGTACATAAACCCGTTCCATCAACGCTGCATATTCAGATTCAGGTAATTTGTTATCTCCATGATCCTTCATACGACGGACAATCATATGCCTGTAGATCAATATTATGAAAATGAGAAAATACTACATCATAGCCTTCTTCTTTTATCAGATATTTCAATGCAGCCGCATACCACTCTGCTTTCGCATCCCAGTTTGGAATCATGCATTTCCACAAAAGTGCCCGGTCAACGCCACCAATCATACAGAAAGGATGACAATAACCTACTTGGTCTACTGTCTTTTTTTATACAAGTACTTTGGCGACCACATCATATCACTTTCCGTATCCATACCGGATGAAATCCACATCTTCACATGACTTCCGTCTTCCGCTAACTCTAACACCCTCATGTTTCTGGAAACCGGACGTCTGGTACTTTGATCTTTCCGACTAATTGCTTCGTCTACAACATTGGTGGTGAATACATCTTTCCTTAAAACAACAATCGGTTCCGTTTCTTTCTTTGATTTATAAATGGCGATTTTGTCATAAATGCCTTCTTCATTCTTTAAAACCAAACCCACACGCCGTAACAAACCCTTAGAACACAACAAGGTGATTTCCTTAGCATCTGCAGGCGCATCAACCCAACCACTTGCCGGTTTGATTGTAGAATAAGCCAAATCAAAAGGTGCCTCCGAGTAACAGTTGGTACCATCCTTTTGGTCTAAAATGATATTGGTATTATCTGCTTTTGAATAATGAGATCTCGCATCTCTTGCTACTACGTCTTCTAAGTCACTGATTACACAGGGAACATTACTATCTGCCGCTGCTTTTTCTTTATAAATAATGGCTTCTGTTTTTCATCAGCAATTAACACAAATTCATCATCTACTGTAGCAATAGACATATTTACACAAGCTGGCTGGGTTCCGTCTACTACATGCAAATTTGGGCTGTCACTGCTTGGTGGCCAACTGGAACCAGGCCAATGAAACACCAAGGTCTTCAGGCCACTTTCTGCTGTGACATTCCATAACTGCTCTGCCTTACATAAACGTGAATCTAGATTATAATCCATCTTATCCAAATCACTGCCTTGACGGTTAAAGCAGGTAATACCATGGGTACAAGCATACGCCCCTGTAGCTAAAGTTGTCCACATTGGCGGTGTTACAGTAGGATGACCTCCCAACAAAACTAAATCATGCCGTTTAGAACCTTTTTTCCATAAACTTTTTTGTGTTTGGCATTTTTCCCTCGTCTACATACTTTCTGGTTAAACGTGGATCCATGCCATCAATCCTAAAACTAAAACCTTTTTTGCAACAGCTTTTTGCATATCAATTTCTCCTTTCATAATTAAAATATTTTTAATTCTTTTTACAATTTCATTTTACATACAATTTTTTATGCATAAATAATTTATATCGCACATAGAAAAATCGATTAACATTTTGTTGTTCTTCGCTATCAATTTATATTTTTAAAAAAACCGCACAACCTCAATTTTTCAGGGTTGGCGGTTTCTGATTTCTTTTCCAATATTTATTTTGTGATAATAGAATATTTGTTTTTTAAACTTTTTATAGTTATACTATATACAAATCATTAGTATCCACTCGCGCTACATTTTAGGAGGAATTATTATGCGTTTAGAGCAACTATATGCCGTAGTAGAGATTGCACATTCCGGTTCTATGACTGCCGCTGCACAAAGCTCCACACATCCAGTCAGAATATGAGCAAAATTATTCGTCAATTAGAAAAAAGAATTTAACACAATTCTGTTCACTCGTTCCAATCAAGGCGTATTTTTAACGCCGCAAGGAAAATTATTTACGACTATGCCCTGGAAATTATCGAAAAACAAACTGATTTATTAAAACAACATATTCATACACTGCCTGGCAGTGATTCTAATATACATGGATCTTTACAACTATCCTGCCATATTGGACAAGCAGCTTTTATGATTACGATTTTAGAAAAAGACTCCGTTTTTTCTATCCTAATTTACGAATTTCGTTACATTCTCATTTATTACCGCCAACGCCTGAACAATTCGCCTCGGGAGAATATCAGGTCACCTTCGTTTCAATTTAAAAGATGAATTACAAAATCTATCCTGTTATCAAAAAGAAACAAACATTTACTGTTTCCATGAAGAAGCACTGAAGGTATTCATGAATAAAGATTCTCCTTATATTAATCAAAGTACCTTATCGTTAAAAACACTCTCTGAACTGCCCTTTATTGATTACTCTGGCACACTAGATGCATCTTCCTTCGCTTCTCAGCTATTTGCGCAACACAATCTATCGCCAAATATTATTTTCAGTTGTAATAATCCACAACTCGCGCTTGAATATATTTCCAGGAATGACGCCTATTGTCTCGGTACCAATGCTGGTATGCATGTACATTCTATTGTTAATAAATTCCCTATTTTTATCAAACCTATAAAAGAAAAATTTGTTATTTGTTATCTGGCATTAATTACAAAAAATAAAAAAACAATTCAACAAAGAAATTCAAGCGTTCATGAGTGTTTTTCATGAGCAGTTTGGTTCCTCTTATTTTCCAATCAATTTTTAGTAGCAGATAATAAAATTAAAGTAATCTCAGCTTACGCTGCATAGAAAAACAGAGGCTGATGGAAGAAACACAATTTTTTTTTCCATCAGCCTCTGTTTTTTCCATAAACCAATAGGTTTTAAAAAACAACCACCAGCAGCATTTTAAAATTTTCTTTGCCATACACAGCATGAGGATGCTGCGCCGGCATCACTATGGAATCGCCCTCTTGCAGCTCGTAATCCACGCCGTCGATGGTAATGCGTCCTACGCCATCCAAACAAGTGACAAAGGCATCGCCTTTTGACTCATGGGTGCTAATTTCCTCACCTTTGGCAAAGGAGAACAACGTCACACTAACTGCGCTGTTTTTGCACCAGTGTTTTGCTCACAACCTGGCCATCCTGATAGGACACTTCTTCTTTCAGTTTTACCACTTCTGCTTTCCTGATATTTTTCATAATTTCCATGGTATCATCCTCCAATTTTTTATCATTGCCGATCCTGCAAAAAATCATTTCTCTTTACGCCTGTGATATGCGCAAATTAGCCCAAAAAAGCAACGCTTGATTTTTAACAGCATATACATTTTGCTGCACAAGCAAAAACAATCTTGTCAAATGGAACGTCAAGGCACCTGATAGACCATATCATAGGCTGACCACCGCGCCCCTTTTTTATATATTCCATAGCCATCGGGTAATAGGCTTCTTCCCGAAAGCCCACTTTTTGGTAGCAATGCCGGGCTGCCTGATTATTTTCAAACACCCGCAGGGTAATGCGCTGCATTTGCAGCAATTCCGCAGCATACCGCACCGCGAGCTGCAGCATCTGGGTACCGTAGCCCTTGCCGCGGCTTTGCTGCTGACGATGATATAGCAGAAATGAATACTGTTTTCTCGTAATCAGCTTTGGTCATGCATAAAAATCCTACCGGTTCTCCCCGCTCATCTAAAGCGGTCACCAGATAGGTGCGTTCTTCCTCCAGTTGGGCTGCAGCAAAACGCTGAAACTGCTCCTCTGATAAAGGCCAGTGTAATCTTCCTGCCGCCCATTTTTGAAAAAGCTTCCTCCTCAGTCAGCCAACTGACAATCTTTCTGGCATCGCTGTTTTTATAGGTTCGTAAACGCAGCATCTTTTCACATCCTCTTTTTATGTCCTGCATAGCAGAGCTTGCTCCAGTACAGCATAACACATCGCCTTTGTTTTTTTGAAATATCCTTCCTGCATTTCTGTTCAAATAAAACCGCAAGAATGAGAAAGACAGCACCGCCAAATTCTGCTAAACTAAACAGACAGCGACTCGTGTTTCGTTCACCTGCAAATTTATCATACAAATAAAAAGGAGGGCGCTTTATGACAGATACCATCATCAAGGTACAATTTATCGTAGATTACTTGGAAGCCCATTTGGCAGAAAAAATAAATTTAACGCGCATTGCCGATGAGATGCATCATTCACCGTATCATTTGCACCATTTATTTACGGTTACCACTGGGATTTCGCTGCACCACTATCTGCAGCGACGCCGATTGACAGAAGCGGCCCGTTTCTTATGCCACACAAAAACGCACTATTGCTGAGATTGCCCTCTCCGTGGGCTATGAAAGCCAGCAAGCATTCACCGCTATCTTTAAGAAGCTGTACAAGCAACCGCCGCAGCACTTTCGGCAAAACGGAACGTTTTATCCTTTTGCAACTACCCTGTGTTTTGCACAAAGCGCCCTCTAAAGCGCAATGCTGGCAAATTGATACAGCCACTTCGGCCGATTATCAAGACTGGCTGCAATTTTTGCCGCAAGTGGTCAGCGGATTTCCCGGCCTGCAACAAGCTGCTTATCAAATCGCTTTTGCAAGAAGCTATCCGACAAAAACAGGCGTTTTGCTTCACGATGACAGGCAAATAATCGGCGCTATGTTGTTTTGTCAGGAACACGGCTCTATTTTCTTTTTAGCAATCCATCCCCAATACAACAGAGCGACGGCAGTACAAAAATTTTTACAGACTGCCAGTAAGCAAACAAACACAGCAATTATTGAAACCACCACCTTTCGCCAGCAGGACAAAGCCGATTTAGGCGACCGTCGTCTGTTATTAAACATGGGCTTTCAGCCAGCAGAATTGCTGCAGGAGTTTGGTTATCCTACGCAAAAGATGAAACTGCAGCCGCTCATTGAGAGGACACGGCGATGAAATCAGCCCATACACAATCGCTTGAACAGCACATTCAGCTTTTTTCATTGCTGCGCTTTACTGCACCCACCATGCTGATGATGCTGGCTATGGGGCTCTACACCATAACAGACACTATTTTTATCGCCCGTCTGGTGAACACCAATGCCCTTTCTGCTGTTAATATTGTCTGCCCTGTTATCAACGGCATTGTAGGACTGGGCACCATGCTGGCCGCTGGCGGCAACGCTGTCATCGCGCATCAATTGGGAGCTGGGCAAATTCAAAAAGCCCGGGCCAATTTTTCGCTGCTGTTCTTTTTCAGAAATTTTTTGCTGGCATTGGACTCCTCCTTCTCGGATTTTGCTTGTTAGAACCGCTGCTTTTATTGCTTAGGTGCCAGCCCACTGTTATATCCCGATTGCCGCGCCTATTTAAGCGTGCTGCTGCTCTTTACGCCAGCCAGCATGCTGCAAATTTTCTTTCAGAACTTTTTTGTCACCGCAGGCCGCCCCGGTTTAGGCATGACCTTGTCGCTGCTTGCCGGCGCCTGCAATATTTTGCTGGATTATCTGTTTATGGCGCCCTGTTCCATGGGGATAGCCGGCGCTGCTTTGGGCACAGGCATCAGCTATTGTATTCCCGCCCTTTTTTGGCTTGCGTTATTTTCTTGATTTTCACAGTAAGCTACAAATCGTAAAGCCGGAATGGAATTCAATGATACTGTTTCAAAGCTGTTTGAACGGTTCCTCCGAGATGATCAGTCAACTGGCCACCGCCTTTACCACATTTTTACTAAATCATATCACATTACGATTGTTGGGAGAGAACGGCGTTGCCGCCATAACCATCATGATTTACAGCCAATTTCTGCTGACTGCTTTGTACCTTGGCTTTTTCTATGGGCACAGCGCCCCTCATCAGCTACAATTTGGGCGCAAACAAGCCCCAACAACTGCGTAATTTACTGCACCTTTGCTTTTTGCCATCATCAGCGTCAGTTCGCTTTTGATTTTCTCTTTGCACAACTGGCAGACTCTGCGCTACTGAAACTATTTGCCGCGACAGACAGCGCCGTCTATCAAATTGCCGCCGTTGGTTTTCCCATTTTTCCACAGCGTTTTTTATGCTGCGGCGTAAATATTTTTATTTCTGCCGCTTTCACCGCTTTATCCGATGGAAAACATTCGGCTATAGTATCTTTTTCTGCGCACCTTCGGTTTTTTAACGATATGCCTGCTGACGCTGCCTTCGCTATTGGGTATGCGTGGCGTCTGGCTGGCCGTGCCTTTGGCAGAAGCTGCCACAATGGTTTGTGCTCTCTGGCTCTGGAACACATACGGCGCAAAAAAATAAGCTGCTGTCTGAGAATTTTACATGACCTTCCCAGGCAGAAGCTCTTAAGCGAAAGTTCTTCTTAAATAAATTTTTAACCTTCCTGTTCCTCCAACTGCTGTTCCAATTGATATAAATCAATGGTGACTACTGATTGATCGGTTGTATCTTCAGTCGACACAGCCGCATCCACGTTGGGTTGCTGCAAAAGGTAAGCTATTCTGGCTATCGTAATACTGCAACTGAATGACACCGGTACTCAATAAAAGCGCCAAGGTACACAACAGCCAAACAGGCATCCCCGATTTTTTTCGGCTTGGTATCAAAAATATTGTCAATGCGCGCCCGTAAGCACTCTTTGGTATCCTGCAGACAAGTTGTAAACGGATAAAACCGTCCGCTTTTTCCCGCTGCAATATCCAAAATCAGGTAGCTGTAATATTTCTGCACTTCCTGCTCCTGCCCGATTTTCTTCAACACAGCAGCATCACAGGCCGCCTCTAAATCATCCTCTAAACGGCTATGTACCAAATACACCAGCGGATGGAACCAATAAAGACATTGTACCGCCATGGCACACCACTTTACCACAATATCGCCCGCTGCAAATGGGCCGCTTCATGATGTAAAATCAATTCCAAATCGGCGTCGTCATAATGTTCTGACGGCAGTAAAATCACTGGCGCAAAAAACCCCACAGCAGCCGGTGTTTTCATTTCGGGACAAATGAGAATTTTTTCAAAGAACAGGGCAGCTTCCAGATACGGCGCACCGCTTCGCTAATCTCATAATATCCGCATCCTGCGGCTCGCGGCTCCAACGCAGCAAATGGCGGCGAAAAACGCCGTAGTCAATATATGATACAATAATAACAAACCTGCTACCACCAGCCACAATGTGGCAATCCAATCAACCAGGACATACGCTGCAAGAAACTGCCGACAAGAGCCTTTTCTGCAGCGTCAGCACCTTTGCGCTGCAAACAGATTGGGCGCCAACAACGCCACCGAAGAAACGGGAAATGGCACCAGCAAACGAACCAGCACCACAATCCAGATTAAACAGACAACCCGCACCAAACCGCCTCTTAAAAACGCTTTTTGTGCAAACAGCAACAGCAATAATAACGGAATAATACCAAAGGAAAGGGATAGAACTGACAAAAAACAGTGCGCATAAAGCTCCTTTCCGAAGCCGTAAAAAACCGCCTTATTTCTGATCAGAAATCTGATCTACATACTGGCGCAGCTCCTTCAAATCATCATCGTTAATACCCTGTCCGTCATACAAAGAAGCCACCAGGCTTTTCAAAGAATTCTGATGTACCCGCTGTAAGAAAGAGCGGCTTTCCATCTGTAAATAATGTTCCTTAGATACTGCCGGTGAAAAATAGTGGAACCGACCCCGTTTTTCAGTGGTCAAAAAGCCCCGGTCTACCAAACGGGATAAAAAGTTTAAAACAGTTGTTTTAGCCCAGGTTTTTTCGCCCACTAATTTTTCCAGGATATATGGGGAGGCAACTGGTTCGCCAGCATCCCATATAATCATCATAAGTTTTAATTCACTGTCTGGTAAACGTTTTAAGTTTTCCATAATCACATCTCCTCCATCATCGTTTACAATTTTTTTTGGCTATTTGTTACAACAAACCCTAGTATAATTCTATAATATTAAAACCGCTTCGTCAATAGGTCTGACATTATTTCCGCCATTTTTTTCGCAAAACGCTATGTCGAATATAGGAAAAAGCAGCTTCTTCGCCTTGCTCTTTGAGCAGGAGCAACAATTTTTCCAGCAGCGCTTGTGATTCGGGATGCATCAAATAAGCGTGTTTTGATTTTTCATAATATTCGTACGGGTCGCTGTCGGTGTATAATTCCTTACGATAAGTTTTACTGGCGGCTACACGATCACAGAACATTTCCGCCACGTATTTTTCCGGCATACGAATGCCCGCCAATTGATGATCGCCCTCTGGGCTGTAATCAATCAATATTCCAGATGATGCTTGTTGCGTCCTTTATGGTGCAGCCAGGCGGCGCTGTAACCTTTTGCTTTTCGCTCCGCATCGTTGGGACTGCGATCTCCCTGAAAAAACCGCGCGCCAGCTAAAAACTCCGCCGGAGAATATTTGGATAAATCATGGGTCAGCCCTTGATAATACAAACCCACTCTAAAACAATGCTCCATCACCAATTTTTATGATGGGTAATCGTTTTTAAATGCTTCAGCCACTTCATATGCATCCCCCACTCTGCTCTATTGCTTTTTATTATAACAAAAAAAAGGCTAAAAAACAAAAGTAAAATGTATTGAGACCTTGTATTTTATCCCATACTCATGCTATGATAAAGAAAATATTTGGTATTCTCTATTTTATTTTCATCATTATATATTTCGAGGTGACTATTTATGAAAGCATTAACGCTAGAAACCTTTAACCAAACCTTATTAGAAGAAAAACAGACTGGCTTGGTGCTGTTTGTGAAAGAAGGCTGTCCCATCTGTCAGGAATTGCATCCGCTGCTGGAAGAAATTGAACAGGGCTACACCGATCAGCCCTTTGGATTTTATTTTGTAGACGCCATTGCCGAAGATACGCTGTATAAAAGCATGAAACTGCAGGGCACACCTACAGTACTCTTTTACTATAACGGCAAGCAATGCCACAAATTCACTGGCCTGCGGGAATACGAAGAAATCGAATTTTTAATCGACCGAGTTATGGCTGGTAAAATGTAGCTTTCTAAAAAACAAACACCTTCTATGCAAAACATTTTTGCTGTAGAAGGTGTTTTTCTTTCATATTTCTTTTATTCGATAATCAGACATTAATCAATGACGGGGCCGGCCTGCACCACGAAGTTGGGGGCCGATTCAAAGCGGGTGAAATTGTCAATAAATTTACCGGCCAGCATCTTTGCCTGTTTCATGTAAGCATCTTTATCGAACCATAAATTCATCGGATTTAAAATTTCTGCGTCAACGCCTGGGCAGCTCTTCGGCATAAATACCTTAAACACTGGGTGCTGCTCGTATTCCACTTTTTTCCAATTCACCGTTTAAAGCTGCTGTCACTAAACTTCTGGTATAGGACAATTTAATCCGATTGCCGATGCCGTAAGGCCCGCCAACCCAACCAGTATTGACCAGATATACATTGACATTGTATTTTTCGATTTTTCTGCCAGCATTTTTGCATATACCATAGGATCTAACGGCAGGAACGGTTCCCCAAAGCAAGTGGAGAAGGTTGCCTGCGGCTCGGTAACACCCCGTTCGGTGCCAGCCAGTTTGCTGGTGTAACCGCTCAGCAAATGATACATGGCCTGCAGCGTATTCAGTTTAGCAATTGGCGGCAATACGCCAAAAGCGTCAGCCGTTAAGAAAATAACAGTTTTCGGAATGCCGCCACGGCCATTGAGCTGTGCATTCGGAATATATTCCACCGGATATGCAGCGCGGGTATTTTCAGTTAAGGTACCATCATAAAAATCGACTTTCCGCGTACCTGGGAAGAACTGTACGTTTTCTACCACCGAACCGAACTTAATTGCATGGAAAATTTCCGGCTCCTGTTCTTCATTCAGACGAATGGCTTTGGCATAGCAACCGCCTTTCAATATTAAACACGCCCGAATTGACCAGCCGTGTTCATCATCCCCAATCAGCTTACGGGCTGGATCGGCAGACAGTGTGGTTTTCCCAGTACCGGACAAACCAAAAGAACAGCGCCACATTGCCTGTTTCTGGGTCCATGTTGGCGGAGCAGTGCATAGACAACACGTTGCGCTGCGGCAAGAAATAGTTCATAGAAGAGAAAATCGCCTTTTTCATTTCACCGCAATAGCTGCTGCCTACAATTAAAATAATCCGTTTTTCCAAATCCAGAATAATGGCTGCATCGGAATTCACGCCGTCTGTTTCCGGGTCGCATTTAAAGCCGGGCGCACATACCATGTGCAAGTCGGGCACATAGCAGCCGATTTTTTCTTTGCTTGGGCGCACCAATAGCTGATGCATGAACAAATTCTGATGGGCATATTCATTGATGATGCGGGCTTGCATCTGATACTGCACATCAGCGCCAGCCAGACCGTCAAACACATAAACATTCTTGCCTTCCAGATAGGTCATCACTTTGTCATATAACCGTTCAAACACATCGGCTTCAATGGGCATATTCACCTTGCCCCAGGCAATCTGTTTTTCAATACTTCTGCGTCTTACAATAAAACGGTCTTTCGGGGAACGTCCGGTAAATTTTCCGGTTTCCACCCGAAATGCACCTGTATCAGTTAAAACCCCTTCACCGTTGGTAAACGCTTCCTCCACCAGCAATGCAGGAGCCAGATTGTGCTTAATTTCTCCCAGATTTTTCAGGCCGATTTTGGTCAGCTCTTTTCTGATTTTTTGTATCTTCCATAACGCGCCTCTCTTCTGATTTTGTACTCTATTAAAATCTTTTTCTTGCTTCTATTTCAAAACTACTATTGTGTTTATATTTTTTACACGCTTCGTCTAATTAGGTCAACTATTTTCCCTCAAAAGATAAATAATACTCACAATTATTTTTTATGAATATCATTTTTGTTACTTTCCGCTATCACATCCAAAAAATTTGTTTGCAAGCCCGCAATTAGTTATGAACAAAAAAAAAAGAAGGAGCCTGCTGTAACACAGACCACCTTCCTATTATAAATAAAATTCAGATTATGCATTTTCACTGATATAATCTACCACTGCACCAATATCTTTTGATTCGTTCTGCTTCTTCATCCGGAATCTGCATATCAAATTCCTGTTCCAGTGTCATGATGACCTCTACGACATCCAGGGAATCGGCGTTCAGTTCATCAAAGCGTGTCTCCATGGTGATGGTTTCAGGGTCAACATTGAGTTGTTCCGCTACGATATCTCTGATTTTTTTTTGAAATAATCCATTCCGTCACCTCCTTCCGTAATACGGCATGTTTGTTGTTAGTTTTCTATGCCTTTTTCAAAATTTCCTTTTATTTTTTCTACAAATTTGCTTTCACAGCAATGACAGGCCACTTCCATGGCTTTTTACAGATGGCCTTGGCCTTCGAGCTGCCATGACAAACAATACTAACTCCGTTGACGCCCAACAAAGGTGCGCCGCCGTATTCGGCATAATCCATCCTATGCTTTAAACTGCGCAAAGCCGGCTTCATCAGCAAAGCGCCGGCTTTACAGCGAGTGGAGGCCATCACTTCCTGTTCCAACATGGAAATGATGGTTTTTCCCATACCTTCCATGGTTTTCAGCACCACATTGCCGGTAAAGCCATCACAGGTCATCACATCAGCCACACCAGCCGGTACGTCCCGCCCTTCAATGTTGCCGATAAAATGGATCCCAGACAGCTCTTTCAAACGCTGATAGGCCGCCTGGGTCAAATCGCTGCCCTTCGTTTCCTCAGCGCCGTTATTGATTAACCCAACTTTCGGTTTTTGCACACCCATCACCGATTCCATATAAATGCTGCCCATTTGGGCAAACTGCACCAGATTTTCCACATCGACATTGGTATTGGCGCCAGCATCCACCAGCAGCTTGCCGCCAGTTAAGGTAGGCAGCATACAGCCGATAGCCGGACGGCTTACGCCTTTAATGCGGCCCAAGCCAAACAAGGCTGCCACCATCTGCCCACCAGTGCTCCCTGCCGACACCACCGCATCAGCTTCGCCGCTTTTCACCAAACGGGTAGCTACCGTAATGGAAGCGTCCTTTTTGCGTCGATAAGCAGTGGCCGGATGGTCGGCCATCTCAATTACTTCACTGGCTTCCACAATTTCAATTTTACTGCGGTTTCCATTATCCGCCTGAGCCAGCACTGCCTCAATTGGCGCTCTCTGCCCGACGAGAAACACTTTTTCAATCTCCTGATATTGTTGCAGAGCTTGCAGCCCGCCCAGCACAATCTCCTGCGGGGCATGGTCGCCACCCATGGCATCCAAAGCAATTTTCATGCGTACCTCCATCTCCTGCTCTTTACAATCCATTCTTATTATCAATATAGTATGCCCGCCTGCATTTGGCAAGCTTTTTTCACAAAAAATCCATTTATTTTTGTGTCATTTATAATAGCACACCGGCAGGCATTGCACAAGATTTTTCCAAACACCCTTTATACAGGAGAAAAGGAACAGCGCCTGGCAACTGCTATAAAACAAGCCTGTTACGTCAGATGTTTTATCCGACGAAACAGGCCGATAAATCATTTTTCCTACAAGAACTTTCATTTTTTTCTTCCCAGATCCAAAGCTGTGGCAGGCTCTCCTTACACGGCAAGAACGAATTTTTGCCTGCCTCCAGCTCCTTCACTGTTAAATCGATGCTGTAGATTTCCCGAATGGTTTCCTGGCTAATCACCTCTCTGGCGTCGCCGTCCACCACAATCTTTCCCTGCCGCATCCCCACGATGGTATCGCTGAAATGGGCAGCCTGATTGATATCGTGCAGCACCATCACCACGGTCAGCCCCAAGGTGCGATTTAACTCCTGCACCAGACGCAAAATTTCAATCTGATATTTGATATCCAGATAAGTAGTGGGTTCGTCCAGAAACAAAATATCAGTCTTCTGCGCCAGCGCCATAGCCAGCCACACCCGCTGCCGCTGGCCGCCTGATAATTCGGAAATCTTCTTCTTGCGAAATCCGGCGCCGTCCGTTACCTCTAACGCCCAATCTACACAAGCTTCATCCTCATCGGTCATTCCCTTCCACATAGATGAGAACGGCAGCCGGCCATATTCCACCAGCTTCTCCACCTCTAAATCGGCAGGCGCTGTATTATACTGATGTACAATGGCCACCTGCTTGGCAAAGTCCCGCAGACTGATTTTTTGCTGATATCCTGCCCGTTTAACAACACCTGTCCCTGCTGCGGAATGCAGTTTTTGGTCATCACATTAAACAGCGTGGTTTTCCCACAGCCATTGGCCCCAATCAGCGTTGTCACCTTCCCCGGCTGCACCTTAAAGGACACTCCGTTTAAGACCGGATGCCCCACCTGACCACGCCCGGCTCCATAGGCAAAATGTATATTCTTAACTTCCATAGTTTTTGTCACTCCTCCGCAGCAAGAAGATAAAGAACGGACCGCCCACTACCGACATGATAATGGCCGCCGAAATTTCATAGGGCGAAGCAATCAGCCGCCCTGCTGTATCCGCTGCCAGCATAATGAAGGCCCCTAATAAACAACTGAACGGGATTAAATACTTATGGTCGCTGCCCACCAGCAGCCGGCCCATATGGGGCACAATCAGCCCGATAAAGCTCACCGTACCGCACACCGCTGTGGTAATACTGGCCAACAGCACTGCCACCAGCGATACCGCCAGCCGCACCAGCGTCACATTGATGCCCAAACTGCGCACCGTCTTATCCTCCAAGGCCAGCAGATTGGCCATCTTATGCACCAGCATGGCCGCAATCAGACCAATCACCACATACCATGCCAACAACCGCACATCGCTCCACGTTTTCATGGCGATATTGGCGTCTACAATCGACGCTACCCCGCTGACCGTACTGCTTGTCATAGCGCCGCAAGCCTGCAAAATTCCGGTAAATACTGCGTTCACCGCCACACCGACTAATATCAGCCGCAGCGGACTGAACCCGTCCTTCCAGGCCAGACTATAAACCAGCACACAGGCCAGACAGCCGCCGGCAAAGGCAAACAGCGGACTGAAAAAAAAACAACATCGGGAAAAAGGCTGTAATGATAACCGCCGCACAGCCGGCTCCGGCCGAAATCCCGATAATACCAGGGTCTGCCAGCGGATTTTTCATCACTGCTTGAAACAATACCCCCGACACCGCCAGCGCCGCGCCGGCCAACAGCGCAATTACAATCCGGGAAACCGCAAATCATAAATGGTGGCCACCGTTTCATTGTATTCCACAAACAGCCCCCCGCAACAGCTCGCTGTAGCTTACATGCAGACTACCCTGATTGCAGGAAAATAAAAAACAATCCCACTGTAGCCACTGCCAGCACGGCAAAGCTCAAAATCCGTTTCACTCTGACGCTCATTCCGCCGCACCTCCGGCCTGCTCTCCGGCCACCTCGATGCTTTCCTTACCGGCCACATCGCCATCACCATACAGCACCGTTTCCAAATCGTCCAGCGCTTCTGGATACTCAAAGGTAGAACTCATTCCAAAGAGCATATAGTCCACATCATAGACCTTACCTTCCTGCACAGCCCGAAAATGCTTCCAGATATCGTTTTCTGTAAATTCCTTAGCAAACATCTCCTTGGCCTTATCAGGCAGACCATGGGCCGTCCGAATAATAATATCCGGGTCGGTTTTCAGGATTTCTTCCGTATTCACATTCAAAAAGTCCTTGCTTTCATGATGGAATACATTTTCCGCACCGGCCAGCTCCACCAGAGAGCCTGCATAGCTGTTCTGCGTACAGACCAGATAACTGCCCGGCAGCCCCATCAGCACCAGCACCCTTGGCTTTTCGTCCCGCTGGTTGCGTTCCAGATAATCGGCCATATAGCTTTCATATTCGTCAATCATGGCCTGCGCCTGCTCCTGACGGTCATACTTTTCTCCCAGCATAGCAATGCTGTCATACATGCCCTGCACACTGCGCAGATTGATAAAGGTACCCGTTACGCCGATATTTTCATACTGCAGCGCATAGTCCTCCTTCAAGGTATCCGGCCCTACCACATCGGTGGGATTTAACGATTTGATAATCTCCATATCCAGCCCCATAGGCGAGCCTACCTCTGTTACACCATCATATCGCGCCGGTAAGGAAGAAGTGGTTAGGGTAGGAATCCCTACCAAATCCAGCTCCAGCCTATCCATAATCTGACAGGTTGCCCCTGATGTGGCGATAATCCGGGGCGCTTCTCCGTCAGCGTCCGCCTGCACCGTCTTTCCCTGAGACTGGTCCACACAGCCGCTTCCCAATAGGAGTGTTAATGCCAGTATGCTGGCGATATATTGTTTT
>VOFC01004015.1_pt1 | contig 45082 bp, 54 predicted proteins | sample 5384161 | NCBI WGS metagenome assembly VOFC01 (sample SAMN12384722, study PRJNA508395) | human gut metagenome | isolation source: healthy gut B | host: Homo sapiens | reverse complement strand
CGCTTCCAGGAAGCCCATAATTTTTCTATACATAAACAGTCCTCCTCAAAGGTACTGACTATAGTATAGCAGATATTCGCGCAAGAATCAATGAAATCTCCATGATTTTTTACACTAATCAACACGAATATTTGCGTCAATCTCTCACAATACGACACGAACATCACGATTCAGATTTGTATAAAAAAAAAAAAGGGCTTGCAAAATTAGAAAGTATCGTGCTATAATATCACTTGTCAGTTCGATAGGGGCATAGTTCAAAAGGTAGAACAGCGGTCTCCAAAACCGTCGATGTGGGTTCGATTCCTACTGCCCCTTGTTGTTGTGAGAAGTCAGAGAAGACTATATCTTTTCTGGCTTTTTCTTGTTTTATTCATGACAATAGAATGCTCGCAGAGCGTGCATTCTATTGTAGCAGCTCGTTTAGGGCGGGCTTTGTTTTTTGGCTGTCAGCCGGGGGGATTTTTTATGGAACAGAAGCATACGCTAGAGGAGAATGGGTATTATGCACAGGTCACAGATCAGCTGATTGAAAATATCGGGTATCAGATGATCCGCCGGAACTGGTCGATGAAGACGCTGGCGGATAAAGCGGATCTTCCTTATCGAAACCGTAAAGCATCTGATGGCAGGAAAAATCGGCAGACCATCCTTTATCAGTATTCTGAAGATTGCAAATGCACTGGAATGTTCGCTGGATGATCTGGCAGGACGGAATAATCCGGCGCTGGAGGCACTTCGCAGGCTGGCAGACCATGCGGATGGAATGTATCAGATTTTTGCGGAAGTGGAACATTTGCTGTATCCGAACTTCATGATGCAGAGAGAAAACAACAAATAGCACAAATAAAAAATGGAACAGTAAAAAAGTACTGTGAAAAAGAGAAGAATCGGTGAACAACCGATTCTTTTTTGTTACAAAATGTTCATAATCGTTTACAAATCGTTCAGCTTATCGGCGGCAACCGGATATACTGATAGTAGGAAGGTACAAGGACAGGTTGACGATTAGGGATGATCAGTTGAAAAAGGTATGGGGCATTTTGTTTCTGGCAGCGTTGGCGTTAAATGTGTTGGCGTGGAAAAGCAGCAGCTTCTGCGATTTTTATGCGGAATCGGTTTTTCCGGTATGGAGCAGCATTTCCACGCGGGTGATGTCGGTCTTTCCGTTCAGCGTCGGAGAGGGCATGATCGTGCTGGGGATTTTGTTCCTGACAGCGTTTGCAGCTGTAGGATTTTGCGTTTGACTGTAAAAAAAGCGTGGAGCAAAAAATTGTTTCACAGCTTTTCCTGCGCATTTTCCTGGATTTTTCTGGCACTCGTCTGGGTTATGACCTGTAATTGTTTTTTGCTGTATCATTCTTCGGCGTTTGAGGATCGGTATATGGAGCAGGTGCGCAGTGAGAACTACTCCAAGGCAGAGCTTGCTGTGCTGCGGGATTATATTGTGGTCAATGCCAACGAGCTTGCAGAGCAGATGGAGCGGGATGCAGACGGCTATCTGATTTATAAGGGGGACATGAATCAGGCGGCTGTAGAGGCGATGCAGCAGGTCGGCACAGATTATGGACGCCTGCAGGGCTATTATCCGCAGCCGAAGGAGATTTATTTTTCGGAGCTGCTCAGTCAGACCTATATGATGGGGTATTATTTCCCATTTTCCATGGAAGCAAACTACAACGGAACGATGTATATTGTAAATAAGCCCTCAGTGATCTGTCATGAATTTGCACATTTAAAGGGCTTTATGCAGGAGGATGAGGCGAATCTGATCGGATATCTTGCCTGTATCAACTCAGACGATGCATTTTTCCGCTACAGCGGCTATATGGGCGTACTCAATTATGTGGAAAAAGAATTTCGTGAGAGCATTCAAAAGAGCCGGAAAGAATACGCGAAGCATCCGCAGATTTCTGCACAGGTTTATGCGGATAACATGTTTTTGACCCAGGAAGCATGGCAGACTGTCGAGAAAAAGGCGGTTGTCAGTACCAAAACAGCGAAAAAAGGTTTCCAACGCGGCGACAACGGCTTCTCTGAAATTAAACGAGTGGAAGAAGGCATGAAAGCGTATGACGGTGTGGTGAAGCTGCTGCTGGATTATTATGACGGTGTGCTGTACGGGGATGTTTTGGTGACGGTGGACGCAGAGTGACGGTCTAAAAAAGCGTGCAAGACATTATTCAGAGTGTATAAAAACAGGAATCTGCTGCGCATCCTGACCAAAACGGCGGTGCTCTTTTGGAAAGAAACTGCCGGGAAAAGGAAAGGGGCGTGGGCGATGGACTATTTGAATGCATTCTGGGTAGGTGGTCTGATTTGCGCGCTGGTGCAGATTTTGATGGAAAAGACGAAGCTGATGCCGGGGCGGATTATGGTGCTTTTGGTCTGCTCGGGCGCAGTGCTGAGCGCACTTGGCTGGTATCAGCCCTTTGTCGATTTTGCCGGGGCAGGGGCGAGCGTGCCGCTGCTTGGCTTTGGGCATACGTTGATGAAGGGCGTAAAAGAAGCGGTGGAACAAGACGGATTTCTCGGATTGTTTACGGGAGGCTTTCAGGCAGGGGCTGCCGGAACTGCGGCGGCGCTGATTTTCGGATATCTGGCGAGCCTTGTTTTAAACCTAAAATGAAAAGTAGAAGGATTATTCCCTGCAGGCGATTTCCTTGCGGGAAAGAAACTGGCGCATGGTTTTGTCCCACTGCGCGTCCAGTGTTTTATCGGGGACAAAGGAAGAAAAGGCGGTTCCGGTCGTCAGGCGGATGGCGGAGCCGTCATATTTTATGGTCAGGACCAGCGCCTGAACCTGTTCCGGTTTTAAAGACGGATCTGCGCCCTTCATGACGCCGGGGACATACTGGGGCATGAGATGCAGGACGAATTTGAAGGAAAGAGGCGTGTGTTTGCCGCGGATCATCTGAAACAGAACCGGGCGGATGGATTTCCAGGGCAGAAACAGGTAGCCGGCGTCCGGCGTTTCATCGTCCTGATAAAATTCGGGATTGACGCGCCCGTCGATTTCATAGGAAACGGCGCAGGAAACCGAAGCCTTCTCCAGCAGAAAGGAATCAAAGCAATCCTCTGTCAAAAGCTTCGCCATAAAATGCTTCATTTCAAGAATCTGAAAAGCGGTCATATAATCAATCCTCCATTCCGCGGGCGCTTTGTGCTGCTGCGCGGTTTTTTGTGATATGCGTGCCGGTCAGTTGTGAAACAGTTCACCCACGCTCCTTTCGTAGCTTTTTTCAGTCAGATTTTCATGCGAGTACGAAATCTTCCGTCAAAAATTCACGAGTGAACTGTGGTATCAGTATATCAGAGATGGGGGTTTTTGGAAATACCCTTTACAGGAGCAGTCAGAACGTGTTATCATATGTAGTAATAAAAACTATGTGAATTGGTTTCGGGAATATACGAGAAGCCGTGTGCGGCAGGCGCAAAGCACCTGCGGTATGGAGGGTATCATGAGTTATAAAATCGTTGTGGACAGCTGTTGTGAGCTGCCGGAGAAATATAAGAAGGATCCGCATTTTGAAATCGTACCGCTTGGTCTGGAGGTCGGCGATTACCGGATTATGGACGATGAGCATTTTAATCAGAAGGAATTTCTGGAGCAGGTTGCCTCATGTCCCCAGTGCCCGCGTTCCTCCTGTCCGTCGCCGGAGAGCTATCGGCAGGCGTTTGAATCGGAGGCAGAGCATATTTATGTGGTAACGCTGTCCGGCAATTTGAGCGGAAGCTATAACAGTGCCATGGTCGGAAGGCAGATGTATCTGGAAGAGGACGAGTCCAAACAGATTTACGTCATGGATTCCTGTTCGGCTTCCTGCGGAGAGACACAGCTTGCGCTGCTGGCAGCTTCCCTGGAGGAACAGGGACTTCCCTTTGAAGAGGTGGTAAGCCGTCTGGAAGCGTTCCGCAGTGAGATGAATACGTATTTTGTCCTGGATAATCTGGAAACTCTGCGTAAAAACGGCAGACTCAGCGGTATCAAGGCACTGGTTGCATCTACTCTGAGCATCAAGCCCGTTATGGCAGGCACGATGGACGGCAGGATCGAGCAGATCGGGCAGGGAATCGGCATCCGTAAGGGTCTGCAGAAGATGGCAGACGCAGTGGTGCGCAATGTGGCAAGACCGGAGGAAAAGACCCTGATGATCACCCATTGTAATTGCCCGGAGCGTGCAGAAAGCGTGAAGCGGATGGTGACCTCCAAGGTTTCTGTAAAGGATGTTGTGATTATGGATACTGCGGGCGTCAGCAGCATGTATGCCAATGACGGCGGCGTTATCGTGACGATCTGACGGACAGGAAATACGAAAAGAAGAGAAATGAAAGGCGGCTGTGCGGTAATGTGCGGCCGCTTTTTTTGTTTTTTATTGTTTTTATTCATCACTGGAAGGATCGGTGTTTTTCCGGTTGTACGCAAAACGAGGCAGCTGGAACAGGAAAAAAGGCGCAGTTGAAAATGAAAAGGTTGTGGTTCATAAAAAAATAAAATATTCTATAAAATCCTAAAGAACAGATTGACAATTAAATTTCGATCTTTTACTATAAAATTATCAACGCAACACTTATCTTTCGGCATGGTACTGGAGAATCAAACAGAAAAAAGGAGCCAAAAAAGCGATTGTCGCACTTGCCCGAAAACTTCTTGTCATCATCTACACAATGTTAAAACAAGGAACTCTATTTGACGAATCCTGTTTTGAAACAAGACGTAAGCACTGTGAACAAAAACAGCTTTCTCGTTATATACGGGAATTGGAAAAACATGGTTATCATGTGGAAGCTCAAAGCTAGCCTTTCTTAAATACGATCAATCTCTCACTACAGGCAGCCAATACTGTGACTGCTTTATAGTGATGCTTTCATAATTGTTGAAAACATTTGTTGTCAAGGTTCAGTTTTTGGCTACGAGTTTTATTTTCGTAGCAAAAACATACAAAATAGCGAAAAATCGAAATAGAAATTCCCGGAATAAGGAGGATGCGGATGTGACGAAACGAGAAAAAATCATTTCCTGTATTCAGGAGGGACGCGGGGTATTGGGGATCGAATTCGGTTCGACCCGGATCAAGGCGGTGCTGATCGACGAAAACCATAATCCCATTGCAGCGGGCGACCATGAATGGGAGAATCGTCTGGAAAACGGTGTCTGGACCTACCGTCTGGAGGAGATTTGGGAAGGGCTGCAGGACAGCTACGCCAAACTTGCGGAAGATGTGAAAAACACCTATCAGATCCAGCTGACCCGCCTGGGAGCCATCGGATTTTCCGGAATGATGCACGGATATATGGCATTTGACCGGGAGGAAAAGCTGTTAGTGCCGTTTAGGACATGGCGCAACACGATGACGGAGGAAGCGGCTGCTGTGCTGTCGGAATGCTTTGCCTTCAACATTCCGCAGCGGTGGAGCATCGCACATCTGTATCAGGCGATTTTAAAGGGCGAGGAGCATGTGGAAAAAATCGACTATTTAAGCACCCTCGCCGGTTACATCCACTGGAAGCTGACTGGACAGCGCGTTGTCGGAATCGGAGAGGCATCCGGGATGTTCCCCATCGACTCTGCAACCGGCGATTATGATGCAGAAATGATGCAGAAATTTGATGCGCTCGTGGCGGACAAAGGATTTCCCTGGAAGCTGCGGGAAATATTACCGAAGGTGCTGCGTGCCGGAGAAATGGCAGGCACGCTGACGAAAGAGGGCGCAAGGCTTCTGGATCGTTCCGGGTGTCTGCAGCCGGGGGTTCCCCTGTGTCCGCCGGAGGGAGACGCCGGAACCGGAATGACCGCGACAAAGAGCGTGGAAAAGCGCACCGGCAATGTGTCCGCAGGGACGAGCGTGTTTGCGATGATTGTTCTGGAAAAGCCGCTTTCTGCCATGCACCGGGAAATTGATATGGTGACAACGCCTGCGGGTGATCCCGTTGCGATGGTGCATTGTAACAACTGCACGTCAGATCTGAACGCATGGGTCGGGCTGTTTGCGGAGTTTGCAGAATGTTTTAACATTAAAGCAGATAAAAATACACTTTTTTCCACACTTTATCAAAAGGCGATGGAGGGCGATAAGGATTGCGGCGGCATGATCGCCTGCAATTATTATTCCGGGGAACCGGTGACCGGTCTGGAAGAGGGCCGTCCGATGTTTTTGCGCAGACCGGACAGTCATTTGGGACTTGCGAACTTTATGCGGTCGCATTTATATGCGTCACTGGCGACGTTAAAGATCGGTCTGGACATTTTATTAAAAGAAGAGGACGTGAAAATCGATTCCATCACCGGACACGGCGGACTGTTTAAAACAAGGGCGTCGGACAGAGTATTCTGGCGGCAGCCATGAACGCGCCGATTTCCGTGATGGAGACGGCGGGAGAGGGGCGGCGCCTGGGGCATGGCGCTTCTGGCGGCATACATGCTTTCCAAAAAAGACGGACAGAGCCTTGGGGATTATCTGGACAGCCGGGTATTTGCTGAGAGAAAGTCAGAGACCATGGAGCCGGATCTAGCGGATGTCGCAGGCTTTGAGACGTATACGAAGCAGTATCAGGCATGCCTTGCAGCGGAAAAAGCTGCGGTACAGGCGTTCTGAAAAGATACAGGTGCAATGCTGCAAATTGCAGATGCCGCAAAATAGCGGCAGAAAACAGGGAGAAAACGATGCTGGAAGAACTCAAAAAAGCAGTATATGAAGCGAACATGGATTTGCCCCGGTATGGTCTGGTGACCTTTACCTGGGGCAACGTCAGCGGAATCGACAGAGAAAGCGGGCTGTTTGTCATTAAGCCAAGCGGTGTGGAGTATGATCAGCTGACACCGGAGGATATGGTTGTGATGGATCTGGACGGTAATAAAATAGAAGGAAGCTACCGCCCGTCCTCGGATACGGCAACGCATCTGGAGCTGTACCGGGCGTTTCCGAAGATCGGCGGAATCGTACATACCCATTCCTCCTATGCCACCAGCTGGGCTCAGGCAGGACGTGGGATTCCATGCTATGGAACGACGCATGCGGATTACATGTATGGGGAAATTCCGTGCGTGCGCTGTCTGACCCCGGAGGAGATTGCAGAAGCCTATGAGCAGAATACCGGCAGGCTGATCGTGGAGGAATTTGTCCGGATGGGAAAAGATCCGATGGCAGTTCCGGCAGTTCTGTGTGCAAAAACGGCCACCTTTACCTGGGGAAAGGATGCCAGAGAAGCGGTACACAATGCGGTCGTGCTGGAAGAGGTTGCAAAAATGGCATACCGGACAGAATCGATCAATCCGCAGGTAAAGCCGGCACCCCAGGAGCTTCAGGATAAGCATTATTACAGAAAACACGGCGCAAACGCCTATTATGGTCAGGAGAAACACTAGTACATCGTAGCTGGATAAACTTGGAAAAAGGGGAAACGGATGCTACATATCAGAAATTTGGAAGAGGGCGTGGAGCTGTTCAAGGTGCTTGGCTCGGATATCCGGGTGAACATCATTTTACTGCTGTTAAAAGAAAAAGAAATGAATATGAATGAGATCGCAGCCAGGCTGCAGATCACCAACGGCGCGCTGACCAGCCATATCCAGAAAGCTGGAGGAGGCCGGGCTGATCCGTGTGACCCAGGACAGTGTCGGACATGGAAACCAGAAGGTGTGCAGCGTTTTGGAAACCCGAATCCTGGTGGAGATCGGGACGCAGGAGGAGACAGGCGAAGGCAGTATTTTCCGGGCAGAAATCCCGGTGGGGCAGTATTCGGACTATCAGGTATTTCCCACCTGCGGCATTTCCACGACGAAAAAGATGATCGGTGAAGTGGACGATCCCCGCTATTTTGCCCATCCGGATCGCGCGGAAGCTGGAATTTTATGGCTTTCGAAAGGCTATGTGGAATATCTGGTCCCGAATATCCTTCCGGCAGGACAAAAGATAGACGAGCTTACCTTCACCATGGAGATTTCCAGTGAGGCACCGGGCTTTAACAACGACTGGCCCTCTGATATTACCTTTTTATTAAATGACACGCCGGTTGAGTGTGGACATCTCCGGAGACTTTGGGGACAGGCACGGGCTGTTTACACCAAACTGGTGGTTTTCCGGATGGAATCAGTACGGACTGTTAAAAATGCTTGTTATCGATCAGAACGGGACATATATTGATGGAATGAAAATTTCAGACGTTTCCACAACTCAGCTGCAGCTCGATTATAAAAAAAGTCAGATCCGGTTAAAATTTGCCGTACAGGAGGACGCTGCCCATGTGGGCGGCATGACGCTCTTTTGGCAGCGGCTTTGGAAATTACAGTCAGGGAATCCGTGTGCGGATGCGCTACAGCCCGATGGAAAAAGGGAATGAATGAGATTTTTAGAAGAATAGAGGTACGGCCTCAGCTGATTTGTTCGCCTTTTGTCAGCTGAGGCCGTTTCTTTTGTTTGCTACGCCTTTTCTCCCTGTGCCTTCTCCCCTGCGCCAGTTTTTTCATACAGGCATCTACCGATTTACGCAGAACCTTCGCTTCTCCAAAGCCCAGGCGGAAGGATTTGCCGTCCTGCATCGTTACCTTAAACATGGAGATGGATCGGATATGCCGCATGTTGAGCACCGTATTACTGGCAAGCAGGATAAAGCTGTCATATTTGCTTAAGGTGCCGCAAAACGAGGCAATGGACATATCGGTGGTGTATTCTCTGCTGTCGGTAGTGTGAATGCAGACGTGACGGTTGCTTTCCGGCCAAGCGTAGGAAATCTGGTCTTCCGTCAGGTAAATGGTGTCGGTCTGGTTGCGGAATTCGAGTTTTTTTACCTTGTGTTTTTGATGGACAGCAGATGGTCAATCATTTCTGTCAGCTCTGCAACGACAATGGGCTTGTCCAGAAAAAGAGCATTGTCTGGAAGATTTTTCGATTTGCGGTAGTCTACCTTATCGCAGCAAAAAACGATGGGGACATCTGTGCCATCGGCCCGAAGCATGTGGGAAAGCTCGATCGCATCGCAGCCGTCTTCTGTCATATCCATAAAAATTGCATCATAGATCATAGGTGTTGTGAGGATGGACTCTTTTGCTTCCAAAGAGAATCTACGTATAAAACGCCGGTTGTATTCATGCGGCGGTCAGATTCCCGTCCGAGAAGGCGTTCCATTTGTTTTCGGTCCGCCATATGGTCATCACAGATTGCCAAGTGCATAATGATACCTCCTGATCTTTTGTAAATAGCATTCAAAGATGTGATTTTGCGAATGGTGCAAGTGAACTGTAAATTTTTTAGCTGCGTTTTACAGGATGCCTGTAAGCGCCGGCCTGTTATAAGAGGGAAATGGAAACAGGACCGAACAGGATGTACAAAACCGCAGCGATCTGTAGGATTAAAATAGCGGGCATTCCCCAGACGAACTGTGGATGCAGTGTCTTGTGATGGAATGTATACATCCCGGCGATGCTTCCGATGCTGCCGCCGATGATGGCGAGCAGAAACAGCGTCGATTCCGGAATGCGCCATGCCTTGCGGCGTGCGCGGTTTTTATCAATTCCCATTGCAGCAAATCCTGCAAGATTTACAATCAGCAGATAAATTGCCAAAATCAGTAAAACATCCATTCAAAAACTCCCTGTATTTTTAAAAATTAAATCACTTCGTATTTATTATAGGATTTATTATAGGAGATCGAAAAAAAGATTGCAAGAAGCCGGGGCAAAAAAAGATACGAGTGAACTGTAACAAAAAAAGGGATTCCGTGCCAAAAGCACGGAAGCCCTTTATATGTAAATAGAAAGTTCACGGAGCGTGCATTCTATTGTGTATGGTGATTAGTTGTTGTTCTTTTCTACTTCCTGCATCTTCATAGCACGAACCTTGTGGAAAGACCAAACAGGTTAATGAAGCCTTCTGCATCATGATGGTCATACATATCGCCTGTTGTGAAGGAAGCAAGGCTTTCATTGTAGAGAGAGTAAGGGCTTGTGCCGGCTTTGATGATATTGCCCTTGTAGAGCTTGAACTTAACTTCGCCGGTTACGTATTCCTGAGTCTTTTCTACGAATGCCTGAACTGCCTCGCGCAGAGGAGTGAACCATTTGCCTTCGTATACAATCTGAGATCTTGTTGCCCATATCGATCTTTTTCTGCATAGGTATCGCGGTCGAGGATCAGCTCTTCCAGCTGCTGATGTGCCTCCATCAGGATCGTTCCGCCGGGAGTCTCATAAACGCCGCGGGATTTCATGCCAACAACACGGTTCTCTACGATATCGACGATGCCGATGCCGTGCTTTGCGCCCAGCTTGTTCAGAGTGCGGATGATGTCGGAAACCTTCATCTCTACACCGTTAACACTCTTCGGAACGCCTTTTTCAAAGGTCATGGTAACATATTCTGCCTCGTCGGGAGCTTCCTCGGGAGTGCAGCCTAAAACAAGCAGATGTCCGTAGTTGGGCTCGTTTGCGGGATCCTCCAGCTCCAGACCTTCATGGCTGATGTGCCAGATGTTACGGTCGCGGCTGTAGCTGGAATCTGCAGAGAAAGGAAGGTGAATGCCGTGAGCCTGGCAGTATTCGATTTCGGATTCCCGGGAATCCATGGTCCACTTATCGTTTCTCCATGCAGCAATGATCTTTAAATCAGGAGCCAGGGCTTTGATGCCGAGCTCGAAACGGATCTGGTCGTTGCCCTTGCCGGTAGCGCCGTGGCAGATTGCGGTAGCGCCCTCTTTGCGGGCAACCTCAACCAGCTTCTTTGCGATCAGCGGACGCGCCATAGAGGTGCCCAGCAGGTATTTGTTTTCGTAAACAGCATGTGCCTGTACGCAGGGAACAATGTATTCGTCGCACAGTTCGTCATTTACATCGAGGATATATAATTTGGAAGCACCGCAGGAGATTTGCTCTTTCTTCCAGACCGTCCAGCTCTTCCTTCCTGTCCGCAGTCGATGCAGACGCAGATAACTTCGTAGTCGAAATTCTCTTTCAGCCACGGAATGATGGCTGTGGTATCCAGACCGCCGGAATACGCTAAAATAACTTTTTCTTTCATGATAATTACTCCTCCATATGCTGTGTTTGATTTTTCTTTCAAGCTGTGTCAAGATAAGGATGGAAGCATCCGTTCCCGACTGACTGAAATTACTATACACCCGGATGCGAAGAAATACAAGTGTAAATTTATGCAAATTATAAATATTTTATTCAGAAAAAATGGAATATATTCCAAAAATACTTGAATATTATGCATAAATGCAGTATGATTATGCAATGTTAAGGAGGAAAAGGAAATGATTCGGGTTGGAATTATCGGAGCGACCGGCTATGCCGGCGGGGAGCTGGTCCGTCTTTTATACGGGCATAAAGATGTAGAAATCAAATGGTACGGGTCCAGAAGCTATGTGGATCAGAAATATGCGTCTGTTTATCAGAATATGTTTCAGATTGTAGAGGATGTTTGTAAGGATGATAATTTAAAGCAGCTGGCAAAAGAGGTCGATGTGATCTTTACCGCGACGCCCCAGGGCTTCCTGGCAGGAGTTCTGGATGAGGAAATCCTTTCCAATACAAAGGTGATCGATCTGAGTGCGGATTTTCGGATCAAGGACGTTGCTACTTATGAAAAGTGGTATGGAATCGAACATAAATCTCCGCAGTTTATTCCGGAAGCGGTTTACGGTCTGTGTGAAAGAAACCGTGAGGCGATCAAACAGGCTCGTCTGGTAGCAAATCCGGGCTGTTATCCCACCTGCTCCATTACTTCGATCTTTCCGCTGGCAGCAGAGGGACTGATCGATATGGATACGCTGATTATTGATGCAAAGAGCGGTACCTCCGGGGCAGGGCGCAGTGCAAAGGTTGCAAACCTGTACTGTGAGGTGAATGAAAATATCAAGGCATACGGCGTTGCGAGCCATCGCCACACGCCGGAGATTGAGGAGCAGCTGTCCTATGCGGCAGGCTGTCCGGTTGTGCTGAACTTTACGCCGCATCTGGTTCCGATGAACCGTGGAATTCTGGTGACGGCTTATGCTTCCTTAAAAGAAGTGAAAAAGCCGGACGGAAGCCTTGGACTGCCGGATGCTGCAATGATTCGGGCAGCCTATGACAAATATTATCAGGATGAGAAGTTTGTGCGCGTGTTGCCGGAGGGTGTGTGCCCGGAAACGAAGTGGGTAGAGGGCAGCAATTTTGTAGATGTGAACGTTAAGGTCGATCCGAGGACGAAGCGTGTGATTATGATGGGTGCCATGGATAATCTGGTGAAAGGCGCAGCAGGACAGGCAGTGCAGAATATGAATCTGATGTTTGGACTGGAGGAGTCCGAGGGCCTGGATCTTGTGCCGATGTTCCCGTAAGGGATGGTGGATTCCCGGCAGACTTTGACCGCCCCGGCAGCCGACTGCATTGCGTCCCCGGGATTTGCGCGCTGAAACTTTTATGCAAAAGCGCGTCGGCTTCCTAAGGGCGCACCTCACGTCCGAAACTTGCAGGCATGGTGGTAGGTTTTGGCTGCTTTGGCGGTTGTGCATGCCTGCTTCGGACAGTCGGACGTTCGGTGCCGGAAGCCTGTGCGTTTTTGCAAAAGTTTCGCTTGCAAATCAAGGGGACGCAATTGCAGTCGGCAGCCGGGGCTGGCAATCCCGCCGGTGAGGTCTCTGCCTGCGGCAACAGCGGCCTGGATAGGGCTGAGGCGGTCGCGCCGACTGCGCCTACTTTCGCCTGCGGCAACAGCGGCCTGTGAGATAGGGCTGAGTTTGTTGGGGGCTGGTCGCCGTAGGCGACTTCGCCCTGTTGGGGCAAAAAAGTCTTGATTTTCCGTGGAGTTGTTTGTAAAATTCAAGGTTAGAGAAATTTAGTGGCTTTGAGGATTGAGGTGTTTTGGATGGCTGTCGGGCAGGAGTTGGTGGTGCATCCTTTTTCGCCGGTTGTGGACGGGCATTCCAGGGTGTTGATTTTAGGAAGTCTGCCGTCGGTGAAGTCGAGGGAGAATCATTTTTATTACGGGCATCCGCAGAACCGGTTTTGGAAGGTTTTAGCGGGGGTGTGTCAGGCGGAGGTTCCGGTGTCGGTGGAGGAGAAAAAGGCTTTTTTTGCTGGCAAACGGGATCGCTGTGTGGGATGTGATCGCTTCCTGTCGGATTGTAGGGTCTTCGGACAGCTCCATCCGGGATGTGGCAGCAAACGATGTGGCCGGGCTTTTGCAGGATTCCAGGATTGAGGCGGTGTTTTGCAACGGCACAAAGTCATGGGAGTTATATCACAGGTATTGTGAGAAGGCATGTCAGCGGGAAGCGGAGAAGCTTCCCTCCACGTCGCCGGCGAATGCGGCATGGTCGCCTGAACGGCTGATAAAAAGCTGGGGCGAGGCGCTTTTGCCTTTATGTTGGCCCCGGAAGGAAAGGATAAATAACAATGGTTACAGTGCGCAGCATGCAAATAGAGGATTATGATCAGGTATACGCCCTTTGGATGACGATTCACGGGTTTTCGATCCGACGATCGACGATTCCAGAGAAGGGTGGAGCGGTTTTTGAAGCGAAATCCCGGAATCAGCGTAGTCGCGGAGATGGACGGCAGAGTGGTCGGCGCGATTTTATGCGGGCATGACGGGCGCAGGGGCTGTCTGTATCACGTCTGTGTGCATGAGGCTTACCGGATGCACGGGATCGGCAGGGCGATGGTGGTGCACTGTATGAATGCGCTGCAGCAGGAGGGCATCAATAAGGTGTCCCTGATCGCGTTTACGAAAAATGATATCGGAAACGCCTTCTGGAAGCAGATCGGCTGGACGAAGCGCGAAGGTTTAAATTATTACGATTTTGTTTTTAAATCAGAAAAATATCGAAAATTTCAACGCATGAGCGGGCAAAAGATACTGCTCAATCTGACATAAAAAGAAAGGCAAGAGGAACATATGGAGATCATTACAGGCGGCGTAACCGCAGCAAAGGGATTTATGGCAGCCGGCGTAGAGGCCGGGATCAAGTATCAGAACAGAAAAGATATGGCAATGGTGTATTCCAAAACGCCGTGTCGCGCAGCGGGCGTGTTTACGACGAATGTAGTAAAAGCGGCTCCTGTTTTATGGGATAAGGAAGTCGTAGAGAGCGAGTGGGAAGCTCAGGCGATCGTTGTAAACTCCGGCATCGCAAATGCGTGTACCGGAAAGCTCGGCTATGAATATTGCAGGGAGACGGCAGGAGCGGCAGCAGATGCGCTGGAGATTTCTCCTCAGAGCGTCCTGATTTGTTCGACCGGTGTCATCGGTATGCAGCTTCCGATGGAAAAAATGACCGAAGGTGTGCGTATGCTGGCAAAGGCGATCAAGCCCGGAGAAGAGGCAGGAACCGATGCGGCAAAGGCGATTATGACAACGGATACCCGCAACAAGCAGGTTGCAGTAAAGGTGACGATTGGTGGAAAAAGAAGTAACCATCGGCGGCATGTGCAAAGGCTCCGGCATGATTCATCCGAATATGTGCACAATGCTCGCATTTGTGACAACGGATGAATATCTCCAAAAAGCTTCTTGCAGGAGGCACTGAGCGCTGACGTGCAGGATACCTTCAACATGGTTTCCGTAGACGGCGATACCTCGACAAACGATACGCTTCTTGTGTTGGCAAACGGTCAGGCGGGAAACCATGAAATCACGGAAAAGGGCGCGCGGATTACGATACGTTTGTGGAAGCGCTTCATTATGTCAATGAGACGCTGGCGAAGAAGATCGCAGGCGACGGCGAGGGCGCAACCGCACTGTTCGAGGTAAAGGTCATTCATGCGGATAATAAGGAAGATGCAAAGACCCTGGCAAAATCGGTCATCACCTCCAGCCTGACAAAGGCAGCCTTGTTTGGACACGATGCGAACTGGGGACGGATTCTGTGTGCGCTGGGCTATTCCGGGGCAAAATTCGATCCCGAGGCGATAGAACTGTATCTGGAAAGCAGCGCCGGAAAGATCCTGATCTTCAAAAGGATGGTATGGCGGCAGATTACAGCGAGGAAGAAGCGACCCGGATCCTGTCCTGCTCCGAGGTGACTGCGCTTGTGGATATGAAGATGGGTGAGGCAAAAGCGACAGCCTGGGGCTGTGACTTAACCTACGATTATGTCAAGATTAACGCGGACTACCGCAGCTGACGCGAACCGGCGTTAGAACGATAAAACAGTCTCACAGCGCCGCAAAAGGAAGCGTGCGCAGAAATGGGAGGAAAAAGTGGAAAAACCGGAAATGGAACAGATCATGAAAAAAGCGGAGGTGCTGATTGAAGCACTCCCCTATATCCAGAAATTCAACCGGAAAATTATCGTGGTAAAATACGGCGGCAGCGCCATGAGCAATGAAGAGCTGCAGAAAAACGTCATCAAGGACGTGACGCTGTTAAAGCTGGTAGGTTTTAAGCCGATCATCGTACACGGCGGCGGCAAGGCCATCAGCAAATGGGTGGCAAAAGCCGGCAAGGAGCCTGTTTTTGTCAACGGATTGCGCGTGACGGACGCTGAAACGATGGAAATTGCGGAAATGGTGCTGGGGCGCGTCAACAAAAATCTGGTTGCCATGGTACAGGAGCTTGGCGTACCCGCAGCTGGCATCAGCGGCAAGGACGGCGGTCTTCTGCAGGTGGAAAAGAAATATTCCGATGGGAAGGATATCGGCTTTGTCGGCGATGTGACCAAAGTAAATCCCAAGATTTTATATGATCTGATCGACCGCGATTACCTTCCGATCGTAGCTCCGGTGGGCATGGATGAAAATTTCGAGACCTATAATATCAATGCAGACGACGCAGCGTGCGCGATCGCAAGGGCGGTCGGCGCGGACAAGCTCGTGTTCCTGACGGACGTGGAAGGTCTGTACAAAGACTTTTCTGATAAATCCTCTTTCATCTCCCGCATTACAGCAAGCGACGCGGAAGCGCTTGTCAGCAGCGGCGAGATCGGCGGCGGCATGCTGCCGAAGTTAAACAACTGTACGGCGGCGGTTAAAGGCGGCGTCAACCGGGTACATATCCTGACGGCAGAATCCCCCACTGTCTGCTTTTGGAAATTTTTACAGATCATGGGATCGGAACGGCGATTGTCGGAGACGATGAGCAGGTTTAAAGCAGTGCAAAGCACCTTCGGCACAAAGTGCCTGCGGAATGGAGGAAACATGGGTGAATTGATGCAGCAGTATATCGACGAAGCCGAGCAGGATCTTCTGCATACCTATAATCGGTATCAGGTCGTTCTGGATCGCGGCGACGGCGTATCTTTATATGATATAGAAGGAAAACGGTATCTGGATTTTGTGGCTGGTATTGCGGTGTTTGCCCTCGGCTATCATAATGCCGAGTACAATGATGCGCTGAAGGCGCAGATCGACAAGGTCATCCACACCTCGAATTATTATTACAATGTTCCTGCGGTGGAAGCGGCAAGACATCTGAAAAAGGTTTCCCGGATGGACCGCGTGTTCTTCACCAACAGCGGTGCGGAAGCGATCGAGGGCGCGATCAAGGCGGCGCGGAAATATGCTTATTTAAAAAGACGGCACAACGGATCATGAGATCATTGCCATGAACCATTCGTTCCACGGTCGGACGATGGGAGCACTGTCGGTAACCGGCAATCCGCATTATAGAGAGGCATTTGAGCCAGGAATCGGCAATATCCGGTTTGCCGACCTCAACGATTTTGACAGCGTGCTGGCATGTGTGAATGACAAGACGTGCGCAATTTTGCTGGAAACCGTGCAGGGAGAAGGCGGAATTTATCCGGTACAGGAGGACTTTCTGAAAAAAGTGCGCGCGCTGTGCGATGAAAAGGATATCCTGCTGATTCTGGATGAAATCCAGTGCGGCATGGGACGAACCGGCTATTGGTATGCGTGGCAGAAATACGGCGTAAAGCCGGATATCATGACGACGGCAAAAGCCCTTGGCTGCGGTGTTCCGGTGGGTGCATTTTTAATGACGGAAAAGGTCGGACAGCATTCGCTTACGGCAGGCGACCATGGTACGACCTACGGCGGCAATCCGCTGGCATGTGCAGCTGTGGCAAAGGTGCTGGAGCTGTTTGAAGAAAACAATATTCTGGAGCATGTGCGGGAGGTGTCAGCTTATCTGGAAGAAAAGCTGGACAGCCTGGCAGCAAAATATGATTTTATCACGGACAGAAGAGGCATGGGACTGATGCAGGGACTTGTCTTTGACCGTCCGGTTGCGCCGCTGATCAACGCAGCGCTGGAAAACGGTCTGATTCTGATCAACGCGGGAACTAATATTATCCGCTTCGTTCCGCCTCTTTGTCATCACCGACGCAGACGTGGATGAAATGATCGAAATTCTGGATTCATGCCTGAAAACGTTTCAGGAGCAAAACGCGTAGCTGCCAGGAAACGGCAGCGCGGCAAAAAAAGAAAGAAATGGAGGGGAACATGTCTTTTTACCCAAAACTGATCGGGGCGGTCTGCGGTGTCTGTGCTGCGGGGGCTTTGATTTATGCGGGCGTTTCTGCCCTGGATAAGGCAGGCGTTTCTGCGGACGGTATTCTGTCGTCCAAACCGACGCTGACGGTGTGGTATACCGAGGAAAAACTGGGAGGATTATCTTTCCGCCATGGCGCTTGAATATCAGAATGAGACCGGCGTGCGTGTTGTCCCGGTTTTTGAAAAGCGGTCTGGAATATCTCGAGGCAGTAAACGACGCTTCCCTGGTAGAGGAATCCATGCCGGATGTTTACCTGATCAGCAATGACGGACTGGAAAAAGCCTACCTTGCCGGTCTGGCGGTAAATGTGAAGGATCAGAATACTGTCCTGAATACCGAAAATTTCCCGCAGACTGCACTGGACGCCGTGACCTATCAGGGACATGCGGTTGCTTATCCGCTGTATTTTGAAACCAGCGCTCTTGTATACAACCAGACGTATCTGGAACAGGCGGCGGCAGAGCTGGAAACGGACGAGGTGTCCCTGATTCCGAAAACGATTGATGATATCCGGAATTTTGCGGATGAGTACAACGCGCCGGAAACGGTAGAATCGGTTTTCCGATGGGATGTATCTGATTTTTTCTATAATTATTTCTTTGCAGGAAATTATATCACCGTCGGCGGAAGCTGCGGGGATGATTCGTCCCGGATCAACATCTATAATCAGGATGCGGTTTACGGGCTTGCGGCGTACCAGAAGCTGAGTCAGTTTTTCTCGATCGATGCGGCGACTTCGAGCTACGACCAGGTTGTGCAGGATTTTCTGGATGGAAAGCTGGTTTATACGATCGCGACCACCGATATTCTGGATCGGGTTGTGCAGGCGAAGGCAGACGGAAGCTTTGCGTGGGAATACGGCGTAGCGTCCCTGCCGGATATCAGTGAAAACGGTTTGCTCCCGCGGTATTTCCGTGACCGGAAGCGTTGTTGTAAACGGCTACGGCAGGCATCAGGACGAGGCGGATAATTTCGCAGCATGGCTTTGCACGGACAGCGCGGATAAGCTGTTTGACCGCAGTACCCTTGTGCCTGCCAAAAAGAGCGCAGCGCAGCAGACGGAGGAGATGGCAGCGTTCTGGCAGGAATACAGCCAGACGGTTCCGGTGCCGAAGCTGATGGCGACTGCGAACTTCTGGGTACAGATGGAGATCGCGGAGACGAAAATCTGGGAGGAGAAAACGTTTCGGACGTTTTAAAAGACCTTTCGGAAAAAATCATGACACAGGTAACCGGCACGCAGTACGTGGAAGAAGAATATATCGAAGTGCCTACGGAGACTCAAATCGATTACGCCGAGAGCGAAGAAGAATAAGAACTTGTATAAAAATCCAACCATAACGCATACTGTATTTCATACCGGACGCTGTCAGGGCGGACGGAAGAAGAGGCTTGCAGGATGGTTGGATTTTTGATTGCAGTTTTATCCGGGGTTCTGATGAGCGTGCAGGGCATTTTCAATACACAGGTCACGAAAGCGTCGAGCATCTGGTCTGCGAATGTGTTTGTGCAGGCGACGGCGCTGCTGTCGTGCCTGGCAGTTTGGCTTGCAGCGGACCGGTCGAATCTGTTTGCCGTGTTTAGGGCGAGCCGAAGTATCTGCTGCTTGGCGGCGTACTCGGCGCCGGGATTACCTGGACGGTGATTAAGGCGATGGCGATGCTTGGACCTGCAAAGGGCGGTTCTGTTTATCGTGGTGGCGCAGATCGCGGCGGCGTACTGGGAGCTGTTTGGGCTATTCGGCGTTGAAAAAGCAGCGTGGGAGTGGAGAAAGGCGATCGGACTTGCTGTAGCGGCTGTCGGAATGCCGTTTTTCAGTGGAAATAGCGCCCGGAATATGCTATCCTACCAGTAGTGAGAGGTCTGCAGAAGAAGCTGGATTTTGGTATCTGCAGCCATGAAATACAAGAGAGGATGTGTATTTGATTGTCTTATCAGACGTTATTTTTACAGCAGTCTTATCGGGACTGTACGAAACAGTATGAGGAAATTCTGCACAACCCGAACCTGCCGTTGTGGGATTATGTGGTGCTGACGGCTTCGAACGAGGCCCAGGCTCAGGCATATCGTGCGCAGATTTCCTACCGCTTAAAGCATCAGATGCTTCCGGGAAAAAGACGCACTATGCGGTGCTGCCCGATCCGGACGGCAAGCGCGTCGGAAGCGGCGGCGCAACTTTAAATGTGCTGCGGTATATCCGGGAGCATGCGGCGGGTAAGCAGAGTCCGGCTGCTGTGCCGCATAGCGCAGTGCAGGGTGACGGCGCAGCAGAGAGCAGGCAGTTCGCGTCTGCGCAGCCCGGCGAAGCAGCTTGCCACGCCTTTGACGGCAAACGTATTCTGGTCATCCATTCCGGCGGGGACAGTAAGCGCGTGCCCCAGTATTCCGCCTGCGGCAAGCTCTTTTCCCCCGTGCCGCGGATTCTTCCAAACGGCCGCAGATCGACGCTGTTCGACGAATTTATGATTGCCATGTGCGGCGTTGCGGCGCGGATGAACGCCGGAATGCTTGTCTGCTCCGGGGATGTGCTGCTGCTGTTTAACCCGCTTCAGATCGATTTTACGGAAAAGGCGCTGCAGCGCTGTCGATCAAGGAGCCTGCAGAAATCGGCAAAAACCACGGTGTATACAGACGGGACAGGGAAGGAAATGTCGGCGGATTTTTACATAAAAAGACCGTAGAGCAGCTGCACGAAATGGGTGCGGTGGACGAGCACGGGCATGTGGATATCGACACCGGCGCGGTTATGATGAGCGTAGACCTGCTCAATTCCCCTTTACAGTCTGATTGACACAGAGGAAAAGTTTGCCGCCTGTGTCAACGAACAGGCGCGGCTTTCGTTTTATGCGGACTTTCTGTATCCACTGGCGTCGGATTCCACCCTAGAGCAGTATTATCAGGAGACGCCCGAGGGTGAGTTTACACCGGAGCTGAGAGCCTGCCGGGAAAAAATCTGGGCGGCGCTGCATCCCTATCAGATGAAGCTGATCCGGATGTCACCGGCGGCATTTATCCATTTTGGGACAACCCGGGAGCTGCTGCATCTGATGACGGAGGGGATGGAGCAATTTACGCATCTGGGCTGGCAGGCGCGGATCAACACCAACAGTCAGGAAAAAAGCTATGGAGCTGGCAACAGCTATATCAGCCTGCGTGCAGACGTTGGCGCGGGAAGCTATATCGAGGACAGCTATTTGCATCACGGTACGGTTGTCGGGGGAGCGCTGCGTGATCTCCGGCGTGACGCTGGACGGACAGAGCGTTCCGGCGGATACGGTACTGCATGGGCTAAAGCTGCAGGACGGCAGGTTTGTTGTCCGGATGTACGGCGTTTGCGACAATCCGAAGGAAGCGGCATTATTTGGAAAAAAGATCGGCGAACCGTTGTGGACGGCGGCAGTTTATCCGATTCGAAATACGATTCAGGAAGCAGTATCTGCGACACTGCGTGCATATGAAGACGGTTTTCCAACACTGGAAGACGGGATTTCTTTAAAGGACAGCTTCAACCAGGCGGATGTGACGGCGATTCTGCCCTGGCAGGATAAGCTGGAGGATAAGGTAAAAATCGAATCCCTGTTGGAGGCCATCGACAAAAAGGACAATCTCCATGAGGCAGTGAAGGTGTTCAACGGGGAGATCAATGCGCGTGTAATCCGGCAGCTTTGCGGTCTGGCGGAAAAGCTGGACGAACAGGAGCTGTTTGAATTTTCCCGGAAAATCCGGATTTATTATGCGCTATCCTGTCTGACGAAGCAGGATAAGTATCTTGACCTGTGCCTGGATACGATCCGAAACGCGATTCTTGTCGGGGCGGTGGCAGGGCTTTCCTACGATCCGACGGCAAAAATGGAGCAGGAGGAAGTGGTGGTACGCCTGCCCGTGCGCGTCAACTGGGGCGGCGGCTGGAGCGATACGCCTCCATATTGCATGGAGCACGGCGGAACGGTGCTGAATGCGGCGGTGAAGCTGGATGGACAGAATCCTGTCGAGGCAGTTGTGAAAAAGATTCCGGGCAATCAGATCGTGCTGGCCAGCGCGGACAGCGGTGCAGAGCAGGCATTTTCTGAAATCAGTCAGCTGCAGGATTCCAGCAATCCTTACGATCCCTTTGCCCTGCATAAGGTGGCGCTGATCGCCTGCGGTATCATTCCGTACCGGGAGCAGATTTCTGTCGAAGAGGTGACAAAAAATCTCGGCAGCGGGCTCTATTTGTCCACACAGGTGATTCATATCCCGAGAGGCAGCGGCCTCGGTACGTCCTCGATTCTTGCGGGCGCATGTGTCAAGGCGATTTACCGGATGCTCGGAAAGGAGCTGTCCCAGGAGGAGCTGTACAACCGGGTCCTGTGCATGGAGCAGATTATGTCCACGGGCGGCGGCTGGCAGGACCAGGTGGGCGGACTTGCGCCCGGAATCAAAATGGTGACCAGCGATGCAGCGATTGTACAGGAAATCGGCTGCAGTCCCTGCAGCATCAGCACAGAGACGCTGCAGGAGTTAAACGAGCGATTCTGCCTGATTTATTCCGGACAGCGCAGGCTTGCAAGAAACCTGCTGCGCGATATTGTAAGCCGCTATGTGAGCGGTAACCCGGATACGGTGGAGGTGCTTTATGAGATCCAGCGGATAGCGGTTTTGATGCGCTTTGAGCTGGAAAAGGGAAATGTAGACGGCTTTGCACAGCTCCTGAACCAGCACTGGGAGCTTTCCAGACGGCTGGATGGCGGCTGTACCAATACCTGTATTGATATGATCTTTAGCTCCGTGGAGGATCTGATCGACGGAAAGATGATCTGCGGTGCAGGCGGCGGAGGCTTTTTACAGGTCATCCTGAAAAAGGCGTGACCGTGGAACAGGTGCAGAAGCGTCTGAGAGAGGTATTCCAGGACAGCGGCGTGGAGGTATGGCGCTGCAGCCTGGTGTGATGACAGCGTGTGCGGCGAAAATACGGCGTGGCAGGCGTGCTGCTGCAGAATAAGTTTAAGGGGATATTCGATATGTTGAAGGGAATTTCACCACTGATTTCACCGGAGCTGTTAAAAGTTCTTGATGAAATGGGACACGGAGACGAGATCGTGCTGGCGGATGCAAACTTTCCGTCCAGCAGCATCGGACAACGGGTGATCCGGGCGGATGGAATCGGTACGGCAGAGCTTTTGGCGGCGATTTTGCCGTTGTTTCCGCTGGATCAGTACGATCCCGAGCATTTCGTCCTGATGGAGGTCGTGCCGGGAGATACGGTTGTACCGGTGATCTGGGAGGCTTATAAGGCTCTCCTGAACTATTATGAGCCGGAAACAGAGGTGCATAAGATCGAGCGGTTTGCCTATTACGAGCGCGCCAAAAAGGCGTACTGCGTGGTAGCGACCGGAGAAAAAGCTCAGTATGCCAACATTATTTTGAAAAAAGGTGTTGTGAAGTAGGGGCTGGAAAAAGATTGGCTGTGCAGGCTTGAAGATTTTTCCAGAAAAAGAAAAGGGGATTGACGCTGGGCGTCAGTCCCCTTTTGAAAGCGGTATTGTACTTTTTTGTAACTGTTCAGGTATGCGCTGTAAGCGCGTTAGTTTGCATTTCCATCATCGACAGGGACATTGTCGGCTGCGCTGCCGTCGGAAGACGGTGCAGCTGCGGCAGACTGTGTCTGGACAGAGGTTTGTGCGGCATTTAACTGATTGATCTGTGCGTTGAGGCTGTCGATTCGGTGCTGTGCCTCATCGACAGCGCTCTGTGCAGCCGCTTTTGCATTGTCATCGGCAGCCGCTGCAAGTTCTTGATCTGCAATCGCCTTATCCTCTACTGCGGTCTGGAGCTGCTGCTGCAGGCTTTACGAGCAGAGCTTCGTACTGTGCAGAGTTTGCGCAGCTGAAGCTCGAGCCGTTCCTGCTCGATGATCTGATCTGCACCGGGGGTTGCCATGAAGACGGAGCTGTGCTCGCAGACCCTCTGGGAATCCTCGGAGGTCACCTGACCGGTCAGGATACGTTCGTTTTCCGGAAGCATTTCCAGAGTACCCTCCGTTGCAAAGGGGCAGGCATCTGCTGCGGGCAGACCGCTGTAGGCACAGACACTACCCTGATAGTGTACGTCACAGGTTTCGGTCGGAACCGTATCTACAGCAAAATATTCTGTCTTTAAGGTTTCACCGCAGAGTGCGGTCGGCAGCTTGCCAGACTGCTGCGCAGACAGTCTGAGCGACGATATCGGCAGGCTGGGAGAAGGATTTGTTTTCCAGACCTTCGTGCACCTGGCTCATGACTGCTTTCCAGAGCTTCTTTGCAAGGCTTCGTTCTTCGCCCTTGCGCAGCTTTGTGTTGTTGTCATAACCTGTCCAGGTCGTACAGGTGTAGTACGGTGTGTAGCCGGAGAACCAGATATCGTTATAATCGGACGTCGTACCGGTTTTACCGGCGATGGACATGCCGCCGAAGTTGACAGCAGTACCGGTACCGGAGGTGACAACATCCTGCATTGCGCTCGTTAAGAGGAATGCGGTGGAGGGCTTGATGACCTGCGTACCCTCGGTGCTGGTGTTATCCAAAATAACGTTGCCGTCGTGATCTTTTACAATCGTATACAGCTTGGGTCTGATATACTGCCCGCCGTTTGCGATGGTGGCATAAGAGGCGTTTAATTCGATGTTTTTTACACCGTATGTGATACCGCCAAGGGCGAGGGCCTGCTGGACGTCGGAGAAAATCTTGCCGTTTTTCTCTACGCCGTCTACCAGCGTGGTAAAGCCGAATTTCTGTAAATATTCATAGCCCAGACGGGGGGTGATTTGCGTCAGGACCTTTACCGTAACGATATTTAAGGAGTCCCGGATACCATCCCGCAGGGAACAGATGCCGCGGTAGCCGCTGGAATACCAGTTGGATACCGGTCTGCCATTGTCATAGTTGAAGGGACCGTCGACCTCGACATCCGCGAGGGTCATGCCGGCGCTGTCCAGCGCGGGCGCATAGGTGGAGACGATCTTAAAGGTGGAACCCGGCTGACGAACCGCATCGGTGGAGCGGTTCAGGGTCAGGTTTCCTTCCTGGTGCCGCGGCCGCCGATCATGGCAACGACATAGCCCGTGGACTGATCCTCAATCGTTAAGGAAATCTGGGGCTGGGGCGTCAGGGTGATGGATTCGCCGATAATTTCCGCACTGTCGGGAATCGTAGCAGCCTTATAAGCCTCGATCGCTTCATTCGCCTCTTCCTGAGAGCTGTACAGGAGGTTGAAGTTTTTGTCGCCGTTTTCCTGATAATAGGATTTGTACTTTTCCGAGCTGATGTTGACGATGCCGCCTTCCTCCTCAGAATCAGGATCGCGGTAGGTCAGCTGGTAGCTTAGCAGCCAGCGCATGCCGTCCGGATAGAGGGATTCGTCAGGAAGCAACGGAGTCACAGATCGCCTGAATATCGGGATCCATGGCGGAGAAAATGCTCAGACCGCCGGAATAAACCATGACGTAAGCCTGGGTTTCGGTATAGCCGGCTGCGATCAGGTCTTCGGTTACGGCTTCTTTGACTGCATCCGCATAGTAAGAGTCTACGGAAGAATCTCCGCCGACTTCGAGGTTAGCGGTCTGGATTCTGCGGTATAAGCTGTCAGTATCCGATTCCGCCTCGTCGTACTGCGCCTGTGTGATATAGCCCTGCTCAAGCATGTTGGTCAGCACCTTTTCACGGCGATCCTGGTTTTTGTCAGGATGGGTCAGCGGATTATACTTGGACGGGTTCTGGGTGATTCCGGCGATGGTTGCGCATTCGGAAAGGCTTAACTCCCAGACGTTTTTGTTGAAATAACGCTTGGAGGCAGCCTGTACGCCCAGCGTGTTCTGCCCCAGGTTGATCGTGTTCATGTATTGTTCCAGGATCTTGGATTTGTCGTTGGTATCTTTTTCCAGCTGAATCGCAAGATACTGCTCCTGGACTTTTCGCTTGATTCGTTCGCCCAGCGTCTTTTCCTGAGTCCAGGTCGTCAGGACGGTATTTTTGATCAGCTGCTGGGTGATGGTGCTGGCACCCTCCTGCCGTTTGAAGCCGGTCTTTACGGCGGTTACGCCGGCACGGAGAATCCCCATGATGTCGATACCGTTGTGCTGGTAAAAACGCTCATCCTCGATGGCGACAAAGGCGTTTGCCAGATCGGTGGGAATCTGATCCATCGTAACGGGGACACGGTTGGAGTCCTCGGCGATCAGCTTCGCCATCTGGTTTCCCTTGCTGTCATAAATAAAGGAAGAGTATCGGGTGGGAGTTGCATCCTCCAGTGTGATGGTAGGTGCAGAATCTATAATCCCCTTGAAAACCCCCAGTCCGGCGCAGATGCCGATAATTCCGATTGCAATGACGCATAAAAAGCAGCACCTTGGAAAAGGTGAGCAGGCATTTGCGTCCGAGCTTCGAAGATGTGGACTGGAGTGCTTTCTTTTTCTGTTTTACACTCTTTTTGCCATAATTCATGCAATGAAACCTCCTTGGTTTTGGACATTACCTCCCCTGATTATAGCAAAATCGGGCAGGTAAATAAAGGTTTTTCTGCCATATTAAGATATTGTTCACAAAAAGAAATGCTGTTATACTGGTTGGGAAGCGGGAAACGCCTGTCAGCGGACAGATGAGAAACCGCAGGGCAGCTGTAGAATGGAGAATTTTTTATGGAAGAAAAAAGAAACGGTCAGGGAGCCTTACCGGATGGTGCTGGAGGGCGGTCAGGCAGAGCTGGTGGAAAAAAAATCGCGCTTTATCGCAAACGTCCGTCCGGTCGAATCCGAAGCAGAGGCGGTTGCGTTTATTGATGAGATGAAGAAAAAATACTGGGACGCCCGGCATAATTGCTCGGCGTTTGTCATCGGCACGAAAGCGGAGCTGACGCGCTGCAGCGACGATGGCGAGCCCTCCGGGACGGCGGGACGTCCGATGCTGGAGGTGCTTTTAGGCGAGGGCGTAAGAAACGTCGCAGTCGTTGTGACACGGTATTTCGGCGGCGTGCTGCTGGGCACCGGCGGACTGGTGCGCGCCTATTCTAGCGCAGTAAAAGAAGGAATTGCCGCGTCCAAAATCGGGACGATGCGTTATGGCGTCCGTTTAAAAATCTGCACAGACTATAATGGAATCGGAAAGATTCAATACATCCTGCGCCAGAACGGTCTGGAAGCGGAGGACACGGTTTATACGGATCAGGTGGAGCTGACGGTGCTGCTTGCGGCAGAGTGTGTGCCCGGATTGAAAAAAGAAATTACAGAGGCAACCGCAGCGAAGGCTGGCATCGAAGAGGTGGAGAAGCTGTATTTCGTGGCGCCGGATGCGTAAGCAGTTGGGCGGCAGAGCACAGTTGAAATAGAAACGGAGAAAAGGTATGAAACTGATTTCATGGAATGTGAACGGGCTTCGCGCCTGTATGACAAAGGGCTTTATGGATTTTTTCAACGAGGCGGACGCCGATATTTTCTGCCTGCAGGAGACGAAACTTCAGGCGGGGCAGATCGAGATGGAGCTGCCGGGCTATGAACAGTTCTGGAATTATGCAGAGAAAAAGGGCTATTCCGGGACGGCGATTTTTACAAAGCAGAAACCTCTGTCGGTCGCATACGGCATTGGAATTGAGGAACACGATCACGAGGGCAGAGTAATCACGCTGGAATACCCGGACTATTACGTGGTTACAGTGTATACACCCAATTCCCAGGACGGTCTGGCTCGGCTGGATTATCGTATGAAGTGGGAGGACGACTTTTTCGCGTATTTGAAGAAGCTGGAAGAGAACAAGCCGGTGATTTTCTGCGGAGATTTGAATGTTGCGCACAAGGAGATTGATTTAAAAAGAACCCGAAAACCAACCGTAAAAACGCGGGCTTTACGGATGAAGAGCGCGCAAAGATGACAAAGCTGCAGGAGAATGGCTTTATCGATACGTTCCGGTATTTTTATCCGGATCAGGAGGGCATCTATTCCTGGTGGTCGTACCGCTTCCAGGCGCGCAGCAAAAATGCTGGATGGAGAATTGATTATTTTATGACGTCAGAAAGTTTGAAAGACAGACTGGAGGATGCGAAGATCGACACAACGGTGCTGGGATCGGATCACTGCCCGGTGGAGCTGATTTTGAAGGATTAAAAAAGGAACCTTTCCTAAAAGGAACCTTTCAAATTTCCTTATGGAAATTTGAAAGTATTTTTAAAACCCACCAAGGTTCTTTTTTGCGCTACTTGTTCTGATTGCAGCACGCTTGCGCATGGTGATCCAAGATTTTTACGGATTCTGAGAGACTTGGGAGTTACCTCCAGAAGCTCGTCTGTGTCGATGAAGTCCAGTGCCTGCTCCAGGCTTAAAATGCGCGGAGGGGAAAGGCGCAGGGCATCGTCGGCGCTGGAAGAACGGGTGTTAGTCAGCTTCTTCGTCTTGCAGACATTGAACTTCGATGTCTTCACTGCGGCGATCTGACCGATAACCATTCCGGCGTAAACCTTTTCACCGGCTCCGATAAACAGTGTGCCGCGCTCCTGTGCATTGAACAGACCGTAGGTGATGGCATCGCCTGCCTCGAATGCGATCAGGGAGCCCTGCTTGCGGTACTGGATATCGCCCTTGTAAGGCGCATAGCTGTCAAATATAGCGTTCATGATGCCGTTGCCCTTGGTGTCGGTCATGAACTCACCACGGTAGCCGATCAGACCGCGGGAAGGAATCATGAATTCCAGGCGGGTCGTGCCGCTGTGGCCGGGGGTCATGTTGACCAGTTCGCCCTTTCTCTGACCGAGCTTTTCGATAACGTTTCCGGCAAACTCTTCCGGAACATCGATATATACCTGCTCCATAGGCTCGAGCTTGTGACCCTTTTCATCATAATGGTACAGAACCTCAGCCTTGCTGACTGCAAACTCATAGCCTTCACGGCGCATGTTCTCGATCAGGACGGACAGATGCAGCTCGCCGCGTCCGGATACCTTAAAGCTATCGGTGGAATCTGTTTCTTCCACGCGAAGGGAAACGTCAGTATTTAATTCGCGGAACAGACGCTCTCTCAAATGACGGCTGGTGATGAATTTTCCTTCTTTGCCGGCCAAGGGGAGAGTCGTTTACCATGAAGTACATTGCAATGGTAGGCTCGGAAATTTTCTGGAACGGAATTGCGTTGGGCGCATCGGGAGAGCAGAGCGTGTCTCCGATGTGCAGGTCTGCAATACCGGAAATTGCAACGATGGAGCCGATACCCGCCTCGCGGACTTCTACTTTATTCAAACCGTCAAACTCATAAAGCTTGCTGACCTTTACGCGCTTGGTGGAGTCGGGATCGTGATGGTTGACGATGACAACCTCCTGATTGACGGAAACCTTGCCATTATCCACTTTGCCGACGCCGATTCTGCCGACGTATTCGTTGTAGTCAATGGTACTGATCAACAGCTGCAGACCAGCATCCGGGTCGCCCTCGGGAGCAGGGATGTAGTCCAGGATCGTGTCGAACAGAGGCTTCATATCCTTATTTTTAACGGTCAGGTTCGTCGTCGCACCTGCCGTTTTTGCGGATGCGTAAACAAAAAGGGGCAATCCAGCTGCTCGTCGGAATGCGTCCAGCTCTAAGAACAGCTCCAGAACTTCATCCTGTACTTCCAGCGGACGCGCTTCGGGACGGTCGCACTTGTTGATGCAGACGATAACGGGAAGCTGCAGCTCCAGGGCTTTGCGCAGAACGAAACGGGTCTGCGGCATGGGACCTTCGAATGCGTCTACAACGAGGATAACGCCGTTTACCATTTTCAGGACACGTTCTACCTCGCCGCCGAAATCGGCATGTCCGGGAGTGTCGATGATATTGATCTTTGTGCCGTTGTAGGTAACGGCTGTATTTTTAGAAAGGATGGTGATACCGCGTTCGCGCTCGATGGCATTGGAGTCCATCACGCGTTCTGCCACTTCCTGATTGGCACGGAACACACCGCTTTGCTTTAACAGCTCATCAACCAGCGTGGTTTTGCCGTGATCGACATGGGCGATAATGGCAACGTTTCTCACGTCTTCTCTTTTCTGTCTCATTTTTTCCTCACATTCCGCCGCCAAAGCGGCTTGTACTGCGGCATTCCGTCCGCGTATTTCATCATTTCCGGGTTTAAACGGTACAAGTATAGCACCGCTTTTTTTCTGATGCAACCATTAAAACGCCCAAAGAGCTGTTTTTCGACACAAAAATAAGGAAAAAACTGCCGGAAGCGGGCGCAGATGTCGGGAAAAGGAGAATTGTGCGCCTCCGTATATTCATAAATTAGGAAGAAACCCCATAAAATGGAATTACATGACAGGAAAAAATTCTTGTAACAAGAAGGGAGAACTTTAAAATGACAGATAAGGTAATTGAAAACAACCAGGCAGCAGTAATGGGCAAAATTATCAGCGGATTTACGTTTAGCCATGAGATTTTCGGTGAAGGCTTTTACATGATGGATGTGGAAGTCGCGCGGCTGAGCGAATCCTATGATATCATTCCGGTTATGGTATCGGAGCGCCTGATCGACGTGGATGCGAATTACGAGGGGGAATATGTAAGCATTTACGGACAGTTCCGTTCGTATAACCGCCATGAAGAACGCAGGAATAAGCTGATTTTATCTGTGTTTGCAAGGGAGATCACATTCGTGGATGAGTTGGAGGAAAGTGCGCGGACAAACCAGATTTATCTGGACGGTTATATCTGTAAGGAGCCGGTTTACCGTAAGACGCCGCTGGGTCGGGAGATCGCGGATGTGCTGCTGGCGGTCAACAGACCTTACGGAAAATCGGATTACATTCCCTGCATCTGTTGGGGCAGGAATGCCAGATATGCAGGCAGCTTTGAGGTTGGCGCCCATTGTGCGGTATGGGGACGGATCCAGAGCCGGGAATATATGAAAAAGCTTTCCGAGGATCAGCTGGAAAAGCGTATCGCTTATGAGGTATCGGTCAGCAAGCTGGAGCGGATGGACTGATATAGTTGCAGATTAGGGTAAGATATGCTAGAATATCGACATCATATGGTATATCTGCGGCATCAAATGTTTACGAAAAGACAAATCGGGAAAGGAATTCCGACTATGGGCAGAGTTCAGATTTTTACAGGGGACGGCTATGGAAAAACGATGGCGGCACTCGGGGAAGCGTTGATTGCTGCCGCATCCGGCAAACGTGTAGTAGTGATTCAGTTTTTGAAGGGGAGAGGCCTGACGGATTCTACATTTGAGCGGCAGCTGGAACCGGAGATCAAAATCTTCCGGTTTGAGAAATCGGATGCTGACTTTTTATCTCTTCCGGAAGACAAACAGAGGGAAGAAGCACAGAATATTCGAAATGGTATCTGCTTTGCGAGAAAGGTGCTGACCACTGGTCAATGCGACCTGTTGGTACTGGATGAGGTGCTGGGGCTTGTGGACTGCGGGATCGTGCAGGAGCAGGAGTTGAGAGAGCTGATCTTTCTGCGTAGCGCAGATACGGATGTGACATTGACCGGAATTCGGATGTGCGACAGCCTTTTGGGAATCGCTGATCATGTATCTGACATCGAACAAATTAAATAAAAACAGACCCGCGCTGGATGGAGCTTCTCTACAGCGCGGGTTTTGTTTTTCCCTGTTGATTGACAGTCAGGGCGCGGGGTGCTATGATAATTCTATATAAAATCTGTTAGAAAGCAAGGCGGCCGGACGGCTCGCAAGGAGGTTTATATGGCAATTTTTGAAGGTGCCGGAGTAGCGATTATCACCCCGTTTCATACGGATGGTTCGATTGATTATGATAAATTTGGCGAAGTGATTGAACAGCAGATCGCAAATCAGACAGACGCGATCATTGTGTGCGGTACAACCGGTGAATCTGCGACGATGACGCATGAGGAGCATCTGGATGTGATCCGCTATTGTGTGGAGAAGGTGGCACATCGGATTCCTGTTGTGGCAGGAACCGGCTCGAACTGCACGGAGACGGCGGTTTATCTTTCCCAGGAAGCGGAGAAGATCGGTGCAGACGGGCTTCTTGTTGTAACTCCTTACTACAATAAAGCGACTCAGAATGGTCTGTATCAGCATTTTAAGATGGTTGCGGATTCTGTAAAGCTGCCGATCCTGTTATATAACGTTCCGTCCCGTACCGGTACGACGCTGCAGCCGGAGACGATCGTGCGCCTGTGCAGGGATGTGGAAAATATCGTCGGTGTCAAGGATGCAACGGGGAATATCAGCCAGACAGCTCATCTCATGAGCATCGCAGATGGCTGCGTGGATCTCTATTCCGGTGAGGATGCGATTATTGTTCGATGCTTTCTCTGGGAGCAAAGGGCGTGATTTCTGTTTTGTCAAATGTTGCGCCGCAGGAAACACACCAGATCTGCAGCCTTTATTTTGAAGGAAAGGTAAAAGAAAAAGCTGTGAGCTGCAATTAAAGGCAGTTCCCCTTGTAGAAGCGCTTTTTGTGAAGTGAACCCGATCCCGGTTAAGAAGGCGATGCAGTTAAAGGGCATGTGCACCGGAACCCTGCGGATGCCGCTGACAGAGATGGAAGAGGCAGATGCGGCAAGACTTGAACGTGAAATGAAAAAATTTGGTGTATTATAAGGGCTTTTTGACAGGCCGGGACATAAAGTGCTCCGGTCTGTTTTACATTTCAGGATTGCGAGGGTTACAGCAGAGCAATTCACAGAGAGGAAAGCCAGGTTCAAAACAAGGAGGATAACATGGTCAGAGTAATTATGCACGGCTGCAATGGCCGCATGGGACAGGTCATTACGGAGATGATCGCAAAGGAAGCAGAGATGGAGATCGTTGCGGGGGTGGACTTGAGCGATCATATCCAAAATTCCTATCCCGTTTTTAAAAGCATGAAGGACTGCAATGTAGAAGCGGACGTTGTGATCGATTTTGCAAATGCAAAAGCAGTGGACGGGCTGCTGGATGTCTGTGTAGAAAGAAATCTTCCCTGTGTGCTTTGCACCACCGGACTTTCGGAAGAACAGCTTGCACATGTCAAAGAGGCTTCCGGTAAGGTTGCGATCCTGCGCTCTGCAAATATGTCCATGGGCATCAATCTTTTGATGAAGCTGTTAAAGGATGCGGTTCCGGTGCTGGCAGCGGCAGGCTATGATATGGAAATCGTGGAAAAGCATCATAACCAGAAGCTGGATGCCCCCAGCGGCACGGCGATTGCGCTGGCGGACGTCATGAATCAGGCGGCTGGCGGCGATTACGAATATAAAGTTTACGACAGATCGACCCGCAGGGAGAAGCGCCCGGAAAAGGAAATCGGTATTTCTGCAGTGCGCGGCGGGACGATTGTCGGCGACCATGACGTGATTTTTGCAGGTCAGACGAGGTCATCACCTTTTCCCCATATGGCATATTCCAGAAAGCTGTTTGCGACAGGCGCAGTTTCCGCGGCAAGGTTCCTGGCAGGTAAGCCTGCAGGTATGTACGATATGAGCCGCGTGATCGAGGGAAAATAAGACAGAAAGCAACTGTTGACGGTGAAACCGGGGGAGCCGCCAGGCGGCAGATAGAGAGGGTATATGGATAATAATTTTGAGTACAGGGTTTATTTGAAAAGCTTGTCGAAGCAGTTTCCGACCATTGCGGACGCTGCGACGGAGATTATCAACCTGCAGGCGATTTTGAGCCTGCCCAAAGGCACGGAGCATTTCCTGACAGATATTCACGGGGAATACGAGCAGTTTAACCATGTGTTGAAAAACGGCTCCGGATCCGTGCGCAGAAAGATCGACGAGGAGTTCGGCAACACGCTGAGTGTCAAGGACAAAAGAAGCCTTGCGACGCTGATTTATTATCCTCAGGAAAAGCTGGAGCTGGTCTGTCAGGAGGAAGAGGATCAGGATGTGCTGGAGGATTGGTTTAAGATCACGATTCACCGGCTGGTGCAGATGACCAAACGTGTTTCTTCCAAATATACCCGCTCCAAGGTGCGCAAGGCGCTGCCCCACGATTTTTTCCTATGTCATCGAAGAGCTGATTACCGAAAAAGAAGAAATTCAGGACAAAGAGCTTTACTATAACGAAATTATCAATACGATTATCCGGATCGGCAGGGCACCGGAATGTATTATTGCGCTCTGCAACCTGATTCAGCGCCTTGTCATCGACCACCTGCATATCGTCGGCGATATCTATGACCGCGGCAAGGGACCTCATGTCATCATGGATACCCTGAGTGCATATCATTCTGTGGATATCCAGTGGGGAAATCACGATATTGTGTGGATGGGTGCAGCCAGCGGGCAGACGGCATGTATGGCGACGGTACTGCGGATTTCCGCTCGTTACGGCAATCTGGACACGCTGGAAGAGGGCTATGGTATTAACCTGATCCCCCTGGCGACCTTTGCACTAAAGACTTATGAAAATTCGGACTGCAGCGTATTTTCCATCAAATACGGGGCAGATTACGATGTCAAGGACTTAAAGCTCGACATGATGATGCACAAGGCGATCGCCATCATTCAGTTCAAGCTGGAGGGACAGCTGATCCTGGCACATCCGGAATATCACATGGATGACCGGCTGCTGCTGGATAAGATCGACTTTGAAAAAGGAACTGTCCGTATCGGAGATAAGGAATATGAAATGCTGGATTCTGATTTTCCGACTGTCGATCCGAAGGATCCGTATCGTCTGACGGCAGAGGAGGAGCAGGTAGTAGAGCGCCTGCGGCATGCCTTTGTTCATTGCGAGAAGCTCCAGAAGCATGTGCGCTTCCTGTTTGCCAAGGGCAGCATGTATAAGATCTTTAATTCCAACCTGCTCTATCATGGCTGTGTGCCGATGGACGAGGACGGAAATTTTGAACAGATCAATGTGTATGGCAAAGCTCTGCAGCGGCAAAAAAAGCTTTACGAGGTGCTGGAAACCTATGCCCGCAAGGGATATTACTCTCAGGATAAGGAAGAACGCAGAAAAGGGCGTGATACCCTCTGGTATATCTGGGCGGGTCCGAAGTCTCCGGTATTCGGCAAGGATAAAATGGCGACCTTTGAACGATATTTCATCGCAGATAAGGAAACACATAAGGAAACGAAAAACGCTTATTATCGCCTGTATGATAACGAGGAGATTTTAAATAAGATCCTGCGGGAATTTGGACTGGATGAGCATCGTTCCCATATTATTAACGGTCATGTTCCGGTGGAGATCAAGCGTGGGGAGACGCCGATCAAATGTAACGGAAAGTTACTGATTATCGATGGCGGCTTTTCCAAGGCTTATCAGGGAAAGACTGGAATCGCAGGCTATACCCTTGTTGCCAATTCTCACGGCATGAATCTGGTGGAGCACAGGCCCTTCGTTTCCGCAGAGGATGCGATCCGGAACGAAACGGACATGGTATCGGACAATATCCTGATCGAAACGGCAAAACGAAGAATTCTTGTGGCAGATACGGATATTGGACGCGAGCTAAAGGAGAGTATCGGGCATCTGGAAAAAGCTTCTGAACGCTTATCGGGATGGTATTCTGATCGAAAAAAGGAATCTGACCGGACAGACGCCATATCGTCCGGGCGTTTGGTGGACTTTTTGCTCTGACAGGAGGAAGCCTGCAGAATGATGCCTGTAAGCAGCAACAGGAGGATGGGACGGATGGGATAATTGCGTTTCATGAAATTCCTCGTTTCTGGGTGGATGCTGGTACATCGTTTTCGAAATAGCTATACCACTCATCTTTCGCCTGTGAATCCGATTGCACAGGTATAAAAAAGCCTCAGCGTAGCCCGCTACGCCTGCGTTTTTAGACCTGCACACTCAAATCCGCATCCTACGTGATTAGTACAGTTATTTACGAAACGATGTACTAGGTTGAACAATAAGCGTGATCGCTTATGCTTCTCACAGCGATTCATGACAATAGAATGCACGCGGTTTTTTTGCACAAAGCGCCTGCGGAATAGGGATTAAAATGCGGGACGCAGCGGCAGTGCCTGTATGCAGTATCTGCATGAAGACGGATTTTATACCCGGCGCGAAGCAGAACGTCCGGTTGGTTGGAGCATGAACAGCGCCGCAGACAGCGGCAGAATGGGAGTATCATGGAATTAAGACCCTGCATTGACATTCATAACGGCAAGGTAAAGCAGCTGGTGGGCGGCAGCATTCAGGATCAGGGAGACTCTGCCCAGGAGAATTATATTTCCAGCCAGGATGCGGCGTGGTACGCACGCCTGTTTCAGGAAAAAGGCTTGAAAAATGGTCATGTCATCCTGTTAAACAGCAAAGACAGCGCTTATTACGAGCAGACCAGGCAGCAGGCACTTTCGCGCTGCAGGCATATCCGGGCGGACTGCAGGTCGGCGGCGGGATCACCGCAGAAAATGCCCGGGAGTATCTGGATGCAGGTGCATCCCATGTCATTGTGACATCCTATGTATTTCGGAATGGTGATATTTCATTTGAACATCTGAACCGCATGATGGATGCTGTCGGCAAAAAGCGTCTGGTTCTGGATCTGAGCTGCCGCAAGAAAGACGGGAAGTATTATATTGTGACGGATCGCTGGCAAACCTATACGAGGGTCGCGCTTTCGGAAGAAATTCTGACGATGCTGTCTTCTTTCTGCGATGAATTCCTGATTCACGGAGTGGATGTGGAGGGAAAACGCAGCGGAATCGAGCAGGAGCTGATCGGGCTGCTGGGAAAATGGAACCGGATTCCGATCACCTACGCCGGAGGCATCCGCAGCTTGGAAGATATCGAACAGATTCGAGAAGCCGGACAGAATAAAATTCATGTCACAGTCGGCAGCGCGCTGGACTTGTACGGCGGAGACCTGTCGTTTGAAAAAGTGCTGGCGGCGTGTGAACAGTAATGATGTAGAGGCGCAGTTTGCCTGCGCCATTTGCAAAATCCCGTCTTGGATGCTTCCCGCTGTGCTGCAGGAGGAAATGGAAAAATTTCAAACTGGGGATTGACTTTTTGACTGTAGTGAGGTACAGTATAGAAAACAAAGAAAACCGATGAGAAAGAGGAGTACTCAGAGTCGCGAACATTACAGAGAGCTGCAGGCGGTGGGATTGCAGTATGGGAACATTTGAGGAATGGACTTTCGAGGCTGGCCCCGAACCAACAGTAGGTGCCGGCGGGATCCGGACCCGTTATCCGACCGGCGCATATGATAGTATGTGAACAGAGTGGACTGAAACAGTCAATTTGAGTGGCACCGCGATAATGAAACATTACCGTCTCAAGCAAAATGCTTGAGACGGTTTTCGTTTGTGTGGGAATAAATTCCCAGACAAACGAAGCCCCTCTGGGCGGGGAAGCTTCTCAAGCCACCACACTCGCACCCCCTTCCTTTTTCTTCTTTGTTTCAATCATCGTTTTTTAGAAAAGGAGAACAACACAATGAAAAAAAGCAATGGCACTTACCGTAGCAGCAATGATGGCAGCAGCAATGATCACAGGATGCGGACAGACCGCAGCAACCCACTGTTGAGACCGCAGCAGACACAACCGTACAGACAGAAGAGAGCACCGCTGATACGGAAAGCACAGCAGCAGATACAGCGGCGGCAGACGGCGAAAGCTACACAATCGGTATTTCCCAGTTCGCAGAGCACGGCTCTCTGGACAACTGCAGAACCGGTTTCCTGGAAGGCTTAAAAGAAGCGGGCATCGAAGAGGGCGTGAACCTGACGGTTCTGTTTGACAATGCGCAGGCAGACACCGCGACAGCGAGCATGATTTCTGATAACTACGTTTCTCAGAAAGTGGATCTGATCTGTGCGATCGCAACTCCGTCCGCAATGAGCGCATACAATTCCTGCCTGGACAGCGATATTCCTGTTATTTACACCGCTGTATCCGATCCGGTCAGCGCAGGACTTGCAAAAGAAGATAAGACACCGGAGGGCAACATCACCGGTACCGCAGATACGCTTCCGGTAGAAGCACAGCTGAAAATGATCCGCGAGGTGCTTCCGGATGCAACAAAGATCGGTATCCTGTATACAACAAGCGAAGCAAACTCTCTGAGCACGATTGAAACCTACAAAGAGCTGGCTGACGATTACGGCTTTGAAATCGTAGAATCCGGCATCAATACACTGGCAGACGTCGATATGGCAGCGGCTGACCTCGCAGCAAAGGTAGACTGCATTTCCAACCTGACAGATAATACCGTAGTACAGGGTCTGCAGACCGTTCTGGCAAAAGCGAGCGCAGCGGGCATCCCGGTATTTGGTTCTGAAGTAGAACAGGTAAAGAACGGTTGCCTGGCAGCAGAAGGTATCGACTATGTAGCACTTGGCAAACAGACCGGAGCGATGGCAGCAAAGGTATTAAAGGGCGAGGCAGAGGCTTCCGACATGCCTTATGAAGCATGCGAGGGTGCAAACCTTTATATTAACACAGAAGTAGCAAGTGATCTTGGCATCACTTTCCCGGAAAACTACGAAGCGGACGCTGCAGAGGTTTTTGAAACCGTTACAGTAGAATAAAAGGACAGAAAGAAAAAGCAGGAGGTTCTGACATGGAACTGGTCATCAGTACACTCGAACAGGGTATGATCTACGGGATCATGGCGCTGGGAGTATATATCACTTATAAAATACTGGATTTCCCGGATCTGACGGTAGACGGCAGCTTTCCGATGGGAGCAGCGATTACGGCAGTCATGATTACAAATGGGGTTCCTGCAATCCTTACGCTTCCGGTGTGTTTCCTTGTAGGAGCGCTGGCAGGTGTACTGACTGGTCTGATCCATGTAAAACTCAAGGTAAGAGACCTGCTGAGCGGCATCATTATGATGACCGCTCTTTACACCGTCAATTTGCGGATCGCAGGCAGGGCGAACCTTCCGTTTTATAAAGAAGTAACTGTATTTGATAATAGTCTGGTCAACGGAATCTGCCAGGGAGCACTGGCGTCCTGGAAAATCGTACTCGTGATGGTTGTCATTACAGTTGCGGTAAAAGTGCTTTTAGACGCTTATCTAAAAACCGGATCCGGCTTTCTGCTTCGCGCAGTCGGCGATAACGCGTCGATTGTAACGGCGATGGGACGTGACCGTGGTAAAGTAAAAATTCTCGGACTTGCAATTGCAAACGGTCTGGTTACGTTGAGCGGATGCCTGTTTGCACAGCAGCAGCGCTGCTTTGAAATTTCGGTCGGAACCGGAACTGTAGTGGTCGGACTTGCGAGTGTAATTATCGGAACGAGTCTGTATCAGAAGTTAGAAGGAATCGGATCGATTTCCAAGGCGCTTCACAACGTGCGGGTTGGCATGGTAACGTTCAGCGTTGTGATCGGATCAATCCTTTACAAAGCCTGCGTTGCGATTGCACTTCGCATGGGATTAAAATCTACAGACTTAAAGCTGATTACGGCGGTACTGTTTTTAGTCATTCTGGTTGTCAGCATGGAACGAAAGGGGCGGAAAAATGCTTGAACTTTCCCATATCGATAAATATTATAATCCGGGCTCAGTCAATGAAATGTGCCTGTTTCAGGATTTTAACCTGACGATTCCAGACAGCCAGTTCGTGTCGGTGGTCGGCAGCAACGGCTCCGGCAAGACCTCCATGCTGAACCTGATCTGCGGCAGCATTTCGGCGGACGCAGGAAAGGTCATCGTAAACGGAACTGATATCACCGGTCAGAAAGAATATATGCGCCACCGCAAAATCGGCAGAGTATACCAGAACCCTTCTGCCGGGACGTGCCCGAATATGACGGTGCTGGAAAATATGGCGGTTGCGGATCTGAAAGAAAAAGGTTACGGATTGAACCGCTGTGTCAGAAAGAGCCGGGAAAAATGCGTACCGCGAGATGCTTTCCGGTCTGGGACTTGGTCTGGAAGACAAGCTGGAAACAAAGGTCGGTTCCCTTTCCGGCGGACAGCGTCAGGTACTGGCGCTTCTGATGGCGACGATGACACCGATTGATTTCCTGATTCTGGATGAGCATACGGCGGCACTGGATCCCAGAACAGCGGAAATTGTCATGAAGCTGACGGATCAGATCGTCCGGGAAAAGAAAATGACGACGGTTATGGTAACGCACAACCTGCGCTATGCATTGGAATATGGGGACCGTATCCTGATGATGCATCAGGGAAAAATCGTTCTGGATAAAGTTGGGGAAGAAAAGAACCGGCTCAACACGGACGAGATCATGGGTATTTTCAACCGAATCAGCGTAGAGTGCGGAAACTGAGGCTGTTCGGTCAAAAAAAGGCAGGACAATGAGAGACAATATCAAAAACTCATTGTCCCGCCCTTTTTTATGGCAATAGATTGTTTACAGAGTTTGCATTCGTATTACTACCGTATTTTTCACCGTTGACGGCGCATGCGCGGGACGATATAATACGGATATCGAAAGGTTTTTGGGCGTTCTATACAATAGCGTGTACCCTTGGCGGACATTCTATTGTCCTGTATAATCGCTGGCGGCGATCTGCCGCAGGCTGCGGATATTCTGACCGCAGGAAAATTCAAAGAGCAATCATTGTTCCGGTCTTTGGAGAGAGACGGGAGGACGGATGGCGTATATCACGTCGTGGTATTGGAATAAAGGAGATTTTCGCAAGGTAAATGAGGATTCTTTTACGCTGCAGCGAGTTCGTGCACGCAAAAAGAGAGCTCATATTTGCTGCGGTTTGCGACGGAATCGGCGGACTGCGGGCAGGAGAATGCGCGAGCGGTCTGGTTGCAGAGCAGCTGACGGAATGGTTTTACCGGGAGGGTTTTTGGAAAATGCGCTCTCTTTTCTGGACAAAACAGATGAAAAAGCGGGTACTCGACGCGCTTTTGGACATGCAGGAAAAGCTGGAGCGCTGCGAGCGGGAGGAAAAAATCTGCAGCGGAACGACGGTAACGATGGTGTTTGTTCGCGGACGCAGATTTGTACTGGTGCATCTCGGGGACAGCAGGGCGTATCAGCTTTGCCGCAAACGCTGCTTAAATCGGGAAAAACAGACCGGAACCAGGCAGCTTTCACAGGATCATGAAGAGGGCGGCGTGCTGCGCCGCTGCGTCGGGGCGTTTGGGCTGGAAGTGCCGCAATTGTATACAGGAACGCTGGGCGACGGGGGACATGCTACTGTTGTGTACGGACGGATTTTATAAAAAAGCGCCGCCGGATTTTTTTCGAATCTGCCTGTACGAGGAACGGGAAGCAGGGCAACTGTATCGGCGGCTGAAAGGAATTGGGAGCTTTTTGACGGCCCAGGGGGAAAAGGACAATATGACAGCGGTACTGATCGGATATGAAAAGGAGGAATCTGTCTGGAAAAAGAACGGAAAATCGGTGAAAAATACATTTTAAAAGGAGAAACGGCGAGCGGGGGAACCGGAACCGTTTACCGGGCGTATGATCTGCGCCTGCAAAAGATTTGGGCGGCAAAAAAGGTCGGACGGGATTTCCCGATCCGGGAAGAATTTACGATGGGAAAGCTGGCGGATTTAGCGTTTCCGGGGATTGTGGATGTAGTAGAACAGGAGGAAGAGCGCTTTTTAATTATGGAATGGATTGAGGGGGAAACGCTTGCGGTGCAGATGGAACGAGACGGCGCCTTTGCAGAAGAAACGGTGATCGAGATCGGGATCTGTCTGGCAAAAGCGATTCAGAAGCTTCACCAGATGCAGCCACCGCTTTTGTATTTGGACTGCAAGCCGTCAAATGTGATGAAGGATTCTGATGGAAAAATCAGGCTGATCGATTTTGGCAGCGCGCTGGAAAGCGCATACACCCGTGACAAAAGGCATTTCCGCGAGTCCTGGATATGCGGCGCCGGAGCAGCTGAGCCGGGAAACCGAAAAGCGCTGTGTGGATGTCCGGACAGATGTGTTCGGTCTGGGACGGACACTGTATGCGCTTTTGTGCGGGGCAGACCTTTCCAGACCGCCTTATGCGTTTGCGTCCCTGAAAAGCCGCTGTCCGCAGGTCAGCGATGAGCTGGAACAGATTATCATGCGTGCCACAGCCAGGGAGCCGGAAGCACGGTTTCAGACGATGGAGGCTTTTTGCAGGTGCTTTTGGCGTTGCAGGAGGCTTGCACGGTAGATGATACAGGAAAGAAAGAACCGTTTTGGCAGAAAGTGCGTCGGAAGAAGACGGCGGACTGTGAAGTGCTGCAAAGCGTTCTCAGGACGGCAAAACCGATGGGAAGGTGGATGTTTGCGCTGCTGGCGGCGGTTCTGATGCTGCAGGGGGACGACCGTAGCTGCGAAGGCGGCAGGCGTAGATCGTGCAGCCGGAAAAATTCCGATCACCCTACGGGATAGCAGTCTGCGAAAGCTCCTGATAAAAGAAAATGCCGCGCTGTATACAGAAAAGCCGGTGTTTCTGGAATTAAACCCAAACACCCTTGGATGCGGGGACGAGGTGCGGGTTATGCTGAGTCTGTACAGTAGAAACGAAAAAATCGGAGAGTATGAGCTTGTGATGGGGCAGAAGCGCTGATGCGAAAAAGATGCAGGGGCTTCCTTAAACCGGATGCATTTCGGGCGATGCACAGCTGTAGCGAGACGGCATTTTCGGGAGAAGTCTGCACGTCGGGCAGCAAAATTCGTTCGCCGGAAACCGATTGCACTGCCTGTGGGGAAGTGTTAAAATAAAAATAACTGGGCTTTTGAACAAAAAGAACGCGGAAGCGATAAAACGGAGGGCATTATGTACAGAGATCATACCAAAGTCGTAAAAATTGGAAACCGTGTAATCGGAGGCGGCAATCCGATCTTGATTCAGTCGATGACCAACACGCCGACCGAGGATGTGGCGGCGACGGTTGCGCAGATTCACAGACTGGAAGAGGTTGGTTGTGAAATTATCCGCTGCACCGTACCGACGCTGGAAGCTGCGAAAGCGATTTCTGAGATCAGAAAGCAGATTTCCATTCCGTTGGTTGCAGACATTCATTTCGATTATAAGATGGCAATCGCCGCGATGGAAAACGGAGCGGATAAAATCCGGATCAATCCCGGAAACATCGGCGGTGCAGACCGTGTAGCGGAAGTAGTGCGTGTTGCAAGGGAACGCAATATTCCGATCCGTGTCGGCGTAAACAGCGGTTCCCTCGAAAAAGATCTTGTAGAAAAATATCATGGCGTAACGGCAGAGGGGATTGTAGAGAGTGCGCTGGATAAGGTGCATATGATCGAAGACCTTGGCTATGACAACCTGGTGATCAGCATCAAGTCCTCCGATGTTATGATGTGCGTGCATGCGCATGAACTGCTGGCAGGAAAGACACCTTATCCGCTGCATGTCGGCATTACGGAATCCGGTACGGTTCTTTCCGGTAATATCAAGTCTGCGATTGGTCTGGGACTGATTTTAAATCAGGGAATCGGCGATACGATCCGTGTATCCCTGACAGGGGATGTTGTAGAAGAGATCAAATCTGCGAAGCTGATTTTGCGGACGCTTGGACTGCGCAAAGGCGGTATTGAGGTTGTCAGCTGTCCGACCTGCGGACGCACGAAGATCGACCAGATCAGCCTCGCGAATCAGGTAGAAGCGCTTGCAGCGCAGTTCCCGAACCTGGATATCAAGGTTGCAGTCATGGGCTGTGTCGTAAACGGACCCGGCGAAGCAAAGGAAGCGACCTGGGTATTGCAGGCGGCATCGGGGAAGGTCTGCTGATCAAAAAAAGGGCAGATCATCCGCAAGATTCCGGAGGCAGAATTTATTCCGACTCTGCGGTATGAACTGGAGCACTGGAACGAACAGTAATCGTTTTTGGTGTAAAAGTATTTACGAAAATGGAGAGTAAAATGACCAAAGGTTTCATGGAAGTATTTCCGGAGCTTGTTCTGGAACAGGAAGTACGGGCATTGTTTGAAAAAGTAAAGGTAGAACGGGTGACGACCACGCGGCAAAAGGATCTGATCAGGGTGTATATCAGCTGCGGACGCCTGATCCCCAAAGCAGTTATTTTCCGGGTAGAGGAAGAGATTGCAAGGCAGCTGTTTCCGAACTGCAATATCACGATCAAAATTCAGGAAAAATTTCAGCTGTCCGCCCAGTACAACCTAAAGAGCCTGCTGGAAACCTATCAGGAGAGCATTTTACTGGAATTAAAGGAATGCAGCCCGGTGGAATACAGTCTGTTCAAATCAGCCAATATTTCCTTCCCGGATGAGGGGAAGCTGGTGTTGGAAGTGCCGGATACGGTAATCGCGCATGAACGCTGTCCCGAGCTTGTCCGCATTCTGGAAAAAATTTGCTGTGAACGGTGCGGAATCCCGATGGAGGCGGCCGCACATTACTGTCAGCCGAAGGAAAATCCGAGAAAAAAGCGGAGGAAGAGATTGCACTGGCAAGAAAAGTGGCGATGATTGCCGCGAAAGCGGGTGCTCGTCCGGCTGCGGCGGACTATGGCATGAGCCAGGAGCAGTTCGCCAGCGTAATGAGCGGCGGATACAGCGCGTCCGGTAACGAGGGGCAGCCGCAGTATGCAGGCGGACAGGATGGCACCGCATGCAATGCTGCACAGAACGCAGACAGCAGCGTAGCGCAGTATGGTGCAGCGGGATCGCAGGGCAAAATGGTGCGATGCCGGGTGACAGGGCAGAAGGCAGCATGCAGGCTGGCGGTATGGATGCCGGCTATGAAGCATACCTTGCGTCCATGGGCGCAGCGGCGCATGCTGCGCAGGAAGCTCCGTTTGAGGGCGGAACGATGGTTCCTGCGGAGGCAGCGGCAGCAGCGAATCGGATGCGCCCGGATGCACCGGCAGCAGGGGCAGAGTGCTCCGGCAATGGGACAGACGGCAGCTTTTGCGGCAGGCACGAACGGTACCGCATCGGCTGGCGGCAGAAATGCGGGCGGACAGAGCAAATACGGCAAAGGCAAATTCAACCGGGAGGGGCGTGGCGATTATCGCCGCGGCGTTAAAAAAAGTGACAATCCGGATGTGCTTTACGGACGGGATTTTGACGAAGAAGCAATCCCGATCGAGGAGATCATCGGTGAGATGGGAGAGGTTGTTATCCGCGGCAAAATCATCGCAATGGATCAGCGTGAAATTCGCAACGAGCGGACAATCCTGATTTTTTGACGTGACGGATTTTACTGACACGATGACCATCAAAATTTTTACCTTAAATGAACAGCTGGCAGAGGTAAAGGGGGGATCAAGCCCGGCGCTTTTGTCAAAATCAAGGGTCTGACGATGGTGGACAAGTTTGACGGCGAGCTGACGGTCGGTTCGATTGTCGGGGTAAAAAAGATTTCGGATTTTACCACGTCGAGAATGGATCATTCCGTGCGCAAGCGTGTGGAACTGCACTGCCACACAAAAATGAGCGATATGGACGGTGTATCCGAGGTAAAGGATATTGTCAAGAGGGCGTATCAGTGGGGACATCCGGCGATCGCAATCACGGATCACGGCGTCGTACAGTCATTTCCGGATGCAAACCATCTGTTGGATGACCTCTGGAAAGCGGAGAAAGAAAAGCGTAAGGCTGCAGGAGACGAAAATCCGGACAGAAATGATTTCTTTAAAAGTAATTTATGGATGTGAAGCGTATCTGGTGGATGATTTGAAGGAAATCGTAACCGGAGATAAGGGTCAGGTATTACGGGATTCCTATGTGGTATTTGATATCGAGACAACCGGCTTTTCGCCGGTTAAAAACCGGATTATCGAGATCGGTGCGGTCAAGGTGGTGGAAGGAAAGATTGTG
>VOFC01006324.1_pt1 | contig 45085 bp, 52 predicted proteins | sample 5384161 | NCBI WGS metagenome assembly VOFC01 (sample SAMN12384722, study PRJNA508395) | human gut metagenome | isolation source: healthy gut B | host: Homo sapiens | reverse complement strand
GCAGGACATTCAGGAATTGAAAGCCATTCTGGACGCAGCAGAAAAGGAGCGCGCGCAATGAAAAAAATGGATGCTCTTTTTGACGCTCTGTATCAGCCTCCTTTATCGGGCTGCCGAAAACGCCGGAGGCCAGCCTGGAACGCAGCCGGCGGAAGCGCCGTGGGCAGACGAACAAGCGGACGCGCCGCTTTCCTATGAAGACTATTTCGGGGCTCCGCCCCTATGACCCGGCAGAGAACGACGTGCCGGACTGGATGAAGGACGGAAACTATGAAATTTTATCAGAGGACGGCGTCCTCTCCCCTGTACCAGGCAGAAGACGGGACTCTGACCCGCTTGTTTGCTTACCCGGTGGAAGCGCCGCTCGGCTGGTCGGCCGGCCCGGCCTGTCTCTATGCGTTCGACGAGCAGACCATTTACCGGCTCGATTATGGCGGGAAGCGGCAGAGCCGATTACCGCGCGACGGATGGGGCGATTTTTGCAGATGGCGGCTGCCGGGGCGCGCTCTTCTTTGCCGAACAGGGAGAGCTCAGCATCCGCCTCTGCCGATTGTACGCGCCCGAAGGGAAGCTGGACGTCTTCTATGACGAGGTCCGCCCGGATGCGGAGGACCTTCTGCTGTTCCCCGTTTCCAATCACGAGCTGTGCTGGACCATGGACGATCCGGACTTTCTGGAGCTGGCGGCAGAGCAGGAGCAGACCTACATCGAGACGCGGAACATCGATCCTGCGGACAAGAGCACCTACTGGGGCATGCTGGAGCTGGATTTTGGCGTCGACTCCGGCATCCGGTACTACTATAACGACCTGGAGCCGCTGCTCTGCTCGCAGGGCTTCCGTAAAAATTTACGGCGAAGAGAGCGTCGCCGACTGGTGGAAAACCGAAGACAGCTTCCTGCGAGACGCGGAGCTGCGCGCGAAGTTTGTATCCGTGGAACAGGGACCCGCAGTGCAGGCGCCGGACCGCAGGGTCGTAAGCTTTTGCGCGGCGCGGAAACGGCGCTTGCGCAGGAACAGGGCCTGACGTTCAACACGCCGGAAGATCTTTCCCCGGAGCAGCTGTTTCGTCTGTTTCTGGCGTGGACGAATGAAGATACACTGAAGGAATATCTGGACCCGGATGACGGAAACTTCTATTTCACAACCCCGGTCATCCGCCGGACGCTCGACTGCTATTTCAGCGGCGATTGCTTTGATATCACAGCCTGCAGGGCGTACGACAGGCAAACCGGCATGGTCGTCGTCCCGTCTGTTTCCGGTCTGACGACGGCCGGACGGCGCGGCTCGTCGGAAAAGCGCAGGACGGAGACCTTTGTGACCTACCTTATCGACTTTTACGCGGATGCGGCTGCCAAGCAGAGCATCGTGCGTACGCGAGGAAGGAATACACGCTGCAATGCTATGACGGCGGCTTCTATCTCCTGCGCGCCTGCTCCATGATGTGCCCTGACGGGGAGCATACGCTCGGCGGCATTTCCGTCTGGGACAGGTGGGATCTTCTTCCGCAGACGGTGACCGAAGGCTTTGCGGAGCTTGGTGTGGTCGGCGTTTCGCGGGAGGACTATGATGTGGTCAAATACGGCCGTGACGGACTATATGTCCACGTGCTGCGCCTGCAGGCGGGCGAGGAGGACTGGGAGGGGCTGGACGGCTATGTCAGCTGCGTCTATACGACGAGCCCGGACTATCCCTCGCCGCGCGGTCTGCGCGTCGGCGACCCGGGAGGCCAATGCAGCAGAAACAATGAATGCGCTCTGGGGCAGCTTTGAATACGAGCTGCAGGACGGCGCGATCTGCCGCATGGGGTTCTTCTCCTATTATGACGCGGGAGGCCCCGGCGAAGCGTTTACGGTACGCCCGGCAGACAGCCGGCCGAGGAATTGAGAGAAAGGAGCTGCCATGATACGAGAAACATTGATGCTCTCCGCGCTGATCGCAGCCATCCTGCTGGTGCGGGCGGTGTTCAAAAACCGCGTGCCGAAGCGGATGATCTATGCGCTCTGGCTCGTGGTGCTTTTGAAGCTCTGCCTGCCGGGGACGCTGTTCTCCCTGCCGGTCCTTCCGGCAGAGCAGACCGCCGCGCCGGTGCAGCGCGCGGAGTTCCCGGCGCAGACCGCGCCGGTCACCCAACCGCCCGCACAGGCGGTACAGCCGCAAACACCCGCGCAGCCAGTCACGCAGGAACCGGCAAACCCGGCGGCGAAGCCGCTGACGGCCATGCAGATCTTCCGGATCATCTGGTTCAGCGGCAGCGCGCTGCTCGGCCTCTGGATGCTTGGCTCATGTCTGGTCTTTACGATCCGGCTGCGCAAAAGCCGGAAATTCCTCGGAAGACACGGAAAAACCAGTATTTACGTCTCAAGCCGCATCCCGTCGCCCTGCCTTGCAGGCCTCATCCCGGCCGTCTATCTGACGCGGAACGTGCTGCAGAACGACACGACCGCGCTGATCCTGCGCCACGAGCTGACGCACCTGCGGCATCTCGACCCGCTGTGGTCGTTCTGCCGGACGGCCGCTGTGGTCGTCTACTGGTGGAATCCGCTGGTCTGGCTCGCCGCGATCGTCTCCAAGCGCGATGCCGAGCTGGCGTGCGACGAGGCCGTCGCCGCGGGGCTCCTCGACAGCGAGCGCATTGCCTACGCAAAGGGCGATCCTGGCCCAGGCCCGCGCAGGGGCGCAGCCCTGAGCCTTGCCGGGCCGCCGGTCAAAGAGCGCATTTTGTTCCTCACGAAAAAGCAGCGCACGAGCGTCCTGTGCGTCGTTCTGGCCCTGATCCTCGTCCTGTCCGCGACCGGCTGCTCCTTTGCCGAGCTGACGCGGCAGAAATCTGGGGAGATCACTCTGCCCGAAGCGGCAGGGGAGACCGGCCCGTCCGCGGATGCGGCCGCAGATCCCGCCGCCCGGCAGGAAGGACCGGTGCAGGACCAGCCGCAGCTGCTTCACAACGACGGGACCTATGACCCGTCCCAGCCCCTGCAAGCCTGGGAGCTGGCCCGCGCCGACGGTGTGCAGACCGGCATGACGCAGGCACAGGTCGAAGCGATCACGGGGCCGCTCACCGAGAACCAATACGGCGTCCTGGTGGACGATCAGAACATCTCCTATCGCTTCTGGGACCGCAGCGGCGGCGAACCGAAGCTGATGGAAATGACCTGGAGCGGAAAAGTGATAAACGACGAGCTTGTTTATACCACCGCGCAGGACGCGCCGGCCTTCCGCGGCATCTGTCTCGGCGATCCAATCGGCGACGTGCTGGCGAAGCTCCCGTGCACAGACCGGGAACTCAAATACCAGCAGACGCAGTATGTGTACGGGCAGGCGGGCGACGAGGATTACGCGGTCCTGCACCTGATCGGGGACAGCTATTATTCTCTGTCGTTTGGTATCGCCGGTCAGTGGCGCGCGTCCGTCGACTTCTCCTGTGTCCAGCAGCGCGTGTTCCATATCGTCATTTATGCCGAAACATATTGGCAGGAAGCAGAGCAGGCGGGCGAAGAGACGGCTGCCCGGGCGCAGACCATGACGCTGTCGGTCCCGTCCGGCGAAAAATATACGTTGTCGGAGGCGGATGCGGCGGCTCTGGAGGAGATCTTCTCCGAGGGTTCCATGACGATGCTTGAGAACGACCCGGAATCGGTATGCGTGTACCAGTTCGACATCCGGAATCGCAGCTATCTGCTGGATGAAACGCTGGATACGGTAGAGATGATCGTATGGATGGATACCGAGCATTATGACTATTACCAGAAGCGCCTGACCGACGCCGACGCGGAAACCCTGCAGACGGTCATTGACCGGTACACAGGGCGCGGAGGGCAGCAAGCGCCAGACCGCGATCCTCCGGGAGGTGCGCGCGGATTCCGTCACGGTCGAGCATATCACCCTGCTCAATTCCGCCCTCGAGGAAGACCTGCGCACGCTCAAAGGCCTGAATATCCCGCCGGAGGCGTACCAATACGGCTACTATCGGGAGGACTCCGGCGAGATCTACACCTACAAGGTCGACCCGGATACCCCCGTCACCATCTATGACATTTCTCAGGTCTACGGAGCGGGTGACGACCGGCTGTACACCTTCGAAACATGGCAGGATTTCGTTGCCGCGGTCCAGGCCAACGAAGGCCTGTGCGTCCCGCCCTATACCCTGACCCTGCAGGACGGCGTTGTCGTCAAAATCGAAGAAATTCTACAATTAGCATCCAGAAAGGAGACTACTATGAAGAAGACAGCCCTGCTCCTGCTGCTGTGCATATGCCTGCTTCTGGCTGGCTGCACCGCGCAGACCGCACCGCAGCCCATCCAGCCGGAACCGGAGCCTGTGCTGACGGGCCGGAACCCACCCCACCCGCAGCTGAAACCGCGGATACAGTTGCAAGTCAGGAAGAGCAGACGCAGGAGCGGCCGGCGCTCCCGGTCCCGTCCGCGTCCATGTTTTCCCTGACCGGGCGCGAGGCCGTCCTGTATGACGCGGCGGTCTCCCAAAAATATCCGCGTAGCGACAACGACATCGTTCTGCCGAGTCTTCGCGTGCGCGGTTCGTTTGAAGAAGACGGCAAAACCATGGTCATCTGCGATCTGCATTATGATTTTTACTATGACTACACTGGTCCTGGGTGGGAGTGGAATGGAGGCGGCGCGACCACATATCTGCGGGCAGAACTTGAAACGCGAAGTGGCGCGGAGATTTGCACTGGCTTTGCGGAGTACCCGAGCGGAAGTCTAAGCGACTGGATCCGCGACTACTGCGCCCCACTGGCTATGCAGGACGCGGACGGGGCGTGGGTGTTACCGGAAACGGCAGAAAACTGGTTCCCGTCGGACAGCAGTATGCTGGGCGAGTATCTGGCCGCAGCGGAAGCTATGCCGGAACCGGCGGCAGTGATGCAGCAGGCAGACTTTGAGGCGCACATGCTGGCGCTTTCGGACGGGAAGACGGCGGAGGAATTGACCATCGACACCTTCCCGGACGTTCTGGCGGAAGATGCGGCGCTGGAAAGCTTCCTGCGCGATACGCCGGAGGAAGCGGCGCTCTGCTGCGCGACATATCTGGTCGAAAACATGTGGTACGGCGATGGCGAAAATGAGCCCTATACGACGGATTTCGCGCTGACCGCGCTGGGGCGGCTCTACGTTCTTTCGATGCAGTATCTCATGGAGACGTATAACGACTCGACGTCGCTGCTGTCTGCCTTGCTGCTGCATACGTTCTCCCCGGAGGAATGGCTGTACCAGTTCTGGGGCGTAGTGGGAGGAATCGCGTTCGCAAAGGAAGGTTTTACGCTGGACAGTGTCTATTACGATGAGCACCCCATTGAAAAGCAGTGCATGACCGCCCTGCTGCGCAGCCCGAAGCGGCTTTATGTCGCGACACTTTTTGATTATGTAAACCCTGTAGACAACGAGCGGTGTGACGCTGACCATGCTGCGCTTTATGATTTCCTGGCAGAGGGCAAGGCAGACGACCGCCTTCATATCGAACCTGCCGGAGCGACGCGCGAAGATCTCCTTGCCGCCTGCACGGAAACAGCGCATTGGGAGGTGGAAGGCGGAACCGATACCACCATCCTCCACATCACGCCCGAACACGGTCAGGAGCTGCGGCTGGTGTACTGTTTCGGAGAAAATTAAGAATTTTTTTAGGAATTTATTCCATGAACGCGTATTATACTGGCAGTGGAGGACCGCGTTTTTTGACGAAAAGGAGACCCGCATGAAAAAGTCACTTCTTCTTCTGCTTCTGTGCGCGTGCCTGCTTCTGCCCGCCTGTGCGGCGCAGCTCGCGCCGGAGCCTGCCAAGCCGGAGCCGGAGTACGTCCAGCCGGAGGCGGAGGCGCAGGCGGAGCGGTCGGAACAAGCCGCACAAACGTGGCAGGACGTACAGGCGCAGCTTCCGGACGTCTCCGCCATGTCCGGCTTTCCGGCGGCGGAGCAAGCCTGGCACCCGGAGCCGATCGTCGTGCATGGCGGAGAAGCGGAATACTGGATCGACCGGTCCGAAAGCTGGGAGACCGCAAAGATCTGCATGCGAAAAGATGGCCAGACGGCGAGTATTTACGCCGCGCAGGACGGAAGCCTGTCCCAGCTTGCATTGTTCGATGGGATGCTGTATTTTGCACAGACCGGCGGCATTTATCGGATGCCAACGGAAGGCGGTGCGGCGGAACTCTGGATCCCGGACGGCGGACGGTTTGCGCTGACCGGCGGCGTGATCTATACGTGGCTTTCGGAGCAGGGCTTCTGCGCCATTGCCGCGCAGGACCCGGAACAGGTCGTGCCGGTGTGGAAGCAGGAACAGGCGCTTACGGTTAGGCAAACTGTCCCGGTGACGGGCGGTATCGTCTTCTGGCTGGCGGAAAACGAGCCCGGATCCGGATGCTGGCCAGCTTTGGGTCGTGCTGCTGCGAAACAGCGGGCAGTGGGAGCTTCTGCGCGAGGAAACGGGACCGATGCCGCGGAGCATCTTTTCGGATGACACCAACGTCTGGTTCATGCGTGAGACGAGTGAAGGGCAGTTTCTCTATCAGATCGATTGCAAAGACGGAGCATATGCCTGCCTCGGCAAGCTGCCGGAAGCACCGGATGGATGTTACAGCCCCGGCACGCCTGTATTGGGCTTTCAGCGTGTCCTGATGCGCTATCAGGGGATAGAGTCAACCATGGAGTTTTATGCGTTGGATGACAAACTGACGCTGGGTGAGCATTTGCTGTCGTATGGTGCAGACGATTCATATGCCATTTATTTTCTGCACCTGTTCGAGATACAGGAAACGCCGCAGAGCTTTTATTTTTGTGGCAAGTCGGAAGAAAACGGGCTGTATCTCGTTTCTGAAATAAGAAAAAGCGGGGACAGGCTTTTTGCAGGAAGAGGTCCTGCAGCCGCCGGCGTTCCGGGAGGCCGTCTGGCAGGCGTTCTCTGCCGGTGTCCTTCCGCTGGAAGGGAACAACACCGGGCACACCGTGACCATCTGCCTGACCGGCGACGCCGCGCAGCCGTTCCTGTTTATGGAATGCAACTGAGGACGGAACATACGCGGTGGATTTTTGCGGCCGGATAGGGTATAGTAGGGGAAAAGCTTTTTAGAAAGGAACCAGACCCATGTGTACTGCAGCAGCTTTTCAGACAAAGGACTTTTATTTCGGCCGGACGCTGGACTACGAATGCTCCTACGGCGAGTGCGTGACCGTCACGCCGCGCCGCTATCCCTTCGTTCCGCCACATGGGGCGGCTGGACGCGCATTACGCCATGATCGGTATGGCGCACGTCGCGGACGGGTATCCGCTGTACTACGACGCCGTCAACGAAGCCGGACTCGGTATGGCCGGGCTGAACTTCGTCGGCAATGCGCAGTATGCCGAGGTACGGGAGGAAAGGAAAACGTGGCGCAGTTTGAGCTGATCCCATGGATCCTCGGCCGCTGCGCCACGGTCCGTGAGGCGCGGGCGCGGCTGGACGCGCTCAATCTGGTCGGCACACCCTTCAGCGAGCGCTATCCCGCCGCGCAGCTGCACTGGCTGCTAGCAGACAAGGACGAGGCCGTCGTCATTGAGTCGATGGCCGACGGCCTGCACGTCTCTATGACGACCCGGCGGGCGTCCTGACAAATAACCCGCCGTTCCCGCAGCAGCTGTTCAACCTGAATAACTACATGGCGCTCTCTCCGCGGCAGCCGGAAAACCGGTTCTCCGGGGCGCTGGGACTGCACTGCTACAGCCGCGGCATGGGCGCGCTGGGCCTGCCCGGCGATCTGTCGTCCATGTCCCGCTTCGTGCGCGTGGCCTATACGAAGCTGAACGCCGTCTGCAGGGACACGGAGGCGGAGAACGTCAGCCAGTTTTTCCACATCCTCGGCGCGGTAGAGCAGCAGCGCGGCTGCTGCGAGGTCGAGCCCGGCGCATATGAATACACGATCTATACCTCCTGCTGCAACGCGACCCGCGGCATCTACTACTATACGACCTATGACAACCACCAGATCACCGCAGTCGACCTGCACCGCGCGGAACTGGAGGGGGAAGCCCTCAGCAGCTGGCCGCTCGTGACCGGCGAGCAGATCTTCCGCCAGAACTGAAACGGAAAAAGCAGTTCAACGCCGTCGTCGCGTCCAACACGCACGCGCGGCACCTGTATGAGCGCCTCGGGTTTACCCAGCTCGGCGTCATCCCCGGCGGCTTCCGCATGAAGGACGGCCATTACGAGGATATCTGCCCCTATTATCATACTCTGTAAAAACAGCCTGCGCCGCAGATATCGCGGCGCAGGCTGCTGTTTAATTTGTTTTGCCCGATGGATTGACGAACCACAGAAAATCCGGCAGCGTGATGCGGCGGGAAACGAAGCTGCGCGGCACCTGATACGGGTCCATGCCGGTCTGATACGTCCAGCCGTCCATGCGCAGAGCAAACGTGTAGTAGTCTTTGCCACATCCATCGTCAGGTAGCTGTATTTTCCCTCCGGGTAGCACAGCACATACGGGATCTGGCCCGTCGCGGCGGCCAGCGCGGCGTTGGAGCGCTCCATCTCCTGCCGGAGCGCAGCCTCGTCCATGGCGCTGAGATTTCCATGCGTGTAGGTATGGCTCTGGATGCTGACGAGGCCGGAGGCCGCCATCTCATACACCTGCTCCTGCGTCATCTTGTGTGTGCTGCCCATGGCATTGCCGATGACGAAGATGGTCGCCTTGGTCTGGTATTTTTCCAGCAGGGGATAGAGGACAGTGTAGTTGTCGTCATACCCGTCGTCAAAGGTCAGGATGACCGGCTTTTCATAGTCCTCGATGTGCGCCAGGTCTGAAAACCAGATCGCTTCGTACCCGTTCTCCTGCAGATACTGCAGCTGCTCCTCCATGGAAGCCGCGCTGACGAACAGATCGGAATAGCCCCAGATCTCGTCACCCACCGCGTGGTACATCAGCACCGGCACGTTCCACCCCTCCGGGATCTCGCCGACGGTCTGCCGCTTCGCCAGATACCGGCTCCCGTCCGGCGCCAGCCCCCATTCGAGGCCAAGGCGCGCAGCCGCGTCTTCCAGCTTTACATAATCCTGTCCGCCGAAGCTGATAGATTCAAGATCATCCAGAATGCCCGGCTCCGGCTGCAGCGGCGCGGCGGACTCCAATATGTCCGCCACCGCGGCCCACAGCGTTTCTTCTCCTGTAAAGACCTCGTTCAAAGTCTGCATCGGCGCATCCTCCGGAACATCCTCTGCCCGGATCCACTCTGATTCCCGCGTCGAATAGACATCGGTCAGCCGCCCCAGCACCCAGACCGGCTCTGCCGGCAAAACCGCAGCTTCCGGCTCCGGTTCTTCTGCGGCGACAGGGACTTCCACCGGTTCGGCGGGCACGGGCGGCTCGGTCGGGACCGGCTCCGGCGCAGCCGTGGACTCAGCCGGGGTTTCCGGCAAAGCCGCCGCCGGCGCGGCGCAGGCGCATAGCAGCGCCAGCAGGCAAAGACAGACGAGCAGACGGGAGATACGCATACGGGATGTCCTCGTTTCACGCTTTTTATCAGTTTATCATGTTTTTCCGGCAGAAACAAGCCCGAAAAACGGTTTTCCTTGACTGCGGTGCGGCTGCTGACTATAATATAGTATAACTTCATCAGGAGGGACGGCCTTCTACTATGCTTCGAATGTTTTTCCGCAGGATCCGGCCGGGCCAGCTGATCGTGCTGGTGTTTCTCGATCATCCTGCTTGGGGCGGGGCTGCTGTGTCTGCCCGCCGCGGCAAGGTCCGGCCGGCCGACGCCGTTTTTGACGAGCCTGTTCACCGCGACCTCCGCGACCTGCGTCACGGGCCTCATCCGCGTCGATACCGGTACGCACTGGACGATGTTCGGCCAGGTGGTGATCCTGCTGCTCATCCAGGTCGGCGGTCTCGGCTTCATGACCATCGCCTGCCTGTTTTTCTTCGCGCTGCGGCGCAGGGATCGGCCTGCGGCAGCGCATGGTGCTGGCCCAGGCGCTGGGCAGCGACACCTACAGCGGCATCGTGAGCCTCGTGCGCAACATCCTGCGCGGCACGGCTGCGGTCGAGGGCGTGGGCGCGCTGATCCTGTTTTTCCGCTTCCTGCCGGAGTTCGGCTTCGGCAGGGCGCTGTGGTACGGCGTGTTCCATTCCGTCTCCGCGTTCTGCAACGCGGGCTTCGACGTGCTGGCGGATGTGGACGCGGGCGGCAGCCTCTGCCGCTATGCGACGGATCCGGTCGTGAATTTTACGATCATGGCACTCATCGTCATCGGCGGCCTCGGCTTTGCCGTCTGGGGCGATATCCGGCATCACCGCCGGTTTTCCCGCCTGAGCGTCTATTCCCGGCTCGTTGTGATCATCACGACGGTGCTGATCTTCGGCGGCGCGGGCGTCTTTGCCGCGCTGGAATGGAACAATCCCAATACGATCGGCGATCTGACTGTGCCGCAGAAGCTGATGGCAGCGCTGTTTCAGTCGGTGACACTCCGTACAGCGGGGTTTGCGACCTTTGACCAGAATGCGCTGTCGGACGTGTCGAAGGCAGCGTCGGATCTGCTGATGCTCGTCGGCGGCTCCTCCGGCTCGACGGCCGGCGGTGTCAAGACCGCAACGGTCGGTGTGATCCTGCTGTCCGCGTGGTCAACCGCGCGCGGCAGGACGAGCGTGCATGTCATGAAGCGCCGGATCCCGCGGCAGGCAGTCGAAAATGCCTCGGCGCTTTTCATTCTGGTGCTGCTGCTGTCCGGCCTCGGCGCGGCGTTTTTGAGCATCGCAGACCATGTGAGCCTCGAAAACGCGCTGTATGAGACCATTTCGGCGCTCTGCACCGTCGGCCTGACAACGGGCATCACGAGCTCGCTCGGCACGGCGTCGCAGATCATTCTGATCGTGCTGATGTTCTTCGGCCGGCTCGGGATCATGACCATCAGCGTCGGTTTTATGGCAGCCAACCGCGCCGAAGAGCGCGTGAGCTATGCGGAAACAAAAATCATGATCGGCTGATTGAAATGAGGATGATACAATGAAAAAAACATATCTGGTCGTCGGCCTCGGCCGCTTCGGCTCCGCGGTCGCGCAGCGGCTGTACGAGCTCGGCAGCGAGGTCATGGCTGTGGACCTGCACCCGGAGCTCGTGCAAAAAATGGAAAGCAAGGTCACTTGCGCGGCCGTCTGCGACGCGCGGGATGAAGACGCGCTGCGCGCGCTCGGTGCGCGCAATTATGACTGCGCCGTCGTCGCCATCGGCGGCGATCTGGCCACCAGCGTCGTGGCGACGCTGAACCTCAAGGAGCTCGGCGTGCAGACCGTCGTGTGCAAGGCCACCGACGAAACACAGCGCCGCGCGCTTGAGAAGATCGGGGCCGACCGCGTCGTCGTGCCGGAGCGTGAGTCCGGCATCAAGCTGGCGCAGTCGCTGACCTCGTCGAGCATTCTGGATTTTATCGAGCTTTCGCCCGACTGCGGCATCGCCGAGCTGCAGACGCCGCACGAATGGTGCGGCAAGAGCATCCGGGAGCTGGATATCCGCGCAAAATACGGCGTCAACGTCATCGCCGTGCGCGAAAACGGCAAGGTCCACGTCACGCTCGACGCCAACCGGCCGCTCGATGACAAGCTCACTCTCGTCCTTCTGGGCGAGAACGACCGTCTGGCGCGGGTGAAGCCGTGATGGAAGAACGGATCACAAGCCGCCGGAACCCGCTTCTGGCGCATACGAAAAAGCTGCTGACCTCCCGGTCCTACCGCGAAAAGATGGGCGAATTTGCCGCCGACGGCGTCAAGCTCCTGGCAGAGGCCACCCGCTGGTATCCGGGCCTGACGACTGTGATCGCGGAGGATGGAATAGAATTATGTAAACTTCCGGAGCAGACCCGTGTCGTCCGCGTGCCGAAGGACGTGATGCAGTCCATCTCCCTGATGGACGCGCCGCAGGGGGCCATTTTCCTCTGCCGCCTGCCGGAGGCTGCGCCTGCGGCCCTGGTGCCCGGCACGCTGCTGCTCGACGGCATTCAGGACCCGGGCAATCTCGGCACCATCCTGCGCACGGCCGATGCCCTGCAGATCCCGGCTGTTCTGCTTGACGGCTGCGCCGACCCCTATAACCCCAAGACGGTCCGGGCCTCGATGGGCGCCGTGTTCCGCACCCAGCCCGTCCGCATGACGAGGCAGCAGGCGATCGCCGCCTGCAGGGACGCGGGGATCCCGCTTCTGGCGACGGCCATGTCCGCCGACGCCGTCGACCTGCGGCAGGCGGAGCTGCCCAGCGCTGCCGTCATCATCGGCAGTGAAGGGCAGGGGATCTGCCGGGAGCTGTTTGACGCGGCGCAGGGCAAGATCATCATCCCCATGTCGCCCCGCTGCGAATCGCTGAACGCAGCCGTCGCCGCGGCGATCGTGCTGTGGCAGATGAAGCGATAATTGAGATAGAAAAAAGAGAAAGACAGAGGAAATCCTATGCTGGAGTACTGGTTGTGGCTGTCCGGGCGCAGGGGGGCTCGGCGTGCGCGCGGGCTGCGCGCGCTTCTTGAGCAGTTCGGCACGCCGGAGGCGGTCTATTGCGCCTCAGACGCGGAATATCCGTCCGATATCCGGCCGGACGGCCGTACCTCACTCGCTGATAAGGAGCTTGCCCCGGCCCGCCAGATCCTGCAGCAGTGCTACCGGCAGTGTATCCATATCGTAACGCTGCAGGACGCCGTCTATCCCCAGCGGCTCAAAAACATTGACGACGCGCCGCTCGTGCTGTATTATCAGGGCGTTCTGCCCGATTTTGACGCCGAGCCCGTCATCGCCATGGTCGGCACGCGCCGCGCCTCGGCCTACGGCCTGCTGCAGGCCAAGCGGCTCGGCTACGAGCTCGGACGCTACGGCGCGATCGTCGTCTCCGGCGGCGCGGCGGGCATTGATACGCTGGCGCTGCGCGGCGCCGTCTCCTCCGGTACGCCGCCGGTGGCGGTATTCGCCTGCGGCGTGGACGTCGACTATCCGGCAGCCAACCGGAGCCTGTTTGAGGATCTTCGCACCAACGGCTGCGTCATGAGCGAGCTTCCGCCCGGCACGCCGCCACTGCCGGAGCATTTCCCGTCCCGCAACCGCATCCTGAGCGGCCTTGCCCTCGGTTCCGTCGTGGTCGAGGCACCGAAAAAGAGCGGCGCGCTCATCACAGCCCGCCACGCGCTCGAGCAGGGAAGGGACGTATTCACCCTCCCCGGCAACCTCGGCAATCCCACCTGCGCGGGCAACATCCAGCTGCTCAAGCAGGGCGCGATCCTCGTGGAAGAGGGCTGGGATATCCTGCAGGAATATACCTATCTCTATCCGGAGCTGCCGCAGCGGCAGCGGCCCGCCGGGCCCATGACGCTCACCGCGCAGGAGGCCGCCGGGAGCGTCGTTGTGGCGGAAACTGCCGCCGCGCCGGAAAAAACTGACACAAAAAGCCGTTGACAAGCAGGAAAACAGGGCTTATATTGACGTACAGGAAATTTTGCCGCAGGTATCGCCGGACGAAGCCGCTGTGCTCCGGCTGCTCGAAGACGGCAAACAGCCGGTCGACCGGCTGATCGACGAGACCCAGCTGCCCGCGGGACGGATCCTGTCCGCGCTCACGCTGCTGGAGGTCAAGGGCTATGTCAAGCGGCTGCCGGCAAGATATTACGAGCTGGCGAAAAAATAACATGGAGGCGTCTATGCCGAACGCAAAACAGAATCTGGTCATCGTGGAATCTCCGTCGAAGGCCAAAACCATCGGAAAATATCTCGGTCCGGACTATCAGGTCAAGGCCAGCATGGGCCACCTGCGCGATCTGGAGAAGAGCACGATGAGCGTGGACATCGAGCATGACTTTGAGCCGGAATACTTCCCGCTCAAGGGCAAGGAAGAGATCATCTCGGAGCTGCAGAAGGCCGCAAAAGCACGCCGACCGCGTCTATCTCGCGACTGACCCGGACCGCGAAGGCGAGGCCATCTCCTGGCACCTGAAATATCTGCTGTCCATCCCGGACGATGCGACCTACCGCGTGACCTTCAACGAGATCACGCGCGGTGTCGTGCAGGAATCCATCCAGCATCCGCGTCCCATCGACCAGAACCTGGTCGATGCGCAGCAGGCCCGCCGCGTGCTCGACCGGATCGTCGGCTATCAGCTCAGCCCCCTGCTGTGGAGGAAGATCCGCAAGGGTCTGTCTGCCGGCCGCGTGCAGTCGGTCGCCACGCGTCTGGTCGTCGACCGGGAAAACGAGATCCGCGCCTTCCAGCCGCAGGAATACTGGACGCTGGATGTGAATCTCAGCCGCGTCGGCAAGCCTGGCAGCTTTACGGCCCATTACTACGGCGACCCGCAGAAGCGCGAGCTTGCCAGCGAGCAGGATGTGCAGGCCGTTCTGGACGAGCTGCAGTCCGGCGCGTTCTCGGTCACGGGCGTCAAAAATCCGAAAAGAAGCGCACGCCCGCGCCGCCCTTCATCACCTCGACCCTCCAGCAGGAGGCCTCGCGGAAGCTCAACATGACGCCGCGCCGCACGATGATGATCGCGCAGCAGCTCTATGAAGGTGTGGAGATCACGGGCGAAGGCTCGGTTGGTCTGATCACATATATGAGAACCGACTCGCTGCGCATCTCGGAGGAGGCGCTGGCCGCTGCCGGCAGCGTCATCCGCAGCCGCTATGGCGACGCCTACGCCAGCGGCGAGCCGCGCCGCTATAAGCCGAAATCCGGCGCGCAGGACGCGCACGAGGCCATCCGCCCGTCGAACGTCGCGCTGTATCCGGAGATGGTCGAGCACGACCTGACGAAGGAGCAGTTCCGGCTCTACAAGCTCATCTGGAGCCGCTTCATCGCCTCCCAGATGGCAAACGCCCTGTACGACGTGACGGCCATCGAGGCCGCCTGCGGCAGGCATGTCTTCCGCGCCACGCACCAGAGCATGAAATTCTCCGGCTTTACCGCCATCTATGAGGAAGGCCGCGACGACGAGCAGGAAAAGCTCGACTCGCCGCTGCCGGATCTGACCCCCGGCGAGGCGCTCACGGCCGCGGGCTTCGACAAGCAGCAGCACTTTACCCAGCCGCCTGCCCGCTATACCGAAGCTTCGCTCGTGCGTGCGATGGAGGAGAAGGGCGTCGGCCGTCCGTCGACCTACGCCGCCATCATCGCCACCATCCAGGACCGCGAATATGTCGTCAAGACCGATAAAAAGCTCTCGCCGACCAAGCTTGGCGAGGTCGTCAACGGCTTGATGATGGACCGGTTCCCCAATATCATCAGCGTGGAATTCACCGCCGACATGGAAAAGCAGCTCGACCAGGTCGAGGCCGGTCAGCGCCGCTGGAAGAGCGTGCTGGAGGAGTTCTATACCGATTTTCATCAGGAGATGCTCGACGCCGAGGAGGCGCTCAAGGATACCCGGCTCAAGGTGCCCGATGAGGTCTCCGAGGAGAAGTGCGAGATCTGCGGCCGCAATCTGGTCGTGAAGACGAGCCGCTTCGGCAAGTTCCTTGCCTGTCCGGGCTATCCCGAGTGCAAGTTCACGAAGCCCATCACCGAGAAGATGCCGGGCCGCTGCCCGAAGTGCGGCAGTGCGATTTTGAAGCGGAAGTCGAAGCGCGGCTACGCCTATTACGCCTGTGAGCGCGGGGCCGAATGCGGCTTTATGACATGGGACGTGCCGACGGATCAGGACTGCCCGGTCTGCGGCCAGACGATGTTCAAGCGTTCCGGCAAGGGCGCGATGAAGCCGTTCTGCGCCAACCCCGAATGCTCCAATTTCCTGCCGGAGGATAAGCGCGGCTATCGCCGCCGCTCCACCGCCTCCGGCGAGGCGGCGACCGCGGAATCCAACGCCGAGGCCGCGGCGGAAGCCGCCCAGAAGCAGGCCGAGGAAAAGAAGGCCGCGAAGAAGCCCGCCGCAAAAAAGACAGCCGAAAAACCGGCGGCCAAAAAGACGGCCGCGAAGAAACCGGCCGCAAAGAAAACGACCGCAAAGAGATCTACAGCGAAGAAGACCACCAAAAAGGAGGAACCGGAAGACGATCTTCCGTTCTGAGCAGAGATAGAGAGGAAGCTTGCATGCTGGAAGTAAACGTGATCGGCGCAGGTCTCGCGGGCTGTGAGGCTGCATGGCAGCTGGCGCAGCGCGGCATCCATGTGACGCTGACGGAGATGAAGCCGAAGAAGATGACCCCTGCGCATCACTGCGCGGATTTTGCCGAGCTCGTATGCTCCAACTCCCTGCGCGGCGACCGGCTGGAAAACGCGGTGGGCCTGCTCAAGGAGGAGCTGCGTCGGCTCGGAAGCCTGATCCTCGCCTGCGCGGAGGCCAACCGCGTCGAGGCGGGCGGCGCGCTGGCGGTCGACCGCTACGGGTTTTCCGGCATGGTGACGGAAAAGATCCGTTCGCATCCCAATATCACCGTTGTGGAAGCCGAGGCGACGGAGGTGCCCGCCGGTCCGGTCATCGTTGCGACCGGCCCTCTGACCTCCGATGCGATGAGCGCCGCCATCCAGCGCTACTTCGGCGGCCAGGAATACATGAGCTTCTTTGACGCCGCCGCGCCGCTCGTCACCTTTTCCTCCATCGACATGGAAAAAGCCTGGTTCGCTTCCCGCTATGACCGTGGAGATGCGGATTATGTAAACTGCTCGATGGAAAAGGACGAATACCTCGCCTTTGTCGAGGCCCTCCGGACGGCGGAGGAGGCCCCGGTCCACGGCTTTGAGGACAAGCATGTCTTTGAGGGCTGTATGCCCGTGGAGGTCATGGCGCGGCGAGGGTTTGACACGCTGCGCTACGGGCCGCTGAAGCCCGTTGGCCTGAAGGACCCGAAGACAGGCCGCGAGCCCTATGCCGTCGTCCAACTGAGAAAGGACAATGCGGCAGGCTCGGTCTATAACATCGTCGGCTTCCAGACCCACCTGAAATTCCCGGAGCAGAAGCGGGTGTTTTCCATGATCCCCGCGCTGCACGACGCGGAGTTCGTCCGCTACGGCGTGATGCACCGCAATACCTTCCTCGATTCCCCGCGCCTGCTCGACCGCTATTATGCCGACCGGCGCGACCCGCTGGTCGCCTTTGCCGGGCAGATGACCGGCGTGGAGGGCTACGTGGAGTCGACGGCCTCCGGCTTCCTGGCCGGCTGCAGCATGGCGGCGAAGCTCAAGGGCGAGCCGCTTCCGGACTTCCCGCGCGAGACGGCCATCGGCGCGCTGGCGGCCTATATTTCGGATGAAAGCGTGACCGTGTTCCAGCCGATGAACGTCAATTTCGGCATTATGAGTCCGCTCGGCTACCGGGTCAAGGGCAAGGCCAACAAGAATCTGGCGATCGCGCAGCGGTCGCTTGCCATCATCGATCAAATGACAGGGCAGGAGGGAACCGAATGAGAATACTCGTAGACGCCATGGGCGGCGACAACGCCCCGGATCAGATCGCGCTCGGTGCGATCCAGGCCGCGAAGGACTTTGGCTGCGAGGCCGTACTGGTCGGCCGCGGCGAGGCCATTTTTGCAGGCGCTCAAGGACCAGGGATCGAGACGCTTCCCAAGGGCGTGGAGATCGCGAATGCGGACGATGTCGTCGACATGCACGACGACCCGGCGACGGTCGTGAAAAAGAAAAAGGATTCCTCCATGGTCGTCGGACTGACCATGCTCAAGGAGGGCGGCGGCGACGCGTTCGTCTCCGCCGGATCGACGGGGGCGCTGCTCTCGGCGGCGACGCTGGCGGTGAGGCGTGTGAAGGGCATCCGCCGCGCGGCCATGGGCCCGCAGATCCCGACGAAGACCGGCCGGGAGTGCGTCCTCATCGACTGCGGCGCGACGGCGGACTGCACGCCGGAATTTCTGCTGCAGTTTGCCTTCATGGGCTCGTATTACGCGGAAAAGGTCCTCGGGATCGAAAACCCGCGCGTGGCGCTTTTGAACATCGGCACGGAGGACAGCAAGGGCGGCGAGCTGCAAAAGGCGGTCTATCCGCTGCTGAAGCAGGCGGGCGACGCCGGGAAGATTAACTTCATCGGCAACATCGAAGCGCGGGACGTGCCGCTGGGCGGCGCGGACGTGGTCGTTTCCGACGGCTTCTCCGGCAATATCCTGCTCAAGGGGATCGAGGGCACGGCGCTTTTCATGGCCTCCATGATGAAGGACATGTTCAAGAAAAATCTGCTGACCAAGCTGGCCGCGCTTTTGTGCATGGACGGCGTCAAGGCGTTCAAGAAGAAAATGGACTACCGCGAGACCGGCGGCACCGCGCTGATCGGCCTCAACAAGCCTGTCATCAAGGCGCACGGCTCGTCCGACGCGCTGGCCATCCGCAACGCCATCCGGCAGGCCATCGGCGCCGTCGAGGCGGATGTCGCCGGGACACTGGCAGCAAATATCGACCATATGGTCGTTCCAAAGGAGTATCAACATGCTGAGTGAACTGGAAGCCGGGCTGGGCTACACGTTCCGGGACAAGAGCATTCTCGAAAACGCGCTGACGCACAGCTCCTATGCCAATGAAAACCGGGAGCGTGGCCTGCACGACAACGAACGTCTGGAGTTTCTGGGCGATTCCATCCTGGGCTTCGTCGTGGCGGACTATCTGTACCGCAACTTCCCGGACAAGCCCGAGGGCGAGCTGACGCGCATCCGCGCCGACCTCGTCTGCGAAAAGAATCTGGCCCGCGCGGCTGCAACCATCCGTCCTGGGAAGCTTCCTGCTGCTCGGCCACGGCGAGGAGCACGGCGGCGGCCGCAAGCGCGACTCCATCGTCTCCGACGCCATGGAGTCTGTGATTGCGGCAAGCTATATGGACGGCGGCTTCTCCGCAGCCAAGGAGATCATCGACCGCCTGATCCTCTGCGATGTCCCGGCCGGAAAGCCGCATAATTTTGACTACAAGACCGCTCTGCAGGAGCTGGTGCAGCGCAAGAAGGATCAGGTCCTGCGCTACGAGCTCATCGGCGAGTCCGGCCCCGACCACGACAAGAAATTTGATGTCGAAGTCCTGCTCAACGGCAAGCCCTGCGGCAAGGGCACCGGCAGCAGCAAAAAACGCGCCGAGCAGGCCGCCGCCGCGGCCGCCATCGACGCGCTGTTCCCGGGAGAACTGTAAAAAACGAAACAAAACGGGCTGCCTGCCGGCAGCCCGTTCTTTTATGCGGTAATGCTCTTTTTCAGCTCCGCGATCTGCTCGCTGTGCATGCGGATGACGGACTTCAAAAAGAGACCTCATCCTCCAGCTCTTCCACGCGGTTTTTGGGAGCCAGCGTCTCGAGCAAAAGCTGCTGGCCTTCTGCGAGGCGATTGATCTTCGGCCCGATATCGCTCTCGAGAATGACCTTGAAAATATGGGGCGATCTCCTGATAATCCTGATCTTCAAGCATAATAATTACCTCGGCTTCATCCGTATGTAAACCATCTGTCTGACTTCTATTATAGCGGACCTTGGCGGGCTGTCAAGCGTTTACACGATCGAGATCTGGCACATCCGCATGGCCTGCAGGGCGATCTCGTGGCTCTGCGCGGTGACGCCGGCGCAGCAGTCCGCGCGCACGGACAGCGGGACCTCCGGCAGCGCACCCTTGGTCATCATCGCGTTCGTGACGACGCAGATGTCGGTGCACAGGCCGATGAATTCCACGCCCTCGAGCGCCGGGAGCGACCGCAGATATTCGATCAGGGCAGGGGAACCGAAGCCGGGCTTGTCAAAGACCGGGGCGTCCTCAACGGCAAGCGCCGCGTCGATCTGCCAGCCGTCCGTGCCCTCCAGACAGTGCGGCACCGGCAGCTTCCGCCCTTCCTGCGTCAATAGATAGTCCGCGTGATGCGTATCGCGCGTAAAGACGACCGTCTCGCCGTCCGCCCGCGCCTGCGCGAGCCGTGCCGCGACCTTCGGGACGATGGCAACGGCCTCTTTCGTGCCCAGCGCGCCGTCGATAAAATCCTTCTGCATGTCGATAATTGCAAGTACCTTCATATCCGTGCCTCCTTTTTTTCTGAGTATAGCACAGATGCGCGCCGATTGCACAAAAAAATCTTGACAAAGAAAAACCGGCTGCACTATACTCTAACTACTTCAAAAAATTTAATTAAAAATTTTTATGCAACCAAAGGAGGCCACGCATGCTTGGCGAGACGTTTGCGCAGCTGTTCCGGAAATACCGCCTGTTCTGCTACCGGAAGCTGTTTGCCGCCGTGCGGGAAAAGCCCGGCAGTCTCAGCGCGACAGAGGCGTTTTCCGCGGACATCATCCACCTGCTTGGCAGCCCGACTGTGTCCCAGTTTGCCGAGACCATCGGCATTTCTCAGCCGAACGCGACCTATAAGGTCAACCAGCTGACGGCGAAGGGCTATCTGGAAAAGCACGTGCAGGCCCGCGACCGGCGCGAGGTCGTGCTGACAACGTCGGAAAAATTCACCGGTTATTTTGACGAGGACAAGGAAGACGCGCTGCAGCAGAAGATCCGCACGGCCGCCGCGCAGTTCACCCCCGCGGAGATTGACAGCGCGGAGCGTGTGCTGCTGGCGCTGGAAGCGCTTCTGTAACGAAGGAGGAAGCTATGGATATTTTCGAAAAATGTTATCAGCGGTACATTCAGGACGAGGTGCGGGAGCAGGGCGTGTATCCCTATTTCCACGCGCTGGAATCGCGGCAGGACACCGAGGTCATCATGGAGGGCAAGCGCCGCATCATGCTGGGCTCGAACAACTATCTGGGCCTCACGACGAATTCATCCGTGATCGAGGCGGGCGTACAGGCCTACCGGACGCTCGGCTCCGGCTGCTCCGGCTCCCGCTTTCTGAACGGGACGCTGAAGCTCCATCTGGAGCTGGAGGACGAGCTGGCGAAGTTCCTGCGCAAGGATGCCGTCGTGACCTTCTCGACGGGCTTTCAGTCGAACCTCGGCATCATCAGCGCGCTGGTCGGGCTGCACGACTATGTGATCATGGACCGGGAGAACCACGCCAGCCTCTATGACGGCTGCCGCCTTTCCTACGGCAAGATGCTCCGCTACCAGCATAACGACATGGCGGATTTGGAAAAGAAGCTGCAGAAGGTGCCCGACACCGCCGGCTGCCTCATCGTCACCGACGGCGTGTTCTCCATGGGCGGCGACATAGCCAAGCTGCCGGAGATCTGCGCCCTGGCAAAGAAGTACGGCGCGCGGGTAATGGTGGACGACGCCCACGGCCTCGGCGTTATCGGCGAGGGCGGCCGCGGCACGGCAAGCTATTACGGCCTGGAGGATCAGGTCGATATCTACATGGGCACGTTCTCCAAGTCTCTTGCCTCGCTCGGCGGCTATATGGCGGCCAGCAGCCGCGTGGCAGACTTCGTGCGTCACAGCTCGCGTCCGTTCATCTTCTCCGCCTCCATTCCGCCCGCAAACACGGCGGCGGCCCTTGCGGCCCTGCGCGAGCTCGAGGCGTATCCCGAGCTCGTCACGACGCTGCAGGAGAACGCAAAGTACATGCGCGGCCTTCTGAACGAGCGGAACATCAAGATGCGCCCGTCCAACGGCGACTGCATCCCCATCATTCCGATTTACACCTATGAGCCGGTGCCGACGCTTACGATTGCGAAGGAGCTCTATGACGCGGGCGTGTATGTCAATTCGTCGCTTCCGCCCGCGGCTGCGCCGCACGAGTGCTTGCTGCGCACCAGCCTGATGGCGACGCACACGCACGCACTCATCGACGAGGCGGTCGGCGTGATGCGGAGGTTTTGAGGAGGTATGCGCTGTGAGCCAGGTATGTGTGATCACCGGAGGGACCTCCGGCATCGGCCGCTGCACGGCGCAGGCGATGCTCGCCAGGGGCTATACGGTCTATGAGCTTTCCCGCCGGGCCGAGGGCGTGGCCGGGATGCAGCACATCGTGGCCGACGTCACGAAGGAGGAGACGCTCGCCGCCGCAGTCGCGCAGATCCTGCAGCGGGAGGACCATATCGACGTGCTGATCAACAACGCCGGCTTCGGCATCTCCGGCGCGGTGGAATTCACCGGCACCGAGGAGGCGCAGCGTCAGCTGGACGTGAACTTCTTCGGCATGGTCCGCATGAACCGGCAGGTGCTGCCCGTCATGCGGAAGCAGGGCTATGGCCGGATCGTGAATCTCAGCTCTGTGGCCGGCACAATCCCGATCCCGTTCCAGACCTACTACTCGGCGAGCAAGGCCGCGATCAACTCCTATACGATGGCGCTGGCCAACGAGGTAAAGCCCTTTGGCGTGCAGGTCTGCTGCGTGCAGCCTGGCGACATCCGCACCGGCTTCACCGCCGCGCGGGAGAAAAAACCAGCTGGGCGACGATATCTACGGCGGCCGCATCGCGCGGTCCGTGTCCGGGATGGAGCGCGACGAGCAGACCGGCATGGCGCCGGAGCAGGCGGGCGCGTTCATCGCGCGCGTCGCCACCCGCAAGGGCATGCGCCCCGTCAATACCATCGGTCTGCAGTACAAATTCTTCTGCTTCCTGGCAAAGGTCCTCCCCGCCAGATGGCTCAACGCCCTGGTTGGCCTCATCTACGCAAAATAAAAAACCGCCGGACGCGTTTTCGCGTCCGGCGATAGTTTTTTACGATCAATCGAGACCGAAATTCTTTTTGAAGACCTTCCGCAGCAGCCAGCTGTTTGCGAAAGGCGACCAGCGCGCCGCCGATCAGGACCCAGAAGATCGCTGTCCGGAAGAAGAAGCTGGTGGCAAACAGGAAGAGCGCCACGGGCAGGAGGTTGAGCGCTGCCATCACCAGGGAGTAGGGGAGCGAGCCGATGGCAAGCAGACAGGCGTTTTTCAGCGTATTTTTTGATGCTGTTGTCAAACTGCGCGAGCAGGGATAGACGTAGGCGAGCACCAGCGCCAAAATGAGCGACGGGCAGCAGAACACCAGCCCCAGCCACATCGACTGCCCGACCGCGCCGGAAAGATACATCCAGAACTCATAGACGACCAGCAGAACCGGGATCAGCAGGGATCAGGAAGATCAGCACCGCCTGCCTGAGGTTCAGGCGGAACGCGTCCCAGAACATGCGCACGACGCCGCTGCCTTCGCCGCGCACCATATTGAGCGTGACGCGGTACATGGCGGTCGTCGACGCGCCGATGGTCACGACGGGGGATGCAGAACACGATCCAGAGCAGATTCAGGATGATCAGATCCGCGAGCCGCGACATAAACGACCAGAATGGGGGAATCATAATTGAACAACTTCATCGGTGGCCTCGGTTTCGGAAAGAAATTTCTGTATTATTATATCGACTGAACAGAAAAAAACGCAAGCCGAAAAGAGGATAGAAGCAAACTGCACAATTTTGCAGCCTTGAAATCGTACAAAGTGCTGAAAATTTTTTTCGGAACAAATTTTTGATTGCTCAGATCAGAAAAATGTAGTATAATATGGTCATTGGAAATGGAAACGTTTCCAGAATTCAAAAATCATTCAGGAGGAAATACCATGAAAAAGATCATCGCAATGCTTCTGGCGCTCGTGATGGTTCTTGGCCTGGCTGCCTGCGCATCCAAGACCGAGCCCGCTCAGCCCGAAGAGACCACCCCGGCCGAGACAACTCGACACCCCGGCCACTGACGAAACCGCTCCCGCTGAAACCGAGACGGAAGAGCCCGCCGCTACCGAAGCTACTGGCTCTGTCTATTACCTGAACTTCAAACCCGAAGCTGACGAAGCTTGGCAGAAGCTCGCTGCAACCTATACCGAGCAGACCGGTGTTCCTGTTAAGGTTGTCACCGCTGCTTCCGGCACCCATGACCCCACCCTCGCAGCTGAACTTGACAAGAGTTCCGCCCGACCCTGTTCCAGTGCGGCAATCAGGGCGCCATCAACTCCTACGGCGACTACTGCTATCCGCTCGACGGCACTGCCATCATGGATCAGATGACCACCGATGCTTTCAACCTCAAGGGTGAAGACGGCCAGACCCTGTCTATCGGCTACTGCTACGAGGCATTCGGCATCATCGTCAACAAGGCTCTGCTCGAGAAGGCTGGCCACTCCATCGACGAAATCACCAACTTCGACTCCCTGAAGGCTGTCGCTGACGACATCCACGCCCGCGCTGAGGAGCTTGGCTTCGATGCATTCTCCTCCGCCGGCCTCGACGGCTCCTCCAGCTGGCGTTTCTCCGGCCATCTGGCCAACATGCCGCTGTACTATGAGTTCCGTGACGACGGCGTGACCGCGCAGCCCGCCACCATCACCGGCGCTTACCTCGACAACTTCAAGAACATCTGGGATCTCTACACCACTGATTCCGCTACCACCGGCGCTGCTCTGGCTACCGCTACCGGCGACGAGTCCGAGGCTGAATTCGGCGAGGGCAAGGCTGCGTTCTATCAGAACGGCAGTTGGGAATATTCCAACCTGACCGGCACGTTCGGCATGAACCCCGACGATCTGGCTATGATCCCCATCTACTGCGGTGTTGACGGCGAAGAAGAGGCCGGCCTGTGCGCTGGCACTGAGAACTGCTGGGCCATCAACAACGAAGCCTCTGAAGAGGACATTCAGGCTACCATCGATTTCCTCGTCTGGGTCGTTACCTCTGACGAAGGCACCACAATGCTGGCACAAGAGTTTGGCCCCTGCCCGTTCAAGGATGCCAAGCAGCCGGAGAACGTCTTCTTCCAGGATGCCAACAACTACACTGCCGCCGGCAATTACGTTGTGACGTGGGCCTTCAACTGGACGCCTGCTGTTGACGACTGGCGTGCTGCCGTTGTCGACGCTCTGACTCAGTACACTGCCGGTACCGGCGACTGGTCCGCTGTCGAGACTGCATTCGTGCAGGGCTGGGCGACCCTGTATGCAAAGGATAACGCATAAGCAATAAGGCGTGACCAAAAGTAAAGAGGGGGCTGCAAAGCCCCCTTTTTTACAGAAAAGAAACTGCCGCAGCCGAAGATTTTGCGGACAAACGCCCGGAGGCCGGGCGCTTGTCTGTGAAATTGTCAAGATAGTAAATAAATAATAAAGGAGAAGCATGATGAAGAAGAAAAAACATGACGATTCGGCTCTGTCATGCAGCTTGATCCGCCGCCCGATCCAGCGCTGGGGCTGGCTGTTCCTGCTGCCGACGTTCGCAGCGTTCTGCGTGGGCTTCCTGTACCCGTTTGCAAAGGGGCTGTTCCTGTCCTTCTGCAAGTTCAAGACAACCAGCAAGTGGACGTGGGTGGGACTGAAAAACTACCAGACCATCTTCCAGGATGAGGGCTTCCTCCACGCGTTCTGGTATACGGCGCTGTTTGCGCTCGTATCCCTGCTCATCATCAACGTTCTGGCCTTTGCTGTTGCCTACGTTCTGACTAAGGGTATCAAGGGCTCGAACATCTTCCGTACCGTTTTCTTCATGCCGAACCTCATCGGTGGCATCGTTCTGGGCTATATCTGGCTCATGATCTTCGACGGCATCCTCAGCAACTTCGACACAGCCGTCGTGCTGGAAACCAAATACGGCTTCTGGGGATTGATCATCCTCATGTGCTGGCAGCAGATAGGCTATATGATGATCATTTATATCGCAGGCCTGCAGGCAATCCCGGAGGATATGCTGGAGGCCGCAAAGATCGACGGTGCGTCCAGCTGGAAAACGCTCTGGAACATCACAATCCCGAACATCATGCCGTCTATCACCATCTGCACGTTCCTGTCCCTGACCAACGGCTTCAAGCTCTATGACCAGAACCTGGCCCTCACGGGCGGCTCACCCTTTAAGACGCTGGCTGACGGCAACGTCATCAAGACCACGGAAATGCTGGCTCTGAACATCGTCAACTCCAACACCTCCAACTCCAAAGGCCCCGGACAGGCCAAGGCAGTTGTGTTCTTTATCCTGGTTGCGATCATCAGCATTGCCCAGCTTGTGTCCACCAGAAAGAAGGAGGTCGATCAGTAATGAAAAATACCGGCTTCCAGAAAGAGCGCCGTTCGCATACCGTCCTGACGGTCGTGTTTGCAATCATTGCCGTTGCGTATCTCTACCCAATCTTCATCGTTCTGGTCAACTCTCTCAAGACCAACGCCGCTATTAACCTTGATACGTTTGCCTTCCCCAAAAGCGACACCTTCATGGGGCTGCAGAACTATATCAAGGGTATGACCTTTGGCAACTACCCGTTCTATAAATCCGTCGAATACAGCCTGATGATCACGCTGCTCTCCGCTGCTCTGATCCTCATCTGCACGTCCATGGCCGCGTGGTATATTTCCCGTGTCGACAGCCTCGTCTGCCGCATTGTGTACTACCTGTGCGTGTTCTCCATGGTCGTCCCGTTCCAGATGGTCATGTTCACGCTGGCAAAGACCGCCGATACTCTGAAGCTCAATCGCCCGTGGACAATTCCCATTGTCTACCTCGGCTTTGGTGCGGGCCTCGCTGTGTTTATGTTCACAGGCTTTGTCAAGTCCATCCCGCGCTCCATTGAAGAGGCTGCTGTGATTGACGGTTGCACCCCCTGTGCAGACCTTCTTCCAGGTTGTCCTGCCCATGATGAAGCCGACTTTCATGTCCGTTGGCGTTCTGGAGATCATGTGGGTCTGGAACGACTACCTCTTGCCGTATCTGGTTCTGGATATCAACGAATTCCGAACGATCCCCATCCACATTCAGTACCTCAAGGGCAGCTACGGATCGGTCGATATGGGCGCTACCATGGCGCTGATCCTGATGTCCATTGTTCCGGTTGTCATCTTCTATCTCTGCTGCCAGAAGTATATCATCAAGGGCGTTGCCGCTGGCGCGGTAAAGGGATAAAGAAAAATGTCTGTTTGGATTTTTCTGAGGTTCTATATTATAGTGATACAGAACCAGCAAAAAACCAAGGAGAACAGCAGATATGACGATCAAGGATCTTGCGAGACTGAGCGGCTATTCGCTCGGAACTGTCTCGCGTGCTGAATAACCAGCCGAATGTTTCGGAAAAAGCGCGGCAGGCGATTCTGTCCATTGCGCAGGAACGCGGCTTTGAACTCAACGAAAGCGCACAGCTTTTAAAGCAGCAGCGTTCTAACACTGTGCTTATCATCGTCAAGGGAACGGCGAATGAATTATTCGCCGGCATGGTTGAGCAGCTGCAATCGCTGTTTTCACGCACAACGCATCCTCTGATCGTTGACTTTATTGATGAAGACGACAATGAGGTGCTGCGCGCTGTGAAACTCTGCCGGGAGCGTAAGCCCATGGGCGTGATGTTCCTCGGCGCGACAAACCGTCATTTTGTCGGCGATTTCGACAAGATCCACGTCCCTTCCGTCATTGTTACGAATGACGCAAGCGATCTGCCGTTCGAGAACCTGTCCAGTGTTACGACCAACGACCGGCAGGGCGCAGCCTGCGCTGTTGACTATCTGATCCGCTGTGGTCACCGGCATATTGCGGTTCTCGGCGGCGACAGGCTGTTGTCCGATACATCCGCACAGCGCTACGCAGGCTGCGTAGAGGCGTTCGAGAAGAATGGGATGCGGTTTGATGAGCAAACCTATTACCATACCGGCCGCTACAGCTATGAAGACGGCTATATCGGCATGCAGGCTGTCCTGCGCGACACACCGCAGGTCACTGCCGTGTTCGCCATGGCCGACGTCATAGCCATCGGGGCGATTCGCGCGCTGGTGGATGCTGGTAAGCGCGTTCCCGACGATATTTCCATCATTGGCTACGATGGACTGAAAATCGGCAGCTTCTATACCCCGAAACTCTCGACCGTTTCCCAGTCTGTCGAGCTTCTGGCCCGGCGCAGCTTCTCTGTTCTGATGGACTGCGCCGAGCGCAGCGGGCATGCCCGCCATATGACTGTACCGTTTACACTTTCCAACCGTGAAAGCGTCAGAAAACTCGAAAACAGCTGAAAACAGCGCCCCAATGCTGCTTTTGCCTGTTTTCAACGAAAGCGAAATAAGAGTGATAGTATGAAAAGAAGCAGTGGAATCCTGATGCACATTACCTCGCTGCCCTCGCCCTACGGCATTGGCAGCATGGGAAAAGCAGCCTATGACTTTATTGATTTTCTGAAAGAGGCAAAGCAGACCTACTGGCAGATTCTCCCGATCAACCCGCCCGGCTACGGGGACTCCCCCTATCAGGCATTCTCTACGTTTGCGGGAAACCCGTATTTGATCGATTTGGATGCACTCGTTAAGGACGGGTACCTTCTGCAGGAGGAACTGGACCGCATCGATTGGGGCAGCCGCGCCGATCAGGTCGATTTTTCCAAAATGTACGACCAGCGCCTACGGGTGCTGCATTTGGCATGGAGCCGATTCCACAAGGCCCCGACCGAAGACTATGCGGAATATGTCCGTGAGCAGAGCGCGTGGCTGGATGAATATGTACTCTTTATGGCCGTCAAGGCATATTATAACGACGGCCCGTGGACCGAGTGGCCGCTCGATATCCGGATGCACCAGCCCGAGGCGATGGCGCATTATCGGGAGTCGCTGCACGACGAACTTGATTTTCATCGCTTCCTCCAGTACTGCTTCCACACGCAGTGGCAGCGTTTGCGGGAGTATGCCCATGAAAACGGTGTGTTGATTATCGGCGATATCCCCATCTATGTTCCGCTGGACTCCGCCGATGTCTGGTCGCACCCGGAGAATTTCCAGTTGACCCGTACCCGCCGTCCACGCGTCGTTGCGGGCTGCCCGCCTGACGGCTTCAACGCCAATGGACAGTATTGGGGCAATCCCATCTATGACTGGGCGCACATGGAACAGGACGGCTTCTCCTGGTGGATGCGACGCCTGCGCGCAGCAGGGGAGAGTTTCGATGTTGTCCGCATCGACCATTTCCGCGGGATTGAAAGCTACTGGGCCATTCCTGCTGTCAACCGCACGGCCCGCAAGGGCGAATGGGTCAAGGGTCCCGGCATGAAGCTTGTAAATGCTATCCGGAAGAATTGCCCGGATACCGATTTTATCGCCGAGGATCTCGGTTTCCTGACGCCGGAGGTACAGCAGCTTGTGATTGATTCCGGCTTCCCTGGCATGAAGGTGCTGGAATTTGCCTTTGATCCGCGTGAGCCGAGCAACTATCTGCCCGACCGCTACCCTGAAAACTCCATCTGCTACACCGGCACGCACGACAATGAAACGCTCATTCAGTGGTGCGAGGGGATCGACGTGGAAACGGACGTCTATACCCGGAACTATCTCGGCATTACGCCGGAAGACGATCTGGCAGACGCCATCATGGAAGCCGGTATGCAGTCTAAGGCGCAGCTGTTTATCATGCAGATGCAGGACTATCTGCGCTTAGGCAAGGAGTCCCGCATGAACGAGCCCGGCAGACTTCTGCCGTCGAACTGGCGCTGGCGTATGCTGCCCGGCGCAGCCAATGAAACGCTGGCAAAAAAAATTGCAGGTTTGACAGAGCGTTCAAATCGTGTATAATACCTTCGAGTTATCTGGCGTCCACCTGTCCTTGCCGGATAGGTGGATGCTTCTTTAAAAGCCGCCGGCAGTTTGTACGGCGGGGTCCCATGGAAGGAGTAACCTATGAGCGAATTTTCGGAACGAATCGTAAAACAGACGGAAGCGCTGCTGCATTTCCAGCATGACGAGACGCTGCAGGAAACAACCCCAGAGCGGCTGCATGAGGCGCTTGGGCAGGTCATTATGATGGAGATCAGCGCCAACTGGACGAAGACTAAGCGCCGTCAGGCGCCGGGCCGCCGCGCGTTCTATTTTTCTGCGGAGTATCTTGTTGGGCGTCTGGTCTACAGCAATCTCTTCAATCTTGGCATTTTGCGTGAAATGAAAGCGGCCTTTGCCGAAAAAGGCGTCGATCTTGCGTGTCTGGAGCATATTGAGGACGCAGCACTCGGGAATGGCGGCCTTGGCCGTCTGGCCGCCTGCTTTCTTGACAGCGCCGCGACGCTCGATCTGCCGCTGACCGGCTATGGCCTGCGCTACCGCTTCGGCTTGTTCAAGCAGTCGTTTGTAAACGGCTGCCAGCGTGAAAACGCGGACGACTGGACCAAATACGGCGACCCGTGGAGTCACCGCCGTGACAAGCTGGCTGTCAAGGTCAAATTTGCCGACCAGACTGTCAACTGCGTCCCGTATGATATGCCTGTCATCGGGTATGAGACAACGACGGTCGGCACGCTCCGCCTCTGGCAGTGCGAAGCGGAGAAGGAACTGGACTTCGATGCCTTTAACGCGCAGAACTACGCCAAGGCGCTGGAAACGAAGAACAAAGCCGAGGACATCACGCGCGTTCTGTATCCGAACGATTCGACGTTGGAGGGAAAGCAGCTGCGCATCAAGCAGCAGTATGTGCTCTCCAGCGCGTCGCTGCAGGACATTCTGCGCGACTATCGCAAAGAGCACGGCACGGATTATTACCGTCTGCCGGAGTTCATCGCTGTTCAGCTGAACGATACGCATCCAGCCATGTCCATCCCTGAACTGATCCGTCTGCTGATGGCCGAAGGATTGGACTTTGATGCCGCGTTTGAACTGACCCGCCGCGTGTTTTCCTATACGAACCACACTGTCATGACAGAGGCGCTTGAAAAATGGGATCTGGAACTGCTGCGTTCTGTTGTGCCGGAGGTCTGCGAGATTATCGAGCGTATCGATGCCAACCTCAAGCAGGAGCACCCGCATACAACGCTCTTTATCGTCAAGGATGGGCAGGCGCATATGGCGAATTTGTCTGTCTATATGTCCACCGCTGTCAACGGCGTTGCCGAGATTCACTCTCAGATTCTCAAGGACGATCTGTTCAAAGACTGGTATGCCATCTACCCCGAGCGCTTCCAGAACAAGACCAACGGCATTACGCCCCGGCGCTGGCTGGGCCTGTCCAATCCGGAGCTCTGCGGCCTGCTCGACAGCAAGGTCGGCGCAGGATATCTGAAACATCTCGACCAGCTGGAAGGACTGAAGGCTGGTATTGACGAAATGACCGTCAAGCAGTTCAACGCCATCAAGCTTGAGAAAAAACGCCAGCTGTGCCGCGTGATCGAGGAGCATGAGGGCGTTGCACTTGACCCATCGTTTATCTTTGACGTGCAGGTCAAGCGCCTGCATGAGTATAAGCGCCAGCTGCTCAATGCGCTGAGCATCATGGACCTGTATCTGTCTATCAAGGACGGCAGCATCAAGGACTTTACGCCCACCGCATTCATCTTCGGTGCAAAAGCTGCGCCGGGCTACCGCCGTGCAAAAGCAATTATTCATTATGTAAACCGCGTGGCCGATCTCATCAACAGCGATCCTGCTATGGACGGCGTGATGAAGGTCGTCTTCGTGCAGAACTATAACTGCTCCTATGCAGAGCACATCATACCCGCCGCTGATATTTCCGAGCAGATCTCTCCCGCCGGAACCGAAGCCTCCGGCACAGGCAACATGAAGCTGATGCTGAACGGCGCAGTGACGCTCGGTACGCTCGACGGCGCGAACGTGGAGATCGCTGAGCAGGCGGGCCGCGAAAATGAGTATATCTTCGGCGCGACCGTTGAGGAGATCAACATGGTGAAGCCCAATTACAACGCCCGCAGCTTCTACAAGGCGAACCCGAATCTGCGCCGCGCTGTCGATACCTTGATCGACGGGACGGTTCCGACTGATGAGGAGCAGCACGAACTCTATACGTCTCTGCTCGAAGGTGCAAGCTGGCACAAGCCGGATCAGTATTTCCTGTTCTACGACTTTGACAGCTACAAAAAGGCCCGTCTGCGCGTGAATCATGATTATTGCGACCGCATCGCCTTTGGCCGCAAGTGCCTCATGAACGTAGCATCTGCCGGGAAATTCTCTTCTGACCGTACGATTTGTCAGTATGCCGAAGATATCTGGCATATCAAACCCGTAAAATAAAAAAACGCAGCGCAGGGCCGGAGTGAACCGGTCTTGCGCTCTGCGTCTATACGAAGGAAAAAGAAAGATGTTTGATTATTTGATTCAAAACGGTACTCTGATCGATGGAACTGGCGCACCGGCGGCCGCAGGCGATGTTGCGATTAAAGACGGAAAAATCGCCGCAGTTGGTGATCTCAAGGATGCTTCTGCCGGGACAGTCCTTGACGCAGCAGGGAAGTATGTTACGCCCGGCTTCATCGACATCCACCGCCATGCCGACGCGGCGCTCTTCCGCCCGCATTTCGGCGAGCTGGAGCTCAAACAGGGCCTGACCACGATCGTAAACGGCAACTGCGGCCTGTCTATTACGCCCTGCGGCGGCAGATTCCAAAAAGAAATTGAGGCGTACTTGACACCTGTTACCGGTGCGCTGCCGGACGGCGCCGACTTTTCCAGCCTTGCTGCCTATCTGCGCGCCGCGAAAAAGACGCCCAGCCCCATCCATACCGCCATGCTGGCGGGCAGCGGCACCATCCGCGCCTGTGCGGCCGGCTTTGGAACACCTGAACTCGATGCGGCGCAGATGGCCGAAATTCACCGCCTCATCGAGCAGGAGCTTGCCGCAGGCGCGCTCGGCGTCTCGCTGGGCCTCGGCTACGCGCCGGACTGCTTCTATTCGACCGAAACGCTCATCGAAGCGCTTCAGCCGCTCCAGAATTCCGACATTCCCATCACCGTCCACATGCGGCAGGAGGGTAGCGGCGTGGTTGACGCGCTCCGGGAAATGATTGCCGTTGCGAAAGCACTGCATACCCGGTTGAGGTCAGCCACCTCAAATCTATCGGCAAGGCCAACTGGCGCAAGTGCACGCCGGAAATGCTCCGCCTGATGCAAGAGGCCCGTCAGGAGGGCGTGGAGATCGCCTGTGACGTGTATCCTTATACCGCTGGCTCAACACAGCTTGTCCATGTTCTGCCGCCGGAGAGCCAGAAGGGCGGTCTGGAAGCGCTGACCGAAAACCTGTCCGACCCCGCGTTCCGTGAAGCGCTCAAGGCCCGCATGCTGACCGGCAGCGACTTTGAAAATATCTCGCTCCTTGTTGGTTTTGAGAATATCGTTGCATCCAGTATCTCGCTGGAAGATCTGCGCAAGTATGAGGGACAGAGCATTGCCGCCATCGCGCAGCTGGAGAGGAAGGAGCCCTTTACCGCGCTGTTCGATCTGCTGCAGGCCGCGCATTGCGATGTGACCATGATTGACTTTATTGCCGACGAGGACGATATCTGCGATATCCTGCGCGACGCATATAGCTGCGTGATCTCGGACAGTACCTATCCCACCACCGGTATGTTCCATCCGCGCGTCTACGGCACCTATACAACGCTTCTGGAGCATTTTGTCCGCGAGAAGCGGGCGCTTTCCATTGAATCTGCCGTGCATAAGTGCACGGGCCGCGCTGCAAAGGTCATGGGCCTGAAAACAAAAGGCATCCTTAGCCCCGGCATGGATGCAGACCTGAATCTTTTTGACCTTTCCGCTGTCCATACCTGCGCGACCTATTCCCTGACCCGGCCAAATTCTCCACTGGCATAGACACCGTCCTCGTCGCTGGCCGCCCCGCCATCTTGAACGGTATCTTCACCGGCAGTATGGCAGGAAAAGTTCTGACAAGATGAATCCGAATAAGAAAAACCCGGCAGACGCGCAAGCCGTCTGCCGGGCGTTTTGCTGAAAGGATTTCGTTTGATATTTCGTGCCGATTTTGAAGCAAAACCGTTTTCAAAACTGAAAAACCAGTAGGAGAATCTGAAAGCCTGCTTTCAGGCGAAAACCGAGAATACGCAAAGAAAAACCTGTAATGCAGTCCCATTTTTGCATTCAATTTCGTGCCGATTTTCGTGCCGATTTTTGCGCATTTTTAGATATGTTTTCGCAAATCTGACTGCGCGGAAATAAATAAATCTTACTGACAACTATTTCGAAAAAATCATTGATATACAAAAGAAAATCCCGTAATCTTCAATGATTACGGGATTTTCTTTTTCTGGCAGGGGATGAGGGATTCGAACCCCCGCAAACGGAGTCAGAGTCCGGTGTGCTACCGTTACACAAATCCCCTAACTGGGCTTCTCTCTGAAGCGCATGATTATTATAACGATTTATTCGCAAAAGTCAAGACTAATTTTTTCTTTTTTGCAGAAATTAAATTGAGGCAGAAACGGAAACTCAGGTTTTCTGAGGAAAAATGCGGGATATTTTTTCTGATAAACACGTCTGTTTTCACGGAAATCGGAGAATTTCTAATTCATGACAAGGAAAACAGACTTTCTTTTTTACATGCGCCGCGCGCGGTTTCTTTCCGGCTCAGTGGGTCAAGATAACGGCGCTGAGACTTTTGGGGAGAGGATGAGAACATGAGGCGGAATACTGTTTATAAAAAATACCGGCTGCGCTGGCTGCGTTCGTTCTGGCGATCGCGCTTTGCTGCCAGACTGCCGCAGCTGGCCGCACGCTGGTGCCGGGCGGATATACAGTCGGCATCAAGCTTTATGCGGAAGGGCTGATGGTCACCGAGGTGGAGAGCGGTACGCCTGCGCAGCAAGCGGGAATCCGGAAGGGCGATATTATCATGATGGCGGGCGGGAAGAAAACAGACAGTGCGCAGGTACTGCTTGGAAGCATTCAGACAAGCGAGCCGGTCGTTGTGCGTGTGGAGCGCGGAGGAAGGGAAGCGGAGTTTCTCGTGACGCCGGAAAAAACATCGTCCGGCTACCGGCTCGGCGTTCTGGTGCGCGACCATATCGCGGGGATCGGGACGGTCACCTATTATGACCCTGAAACCGGAAGCTACGGCGCACTCGGCCACGGCGTCAGCAGTCTGGACGGGACGCAGCTTTTGATGATGCAGTCCGGCTATCTGGTCCGGTCGAGCGTGGCGGAGATCCGTGCCGGTACGCGCGGAACGCCGGGCGAGTTGCATGGGCTTTTTGACGTGACGGATACAGTGGGGACGGTGGACAAAAATACGGCCTGCGGGATCTTCGGCACGATGACCCATCCGCGTCAAGGGCAGACAGTCGAAACGGCTCCAGCTGAAGCGGTCGTGACTGGTCCGGCTGAAATTCTTTCAAATGTTGACGGTGATCAGGTACAGCGCTTTACCATTCGCATCGACCGTGTGGACACAAACGCGAAAAACGGTCGGAATCTGCTCATCACTGTGACAGATGAAGCCTTACTTGCCAAGACAGGCGGCATCGTGCAGGGGATGTCCGGCAGCCCAATCCTGCAAAACGGCAAACTGGTCGGCGCGGTCACGCATGTGTTGGTCAACAGCCCCGCACAGGGCTACGGTATTCTGATAGATAGAATGTTACAGGCAGCGGAGGGATGAAAAAACTGCCCCGGCTTTCTTGTGAGGAGAGTCGGGGCAGCATTTTGGAGAACGTTAAATGGGCGAACCTTCCGGTGCACGGTCGTCGCCAAAGAAGAACACCGCGACGGTGCCGGGGCCAGAATGCGATGCGACGATCGTTCCGATATCACAGATGCGAACCTCGCCGTTCAGATGTGGGAACGCGGCCTCAACGGCGGCCTTTGTCGCCTTGGCATCTGCAAGGCAGTTGGAGTGGCAGATAAACGCCTTGCCGGAATAATTTTCCCCGTTTTCGGCGTGACGCTTCATCGTCTCGACTGTGCGCGCAACAGCATTTTTCTTGCCGCGGACCTTATCGTAGGCGATGATGCGGCCCTTGTCGTCCAGCCGCATGATCGGGCAGATGCCGAGCACCGTACCGATCGCGGCGGCAGCACCGGACATGCGGCCGCTGCGGCGGTAGAATTTCAATTCCGTGGAATAAAACTGATGATGGACTTTTTTGCGCTTTTCAAGCACCCAGTCTGTAATCTCGTCCATGCTCTTTCCGGCGTCGCGCAGATCGGCTGCGCCGTCGACCAGCAGGCCGTAGCCGGAGGACGAGCAGAGCGAGTCGATCACGACGAGCTTCCGCTCCGGGTATTTTTCCCGCAGCGCCTCTGCCGCGAGCAGTGCATTTTGTACGGATGCCGTCATACCGGAGCCGAACGCAATATGCAGTACGTCGCCCTGCTGCAGGAGCGTGTCAAAAAACGTTTCGTACTGAAATTCGTTCAACTGCGCTGTGCTTGGCAGCTTTCCGGCATCCAGGAAGCCATAAAAACGCGGAAGGGCTTCCGGGTCCCGGCCCATGTCGTCCTCATAGCTGACACCGTCAACCTGATAGGAATAAAACAGAACGGGAATCTCTCGCTGCTCACAGTAGGAATAGGGAGATCAATGGTAGATTCACAGGAAAGAATAAAGCCGGAACGCATGTCAAGAACCTCCGTGAAAGCATGATATATTATTTAACATCATAGCAGAAGCGGGAGCAGAGGAAAACGGGCAATCAGTGTGGAATGCCTGTATTGACGCATTGCTGCACCATCGCCTCAAATCCACCGCGGTACAGCGCGCAGAGTCTGCTGAACTGCGCCTGAATGTCATATTTCATGTCGTTGGACAGCCATTCGACGATCTGTCCATAACACTCACACTGCCAGAAGCGGGTCAGGATTTCCCGGTCCTCCTTGCTGAGCGGCAGATTGCCATAGGCCGCCGAAGCGTAGGCCTCAACGGTGTGACGGCAGATCTGCATCAGGTAAAATGCAACAGTGTCATGGCTGATCGAACGGTACATGTGCATAACTGCGCGCCGGTTTTCCGTCATGAACTGCACGGCAGCGTTCAGACACGCCTCCGGCGAGTCCGGATTGGCGTACTGCCGGATGATCTGGTCAGCGCGTTCGGTAATGATCTCCGTCGCAAGCGAGGGAATGTCGGTAAAATGGTAATAAAACGTGTTGCGGTTGATGCCGCAGTCCTCTACGATTGCCTTGACCGTGACCTGATTGAGCGGTCGATCATTGAGCAGTTTTAGAAACGAATTTTTAATGGCTTGCTTGGTGTAAGCGGACATAGCTTGACCTCCTGCGCCGCAGCGTGAATACACCATAAGAATATCAGACAAGCAGGGGAAAGTCAATCTGTGCACTGGAGTGTTTTTTTTGTCTGAAACGGTGCAGCTGTGCGGCATGATTTCCGCTCTTGCGGTTACAGGCTTCCGGTGATATAATACTACTATTTAGATGGAAAGAAATTGAGGAGTTGCCTATGGAACGGCGTTTTTGCGCAGACTGCTGCTGCCGGCGCTGCTGATTATGCTCTGCATACAGGTCTTTGCCGCACAGGAGCAATCAGCGGCCCCAATGCGAATCGACCCGGAACCCGGCTTTACGACCTGCATCGAAGACACGGATGGAAATACGATTACGAGAAACGGTGTTCCGAATACAAATGCGCTTGCGGAATTCGGCCACGCTGCGCAGATCGACTCCTATTCGATCTATTACAACGGGCGGCTTCTGATGACCGTGACCCCGTCGGCTTCTCTGCGCCGGATACCGCTGTGATGAGCATCGGCGGAATGCCTGCGTGCAGCGGATTTTATAAAACCACGTTTTCCGTTGACGAGACGCGTGAGATTTTCCTGACAGGACTTACGGAATCAACGCTGGAACAGGTGCAGAACGAACTGACGGCCAGCGCGTTGGAGGACCGCTACTTCAACCTTACCAACGTTGACTTTATCGACGCGGAAAAGGAGTTCACAGAGGTTGCGGAAGGTGAGATCGCGTCGGATGCCAACCTCTGCTGGGCAGCTGCTGCGTCCAATATGCTCCGGTTCAGCGGCTGGGGAAGTAAAGCAGGATTTCAAACGGAGGATGACCTGTTCGAGTCGTTTATTTCCGCGTTTACAGACGCGGGAGGCGCATATACATACGCGCTGGACTGGTTTTTTAACGGCAATTACCGGCCGCAGGGGATCGACGGTTGGGCGCAGCTGAGAGAGCCGGGCAAAACCGGAAGCTATCTTTCCGAGTATGCTGCGGACAGCCTGTATCAGACCTATCAGATATCCGGCTATATCGACAATCTGCGGCTGGTCTTTGACGCGTTGGAGCGCGACTGTGCCGTCGGTATTTCTATCGGCAATTATATCTCGTCGTTCCGCGTAGGCGGTCATGCCATTACACTCTGGGGCTATCTGCACGATACAGCTGCCAGTCCCTATAGCAAGGAAGCATATCCTGCTGTTTTTATCTCTGATTCGGATTCGGATAAATATGACGGCAATCTGCGCCGCGAAGCGCCGAACCGGCTGCGCGTGATGATGATGGACGGGATGTTCAACGGTTTTGATGCAACGACAGCTGGGAATTGGACTATCCCTCGTGGTTCCCATGGCGGATCGACAGCTTTACGGTTCTGGAGCCCTTCAGCACGGATCTGGAAAAAGACACCGCCGGAACCCGCAATAAAAATACCACGACGGATTTTTCCGTTCAGGATCTGTGCGTCGAACTTCGACGTTTGATAATCTGGATCTGAGCATCTATACGATCCCGGCAGATCAGGCGTTCAGAATCAGCGGCATTGCAATGAACAACAGCGCGGTGAATCTGAGCAGCGTAAGGCTTCAGATTGTCACGACGATCACACAAAATGGCGAGGTCGTCTGGGAGCGTTCCAGTCAGCGCTCCATCAGCAGATTCAAGGCGTATGCCAATGTCGCGCTTTCGGAAACCTGTGATTCCCTTCCCTCCGGCAGCTATGAAGCGACAATCCGCGTATCTGCCAGCGGCATAGCGGAAGCCTATCTTCTGAACAACACGCGTTTGATTTCCTTTACCGTGGGCACCGCAGCGCCGTATACCGCGAATGCGTCTGTGTCTGTATCCATTCCCGAGTTTGACGGAAATGAAGCCGGCTATGGCACGCTGACCTTCTCCGGTGTCGATTCCTTATACCCAACCGGAACAACACTGACGTGGTCCGTCTATGAAAAATACAGTGCGTCTAGGGGCTGGGTGCTTGCATATCAAGCCTATGAGCAGCCGGAAACCGTCCGGTACGAGAGTACCACAGAGTCTGTACAGACCCTTGTGGTGCTGCGGCCTGTAGACCAGAGCCTTGCGTGTGTGATGCTCAACGCAGGACAGACGGCACTGCGCTACCATAAGATGTATCTCCTCTCGACCACGAACAACACCAGCAGCTGCTCGGCGATTGCCTATGGCCAGAACGCATTGACCGGCAGTGAGAAACTCAGCTTCTATGTTTCCAACTATACGACCAGCAAACAGCCGATAACGGTTACACCGCGCATGTACGCGCTGCGTGACTTGGATGGTCTTCGCGTGGATCTTTGGTGCGGCGAACCCCTTGAAATGAAACGGGGCGATTCGACGGAAAGCACGCCCTATACCGTCACCAGCTGGGAAGCTGACCTTCCCGTCGGTCAATATACCATCTATGCCGAGACAACTGACGAACTTGGCGTTTATTCCAAGAAACTCAGCACCCTGAGCGTCGTTTCCGACAAGCCGTGGTGCTCTGTCATGCAGACGTTCCGCGGAGATGGCCGCTGTGCGGTCATTCTGGCGTGCAGCGGCCCCGAAGGAAGCCTGCCGTTCGGTGTTGAATACCGGAAAGACGGACAGGAGGAGGCAAACCGTGTTTCGGCGAATCTTTATCTGAACAAGGGATATATCACATCCTTCTGCATTTCGTTTGAGAGCGATGCGTCTGCCAAGTATTCCTTCCGTGCGTTCTGTGAAGCGGACGACGGGACAATCTACACGGATTGGTGTGAATGCCCGGCTCCTGCCGCGCAGCTGCTCACGCTTGACACGCAGAAGACCGGCAGTGCAGGGGAAACAGTCTGGGAATTCTTCGCGCCGGAGGACGGCGTATATGTCCTTTCCCTCAAATCGACCGCATTGGCAGAAGTCTATGAAACGAGCCGCACTTATCAATCCGGCGTTTTGTCGGACGATCCGATGGCACGCAATTTCTATCTGAAAAAGGGCGAAAGTACCCTCATCCGCATTCAGACGGAGGGCAGCTATACCATCGGGTTTACAACGATACCAGAGTTGGAGTTAGGGCAGACAACATCCTGTCTCTACAAAACCGGCGACAGCGAACGCTGCTTCCGGTTTACAGCACCGGCTGACGGCGTCTATCTGTTCACTGCTGCCGGAGAATCCTATGCTGCGGTGTATATATCTGATGGGAGCGTCACGCGCTGGGAGCGTCGTGGCGCACTGCAGTCCGGATCGCCTGCAGTAGCGGGAATGGAACTCAAGAAGGGACAGACCGCCTATGTCCGCCTTCAATACATGACCAGAGACTACCGGTATTCTGTCTCTGTCTCCCGTCCCGCGCCGGACGTTTCCGTCTCGGACGAGGCGTGCGCATCAGCTATGACCCGGAATGTACCGGCCTGCACCTGATCGCGCTTTTATGACACGGACGGGCGGATGGTCGATGCCCAATCCGTGTCCGTGCAGAGTCTGGATATGCATATTTCCGTCGTTCTGCGGGGAACACAAACCGGCTTTGTCCGCGTGTTCCAGCTGGATGCGGAGAAAAAACACGCCGTGCACGGCTGCAAAGCAAATTGCGTTACCGGCGGCGTGAAAACTATGATCGACAGACAGGAGATTTGATTTGGACGGATTTGTAGCATGGCTGAAGCAGCTTCAGTTTGACGGCGTGTGGCAGACGGCAGTGCTCGTCGCCGCGTCGCTGCTCTGCATTACATTTCATGAGACGTGCCACGGGCTTGTGGCCTACTGGCTCGGCGACCCGACGGCAAAGCGTGCAGGGCGGCTGACACTCAATCCACTGCGGCATGTCGATATCGGCGGTTTGCTTATGATGGCGCTGTTCCGTTTCGGCTGGGCAAAAGCCTGTCCCGGTCGATATGCGTTATTTCAAGCATCCCAAGCGCGACATGGCGCTCACCGCTGCGGCAGGCCCGCTGTCCAACGTTCTGCTGGCGTATCTGGCTGTGCTGCTCTACGGTGTCTTTGCCTATTGGTACTATTTCTCCGGCTCAACAGCCGTTTATGTCTTCGCACTCTTTTTCTACTATGTCGAGATCATTTCGGCGGGCCTTGCCGTGTTCAACGTCTTTCCTATCCCGCCGCTCGACGGGTCTAAGGTGCTCTTTTTTCCTGCCTGTCCGATAAAGCTTACCTCTGGCTCATGCGCTATGAGCGCTACGGCATGGCGCTTTTGATGCTCCTGCTCCTGACCGGTGTACTCGATACGCCGCTGGAATTCCTACGCGACGGGCTTTTGAATGGGCTGGAAGCGATCGGCACATGGCCGGTGCAGCTGCTGCTTGCGCTGCGCTGAACCTATCTTTTTGGAGTTAAATCTGCATGGATGAACCGCGATACCATCTCGGCAGCGTTGTGCACGCGAAGGGCGAAACGCTTGAGGATTTCGACGGCCCGCTGGACGTGATTCTGCTGCTGCTGAGCAAGAATAAAATCGAAATACAGGATATTCAGATCTCCGCCATTCTGGAGCAGTATCTGGCCTATCTCGACGAAATGAAGCGCATGGATATGGAGATCGCCAGCGAGTTTATCGCCATGGCGTCCTATCTCATGTATATCAAAACGCGCATGCTCCTGTCCAAGGCAGAACAGGAGGAGGCGCAGAGCGAGATGGACAAACTCGTCGAATCCCTCCAGAAACGCCAGCGGCAGGACGCCTATCAACAGATCCAGAAGGCGGCAAAGCAGCTGGCTGTGCGCAATGAGTTGGGACTTGGACTGTTCACCAAGGGGCCGGAGCCGTACCAGCCGGACAGAACCTACCGCTACCGGCATGACAAGTCCGATCTGACTGCAGCGCTTGCCGCTATGCAGGACCGGACGGAGCGCCGCCTGCCGCCGCCTGCGTCCAACTTTGCCGGAATTGTCGGCGCAGAGCCGTACCCTGTGACGCAGAAGGCCAAACAGGTCATCAGCCGTTTGCTCGCCCACGGTGTCATGCGCTTTCTGGCACTGTTTAAGGGCAGCCGCAGCCGGTCGGAGATTGTGGCGACGTTCCTCGCTGTGCTGGAACTGTGCCGGCTCCGCTCTGTTTCTATCGGAGAGGATGAACGCGGCGATATGGCCGTTACCTTTCTGAAAGCACCGGATGCCGATGTGCAGACGGACATTTCCTGATAAGGAGGTTCCTCTTGGAGCAAAATGATTTACAGCGGGCGCTGATGGCGGTTCTGTTTGCTGCTGGAGAGCCGGTCGATGCCAAACGCCTGAGCCAGACACTTGAATGCGATGAAACGGAAATCCATGAAGCGTGCAAGGCGCTGATGGACGACCTCAGCTTCAACCGCAGCGGCATCCGCATCGTGCGGCTGGAGGATGCCTATCAGATGTGCTCGTCGCCGGAAATGGCGGAATATGTAACCAAAACGCTCGAAACGCGTAAGCCGCCGAAGCTTTCTCCATCGCAGCTGGAAACGCTGACGGTCATCGCGTATTACCAGCCTGCGACCAAAGCGCTCGTCGAACAGATCCGCGGCGTTGACAGCGCCTACTGCGTCAGCGCGCTTGTGACGAAAAAACTCATCCGCGAATGCGGCCGCCTGAACGTGCCGGGCCGTCCTATCGTCTACGAAACGACACCGGACTTTTTGCGCGTATTCGGCCTTGAATCCCCTGTCCGAACTGCCTGAGATCGAAAAGGTCGATCTGCACGTTGACCCCTCACAGGTTGAGCCGCTGGAGCAGAAGCAGGAAGACCCCGCGCAGCCGGATGCGTCTGCACCCGTACAGCAGGAGATCCCGCTATGACGTGGACATGGTGGATGACGCTCCTTGCGATCTTCGTTGTCCTCGTGCTGATCGGCTGTATCCCCCCCGTTGGCGTTGACGCGCGATATAGCGCGGAAGGCGTATTTCTTTCGGCAAAGATCGGGCCGTTTCTGCTCCAGCTTCTGCCGCAGAAGCCCAAAAAGAAAAGAAGCAGCCTAAGCAGCAAAAGAAGGCAGAAAAGGCACCGGCAAAGGCTGAACCGCAGGAGAAAAAGCCAAATCCGCTGCTTTCCGGCGGTGTGGACGGGCTGATACAGCTGCTCGATCTTGCATTTGATACGCTCGGCAATCTGCGGCGCAAGCTTCGTGTGAACGAGTTGACGCTGTATGTCCACATCGGCGGCAGCGACGATCCGGCAAAGGCTGCCATGGGTTATGGCCGGGCATGGGCTGCCATCGGTGCGATCACGCCGTCTTTAGAACGTCTTTTCGTCATAAAAAAGCGTGACATTCGGCCCGCGCTCGATTATACTATAAGCAACACACAGGTAGACGCGCATCTTGTGACCACGATCACCATCGGGCGGTCGCTGGCATTGGCGCTGCGCGCCGGCATCCGGTTCCTGAAAATTCTGAACGAACGAAAAAAGGCGGTGTAAAGTATGGAACATCCTCTGTCTGATATGATGACCAATACCATGAGCAAGATTAAAGATATGATCGATGTCAACACGGTCGTCGGCAGCCCCATCACCACGCCCGGCGGCGTGACGATCATCCCCGTGACCAAGGTTTCCATCGGCTATGGCGGCGGCGGCAGCGACTTCGCAACAAAAAACATGCCCGTGAACCGCGACAATTCTTTCGGCGGCGGCGCAGGCGCGGGAATTAAGATTACGCCGGTTGCATTCCTTGTCATCCGCGGCGAAAATGTGCGTATGCTCCCGGTCGCCGAACCAGCCTCCACATCGGTTGACCGACTGATTGAACTGCTGCCTGATCTTTTGGAGAAGGGTGAGGCGTATTTTGCGGAAAAGAAGGCTGCGAAAGAGGCTGAAAAGGCAGCGGAAGACGCATAATGTCCGCGCGTTCTGCACAAACTTCCAGCAGGGTGATGCAGAATGAAACGCAGCGTTCAAAAAACAGTCTGGAAAGCGGCGGCGGCACTCTGCGCCGCCGCCTTTTTCCTCGGTGCGGTGTGCATGCCGAGCGCCGCGCAGATCGCACCGCCTCCGCAGGTGTCGGCCAAAAAGCGCCGCGCTGCTCGACGGAATGACAGGAGAGTGCCTTTACGCGAAGAACGGCAATCAGCGTGCGCTGATTGCCAGCACAACGAAGATCATGACTGGCCTTCTCGTCTGCGAAGCGGACGAATTGGAAAAAACGTGACCGTGCCGGACGCAGCCGTCGGACTGGAAGGCTCCAGTATGTATCTGAAAAATGGCGAGACGCTGACACGCAGGGACCTGCTTTACGGCATGATGCTCCATTCCGGCAATGATGCGGCTTTGACGCTGGCGATCTCTGTATCCGGAGGCGAGGCGGCGTTTGTCCGGCAGATGAATCTGCGCGCCCGCGCGCTTGGTCTGACACAGACGCATTTTGCCAACCCGCATGGATTGGACAGCGGTGAAAATTACTCCACCGCACTTGATCTTGCTCATCTTGCACAGGCTGCACTGCAAAACGCACAGTTCCGCTTGGCCGTCTCGACCAAATCCATAACCTGTGCGGGCAGGACTCTCACGAATCATAACAAGCTGCTTTGGCGCTATGACGGCTGCATCGGCGTTAAGACCGGCTATACCCGCCACGCGGGCCGCATTCTCGTAAGCGCTGCTGAACGTGATGGCAGAATGCTTATCGCCGTCACGATTTCGGACCCGGACGACTGGCGCGATCATGCTGCGCTTCTGGACTACGGCTTTGCCGTTCTCGGGAGCGACACGCCTGCCTATCCGCAGAACAGGAGGATTGTATGGAAGAACGACTGCAAAAAATTCTGGCGCGCTGTGCAGATGTCTCGCGCCGCAAAGCGGAGGAACTGATCGCGGCGGGCCGCGTCCGCGTCAACGGCAACACCGCGCGTCTCGGCGAGCAGGCCGACGCGGAGGAGGACGTGATCGAGTTGGACGGCGCGTGCGTCAAAGACACGTCAGGAGCCGCAGCTGGTCTATCTTATGCTCTGCAAGCCGCGCGGCTTCGTAACCACTATGCACGATGAAAAGGGCAGACGCTCCGTTGCGGAACTTGTCGCGGACGTGCCGGAACGCGTGTATCCTGTCGGCCGGCTGGATTATAACTCCGAGGGCCTTCTGCTTATGACGAACGACGGCGCACTGGCAAATGCCCTCATGCACCCGAAAAGAGCATCGACAAGACCCTATCTTGTCTGGGTCAGCGGATACATAGCGGGGAAGGAGCAGTCCCTTTCACAGCCCATCGAAATCGACGGCCGGAAAACATCTCCCGCAGCTGTGCAGCTTCTGCACGAAGCCGATACGACCGCGCTTTTTCGCATCACGATCCACGAAGGCCGCAACCGGCAGATCCGCAGACTCTGCGAACGCGCGGAACTTGCCTGCACGCGCCTGCGCCGCGTGCAGGAAGGG